>Ga0326728_10018782_pt1 | contig 13545 bp, 7 predicted proteins | sample MB3enrmetagenome_FD_207602 | JGI IMG/M metagenome (GOLD analysis project Ga0326728, IMG submission 207602) | Lab enriched peat soil microbial communities from McLean, Ithaca, NY, United States - MB31MN | ecosystem: Environmental > Terrestrial > Soil > Wetlands > Peat | place: USA: New York... | reverse complement strand
TTGCGGCAAAGTCGGCTTGATGCAGCGCCAGATGGCATCGCCGCCACGCCGAACTGGACTACCCTTAGCACCCGAGAAATTCTTTCCCAAAACGTAATCCGGCGCTAAAATCAGCAAGTGGGCCGGACGTGAACCGCCGGCTTGGCGTCTAGCGCCTGTGGAGTGAGTATTTAATGAAATTAGATTGGGCAAAACGGACTTGGAGAATCTGGCCGCTGGTCTTCGTCTTCCTGATCCCGCGCGGCGCGGCGTTGGGAATAGAGCAAGCCAAGGAAGCCGTTTTTCAATATGCGGGCGGAACCGAGAGGATCGAAATCGATTGTGCCGGGAAGTTGGAAGTCTCTGATAGCGGCCTGATATTCAAATGTCCGGGGGCGTCAGTGGATATGCCGTTTTCGACAATTACTCTGATGCAGTTCCGCCCCGACATTAGCCCTCGCGTCCGCAACCTGAAGCTCAAGTGGAAGACCTACCCCAGCATTCTGGTAGCAGGCAAGCACAATAGGTTTTTCACTGTGGTGTGCAAAAAGCAAGGCGTAACCCACGTGATGGTCTTGCAAGTTGACCCGGTTTCCATGCGGCCCTACCTTGCTGAGATCGAACTGAAATCGGGGAAGCGCGTCGAGGTGATGCCTTACGAGGACTACTCCTAGGGGCCGAAACTCGAAATTCGAAGCTCGAAATTCGCAGACCCCTCTCCCCGCCATCGTCCTTCCCGTACAAGCGTGAGTCCATGTCGCCAGTCGCCGCGGAGTTCCCTGCTTTCGTGGCAACGATTGCGGTTCTGCTTTTCGAATTTCGCTTTTCGAGTTTCGGTTTTCGGCTCGCTAGGGATTGCTCCCAGCCCCGCCTAAGAAGTACCCCGCCTTGGTCCGCACCTTGACTCCGCTGCGGTCGACATGCACTTCGATGCGATGAAATCCGTTGTTATCAGGCGCATGGGGAACGTACGCGATCTCGTACTGGCTCTGGATTTCGTCGGCAATCTTATTGAGCTCGTCCTGCAACGGCCTCTTTGACCAGGCCCCATAACTCAACCCGCCGGTGTAGCCGGCGTAGAACTCCAGGGCGCTCTTGGCAACCACAGAGCGGATCATCTCCCCGCTCGCCAGGATGAGGGGGACGATCGGCAAGTTGGCCATGTTGTCGTAGGTGTTCTCAACGTTCGAGGGTGTTTGCGCCTGGTTTGGAGGGGCGGGCAGAGCCATGCTGGTAGCCAGGACACTCTGCGGCGGAGCCTTGGGTTGTTTCGTCAGCATTGCATGGGACTGGCTGAATCCCAGGCCATAGATCGTTATGCCCGCGTTCAGAGCCCGTTGGACAACTTCCTCTTTAGTCGTTCTGCTGCCTATGTCATGCCCATCCGAAAAAGCTACGATGATCCGGCGGTCGTCCTTCGGCTGGCTTTCAAGCATTACGATGGCCTGCGTCAAAGCGTCGTTCAGATGCTGAGAGCCTCCCCGCGCCTCGACATGGCGCAGAGCGGATTCCAGTTCGTCCCCATTTTGCGTGAAGTCCTGGACGGTGCGAATCTGATCGCCATACGTGACCACTGCGGCTTGTCCCTGCGGCCCCAGCATCAAGTTGGAGAAAACCGGGCCGAGAGGGCGGACCTCGCTGAGCAAAGGGTCCGAAGTGCCGTTGGCTTCCACCACGATCACTGCCGCCAGAGGACGCTGCTCGAGGCTAAACTGTTCGATTTTCTGGCGCACCCCGTTGTCCAGGACCTCAAAGTCCTTCTTCTGCAAGTCGAAGACATAATCGCCTTTGGAATTAATCACCGTCACCGGCGCGGTCACAATGTTCGCTTGGACCCGAATCCGCGTGTCGGCATCGGCGGGCTTGGCCTCGGCCGCCGACTCATGCTCGGAGGTTGGGGCGGGCGGGTTCTTGGCTCCTTCCTGGGCATAGGCAGAAATAGCCAAGCTAAGAAAACCACCCACAAACGTCACTGTCCAGGCTGATTTCAGGAAAGCATAAGTGCGATTCGCGGTCATTCGCTCCTCCCGCAGGCCCCTGTTTGATTGGATGTGCGCATGCGCCCCAACGTTGCCGCCAACTACCGAAACGCGAAAAGCGAAAGTCGAAATTCGGAATGCGACGAGCCTCGATGGTTTCGCTCCTTCTTCGCCGCTTACGCCCTAAATAAAGTGTGACCCAGAACAAAGCGTCGCTCCGGGTTTCGATTTTCGAATTTCGCTCCTTATCCTCGCTGCCGCAAGGCCTCATAAAGCACCACAGCGGCTGCCACGGAGACATTCAGTGAGGGCACAGGGCCGCGCAGGGGGATGTGGGCCAGTTCATCACACGTTTCGCGCACCAAACGGTGCAGGCCCGCACCCTCGCCCCCCAAGACCAAGGCACAGCCCTGGCTGTAGTCCAAATCGAGGTATGACTTGCCGGCTTTCGCCTCAAAACCGTAAACCCAGATCCGACGTTCTTTCATCTCTTCCAGCGTGCGCACCAGGTTGGTGACGCGTGCAACCTTTGCGTGCTCGAGCGCTCCGGCCGAAGCCCGCGCCACGGCGGGCGATATGCCTGCGGCGCGACGCTCCGGAATAATAATCCCTTCGCAGCCGGCAGCCACTGACGTGCGTACGATCGCTCCCAGATTGGCTGGGTCTTCGACCCCGTCCAGCACTACCAGCAGTGGCCGCGCCGAACTGCCGAGCAGCGTCTCGAGGTCGTCGTAGGCCCGAGGCGCACAAACTGCCACAACGTTCTGGTGTTGGGTATTGCCCGCCATCCGCTCCACTGCCGGCCGGGGAACGAAACGCACTCCGATGCCGCCGGCCCGGCAAGCGTCAATGATTTCCTGGACCCGGGGGTTGCGCTGACCCTGCGCTACCAGCACGTATTCCACCGGATGGCTGAGCACGGCCTCCCTGACCGCATGAATGCCGTAAATGACCTCGAGCTTTGCCCCGCTCTCCCGATGCGACATGTGCTTTTGTTTGACAGATTACGATACCACATCCGCAGCCTGCGAATGTTGTCATTCTCGGCAAGGAAAGAGGGGTAGCGCGGACCTGCTCGTCAAGCTCCGCGGTTGTTTCTTCGGTTACCCGGCGACAAGCCGCAGACCTGGACCGCAGGTCTGCGTGGGGCGCGCGGTCATGGGCCGCCGCTCGGCCTAGAACAGCAGCTTCAACGCGAACTGGATCAGCCTTGGATCACGCGCTTTCGAGACCTGGCCGAAGGTCGGGCCGTCGGTGATATTGCCATCCGGTACATAGAACTGCGCGTGGTTGAAGGCATTGAAGAACTCGGCGCGGAATTGGAGTTCTTTGTGTTCTGCGAGCCGGGTGGTCTTCAGCAGCGCTAGGTCGGCGTCGTTGATTCCGGGGCCGCAGCAAAGCGAGCGCGGGGAGTCGCCGATGGTCCCGAGTGCCTGGGGAGCGAACGCGTTGGGGTCAAAGTACTGATTCGCGACCGGTTGGCAGTCAGGTGCGCCGACCCCAGCGGCGGGACCGGTTCCCAACGCGCAGCCCGATTTGCGCGGGTTCTGAGTGGTGAATTTGCTCACCAAGTCAGGTTCGCCGGGATACTCGAAGTCCTGGCTATTCTCGAGTTCCAGGTCGCTCCAGGAAGTGATGCGGATGGGGAAGCCGCTTTGGAAACTGAAGATGCCCGACATGCCCCAGCCATTGACTGCCTTCCCGAGCAGCCCCCGCTTTTCCGGCACCGGCAATTCCCAGTAATAGCTCAGGACGAACCGCTGGGGGGCATTGAACAGAGAGAGCGCCCGGCTGCAGCGGAAGCAGAGCGGATCGAGAGTGTTCTCGAAGCTTGACGCCTGATCAAAGGACTTGCTCCAGGTATATGCGGCGAGGAATTGCAGTCCTTTCGCGAAGCGCCGTTCGAGGGAGACTTGCAGCGAGTTGTACGCCGAGTTGGCCATGGTATCCTGCGCGAATATGCTGGCGAAGACCGGAGTACCGTCCGGCGGGCAACCGGCGCCGGTAGTCGGCTCGCAAAACGGCGAGGAGTATCGCCGCAGCCCAACCAGATTTATGGCGGGGTTATTCGGCCCTGTCACCACGGGCACCGAGCCATAGGGCAGATGCACGCTCATGCCGGCAGGGATGGAATTGGCAGGAATCTGGAAAGAACTATCGCCGTAGAACGGCCCGCAGGTAAAGCTGTAGGAAAGCGCAGGATTGGAATTAGCGTAGAAGTTCGAAATGTTCTGCAAATCCAGGCAGGTTTGGGCGTTTGCGTAGTTCAAGTCGTGAGTAGCCAGCAGGCGATGCCCTTGCGAGCCCACGTACCCCACTTGCAGGACCATGTTTCCGGTAAGCTCGCGCTGCACGTTGAAATTATATTGAGCCGCGTATTGCGAGCGAATATTGGGCTGGAGTTCGCCGAACATCAGGATCGGCCGGAACGTGGACCAGTCAACCGGCTGGCCATGAGGCGGATTTAAGATGCCGTTGAAAGGATTCGGATAGACGGAACCGTCTTGACCCAGAAAGGGGGTGTTGAAGACGGTTTCTGAGAGGTTGATGCTGCCACCGAACGGGGGTTCGCCGCTGAACTGCTCCAGCACGAGCTGCTCGATGGGATTGTAGAAAAGTCCCCACCCTGCCCGGAAGCTCGTCATGCCCGGCCCGCCGGTGAGCTTGGCCAGCGTGCCGCTGTTCCACGAAGGGCTCCAGGCCAGGCCAATTCGCGGCGCGAAGGCCTTGTAGTACGTTTGCGTCAAGGCGTCGGTGATGCCTTTGTCCCCCGGCACGACCAGCCCTTGCGGGAACACTGCCTCGCCGGCGCTTCCTGGGCCGCAATTGGTGGTTCCAAACTGACCTACAAGGGGGTTACTGGCGCTGAGTTGGCAAGGATAGACACTGGTGTTCTGACCCGGCCGGAAAGTTTGCGTGCGCCCGCCAACATCGGCGATCGGAGTATTCAACTCCCAGCGCAAGCCGTAGTTCAAGGTCAGGGCAGGGCGGATTTTCCAACTATCCTGCGCGTAGAGATAAAGGGAGGTGCTGCGCACGTATTCGTGTTGCGCCGAACCTTGCAAATAAGAGTCAGGAAGCCCAAGTAGATAATTCGGGTACAGATCGGAGTAGCCGGGATCATTGGGGCCGCCACCCAGGAACGAGTAATCGCCATTGATATTAAAGTAGAAGAGCTGATCGAAGCGTTGTCGGCGCGCGTCGGCGCCGAATTTTAAGCTGTGGTTGCCGGCCACCTTACTCAGATTGTCCATCCACTGGAACGTGTTACCGATTTGCGGAAGTTCACCTTCGTAGTTGTTGCCAATGGCGAATCCTCCGGAAACCGTAAGGAAGGGCACGCCCTCGTGCTGGGCTCCGAGGTGCGGATTGATGCCAAGCGCGGGGTCATTTGGATCCGAAAAACACTGATCCGCCGGCACCGTCTTGCAGGAGTCCTGGACGAGGTTGGTATGCTGAGGATGGTTGAATTCGCCTTGCGCCTCGCGGAAGGCGGAAAAACGAAACTCGTTAACCGTGGTTGGGCTGATCACCCAGGTGTGCGTGAGGTTCAGTTGCTGGTAGCGATTGTTGTAAAGCCCCCCAAAGCCCGGGACGTTAGCGCCCCCGCCCTGGAAGAACGAAAAAGGCTGGGTGTAGAACTGGTCGTCAAAATAATAGTAAGCGTTGAATTGCTGGTGGTCGCTCAGCTTGTGGTCGATGCGGCCGGTCAACTGGTCATCGTACTCGCGCGATGTAGGGACGGACTCGTATTCCGTGCCGTTCAAGTTCGCCTGCGGCACGTACTGATTCATCAAATCCAGCGCCGTGGGGTCGAAGCATTGCGGGGGGATCTGGTTGTTGGGAAAAATGGCGGAGTAAGCAGTTCCGGGAGCGATCGTCGCTCCGCCTTCGGCGGCCACCGCCGCGGCACATCCTGGGCGGGCGTTCATGAGCGCGGAGACCGTGCCGTTGGGATCGCTTAAGGTGCCCGTGAAGGGTTGCCCGGCGGAGAAATCGCCGCCGCGCTCGGCAGCCGACGGCACAGGAAATGCCGGCGAAGGAGTCCCCTCCCGGATGCGGCGTCCCTCATAGGAGGCAAAGAAGAAGGTTTGATCTTTGCGAATGGGTCCGCCCAAGGTGCCGCCAAACTGGTTTTGCTTAAAGTCGGGAATTGCAGTGTCAAAGAATCCGCGCGCGTTGAGCACATTGTTGCGGAAGAACTCATACACGTCGCCGTGCAAGGCGTTGGTGCCCGACTTGGTCACGACGTTCACCACCGCGCCGGAATTGCGGCCAAATTCGGCGTCGAAGGTGTTGGTTAGGACGCGGAATTCCTCGATGCTGTCAGGAGAAGGCTGCACGCCCGGCAGGTTCACAAACTGGTCGTTGGCGTCGCCACCGTTTACGGTGTAGTTATTCGAGCGCCCGCGTCCGCCGTTCACGGAAACCACTCCGGGCTGATCGCTGCCATAGAAAAGGTCCGAGCCAAGCTGCGACTGGACACCGGGCTGCAATTGCAGGAGTTGGTAGGTATCGCGCGTATTCAGGGGAAGCTCCACCACCGCCTTGTCATTGACGACCGCCCCAACCTGAGTGCTGACAATTTCGATGAGCGGAGCGGACGCCTCGGCGGAAACCACCTGCGCCACCGGACCTAATTCCAGCTTGACGTCGACCGTGGTGACGTGACCCAGCCTCACGTCGATTTCAGTGTGCCGGGCCAGCTTGAATCCCGGCGCCTGCACGGAGACCGTGAAGCGCCCCACCGGTAAGGCAGGGAACTCGTAGTCGCCGCTCTCATTCGTCGTCACCGTGCGGGTGGCATGAGTGTCGCTCTGAGCGGCAGTGACGCTCGCGCCTGGCACAACCGCGCCGGAGGGATCCGTCACCGAACCCCGAATGGTGCCCGTCGTCTGAGCCCACCCTGCGCCTGTTGCGAAAACAAAGAAAAGGAGTCCGAGTAGACAATAGAACGCCTTTATCTTCATCTTTTCTCCTGTCGGATTGCGCCGCGGATGATTGGAATGCGTCGCACCGGAATTTTTATGGCACGGAAATTCAATTTTCCAGACTCTATTTCGCAAATTAGAATAAGAAGCGCCGCGACGTCAAGAAAAGATTTCAAGTTCTGCGATTTTTTTGAAGTTTTTTTGAACTCGAGCGAGGCGAGTGCGAAAAAAGTGCCGGGCGACAGATTTCAGGTGTCGTGCGGAGAGTCTCAGCCCTCTCCCTTGTCGGGTTTCAGGCGCCGCGCGAAGAAATTCAGCCCTCTCCCCAAGGGAGAGGGCTGCCATCTCAGGTTCCACCCGGCACCTACTTCAACAATGCCTTCTCGATGGCTCGCTGAAGTTCAGGCGGGAGCTTTCTGCCCTGCGCGGTCAGGTAGAAGACATCGATCGCCTTTTCGCCTTCGGTGTCGATTAAGGCAATCTCGATGTTGCAGCCGAGTTCGGCGAGGGCGGAGCTGACTTGGTAGAGTAATCCGGGGCGATCCTGGGTAACCAGCTCGAGCAGGGTGCTGTGGGAAGAACTTGAATCGTCAAAGCGGAGTTTTGTAGGAACGGTGACCTTGGGTTTCCGGCCGCCTGCGGGATGGAGTCGTCCGCTGAGGAGCTTGGCGAGTTCTATCCTGCCTTGAAGGACGTCGACGAGGTTGGATTTCAGGCGATCCGCCTCCGAAGCATTCAGTTCCAGCGTGCGATAGAGATCGCCGAAGCGGAAAGTGTCCAGAGCAACGCCAGCCGCATTGGCAAACGCGTCGGCTTTCACAATGCTCATCCCCCAAGCCGCCAGCGTCCCCGTAATTGAAGCGAAGAGAAACGGCCGGTCCGGGGTAATGACGGTCAGCCGGTGCAGACTGCCCTGAGTCTCCAGGTGAACCTGCGCCGGCGCTGTCCCAAGCCGTTCCGCCAAGTCAAGGTGCAACACGATCTCCTCGGGCGAACGGGTCGCCAGGTAGCGTCGGGGGAACCCCTCGAGGAAACAATCGACCGTTTCCCGGGTCACGGAGGGCGGCAGCAGCGGCAGAATCCTCTCGGCGGCGGATGGACCGGCGACGGCGTACGTCAGCCGCTCGTCGTCAGCGCTGCGAGCCAAGTAATTCGCCGTCGAGGCATAGAGTTGCCACAGAAGTTCGGCTTTCCATGGCGTCAAGGCCTCCGGATTGACCGACTTGATGTCGGCGTACGTTAACAGCGACAGCATCTTCAAACGCTCGGTCGTCTCTACTTTCTCGCCAAACGCGCGGACGGTTTCCGGCTCGAAGATGTCGCGGCGCTGCAAGGTGGTCGACATCTCAAGATGGTTGCCGATCAGAAACCGGACGGTGGTGCGGTCTGACGGCGCCAGCTCGAGCCGAGCCATGATTCCGTCCAGCGCCTGGCGGCTTTTCTGCACGTGGTTTGAAGTCTCCATGCCTTTGCCCACGTCGTGGAAAAGCAACGCGAGGTAGAGGAGTTCCGGCTGCTCGAGTTCCTCGAAGATCTCAGCGAGTTGATCTTCCCACTCCGGCGCCATATCAGGACGAGGCCGCTCGCGCGGCCTCCGGCGAGAGAGAGCAAGGGCGTGCAGGTTCTGAATGGTCATGAAGGAATGCTCGTCCACCGTGTAGCGGTGAAAGAAGTCCCGGATGACCAGAGAGTCGATCGCTTGGAACTCCGGGAAAAGAGCCCTCAGCACGCCCAGGCGATTCATGTCCCGCAAGGCCTTGGCTGCTCCAGGGGAACAAAGTATTTGGCGAAAGTGACTCCAAACCACGCGCGGGTCCAAAGCGTCGATTGCTCCGTGAGCCAAAGCTTCCGCAACCACTCTCTCTGCTTCCCGGCTCAGTTCGAGCCCGTGCCTCGCCGCCATCTCAAATAAACGCAGAATCAGCGCGGGATCCTGGGCCAGTCCCGAAGGCTGGCGAAAGTAGACCTTCTCCCGCAGGACGGAGAAGTCCGCATTCGAGAGGCGGGATCTCCAGTTCTGGAACAGACCGTAGAGTCCTGAGCTGGCAGGTGTGTAATCGTCCAGAAGCTCCAGGGTGAGTTGGTAAACGGAGCGGACGCGGCGAAAGTAGACTCGCATCCAGTCCTCTGGGCTGAGCGGCGGGAGCGGCGGACCGCCCGACCCGGGGTCCGCGCCACGCTGGTAGCCGATTCCGCGCGCGCAGGCCAGGTCCTGGCATTCGTAACTCAACTGGTTGTCGTCCCGTTCACGGAAATAGTGGAGAAAACAGCGCACGGCGCAGAGAAACTCCCACGCTGGGCCGGTCTCGGCACGCCAAGCCGCGGACCATAGTTCTTCCGGCGCGCGCCAGGCTTTATGTTTCTCGAGTGCCGAGATGCGAGCCAGCCAGCGGCAGACATGATGGTCGCGGAGGCCGCCAGGGCTGTCTTTGAGATTCGGTTCGAGATGAAAAATGGTGTTGTCGAACCTCCGATGCCGAGCGCGCGTGATCTCCGCCAGGTTGCGAAACAGGTCTTGGTGGTCTCGCGCTACAAGGTGCGGATACACGTCGTCATGCAGCCGGTTGAAGAGTTGAAGATCGCCCGCCAGATACCGGCAATCGAGGAGCGCCACATTAAACTCGAGGTTGTCGCGATAAAGACGGCCGCACTCCGCCAGCGTGTGCACGCCGTGTCCAACCCGAAGTCGCAAGTCCCATAATTCCCGGAGGATGGCCGCTATCGCCAGGCGCTGGGAGGATTGCTCGGCGCTGCTTTCGGTGAGGAACAGCAAGTCAACGTCCGAATGTGGAAAGAGTTCCCGGCGGCCATAGCCGCCCAGAGCCACTATGCAGAAGTTGCGCGGTTCATCGAGCTGCGGGCAAAAGTAGTGGCGGTAAAGCGAGACGACCGCCGTGTCCACCGCATCCGAACGCCCGCGCAGCACGGCCAAGCCGTCACCCGTGCGGTCAAACGATTGCTGAATTCTTAGCGATTCTGAGGTATAGAAATTCGAGAGGCTGAATGCGGAGATTGATCCTCTATCCATATCGTCCGCTCGCGGTTTCAGCCCCAAAGGGGTGACCTACCACAGCCCAGGCCACCGGCCTGGGTAATCGTGCGCCCCGACAGTCCTAGGGAGCCCTGAAAGGGCGTAATCAAGAGCTGAGGCCTCTAGCGGTGCTCCATTTCATTATTTCGCCCTTTCGGGGCTTGCCGCAGAGATAAAGGGCGAATCCGCCGACCCAGGCCGTTGGCCTGGGCTGTGGTAGGTCGCCCCTTTGGGGCTCATCTCAGCAGAAGTGCCGGCCTGCATATTCAGCGCCCTGAAGATGGCGTGTAACCTGACCAGCACCTCGGGAGAGGGCTGTGTTGGCCGCCTCACCCACAGTGGACCCGAGGAGGTCCATTTTCTATTTTCCGCTACAGTGCAGCGTCGCCCCGCTCGTCGTTACGGATGCGGATGGCGTCGTCCACATGCGTCAGGAATACTTTTCCGTCGCCGATCTTCCCGGTCTTCGCGGCTTTGAGAATGGCCTGAACGGCTTGTTCGGCGAGGGCGTCCGGGACCACCATCTCAATCTTGATCTTGGGGAGCAGATCAACCGTGTACTCATTTCCACGATAGAACTCGGTGTGTCCCTTCTGGCGGCCGTGCCCGCGAACCTCCAGCACCGTCATCCCTTCAACGCCGATCTCGTGCAATGCGTCCTTGACCGAATCAAACCTCGAGGGCTGAATAATCGCTTCGATTTTTTTCATTGGCGGTTGTCCTTTGACCATACGGGCACGCCATGGCGTGCCCTTACTAGACCGGCTTATACCTCCAGATTGTAACCTTCTTCCCCATGTTGCGACAGGTCAAGACCCTGAATTTCGTGCTCGGCCGGAACGCGCAGACCCACCACCACATCCACAATCTTCAAAATGACGAGTGTGCCGACGATCGCCAGAGCCCAGGCAATAATCACACCCACGAATTGGTTCAAGAGTTGGTGGGCATTGCCATCGATCAGTCCCACTGGCAGGGTATTGCCCTTACTGTCTTTATAGATCGCATTGACCGCCTGGGAGGCAAAGACGCCCGTCAAAAGCGCCCCGATGGTCCCGCCTGCGCCGTGAACTCCGAACACGTCGAGAGAATCATCATAACCGAACAGCCCTTTCACCTTGGCCACCATGAAATAGCAGAACACGCCGGCGACGAGGCCGATCACCAGCGCGGGCATGGGCCCTACAAACCCGGAAGCGGGCGTAATGGCAACCAGCCCCGCCACCGCTCCCGAAATGGCGCCCAGCACACTGGCTTTTCCGCGCGTCAGCCACTCGGCGCCGGCCCAGCCCAGGGCAGCGGCGGCGGCTCCGAAGTGCGTGGCCACGAAGGCGCTCGAGGCCAGGCTTCCCGCGGCCAGCGCGCTCCCGGCATTGAAGCCGAACCAACCCACCCAAAGCAGACAGGCGCCGATAAAGCTCAGCACCACGCTGTGGGGCGGCATCGGCTCTTTCGGATAACCCAATCGCTTGCCCAGGTAAAGCGCGCAGACCAATGCCGAGACGCCTGAAGTCACATGCACCACGGTCCCGCCGGCAAAATCCAGCGTGGGGAAGGCCCCGCCCAGAGCAGCATTGAGTAAGCCTCCCTTTCCCCAGACCATGTGGGCCATGGGGTCGTAAACGATGATGGTCCATAAGGTCATGAAGAGCAGCATGGCGCTGAATTTCATCCGTTCTGCAAAGGCTCCCGTGATCAGGCCCGGGGTGATAATCGCAAACATCAATTGGTAGACCATGAAGGTCTGTTGCGGAATTGTCGCGGCGTAATCCGGATTAGGCGCTGCCCCGACCCCCTTGAGGAAAAGGTAGCCAAGTCCCCCCAGGAATCCTCCGCCCCCATGGAAAACCAGGCTGTATCCGAAAAGTGCCCAGAGCACCGTCACCAGCACCATCATCGCGAAACTCTGCATCATGGTGGCAAGCACGTTCTTCTTTCGAACCAAGCCGGCGTAGAAGAGCGCCAGGCCGGGACCGGTCATCATAAGGACCAGCGCCGCGCTGGTCAGCATCCAGGCGTTGTCGCCTGAACTGCGCGCATCTGCAACCTGTTGCTCGAGTTGCGCCAGGCGGTCGGCGGTTGAGGGAGTCGCCCCGGCCTGCGAGGCTGGGGCCGGGGTGTCAGACGGCGCTGAAGATTGAGCGAGCCCCCGGCCGGCCGCCAATCCAACCACAAGCACAAGACCGAGAAGGAGCCGGGATAACAACCTAGGCATGGAATTCTCCTCTGAGTTTTGAACAGTTATTTGGTGTGATGACACTGTTTATTATAAAGAGCGGTGTACCATTAGCCCAAATCAAATATATTTATGAGCATGAAAAGAGGTCGGCGCAGGCGTGACAGGGCGAGGATTTACACGCGTTAAGTAGTTGTTGATTGGCGCCGCGGCGTATGGTGGAGTTCCAGAGCAGCGAGCAACAATTGCTCCATCCGTGGACTGGGGAGATCGTCGAGCGGGAAACGCACCCCGGCCAGAAGATAGAGGCTCACATATGAAAGAACTCAAGACAATCTTACTCATTGCTAGTGCCTTACTGCCTCTCAGGCTGTGGGCAACGGATTCAACCACGTTGGTCTGGTTCGACAAACCTGCAACGCGGTTTGACCAATCTCTGCCACTCGGCAACGGTCGCATCGGCGCGATGGTCTTCGGTGGCGTGGGGGAGGAGCGAATCGTGCTCAACGAAAGCTCCGTCTGGTCCGGGTCGCGCCAGGGTGCCGACCGCCCCAACGCGTATGAAGCCCTGCCCGAAATCAGGCGGCTGCTGCTTGCGGGGGAGAACGTGGAGGCCGAGGCACTCGTGAATAAGAATTTCACCTGCCGGGGTCCAGGCTCCGGCAGCGGCTCGGGAGCAAAAGTGCCCTACGGCTGTTACCAGGTCCTCGGCAATTTGCGGCTGAAGTTCACTGGTGCGACGGGCGGAGTGGAGCATTATCGTCGCGCGCTTGACCTCGCCACGGCCGTGGCTCGCGTCAATTACCGGCAGGCTGGCGTAGGCTTCTCCCGCCAGCACTTCGTTTCCGCACCGGATGAAGTTTTCGTTTCGCGCTTTACTGCCGACAAACCTGGAGCGGTGTCATTCACCGCCACTCTGGACCGGCCTGAGCGATCTGAGACCCGCGTTTCCGCGTCGAACGAACTGTTGATGACGGGGACGCTCGATGACGGGCACGGCGGCAAAGGAGTCACTTACGCGGCGCGGCTGCGACTGCTTGCCAAGGGCGGCAGCGTGGAAGCCAAAGGCCACGAGTTGCGCGTTTCCGGCGCAGACGAAGTCGTGATTCTGCTAACGGCGGCCACGGACTTCCGTGGCTTTGCAGGCCGGCAATTGAGCGATTCTGTAGCCGCGACCAAAGACGATCTCGCAAACGCGGCGCGAAAATCCTTTGACCAATTGCGCGCGGCTCAAAAAACCGATCACGAAAAATGGTTCAAGCGCGTCGAGCTGGATCTGCCTGCGACTGCCAATAGCGCCCAACCGACCGACCGGCGGCTGATCGGCTTTGCCCACGGTGCGCCGGACCCCGCGCTGGCAGCATTGTATTCCAATTTCGGACGTTACCTTTTGATCAGCTCTTCGCGGCCCGGCGGGTTGCCCGCCAATCTGCAAGGCATCTGGGCGGA
>Ga0326728_10018781_pt1 | contig 13545 bp, 12 predicted proteins | sample MB3enrmetagenome_FD_207602 | JGI IMG/M metagenome (GOLD analysis project Ga0326728, IMG submission 207602) | Lab enriched peat soil microbial communities from McLean, Ithaca, NY, United States - MB31MN | ecosystem: Environmental > Terrestrial > Soil > Wetlands > Peat | place: USA: New York... | reverse complement strand
AACGGCCAAGGAATCGGAGGTAAAGCCATGAAGACTGGTTTCTCTGTTTTTTTGGTTTCGTTTGTGGCGTTGGGCGCGTCCTGGTTCGGGTTCGTCTATGGCCCCGTCCGTCAGTTGGGCGACGAAACGCAGACGCCCATTCTCCAATCGCCGGACGCCTGGCCGCCCCGGCCTGCCGGTGACGCCACCCTTGGCCTGCAAGTGTATCGCGCCTGTGGTTGCGCCGCCTGCCACACGGAGCAGGTCCGTCAAACCGGCACGCTCAACGAGTTGACACTCCTAAGCCTCGGCGTTCACAGCGCGGGTGACTTCAAGGATTTCATCCGGTCCCTGATGGTCGTGCCTGAACTGATGAATGAATCCAACACCATCGTCGGCAATCTGGAGAAATGGAACGGCGCGACGCCTTTCGTCATGTATTCCGGCGACGACGACATCGCCGTTTCCACGCTGGCGTCCAAGCTCAAGGCGGTGGGCGTCAAGACGGATGCCCGCATCGTGCCCACCGGCCCGGACATCGCCCGGGGCTGGGGCGCGCGCCAGAGTGTGGCCGAGGATTTCCTGTACGATGATCCGGTGCAGCCTGGCAATTTGCGCGCCGGGCCGGATCTTGCGGCAATCGGCGTGCGTGACCCCGATGTGAACTGGCAGTTGCGGCACCTTTATGCGCCGCGCTCGCTGCTGAAAACATCCACCATGCCGCCTTTCCAATTTTTATTTGAAGTGCGCAAGGTGAACGGCCAGCCATCGCCCGAGGCACTGGTGTTGCCCAAGGAATTTGTGCCCGCCGACGGCATGGAAGTTGTGCCCACCGCTGAAGCGCGGCAGTTGGCGGCCTATCTTGTGAGTTTGAAGGCCAACGTGCCTCTGTACGACGCGCCGTTTACCCCTGTCACCGCAGCGAAACCATGAGCGACGAGAATAACCAGCCCATGCAGCCCGACGCGGAACCGACCGCCACGCGTTCGGCTGCGCCCATGTGGATCATCGTGGTCACGCTGACGCTGCTGTTTTCCGGCGGGCTTTATCTGGACAGCCACGGCGGATGGTTCAGCGCCAAGGTGTATGCGCCGTATCATAGCCAGGACGAACTGGCGAAGTTTCAGCCCATGTCCGGGGCGGCTGCCGCGGCCGCCCAGGGCAAGCGGGTTTACGAGGCGGTTTGCGGCATTTGTCACGGCGTGGACGGTGCGGGCAAGCCCGGCCAGTTCCCGCCCTTGGCAGGCTCGGAGTGGGTCAACGCCAAGGGCGTGAATCGTCTCGTTCACATTCCTTTGGAGGGCTTGAACGGCACCGTGACGGTGGAGGGCAAGGATTGGAGTCTGAACATGGCGGCCATGGGCGCGGCCCTTTCTGATTCGGACCTCGCCGCCGTGCTCACCTACATACGCACCTCTTGGGGCAATAAAGCCGGCGAAATTACCGCTGACGACGTGAAGAAGATACGCGACGCCATCGGCGGTCACCCTCAACCCCTCTCCGGCGCTGACCTCACGAAGATGCCGGAATAAGCCAGTGGGCGGCGCGCAGAGGACTGCGCTCAAGACATCTTCTCCCTCTCCGCGTCAGCTTCGGAAGCCGATGGGGAGAGGGCCGGGGTGAGGTGTTGGTTTGATTGTTAGGGCGCGCAGAGGACTGAGCTCCCTGCCTGAGGTCCCGCCGTCATTCGCCCTCCGAATCCGCCAGCACTCGCTCGATTCGCCGGTCCGGAACAAGCCACATCAGAGCGACAGCAGCGTAGATCGCCGCCGAAACGACCGGATGCCAAAATGAAACACATATCCCGGCGATATAAAATACGGGGGAAAGCTTGCCCTTGAGATCGCGTCCCACTGCACGCTTCAGCACCGATTCACTGCCTTCCTGTCGAATGATCGTTTGCTGCAAAATCCAGTATGCGATTGCCGCCATGAACAAGGCCGCTCCGTACGCGGCAGTTGGCAGCGCCGCCCAGCGGCTCTCGCCCATCCAGTCGGTGACAAAGGGAAAGAGTGAAAGCCAAAAAAGCAGGTTTAGATTCGCCCAAAGCACCGGCCCGCTCACAAGCCTGGCCGCGTGCAGCATGTGGTGATGATTGTTCCAATAGATGCCCACATAAACAAAGCTGAGCACGTAACTGACAAATGGCACCGCCACCGACTCCAAAGCCTCCAGCGTGCCCTCGTGTGGCGCATGCAGCTCCAGCACCATGATGGTGATGATGATGGCGAGAACACCATCGCTAAAGGCTTCTAAGCGTGTTTTGCTCATTTTTTGCTGACGGAGAAAGCTGGTTCGCCAATTTGAACGCTCGTACCAGTTGGCGGCGCACAGCCGGGAATCGCCGTTTACAATGTTTCCGCCGTCCTTCCGGGACGGGTCTTTCTTTGACGTCGTACTTCTCCGCTACCGCTCCGGGGGCGGCCCGGCCTTCTTTAACCCCACCTCCTGTGCGATGTCGTCGAATTCCTCGCGACTGACGGTTTCCAGGCGCTTGCCGCGGGCCTTGAGTCTTTCATTGATGCGAATCGCCTTTTCGGTCATGGTGCCGTGCGTTTCTTCTGTGCCGCCAACCAGCGCAAAATTCTCGCCCGTCGTCAGGCGCTTGTGTCCGTCGGAATCCAGGCCGACTCCCAGGAGGAGGGCCCGAGGCTTTTTGTTGGCTTTGTTCAACATCAATCAAGGCTAATATCCAATCCCCATCGGGTCAAGGGACGGCGTCAGATGGCGTCAAATGCCATTTGATTTCCATTTTGCGTTCCCGGTCATTTCGCGGCTACAATCCCCGCCGCATGAAAATTGTTCTCGCATATTCGGGCGGGCTGGACACCTCGGTCCTGCTCTCGTGGATCAAAAACAAGTACAACGCCGAAATGATCGCCTTCTGCGCCAACATTGGCCAGGGAGACGAACTGACGGGCCTTGAAGCCAAAGCCCGGAAAACCGGCGCGTCCAAGATTTACATTGACGACTTGCAGGAGGAGTTTGCGCGCGACTTCATTTTTCCCATGATCCGCGCCGGGGCCGTTTACGAGGGGCAATATCTTCTGGGCACCAGCATCGCGCGTCCGCTGATCGCCAAGCGCATGGTGGAAATCGCCAAGAAAGAAAAAGCCCAGGCCATCGCCCATGGCGCGACGGGCAAGGGCAACGACCAGGTGCGCTTCGAACTGACCGCCGCGGCGCTGGCCCCGGATTTGCAGGTCATCGCGCCCTGGCGGGACGAGCGGTACCGCAACGAATTTCCCGGACGCCAGCAGATGATTGACTATTGCGCCGCGCACAAGATTCCCGTGCAGGCCAGCGCCAAAAAGCCGTATTCCATGGACCGCAACCTCCTGCACATTTCCTATGAGGCCGGCATTCTCGAAGACCCGTGGTACGACAGCTACGACCTGAAAAACCGCGAATACTTCACCACCCTTTCCGTGCTGCCCGAGGACGCGCCCAACAAGCCGGAATTTGTGGAGCTGGATTTTTCCCGGGGCGATTGCGTGGCCGTGAATGGCCGGAAGTTGGACCCGCTCGGGGTCATGCGGGCCTTGAACAAGGTTGGCGGCAAACATGGCGTTGGCCGTGTGGACATGGTCGAGAACCGCTTTGTGGGGATGAAATCGCGCGGTGTCTATGAGACACCGGGCGGGGCCATCCTGCACTTTGCGCATCGCCAGATGGAAAGCCTGACGATGGATCGCGAAGTCATGCATCAGCGCGACGCGCTGATTCCCAAGTACGCGGCTTTGGTCTATAACGGATTTTGGTACGCGCCGGAGCGGTACGCGCTGCAGGCCTATGTCGAGGAAAGCCAGAAAAACGTCACCGGCACCGTCCGCGTGAAGCTCTACAAAGGCAATATCATGGTTGCCGGCCGCAAATCGCCGGTGAGCCTTTATAATCCGCACATTGCCACCATGGAAGCCGATCCCACCAAAGCTTACAACCAGGACGATGCCACCGGCTTCATCCGCCTCAATGCCCTGCGCCTGAAAGTGGCCGCCAAAGTTCATCGCGGCAAAAAACAGCGGTAGTCCAAAATGCCCTCGCTGAACAAAAACGCGCAGCAACTTTGCCGTGTCATTCGTCGGAAACTTTAGGAAAACATTGAAAAAGACCGGGAAAACAACGTGGCATTGTCTTTGCTTTGGAGACTGTCGTGGAGTTTTTGTTGTGAGGTTTGGGTTGGGGGAACTGTGGCTGCCGGAAGCCGGTGGGGGCCGGCTTCCGGCTACAGCCCGCGCCGGAGCATGAAAGACACCGCGCCCGCGCCTGCTGTTTGCCGGCGAATCGGATTGCGCATGAACCAAGGAGGCGGCAATCCATCGCTGTCGGAGTTGCAAGGCGCGGGCGGGTGTTGTCAGCATCTTGTTTCCGCGTGAACTTCTCGCCGTGACAGGCCGCATCGCCTCGTTTAATTTTCGCGGATGCAACAAACGACGCTGACGCTGGGCCATTCACCCGATCCCGACGACGCCTTCATGTTTTATGGGCTGGCCAAAGGCTTGGTTCCCTCGCATGGCTTTCATTTCCAGCACATTCTCCAGGACATTCAAACTTTGAATGAGCGGGCCACGCGCGGGGAATTGGACATCTCCGCCGTCAGCATTCACGCTTACGCCTACGTTTCCGACAAGTATGCGCTCCTGCCCAGCGGGGCCAGCATGGGCGACGGCTACGGACCCATGCTCGTGGCCAAACATCCTTATTCGCGCGAGGAAATTTCCAAAAAGACCATTGCCGTGCCCGGCACCATGACCAGCGCCTTTCTGGCCCTGCAACTGTGGATGGGCAAACCGGCCCGCGAGTTCAACTACGTGGTGGTGCCCTTCGACCAAATCTTTTCCACGGTGAAGAGCGGTGCTGCCGACATTGGCCTCATCATTCACGAAGGCCAGTTGACCTATCGCAACGAAGGCCTGGTGCCCTGCGAAGATCTGGGCGTCTGGTGGGGAAAACAAAATGACGGACTGCCGCTTCCCCTCGGCGGGAACGTGATCCACAAGCGATTTGCGCCCGAAGTGCGCCGCCAGATTTCCGATGTCCTCACCGCCAGCATCCAGTTCAGCCTGGACCATCGGCCCGAGGCGGTTCAGCACGCGCTGCAATACGCCCGCGACATGGGACGAGATCTGAATGTACGTGAACCATTGGACGCTCGATTACGGGGAAAAAGGCCGGGAATCCATCCGCCGTTTTCTGGACGGGGCCTACGAGCGCGGCATCATCCCGCACCGGCAAAAGTTGGAATTTGTCGTTTAACCGGCCTTTTATTCTGCTCGCCATGCTCTTTGAACCGCTAAAAAAATGTAAATGGCTGATTGCCTTGGCGGCCGTGACCATGGCCGCGACGGCGACCGGGGCGGATTTTCTCGTTTTTTTTGGGACCTACTCTAACTCATTGAGCAAGGGCATTTACGCTTCGCGCCTCGACGCCGCCACGGGAAAACTCTCCGCGCCGGAACTGGTCGCCCAAACACCCAGTCCCTGTTTTCTGGCGGTTTCGCCGGATGAAAAATTTCTCTACGCCGCGAACAGCGTCAGGAACTTCAGCGACGCCGACGTGACCAATGCCGGCGCCGTTAGCGCGTTTGCGATTGATAAAGCATCGGGCAGCCTTACCTTTCTCAATCAGAAATGTTCCGGCGGCGAGGGCCCCTGCCATGTGAGCGTGGACGCCACGGGAAAAGTTCTTTTCATCGCCAATTATGGTGATGGCAGCGTAAAGTCATTTTCGCTGGAGACCAACGGCGCCATCGGCGCGGCCGGCCCCCGTCTTGCGCGCATTGGACACAGTGTGAACGCAAACCGTCAGGCGTCCGCGCACGCGCATTTCATTCATGCCGATCCGTCGAACCGGTTCGCGCTGGTGTGCGATCTGGGAACGGATGAACTCATCAGTTTTCCGTTTGATGTCCGGACGGCTGAACTCAACGCCTCCCGGTTTGAAGTCGCCGGCGTTCCCGACGGTTCCGGCGCAAGACATCTGGCGTTCAGCCCCGGGGGCAAATTCATTTACGTCCTGGGCGAAATGGGCTGTTGTATTTCCCGTTTCGTGCTGGACGAAAAAGGGTGCTTGTTCCCCTATGAAACGATCTCCGTTTTGCCGCCGGGCGCGGTGTTGCAGGAAAACTTTACGGCGGCGGAAATTCTCACCTCGAAAAATGACGTGTACGCCACCATTCGCGGCCACGACAGCATCAGTGTGCTGGCGGCGGACCCGGCCACGGGCCGACTTTCCTTCCTGCAAAATATCTCCTCTGGCGGCAAAGTGCCGCGCGGCCTGGGCATTGATCCAACCGGGCGCTGGTTGTTGGTGGGCAACCAAGGCACCGATAATGTTGTGGAATATGCGATTGATCCACAAACCGGCAGACTGACCCCCGCAGGGCGGCAACTCAAAGTTGGCGCGCCCGTGGACGTTAAGTTTGTCCGGATGAACTAGCGAGGCGGCTGAAACGATCCCGGCGCAACCGCGTGCTGACTCAGGAAAGCTGCTTGCGCCAGCGCGCCAATTGCCGGGCCACTTCCTGAGTGCCGGGCGCGCCAGGGAGATTCCTTTTGGCCATGGCGGCCTTCAGATCAAAGACTTCCAGCGTGTCAGGACCAAAGGTTTTATCCACGGATTGCAATTCGGCCAGCGTCAGTCCGTTCAACGGCCTGCCCTGTTTTTCCGCCAGCGCCACCACTGCGCCCACAATATGATGCGCGTCGCGGAACGGCATTCCTTTCCCCACGAGATAATCGGCGAGGTCCGTGGCCAGCAGGGCCGGATCGCCGGCGGCGCGTTCGCAGGCGGCCGCGTTTACGGTCGTGTGACGCAGCATGGCCGCCATCAGGCGCGTGGTCGTGCGGACGGTGTCGGCGGTGTCAAACAGCCGTTCCTTGTCCTCCTGCAAATCGCGGTTATAGGTCATGGGCAGCCCCTTTAGAAGCGTGAGCAGCGACACGAGATTCCCGATGACCCGGCCCGTCTTGCCACGAGCCAGTTCGGCGATGTCGGGATTTTTCTTCTGCGGCATCAGGGAGGAGCCGGTGGTGTAGGCATCGGCAATCCTGATGAAATTAAATTCCGCGCCCGCCCAAAGAATGAGGTCCTCCGCCAGGCGCGAAATATGCACGGCCAGCAGCGCGGCGGCGGCGGCGAATTCCACGACGAAATCGCGGTCGCTCACCGCATCCATGGAATTTTGCGTGAGCTGGACCTTGCCGCCGGCATCCGTCATGCCCAGCAGTTCGGCCACCAGTTCACGGTCGAGCGGCAGCGTGGAACCCGCCAGGGCGCCGCTGCCCAGCGGGCAGACATTGACGCGGGAGCGGCAGTCCCAGAGCCGTTCGCAATCGCGTTCGAGCATTTCGACATACGCGAGCAGGTGATGCGCGAAATAGACCGGCTGCGCGCGCTGCAAATGGGTGTAGCCGGGAATGAGCACGCCGGCATTCTGTTCGCCCAGCAGCACAAGGGCGCGTTGCAAATCGGCGATCTCGGCGAGCAAAGCGGTGATTTCGTCGCGCAGCCAGAGACGCAGGTCGAGGGTTACCTGGTCGTTGCGCGAACGGGCGGTGTGCAGCTTGGCGCCGGCGGGCGCGCGACGGGTCAGCTCGCGCTCGATGTTCATGTGAACGTCTTCGAGTTCCGGCTTCCACTTGAACTTGCCCGCCGCAATCTCCTCCGCAATTTCATTCAGCCCGCCCGTGATGGCTTCCATCTCGGCCCTGGTCAGCACGCCGATTTTTTGCAGCATGGCGGCATGGGCGAGGGAGCCCTGGATGTCATGCCTCCAGAGGCGCCAGTCAAAGGAGACGGACTCGGTGAATTGGGCCACCTCGGCAGCGGGGCCGCCCTCGAAGCGTCCGCTGCGCGAGACCGGGGATGATGCATTGCTCACGCCGTCTTTTAGCGCAAAGGAGTCCGCAAGAATAGCGAAAAAACATCCAACCACGGAATTAAACGCAAAGTTGCGCCTTTGCGTTATCATTGGCCAGGCTGACCACTCCGTCTTTTTCTGTGTCCATCTGTAGTTGTCTGGCGATTTGCAAAAACCTGTGGTTATGCCGATTTTTTCCGCTTTCCCGCTTTTCGCTTTCCGCTTTTTATCAGGGTCCATCTGTGGCCAAATCTATTCAGGATCAATTCAGGATTGAATTTTCAATCCGTCCCTGTAGATTTTGGGCATGGAAGATTCGCAACCGTCCCAAATTGCGCAGTATATCCCGGTCTTGATCCTGCTGGCAGCGGCGATTGGTTTTTCAGCGGGAACGCTGACCATTTCCGTGCTGCTCGGCAAATTCGGCGGGCACAACAAGGCCAAGGACGCCGCTTACGAATGCGGCAAGGACCCCATCGGCGAAGGCAGCAGCCGCTTTTCCGTGAAGTTTTATCTGGTGGCCATGCTGTTCATCCTCTTCGATATTGAAGTGGTATTCATGTATCCGTGGGCCGTGGTTTATCGCGACATGCTCACCGAACACGCCACGCGCAATCTCATCTTCAGTTCCATGATTTCATTCCTCGTCATCCTCTTCGCCGGATACATTTACGCGCTCAAGAAGAAGGCGTTTGACTGGAAGACTTAATTTTCGTTGAAGCGCTTAACAAGCATGGCCACCATCAAATTCGGAACCAGCGGCTGGCGCGAAATCATCGCCCGTGACTTCACTTTCGACAATGTCCGTCTGGCCGCGCAAGGCATCGCGGACTACCTGAACTTCGAGCGCCGGAATCCGTCGTCGCCCGTCGCGGGCCGGCAGCCGGTGATGATTCTGGGCCACGACACGCGTTTTCTGGGCCGTCACTTTGCGCTGGCTGTCGCCGAGGTTCTGTCCGCCAACGGCATCGAGCCGCTCCTGTGCGACCGCGACACCCCCACGCCTGTCATTGCCCACACGATTCGCCACCGCAAGGCCATCGGCGGCATCAACCTGACCGCCAGTCATAATCCCGCTGAATATCAGGGACTGAAGTTCTCGACCTGCAATGGCGCTCCGGCCACGCCCGATGTCACCGGGCAGATTGAGGCGGGCATTGTCAAGCTTCAGTCGGCGAACTGGTCCTTCAAGGCGGTGCCGTTCGGCGCTTTCACCTGCAAGACTTTCAATCCGCAGCCCGATTACTTCAAGCAACTGGCCACACTCGTGGACTATGCCGTGATCAAAAAGGCCCGGCTCAAGGTGGCCGTGGACATCAGCTACGGCACGGCGCACGGTTATCTGGATGTGCTGCTGGAAAAGGCCGGCGCCAAGGTCACGCTTTTTCACAATGAACTGAACCCGCTCTTTGGCGGGCATCATCCCGAACCCAACGCCGAGGGAATGGCGGACGCCGCCAAGTTTGTGCGCAGCGGCCGCGCGCAAATCGGGCTGGGGACCGATGGCGATGCCGACCGGTTTGGCATCGTGGACAAGGACGGCACCTGGTTGACGCCGAACCAGATCCTCGCGCTCACGCTCTATCATCTCAAAAAGAACCGCGGCTGGACCGGCGCGGTCGTGCGGACCGTGCCGACGAGCCATCAGGTGGATGCCGTGGCGGCGCTGCTGGGGGTCAAAGTCCACGAAACACCCGTGGGTTTCAAATACATTGGCGCACTCATGGAAAGCGAACCGATCATTGTCGGCGGCGAAGAATCGGGCGGCCTGAGCGTCAAGGGTCACGTGCCTGAAAAAGACGGCATTCTGGCCTGCCTGTTGATGGCCGAACTCGTCGCCACCGAAAAGAAATCGCTGGGCGGGATTCTCCAGGAACTATCCAAACAAATCGGCAGTTTTTACACGGACCGCATCAATGTCTCCTTTGCGCCCGAGAAAAAGGACGCCCTGCTGGCCCGGCTCGGCGGCGGTTTGCGGAGCATCGGTTCTTTCCCCGTCGAAAAATTCATCACCACAGACGGCTATAAATTTCTTTTGCCGAAAGGCGAATGGGTGGCGTTCCGCGCCAGCGGCACCGAACCGCTCATCCGCTGTTACATCGAGGCAAAGTCCAGGGCGGGCCTCAAGGCGCTGCAAACCGCCTGCCGCGAAGTGCTGGCGGCGTAGGCGGCGGGCCTTCCGCGTCGTTTTGTTTTTTTGCGCTTTTTTTCGACACACAAATTTTTCAATGTGTTAATTGATTTTCGCGTGGCGCATTCGATAATGCGCTGGTTCAAACCATACATTGATGAACAGTCCGACTGAGGCAGCGTCGCCGTGGAGCATTGAATCGGCGCGCGGGCTCTACAACATCCAGCGCTGGGGCGCGAAGTATTTCGACATCAACGATGCCGGCCACGTTGTGGCCCACCCGTTGCATGAGGCCGGCGCCGCGGTGGACATCAACGATGTCATTGATGAAGCCAGAAGCCGCGGCCTGAAGTTTCCGCTGCTCATCCGCTTTCAGGACATCCTTCGCCATCGCGTGGAGGCCATCAACGCGGCCTTCCGCAATTCCATTGCCGAGTTCAATTACCGGGCAAAATATCGCGGCGTGTTCCCCATCAAGGTCAACCAGCTTCGCGAAGTGGTCGAAGAAATTCTGGATGCGGGCCGGCCCTACGATTTCGGGCTGGAAGTGGGGAGCAAGCCGGAATTGTTTGCGGGGCTGGCGCTGCAAAACCATCAGGGCTGCCTGATCATTTGCAACGGCTACAAGGACGCGGAATTTATCCGCATGGCGCTGCTGGGCATCAAGCTGGGCAAGCGCGTGATCCTGGTCGTGGAAAAACTGGAGGAGCTGCGGCAGATCATTTCCATCTCAAAATCGTGGGGCGTGGAGCCGCTGGTGGGCATCCGGGCGCGGTTGTTGAGCAAAGGGGCGGGACGCTGGGCCGAAAGCGGCGGTGAAAACGCGAAGTTCGGTCTGAGCACCTCCGAAATCCTTGCCGCCACGGAAATGCTCAGGAACGAAAACCTCGGCCATTGCCTCAAGCTGCTGCATTTCCACATCGGCTCGCAGGTGCCGGACATTCTGACGGTCAAGAAGGCCGTGCAGGAAGCCGCCCGCTTTTACGCCAAGCTGCACAAGATGGGGTTTGCCATCCAGTATCTGGACGTCGGCGGCGGACTGGGCGTGGATTATGACGGCAGCCGCACGGCCTTTGACAGTTCCACCAACTACACCCTCCAGGAATACGCCAACGACGTGGTTTATTACATCGGCGACGTGTGCGACGCCGAGGGCGTGCCGCATCCGGAGATTGTCAGCGAAAGCGGGCGGGCCATCGTGGCGCATCACAGCGTTCTAATCGTGGAGGTTTTTGGCGCCATCGAAAAAATCCGGCCGGGTGAATCTTTGAAGTTTGGCGAAAAGGAACATCCGCTCGTGCATGAGCTGCTGGACATCCGCCAGAACCTCGGCAAGCTCAACAAGCTCGAAGCCTACCATGACGCCCTGGAACGGCGCGACGACGCGCAGCACATGTTCACGCTGGGAATGATGGATTTGCCCGACAAGGCCAAGATCGAGGAACTCTACTGGCAGATCAGCCGGGACGTGGTCGCAAGTTTTCGCGGCCAGCCGTACACGCCCGAGGAAATCCGCAAGCTCGAAGACAGCCTCGGCGACCAGTACCTCTGCAATTTTTCCGTGTTTCAGTCGCTGCTGGATCATTGGGCGCTGGGCCAGTTGTTCCCCATCATGCCGGTGGCGCGGCTGGCCGAGCGGCCCACACGCGAGGCCACGCTCGTGGACATCACCTGCGATTCCGACGGCCAGGTCAACAAGTTCATTGACCTGCGCGACGTGCGCGACACCCTCCCGCTTCATCCGCTCAACTCCAACGGCAACGGCCTCCCCGAGCCGTACTACCTCGGTTTCTTCCTCATGGGCGCATATCAGGACATCATGGGTGACCTGCACAATCTCTTTGGCCGGGTGAACGAGGTTCATGTTTTCCTCGAACCCGACGAACCCGCCGGTTATTACATCGAGGAAATCATCGAAGGCGCGACCATCGTCCAATCTCTCGCCGACGTTCAGTACGACGAAAACGAATTGAAGCGCCGCATGAAGGCCCAGATGGACGAAGCCATCAAGTCCGACCGCATGAAACCCAGTGAAGCGATGCGGTTGCTGGACGACTACGAACGCGGACTGAAGGCCTACACATATCTGAGCTTCTGAAAGGGATTAACCTTCGTACAATTGCGCAACCCGCTCCTGAATCTGCCGGTTCCAGCGATTGAAGTATGCAAATAACCGGTACAACTCCTCGATCTTCGGCAGGATTTCCTTGCGCCGATCCGAATGCGCGCTCCACGCGTCATCCAGCGTTTTCAGCCGGTCCATCAATTGTGCGTGCAGGCCGTTCAGCTTTTGTTGCAGGGCGTTGAGTTTTCCCACCCAATCCTGTGCCTGCTCGAACCATTGCACTCGGACAAGAGGCGAGGTGACCTTGGCCTTGGCCTTGGCCGCGAGAAAACCATCCGTGGCCCGGCAAACAGTGGCTACGTCGGCGAACAAGTCCGCCAAGGCCGGGGGAATCTCCTGAACGTCCGGGGGCCGTGCGCCGGATTCCAGTTCCAAGAGGTGCAGGAGGCGCGACTTGGGTTCGGCCAGGCAATTGTAGGCGGCGTTAAGTTCGGCAAAGGCCCGGGCAGCGGCGGCTTTATCGCCGGTGCTGGCGGCATGAACCTTGTCCGGGTGGGCGGTGGCGGAAAGGGCCAGAAACTTCAGCTTGAGCGCGTCGGCATCCAGCCAGGGCCGGCGCGGCTCGGAGAGGAGGGCAAAATAGTCAGCCACTGAACACCTGAAACGCTACGCGCTGAAGCTTTCGCCGCAGGAACAGGTGGTGGCGGCGTTGGGATTCTTCACCTTGAAGCCGCCATCTTGCAGGGCCTCTATGTAATCCAGCTCGCTCCCGGTAACGTAAAGGGCGCTCTTGGGGTCCACCACCACGCGCACACCGGCGCTTTCCACCAGGATGTCGCGATTGGCGGGGCCGTCCTGCAAGTCCATCTTGTACTGCAATCCCGAGCAGCCGCCGCCGACCACGGCCACGCGCAACACGCCGGTGGCCCGCCCCTGCTTGGCCAGCAGGGTCGAGACTTTGTGGGCAGCACTGGCGGTGAGCTTGACCAGGCGCTCGTCCCCCACGCGAAAGCCCGCCGGAGCCGCGGATTTATTGGCAAGATTGGCGATCATTTTTTTCAGCTTCCATTAACGGTTTCCACTACCTTAGCCTTTTGAATGACAAGTGACAAGCGACACCTGGGGCGTTGCATGTGCGCGATTTGAGGATTGCGCACCCTTCTCGATCCGGTGGCCAGCCCGTTTTTTTGAGTATCGGTGATCGGAATGGCGGAAATAAGCCGCGTCAATCGTAAAAGCCAAGTTGCAAATTCATGGATTCCAAGCTTGACGCACCCGCCAGTTCTGGGATAGAACACAGGACTATTATTTATGCCAGACAAACCAATTGACCAACGTGTAAAAGACATCGTCGTGGAACAACTCGGCGTCAAACCCGAGCAAGTCACACCCCAGGCGAAGTTTATCGAAGATCTCGGCGCCGACTCCCTCGACACCGTCGAGCTCGTCATGGCCTTGGAGGAAGAGTTCGGCATCGAAGTGCCGGATGAGCAAGCCGAAAAACTCCA
>Ga0326728_10018778_pt1 | contig 13547 bp, 10 predicted proteins | sample MB3enrmetagenome_FD_207602 | JGI IMG/M metagenome (GOLD analysis project Ga0326728, IMG submission 207602) | Lab enriched peat soil microbial communities from McLean, Ithaca, NY, United States - MB31MN | ecosystem: Environmental > Terrestrial > Soil > Wetlands > Peat | place: USA: New York... | reverse complement strand
TACGCTTCACGATTTGTTTTTTGCGCGCCTTGCATCTGATCATTTTTGAACAGCCTTCATATATTGAGGTTTTAAACAACCCCGTTAAACCTTTTGTGTTATGGGGAAATTATAATATCTGCCGGTATTTTGCAATGGAGAAATAATGAGAGTTTTACGCATCAGCGGAATTAAATTAACTTTGGATGAAAATGAAGATTTGCTTGCGGCAAAAGCCGCGGCAATTCTGAATGTCTCGGTTGACGATATTGCCGCTGTAGAAGTTGTCAGGAAGGCAATCGATGCCCGACGCAATAAGCCGCCTCATTTTGTTTATGTTCTTAAAATCCGCATTCATTCAGATATAAAATTACCGGTAGCATTAAAAGAAGGATTTCAAATGCTGGAAATCAAAGATCAGCCGGAGATTCCTCTAATGGTGCCGGCTTCTTCGCCTAAACTTCCCGTGGTAGTTATCGGCAGCGGTCCTGCCGGTCTTTTTGCAGCATATATTCTCGCGCAAAGAGGAATTCAGGCGCTGCTTCTGGATCGAGGCACACCGGTGGAAAAAAGAACAAAAGATGTGGAGGAATTCTGGAAGAAAGGAATTCTTAATGTCCAAAGCAATGTTTTTTTCGGGGAAGGAGGCGCCGGAACATTTTCCGATGGCAAACTGACGAACCGGACAAATAGCCCATATTCTTTATGGGTTAAACAAATTCTTGTAAAAATGGGAGCGCCGCCGGAAATTCTTACCGATGCCAAGCCGCACATCGGCACCGATAAACTCCGCCGGGTAATCGTGAATTTGAGAAAAAATCTTATTGATTCGGGTTGCAGGGTTGAATTTGAAGCCTATGCAACTGATTTTTTAATCCGGAAGGGAAGCATTGCAGCGGTCATCGTTAATGATCAAAACGAAGTTAAAACCAATCACGTTATTCTGGCTATTGGCCAGAGCGCCGATGATACTTATGCAAAACTTCTGGAACGCGGTGTTCAAATGGAGGCCAAGCCGTATGCCATGGGGCTGCGTGTTGAGCACCCGCAGGAGTTGATTAATTCCATCCAGTACGGCAAGTGGCATCATCATCGGCAACTGCCGCCGGCAGAATATTTTGTAAAAGCCTCGATTTCCGATCTGGGCCGTTCCGTATATACTTTCTGTATGTGTCCCGGAGGTTCCGTAATCGGCTGCGGCGCTTTTGCCGGTTTTGTAATAACCAACGGTATGAGTAATGCAAGACGCTCCGGTGAATTTGCCAACAGCGCCATTGTGGTCAACGTAAACGTGGACGATTTTAATTCAGATAAACACCCTCTGAGCGGACTGAATTACCGCAGGGTCTGGGAAGAAAAAGCATATCTGGCCGGAGGAGGCAATTATAGCGCGCCTGCGCAGAAGATGATGGATTTCCTTCAGGGTAAAACAGGCGGCATTGTTGGGCGGACAAGTTTTCTTCCCGGCGTAAATCCAGCAGCGCTTCAGGATATATTGCCGGAATTTGTAACCGATTCTTTAAGGCGCGGCATAAAAGAATTCAATAACAAGATGCCCGGATTTATTACGGAGGATGCCCATTTGATTGGTGTGGAAACCAGAACATCATCGCCGGTGCGCCTCTGCCGTAGAAGCGACGGCCAAAGTGAAAGTATCCGCGGCCTTTATCCCTGCGGCGAGGGCGCCGGATACGCGGGAGGAATTATCAGTTCGGCGCTTGACGGAATCAAAGCGGCTCAAAATTTAATGGATAATTTAAATTAAACGGCTGTCGATGATAATATCAACTCCGCGCCTTAAGACCTTCTGAATAGATAATTTTTTTGCCGCTTCCAGTTTTTTGATATCCAGATCGCCCACTGCTTCGATTCCCCTGCCAATAATTTTCGGCGCGATGATTGTTACCAGACGGTTTGCTAAATTATTCTTTAAAACGGATGTGATGACCCTGGCGCCGCCTTCAATCAGGATCGAGGATATATTTCTAGCGGCAAGCATCTTAAATAATTTTTTCAAATCAACATTTCCATTTTTATTGGCTTTGACGGTTATTATTTCGGCGCCTGAACCGGCAAGGCGCCCAAAACGGAGATCAGCGGCGGTTTTAATTGTTGCAATAAGTGTCGGGGCTGAAGAGATGTTTTGAAAAATCTTAGCTTGCCGGGAAATGTTTAATTCGGAATCAACAATGACGCGCAGAGGATTGCGGCCACGGACAAGACGCACCGTGAGTTCGGGATTATCTTTGATCACTGTTCCCGCACCGACTAATATGGCATCGTGTGCCGCTCTGAGGTGATGAGCAAACTTTAAGGAAGCCTCCGAACTTATCCATTGAGACTCTCCCGTTGCTGTCGCTATGCGGCCATCTAATGTCTGGGCGTATTTTATAGTAACAAAAGGCCTGCCGGTTTCCATGTAATGAAAAAATATTTCATTGAGTTTACGGCATTCGTTCTCCAGAATGCCGGTTTTAACCTCTATCCCAAAGCGATGCAGAGTGTTAATGCCCTGACGGGAAACCAGAGGATTTGAATCAATGGCGCCGATGACCACGCGGGCAATTTTGTGTTTGATAATGCTCTCTGTGCAGGGAGGCGTTTTCCCTTCATGGCTGCAGGGTTCTAAAGTAACATAAAGTGTTGAAGCCGCGACTTTCCCGCCGGCATTATTGATGGCGTTTATCTCGGCATGATTCCCGCCGAAACGCTGATGGTAACCCCGTCCGATGATCCTGCCGTTTTTAACGATGACGGCGCCAACCATAGGATTGGGACTGACAAAACCGCTCCCTTTCCGGGCAAGGGACAGCGCCAGTTTCATGTAATATTCATCATTCATGTTTACCCATCTAAATCAAAGCGCTATTTTTGTTGGCGTCGTTGTCGGATTCCTCAACGTATTAGTAATACGCCTCGTCACCTCCGCCTAGCCGCCTCAATATCATCTTTGATTTAGAAGGGTATTACCTCATTACTTTCAAAATGCAAAGAAATTTATTGTCGGGGGGGCGTAAGATATGGTAAGAAAAAAATAATTAATCGTTTTAAAATAAATGTAATTTAAGGAGTTATTATGAAAGGAGTTATCCTCGCCGGCGGATTGGGCAGCCGGTTATATCCCCTGACAAAAGTGACTAACAAACATCTGCTCCCGGTTTACAACGAACCCATGATTTATTATCCCATCAGAATTTTGGTGAATGCCGGCGTTGACGATCTTTTAATCGTAACGGGCGGAAACAATGCCGGAGATTTTCTGCGTCTTTTGGAGAATGGAAATGAATTCGGCCTTAAACACATTAATTATACCTATCAGCAGGGAGAGGGCGGGATCGCCGCGGCACTTAGCCTAGCTGAATTTTTTGCCGATAACGATAAAATCGTCGTTGTGCTGGGCGATAATATTATTGAGGGAAACATCAGGGCGGCGGTGGATAAATTCCGCGTTCAAAAAGAAGGCGCGCGCATTTTATTGAAAGAAGTGACTGACCCCCAGAGATTCGGAGTGCCTGTTTTTGAGGGAGAGAAAATTATCCGGGTGGAAGAAAAACCGGCCAATCCCGCTTCAAATTACGCCGTGATCGGCATTTACATGTATGACCACAGGGTGTTTGAATTTATCCGTTCATTACAGCCATCACAGCGCGGCGAACTGGAGATTACCGACGTGAATAATTTTTACATCAGGGAAGAAAAGATGCAATGGGATGTGCTTGGCGGCTGGTGGTCTGATGCCGGAACTTTTGAATCCTTGCAGTCTGCCGGAAATATGGTGGCGAAAACGGGAGCAAATAAGATATGATTGACGGGGTAATCATAAAAAAACTGAAAGTTATTCCGGATGAACGAGGCAGGTTGATGGAGATCATGCGATCTGACGACAGCTTTTTTAAAAAATTCGGTCAGGTATATATGACATCAGCATATCCCGGGGTCGTCAAGGGCTGGCATTATCACAAAAAGCAGGCTGACAATATGGCTGTAGTCAGGGGAATGATGAAAATAGTCCTTTATGACAGCCGTAAAAAATCAAAAACTTATGGCGAAATCAATGAGATATTCGCCGGTGTCCATAATCCCGTTTTAGTTCATATTCCGGCATTTGTTTATCACGGATTTAAGTGTATTTCCCAGGAAGAAGCAATCGTCATTAATACGCCTACGGAAGTTTATAATTATAAAGAGCCCGATGAATATCGTCTGCCCGCTCATGGCAGCCGGATAAATTATGACTGGGAGAGAAAAGACGGATAAACCCCGGCAGATGCATGATCAATAATAGTTCTTGACTTTTAGTGATGTGCCTGATATAATAAGTAAAAGCTTGGAAAAGGCAAACCGTCTGAAAAGACGGGACGCAAAGTTACCGACCTAAGTCTCTATGTTGGGGATAAGGTGGCAGAACCGCCGGGCAACACCTAAGAGTCGTCCAGCAATCCTGCCATCATACCGTATGTAAGAATATGTAACAATTTCAAAGAGATAAATTGGAAAAAATATCATGCTTCTGAATTGTTTTGCGTTTGTTTTCGGCGCTGCGATAGGCAGTTTTCTGAATGTCTGTATTTTTCGCCTGCCCGCTAAAACGTCGATAATAAAACCTGCTTCGCGATGCCCCCACTGTCTGCATCCTCTTCGTTTCTACGACAATATTCCATTAATTAGCTTTATTTTTCTGCGCGGCAAATGCCGGGATTGCGGCGGAGCAATTTCGTGGCGTTACCCGCTGGTGGAATTGATTACGGCTTTGCTTGCGCTGCTGCTGTTTTTAAAATTCGGCCCTACATTAATTTTTTTCACTTTTTTTATTTTTACCGCTGTGCTTATTGTTATAACATTCATCGATTTAGATCATCAGATCATTCCCGATATTTTAACATTGCCAGGGATACCTTTATTTTTTCTTGCGGCAATTTTTTTAGTTGGGGTTCCCTGGCCTGAAGCTCTGTGGGGTTTGTTCATTGGCGGCGGAGTTCTTTTTGCGATTGCCTTTGTTTATGAATTTATTGCAAAGCGCGAAGGAATGGGAGGCGGCGATATTAAACTTCTGGCCATGATCGGCGGATTCTTCGGCTGGAAATCATTAATCTTTATTCTTTTAGTAAGTTCATTCACCGGAGCGGTTGTCGGTATTACCGCGATGATTATTAAAGGGAAGGATTTGAAATATGCTGTCCCTTTTGGTCCTTTTTTGTCGGCGGCGGCAATTGCTTATATTTTCTGGGGCGATGTTTTTATGCGCGTGCTTTTATCGCGATATTAGATAGCCTGAAGGTGAAAAAGACAGGCTGCGCCGTTGAATTCACCAGCTGTGGAGATTTTGATCAGGAAAATGAAATAATTGACATGATTGACAAGAATGATTTGATGGCGTAATATATTGTAATTAAAATGATATTGAAAAAAAAGATTATAGGATTTAAGTTATCAGGCATTAATTTGATCATGGCATGTAAATTGCCTAATAAATTATGGGTAAATGGTTTTTTTGAGGCAGGCAGTGAGAATTAAAGAATCAAAAGGTTTTAGCATTATAGAATTGATGGTCGTAGTTCTGATTATCGGAATCATGGCAACGCTATCGTCCTATTCCTATCGGCGTTATGTACTTAACGCCAACCTCCGGACAGCGGCAAGGCAATTGGCGACAGATATTAATACCATGAAGGGAGTAGCGGTCTCCCAAATGAATACGGCCGTTACAATATCTTTTAGTAAAACAAATAATAGTTATACATTGAGTAGTTATCCATTGAGCGCAACTAAGACTCGTCCGGCGGAGACTAAATCACTTACATCAAGATACCCCGGGCAGGGTATTCAAATTGTCTCCCTTCCGGGCGGGGGAACAACATTTACATTAACGTTTCTTACAAGAGGGCTTTTGGATCCCAGCCCGACTGCAATTACCAACTGTGACGCAACAACGACGTATTCGTGCTGGATTGTGTTTCAAAACAGCAGGGGATCGCAGGCAACAATAACCTTCAATATTGAAGGAAAGACCTATGTTACGTTTGCTATGAAATAAAAAAGGGATGAGTATGACAGAGGCGCTTGTCGCCGTTTTATTAACCAGGGAAAGACCTATGTTACGTTTACTATGCAATAAAAAAGGGATGAGTATGGCAGAGGTGCTTGTCGCCGTTTTATTAACCAGTGTAAGCATTATGGCTCTGTTGGCTCTCCAGCCCACAGGATGGAAAACAATGGCCCACGCTGATTATGTGGGTAGGGCGTCTGGAATTTTATATAAGACTTTAGAAGATAACGAAAACTTCATACTGAATCCCTGTAATACTCCTGCGGCGGGAACAACTACGACGACTGTTAAATCCAGCGACCAGACATCCGTAATAAAAGGGGATATTACGTATACGGTAACCACCACTATAGCTCAGGACGGAACCACTAGCGGTTACCTCGTTACCGTCACAGTGACATGGCCGCCTCTTAACTCGAAAGGTATTTCCGAAACAATGGTCGTTGCCCCTCAGCAACTGTACAAGTATGGGTGTTAATGCATGAATGAAGAAAACGGATACACATTAGTCGAGGCTGTTATCGCCCTGTTGCTGGGAAGTCTGGTATTGATGGCAATCTATTCAGCGATTAACACGGTGCAAACTTCATCTTCCAAGATCGAAAGCAAGGTTACCGCCCAGCAGGATACCCGGGGTGCGATGGAATTGATGGCTATGGAAATACAGATGGCATCTTATAATCCCTTATTGAAAAGCAACATCTGGGTTAGTTCTACAGATTGTGTCAGTGTGGCAAGCAATCAGATTTACAAAGGGATTCAGGAAGCAGGGGCGAACTCGATAACCATTGAGATGGACATCACCGATGCCACCGGAACAAATACAGATGGAGACGGAGCTATCGATGGTCCTAACGAGATTATAAGATATAATTATGATCCAACCAACAACTACATTACCAGACAAACAAGAACCGCGGCCGCCTGCGCCACTGCTCCTGCGCTGCCATTTTTGGGGGCGACAACCGCCAATGCAACCACTCAGACGGTTTGGGTAGTCAATAACGCGGTGGGAATACCTGTTTTCAGGTATTATGACGGCAAGAACAATGCACTCGCTGCGCCGGTATCAGATATCGGTGATATTAGAAAGATAGAAATTACACTTGTCACTCAGACGTCCAACAAGGATATCGGCACGGGCGGCCAGAGGCAAATTATTTACACGACGAGCGTTATTCCGAGAAACCATAGTCCCAGTCCCAATTACAATCACTAACTGAGGATTAATGTATTCGATGAAAGAAATGATTCTGCACAATGAAAAAGGATTTGCCCTGCTGGCGGCGCTTATCGCCAGTTTAATACTCCTGGCTGTCGCCATGCTTGTTATCAACATGTCCGCGGGCGACCTGATTTCGAGTTCCTCAACCGTAGGAACCAAAAAGGCTTTTTCTGCGGTGGAAAGCGGGGTTTACAGGTTTTCGGAGACTTTCACTATGGATCCTACAACATGGACAACGGCCAATGGTTACTACAATTGCCCCACGAATTTTACCGCGGCTAATATTACCACATGGCAGTCAGCCAGTACCGTGGATACAAATACTCAATATGTCATATGTATGCCGGCATCGGACCCTAATAAGCCGCCTATTCCTTCGCCCGGTAACGGGGATTGGTATTATGTCTTTTATAGCGTCACCGTGGCAGGCCAAAACACATCACATGATTCATTTGAAAAAGTAGATGTTGGTGTCGGATTCGGTCCTGTGCCGTTAAATTAACAAAAGTGGAGATTTGTATTTAATTTGCTCAAACACCGATGAATTAGGAGGTAATGATTATGCAAAAAAAAATGATCGTAATAATAATTGTTATAGTATTTATGGCGGTATATTCCGGAGTAGTATCCCGGGCCGACGATTCATCGCTGTGGACAACAACAACAACCCCGGACGCCCTGATCATACTGGACAACACGGGAAGTATGCAGGAACTGCCTGCGGGCACGAATCCGACAATGTATGTTTGCGGCAGCAGCTGCAACATCAGCGGTCCTTTTTATCCTACCGCTCAACCGACCCAGGTTCCCTCAAAGCTCTATGATATTACCGGCACGGGCGGCACCTGCTCAGGCGGTCCTTATTTTAGTCAAATATCAGGTTCTATGCCGACAAACAGCATGTATGTCGTTACCGGCAGCACCTGTGGAAGCTATAATGGTCCTTTTTATTTATCACAGCCGTCAGATGCCTTTACATACACTACTGTTTATACCGGCTCAAGTTCCTGTACTTCCAGTGGCGCCGCTTTTTATCCGGCTTCCGGCACTGGTCATACAAAATCATGCGCGGTCAGTTCATCAGGAATATCCGGCAACCCCATATATTCCTCAACAAGCGGTTGCTCAAACGGTCCTTTCTATAAATCATCATCCACCGGATACGCAACATGTAATAAGTACATAACCTGCACACCCCCTACGACCGGCTATACTGCAAGCAGTTGTACAGCGGGTCCCTTTTACAGGACGACAGCCACCGGAATAATAACACCATGCGGAACGGGAACAACATGCACACCGCCATCGACCGTGTATACTGATACATCAAGTGATTGTGCAATAGGTCCTTTCTATACGTCATCAACGACCGGATATACAGCGGCATGTCAGGCCTGCAGCACATCATGCACTTCTTATAATGGCCAAAGCGATACCACAAATATTCCTTACGGCGATCCTAACTGTGTCGGACCTTTTTATTCATCAACGACAACTGGCTTCACCACGAATTGTTCCAAGATTCAAATCGCCAAACGCGCTATTTTCGCTCTCATGAATAATACCGGCACCGGCACCCTTACTTCAACGGATGTGACCAGTCTGGGTGTGCGTCTGGCTTACATGAACTATTATAACTGCGAAAATGCTTCGAGCTGTTCTACTTATTCTTATCCCGCCGGCAGTTCAAGTTCATGCATTCAGCTGCAATGGCCACTTACTGAATCCGATAATGCAACAACAACACCCTTTTCGGATATCTACTGCAATAATAGTACATCCTGCCTCTCAACGAATACGTCGTCATGTACGACATCCAGCCCGCAAAAGCAATGTATTGCCGGAGCGACTCCCGGCGGCGGCACCCCTCTCGGACCTGCCCTGCAGCAGGGAGCAACCTATCTTTCTTATCAAAAGACACTGGATCCTTCCGCGACGTGCCGCAACAAGTCCATAATCCTCATCACCGATGGAGCGGACACATTTTCCTGCCCGGGTTCGGGCTCAAATCCTGAACCTGGGTCCAGTGGTACTTGCGGCGAGGGAAGTTCTACCTGCGATGCGCAGAGAAGATCTCCCGTGTATTATGCGGCCGCGGCAAAAGCTCTCGGTTTTAGTGTTTACGTTGTAGGCTTCTCCGGCATGCCTCTAATCGACCAATACACACTAAACTGGGCTGCCTATTACGGGGGAACGAGAAATCCGAATACGACGCAATCGGGCAGTACATCGGGAGTTACAATAGGCACCAATCCCTGCACCAACGGCACTGATCCCGGAGCATGGACTGGCAGTGGCAGCACAACCACATATTTATATCCCCTCACAGGTTACGCTTTTATTGCAAGCAATGTTGCAGACCTGTCAAGTGCTCTGCAGGCCGCCATAACAGGGATCCAGCAAGCCGAATATTCATTTTCGACCGAAGCATCGGTGGCCACCGCCCGTACCCAACAGGAAAATTTCATTTATGAAGCTTCCTTTGATCCTGAAAACAGTGCGGGAGCTAATAAAGAACCGTTCTGGCCGGGGCATTTGAAGAAATATTCTCTGAACACCACCACGGGCGCGATAGTACTCCCCTATGAGTGGGATGCGGGAACAAACTTGATGAATATGGCCTCAACCAGCAGGAATATGTGGACATTAAAAAACGGAACCATGACAGGTTTTACTATTTCCAATATGACAGACGCCGACCTGGGCACAGGCACATCTACATCAACTTGCGCAGCGGCCGCCGACTGCATAACCGGGTGCACATGCGGTGCCGTTGTCGGATTTTATCGGGGTGATAGCACGAATAATCTGGAGCAATGGAAATTAGGCGATCTTTATCACACGAATCCTGTGGTCATCAAAACACCGGCCCAGTATTTTTATGATCCACGGGAATGTTCAGCCACATCTCATGCTTCGTTCTACGCAAGCAATCAGCGATCGTCTGCTGCCGGCAATCAGCTTATTCTGGCCGGAGCCAATGACGGTCAATTGCATGCCTTTACGACGGGCAACGGTTCGGATCCAACCGCAGGCGGAGAAGAGGTGTGGAGTTTCATTCCCCCAAACCTTTTGCAGAAGATAGCTCCCATCGCCCATAACGACCATTCCAATCGCAGCATACTCAATTCCCATGATTTCTTTGTGGATGGGCCTCTAAATGAGGCTGATGTCTGGTTGCCTTCATCGGCAAGCACCGGCGTTACTAAAAACGCAGCCGACTGGAAAACAATAGCGATCATTGAAGAAGGGCAGGGATCAGGGAATTATCTCTGGAGTTCTTCATCAAACTGCTATGCCGCCTATACCACAACCTCAACAGGATTCAGCGCGACTTATGACGCGACAAATTATCCTTATTACTGCGGTCTTTATACTTTGAATGTCACCAATACGTCAGCCACCCAGCCCACTTATTTATGGCATTTGAATCCTTCATCGGCGCAGGCTCCCTATCTGGGCCAGGCCTGGAGCAAGATGCAGACCGGCCGTGTTAAAATTTCGGGCAATGAAAAATGGGTTGGATTCATTGGCGGCGGTTACGACGGAACGTCCTGCACGCCGTCTGCCGGTGGAGCAGTAGATGAGGCCTGCAATACCGCGGCTACAGGCAGCCCCGGAAAATCGTTCAATGTGGTTGACCTTACCACTGGCCAAATTCTCTGGCAGTTTACTTACGGAACCGCAGCCACATCAACAACGAGTCCTTATATGGTGTTCGATTTAGCTGGAGCGCCAGTGGCAATAGACGAGGATAGTGACGGATTCATCGATACGGTTTATATAGGCGATCTCGGAGGCAATATTTGGCGTTTCCGGCTCTGTACGGCTGATCCAGCATGTTCTTCATGCGGTTTATCAAGTTATACAGCTTCGCCACCCTGCACTTCTTCTGCTTCTTCTGCTTCTCCTCTTTCTTATGGTACCTGCAGCACGTCCAGTTGGAAGGGCAGCCTTTTGTTTCAATCGACGGATGTTGAAAGAGGTTCCGGCCTGAGCACACCCGCCAATACTCATAAACAAATATTTACGCAGCCGGCATACTCCATAGACAGTAATAACAACTGGTGGATCTTTTTCGGTACGGGGGAAGATACCGATCCCACTTCGAAGCCGACAGATACAAGTTCTACCAAGAACCGTCTTTATGCCGTTGAAGAAGACAATCTCGCCCTGGACGACAGCAGCTCAAAGGCGTATCCTACTTACACATCGTCTAATCTGGTCGATATCACCAGTTCGACTTATACTTCTTCTTCTACAACGCATGGATGGTATATCGATCTCTCGACGAATACTCTTACACGCTCTGACGGTTCTACAATTACCAATCCCGTGGGAGAAAAAATGATCTCCGATCCTCAGGTAAAAGGCGGTCTTGTTTATTTTATGACCTATGTTCCCTATCAGGGAACGGTTCTTGCCTGCGGCTATGCCGGAGACGCGTTTCTTTATGAACTCGGCTATCTTTCCGGAGCCGGCGCGGCGAATACAAGTGGTAGCAGAACTAAATATGTCGGCCAGGGCATAGGTTCTTCAATCCTGGTGTCTTACCGTCCGGGGTATACAGCGGCAGACATTTATGCCACGGCCAGCGGCGGCGCAGGGACAGGCGCATTATCACAGCAACTTGGAACTACGCAAAACAACTCCAGCATGACCAATGTTATTTATTGGAAAGATAAACGTATAGAGCAGCATTAAAAGAAATGACGGGTTTGAAAACTGCTTGACATAAGATAAATATCTTTATAAAGATTTTCGCCCTGTTGACAAAAAGTTCAACAGGGCGATTTTTATGTTGATTTAATTTTAAAAATGTAACATCACGGTTTAACTTGCAGTGACAAGCAGCAAATGATATTTAAAACTGCTTGTCATTTTTTTTATAATGATGAACACAAATATTTGATAAAATGGCTAAATCGTAAGGTTCGCCATTTTGAGGACAATTTTCAGATGAAAAACAAAATTGCGCTTATAATAGAAACGGCCATCCATGATTGTGTCCGAAAAGGCCTGTTGCCGGAAGTCCATCTGCCTTATATCGAGGTGGAAGCCCCCGGCAATCCCCTGCATGGAGACTACGCCGCCAATGCGGCTTTGATTCTGGCCGCGCAGGCCAAACAAAATCCGCGGAAAATCGCACAGGCAATTCAGGAAAATATATCTGATCCGGAAAAGATCATTGAAAAAACGCAAATAGCCGGGCCCGGCTTTATTAATTTTTTTGTTAAAGACAGCATCTGGCATAATTATCTGAAAAACATAGATGAACAAAAAGAAAAATACGGCCTCTCCGATTTCGGCCGCGGCAAAAAAGTTCAGGTGGAATTTGTGAGCGCCAATCCCACGGGGCCATTGCATATCGGTCACGCGCGCGGCGCTGTCGTCGGCGATGTAATTGCCAACTTACTGACGGCGGACGGTTACTGTATTTCGAGAGAATATTATATCAACGACGCCGGAAACCAGATGAATAATTTAGGCAAATCCGTGCTGCTGCGTTACCGCGAGCTCTTGGGCGAGAAAATTGAATTTCCCGAGACCTGTTATCGCGGCGATTATATAATGGATATTTCCCGCAAAATTATGAATAGGGAAGGGGATAAATATCTTAATTTAAACGAAGAAGAAACTATCAGCTACTTTAACTCGGTTGCCGGATGCGAAATTCTGGAAGAAATTAAAGTCGATTTAAAGGATTTTGGCGTAATTTTTGATGAATATTTCAGCGAAAAGGAACTCTATAAAGACAACGGCGTGACCGATCTTCTGGATAAATTGCAGGAGCAGGGGTTTATTTATTCCGATGGCGAGACCTTGTGGTTTAAAACCACTGATTTCGGAGATGAAAAAGACAGGGTTGTTATCCGCAAAAACGGCGAACCGACTTATTTTGCCGCCGACATCGCCTATCATCAGAATAAATTTTCCCGCGGATTTGAGATGATTATTGATATCTGGGGCGCGGATCACCACGGTTATATGCCTCGTATGTGGGCGGGAATACAGGCTCTGGGCCATGAAAAAACCGCTTTAAAAATAATTCTGGTGCAGTTGGTCAATTTGCTTCGGGCAGGCGTGCCCGCGGCAATGTCCACGCGTTCCGGCGAGTTTGTGACTCTGCGGGAAGTCCTTAATGAGGTGGGTAAAGACGCGGCCCGTTATAATTTTCTTATGCGCCGTTCCGACAGCCATCTGGATTTCGATCTGGAACTGGCTAAAAAACAATCCAGTGAAAATCCGGTTTATTATGTGCAATATGCTCATGCCCGAATTTGCAGCATTTTAAGA
>Ga0326728_10018777_pt1 | contig 13548 bp, 13 predicted proteins | sample MB3enrmetagenome_FD_207602 | JGI IMG/M metagenome (GOLD analysis project Ga0326728, IMG submission 207602) | Lab enriched peat soil microbial communities from McLean, Ithaca, NY, United States - MB31MN | ecosystem: Environmental > Terrestrial > Soil > Wetlands > Peat | place: USA: New York... | reverse complement strand
AATCGTCGACCTGTTGGCGCGGACGCGCTGCAATTCTGATGCGCGGCCACGGACCCCTTATCACGGGATCGTTGATGTTCATTCGCCTACAGTGCGATATGCGAACGGGAGAAGTTGCTGGATTTTGGCTGGGCCGAGGAGACTAATCGCCGCCGAAGAGATTGGGGCGCGTGAGGACAGGCAATACCCGCAGATGGCGCCGCGGGCAAAGGGAAAGCGCACGCAGGTGCGACCAGCACTTGGTGGCGGAGACGAAAGCGAAACCGCGAGTGGTGCGCGTTGGCATCCAAGCCTCTACGCGGTGAGGATAGCGCACTTTCGCCTGGGCTGTAAATCGAGCCCTTTCACAAGGCAGACTCTGGATGGGAACCTGCTGCCGGTTCCCTGACCACCGACCACTGACCGTTGATCCCTGTTCTACCATGGAATTGCCTCATGCGCTCATCCTCGCCAAAACTACGGCCCTCGGGAAGCAAAACAGCCTCGGTGGCCTCGATTGTAGTTGCCTTCGCCAGCCTTTACATCTTCTGGGGCACCACCTACACGGCCATCCGCGTGGGCGTTACGGCGATTCCCGCTCTGCTGCTCGCCGGCGTGCGTTTTCTCATCTCCGGCGCCATCCTCCTTGCCTGGTGCCGCTGGCGCGGCATGAAGATCGCGCACCCTCCCCGGGCTCTCTTCAACGAGGCGCTGGTGGCTGTGCTGCTGCTCGGCTGCTCGAACGTGAGCCTCGTCTACGCCGAAAAAACCCTCCCCAGCGGCCTGGCCGCGCTCTCCTATGCCGTCATTCCGCTCTACGTGGCGCTGGTGGAGATGTTTTTGCCCGGCGGCGAAACGCTTTCCCTGCGCGGCTGGCTGGGAATTTTGCTGGGGTTCGCGGGTCTGGCGGCTCTGCTGTTGCCTTCGGTGCGCACCGCCATGAGGGGCAGCACAGCCGTCTCCTGGGCGCTCGCCGCACTGCTGGGCGGGGCGTTTTCGTGGACAGTCGGCAGCATCTATTCGCGGCACGCGCGGCGCGCCATCCCGGTGTTTGTTGCGGCCGGCTGGCAGATGTTTATCGCGGGCATTATCAATACGGCGCTGGGCACCGCTCTGGGCGAGTGGCCCCAGGCCCATCTCGACCGCGCTGCTGCGGTTTCGATGATCTATCTGATCACCGGCGGTTCGCTCATCGGCTATTCCGCCTTCGTTTACCTGCTGGAACACGTGCCGGTGGCCAAGGTCACCTCGTACACCTGGGTGAACCCCTTGATCGCCGTGCTGGTGGGCGCCATCCTGCTCCACGAGCGCCTCGTCTCCACCGAGCTTGCCGGGATGGCCGCCATTGTTGCGGCCGTCATTCTTCTCACTACTTCGCAGATCCGCGCCAAAGGCAAACCGCCTTCCATCGAAGAGCTGGAGCAGTTGCCGGCGGATTGAAGCTCTCCAGTAGCGGCCGCGCAGTTGCGCGGGAAACTGCTTCGCCCCGGGAAGTACGGGCGGCTGGCGCCCCCGTCGCTTTTCCAGTTCGCTCCAGCACTACCGAGGGTGCCCCATCCTACGCGAAGCGCAGGGTGGAAAACCACCTCGCCCCGGCTTCGGAAAGCTCGCCTCACGCAGTTCCCCTGCTCCAATTTGCGTATAATTCTGGCCCTTTGCCGCACAATCAATGCAGCGTCAGGTAAGAGCCTCTCTGGTTTCTGAAAACCTTCACAATTAAGCCCCTTATTTGCAGGACTTTGCCCATAACTCGAATGGAAAGTGGACTTTGTCCGGATTTCGTCTCGCAATCCTTTGCCATTCAGGATTTTCCTCGTCAGCTACCCCGGGGGGTGGGGAAGGGGGGTGGCCACCCGGATCAGCGGATTGCGTCCTGGGCCAGGTACGCGAAATTGGCCTTTGGAAATTGCCCGAAGTCCTACCTGAGCAGCAGCCCCACAATCGCCGACACCACTCCGCCCGCCGAAAACACCATCCCGAAATACCAGTACATTCGCTGGCGCGTCAGCAGCGTGACGGAGGTGATGACGAGCCCGATCTCCAGCAGCGCCTCGGCCAGGTCGTAGCGGTCGGCGCGCGCCTCGGCCTGATCGACTCGCCTTTCCAGCGCCGCGGCCTTTTCCTGCTCGTCCTTCAGATCGTCGGTCCACTTGGCCTGGTGGTCGGCATAGCTCTTGGCGATTTTGGCAGCCGCGTCCTTATTAGCCGGAGCGATCACCGTCAGCAGGTCGCTCGTCAACTGCGTGTTGTAGGAGCGAATTCTCTTGGCCTGGTATTCATTCCACTGGTCGGTGGCTTTGTTCTGGTTGAGCACCGCTTCGGTGTGCGTGCGATGCCCCAGCACCGTGGTCACGGCCACCAGCACCGCCAGCACGGCCATAGTAAACGCTACCGGCCGCAGCCCGGACTCATTCGCTCCGTGCTCGGCGTTCTCTTGCAACTCTTGCGCTTCATCGGCTTCCATGGAAACTCCTGCTTATTCCTTCGATTAGTGTTCGGCGATCACTTCCCGGATCAGCGCCTCGAATCGTATTCCGCGCATCTTCCTGAGCTGCACCGTAGGTCATCATGCAAGGCAGATCGATCGCCTCCGCAATCCAGCGGCCATCATCTCCACGATTCGAAGCTGATTTTAAATTCCACCGGAGCCTCCGCAAGTAAGCGAGCCTTTCACTTCTCTGCCGAAACGTTTCGCTCAATGCCCTTGCTCTCTCCAGCGCGCTTCGTCCACGCCCCGCAGCAGGAGCCACAGCATAAGCCCGAACTCCGCTAGGAAGCCGATCGGGAAAATCACGATACTCGCGTGCTGCGCGACCACCGGATTAAGAGACGCGATCCATCCTATTCCGGCCACGATCAGGGGCCAACCGAGCCAGCCCGGCAGGAATCCCGATCGCAGAATCAGCACGCCCAGCAGCACGCAGAACGGTCCGAAGAACACCAGCGGACTCAGGCCCGTGTGACCCAAATGCAGCTGGCCCAGCCCATCGGTGACGCACCCGGCCAGGCTGCAAAGAGTCGCCGCCAGCGCCAGCAGCGGCTGTGCGCGGCGAAAGACCCGGTACAGCAGGATCGTCACCATCGCGTACAGCAAGGTCGCGAGCCCGTTCAGCACAATGCCCACCGGAACCTTGTGGCTGGTCAGTAGTACCCCCAGAATCGTCGTCGCAAAATAGCCCAGATACACCACGCCAGTCGCACGCGCATGCGAGCGGAGGTGTGCCTGCCCCGTGGACTGAATCATGACTTTGTCCCCCGACCGAAGCGTTCACCCTTAAAGAATGAGAGCTATTTCCTCTTCCACCTGACCCCGTCCTTCGAATCCTCAATCACCACGCCCTTTTCCGCCAGCTCCGTGCGGATCGCGTCGGCGCGGGCGAAGTTGCGCGCCTTTTTTGCCGCCGTGCGCTCGGCCACCAGAGCCTCAATCTCCGCATCGCTCACCGACTGCGCGGCCACCAGCTCCGGCGCCACTTCGCTCAAGCGCCCGGACTCGCGAGCCCGCTCGAGAGCCCTTCGTGTCGGCTCGGCGTCGCGATCCTCAATCAGATCGAAAACCGAATCGAACTCGGCCAACGCCTCCAGAACCGCCGGCACTTCGCCCGCGAACAACTCGCCCGCGTCGGCCTTCGTATTCACAGCCCTCACCAGGTCGAAGATCGCCGCCCGCGCCTCGGCGGTATTCAAATCGTCTTCGAGCGCCTCGCGGAACTTCCTCTTCGCCGTCTCGGCCAGCGCCTGCACTTCCGTGCCCGCCTCGCCTCCGATCCCTTCCGGCCACTTCGTCTCCGTCATCCGCTGCTTGAACGTCCTCAGCCGGTCGATCGCGGCCGTCGCGTCCCTCAGCACGTCGAAGGTGAAGTTCAGCTGGTGCCGGTAGGGAACGCTAATGAGCGCCATCCGTATCGCCGAGGCCTTGAAGCCCTTCAACAGCAGGTCGCGCAGCGTGTAGAAGTTCCCCTCGCTTTTGGACATCTTGCGCCCGTCGACCAGCAAAAATCGCACATGCATCCAGTGCCGGGCGAAAGGCTTGTGCGTTACAGTCTCGCTCTGCGCAATCTCGTTCTCATGGTGCGGGAACATCAGGTCCTCGCCGCCGGCGTGCAGGTCGAGGCTTTCGCCCAGGTACTCGATGGCCATGGCGGAGCACTCAATGTGCCAGCCGGGCCGCCCGCGGCCGATCGCCGTCTCCCACCACGCCTCGCCCTCTTTGGCGGCCTTCCACAACGCAAAATCCCGCGCCGAGTCCTTCTCGTACTCGTCCACATCGACCCTGGCCCCGTCTTCGATCCCGCTCAGATCTTTCTTGCTCAGCTTGCCGTACTCGGGGAAGGCCGCGAGGCGAAAGTACCAGCTCCCATCCTCCGCCTTATACGCTGCTCCGGCCTCCGCCAGCTTCTCAATCAACGCGACCATCTGAGGAATGTGCTCGGTGGCCCGGGCCAGTTGTTCCGGTTTCTCAACCCTCAGCGCTTCGAGATCTTCGAAAAAGGCCTGCTCGAAGCGCGCGGTGTACTCCCCGATCGGGATTCCGGCCTTCGCCGCGTTGCGGATGATCTTGTCGTCCACGTCGGTAATATTCATCACGTGGCGAACCTGGATCCCATCGAGTCTGAGCGCGCGGCGGAGCACGTCGACGGCGAGGAAGGTCCTGAAGTTGCCGATGTGGCCGTAGTCGTAGACCGTCGGCCCGCAGGCGTACATGCGCAGCGCACGGCCGTCCGCGGGCACAAGCGGTTCAACTTCGCCAGTCAGAGTATTAAATAGGCGCAATGTCATTTTCAGTCGGATTACACCGTAAACGGCTGAATTCGAGCGGCCTTACGGCCCCTTCGATTGTAGCAGCGCGGCTTTGGCTCGCCATCGGCGGCCCGCATCGGCCGTTATAGCGCCACGCGAACATTTGTAGCGCAGACCTCCCGGTCGGCTGTCGCGCGGGCCTCCCGGCCCGCGCCTGGCTCTGGCGAAGTTGACCGCCAGTACCGCAGCAGAGCCTGCTCAGAGCTGGTTGCCGTTGGGTGGCTCTTCCGCCGCCTCGCCCCCTCCGGCCGAAGGAGCAATTTGCGCAGCCTGCGCATAGCCCGCGGCAGGAGCCTCCGACGCCGTTCCCGGCTCATCGACCCAGAGCCACGCGATCCACCAAACCAGCACGGCGAAGTACACCACATTATTGGCGCTGTAGAGTCTGGCCTGCAGGTGCATCACGCGCTCATACTCGGCCTGCGAGTGCACGGTTGCGTGGGTGGCAATGGCCTGCCAGATGCCGCGCACCGCCAGTTGCGAGATGCCCGCCGTCGAAAGTCCGATTGCGATCTGTTGCGTGTGGCTGCGCCATCCGGCCCGGTAGCGGCGACCGAAAAGGAGAATGAGCACGCCCAGCCCCAGCGCCAGCAGGCTCACCAGCATCCCGCCCCTTTCTGCAATGAGCCCCATCAACTGCAGGATTGCCAGCAACGACATTGCGCCCAGCGTCTGCCGCGATGGCCACGGCCCCCAGTACGCCACCACCGCAATGCCCGCGGCCAGCAGAATGATCGTCCACGCCGCCAGCGCCCGCTTCGAAACGCCCCGAAAACCCCGCCGCGCCACTTCCACCAGCACCAACAGGTTGACCACAACCTCAAGGTCCCCCAGCGAAAGCAGAATCGCGTTCTCAGGAATTGCCGCCATTCTCCCGAAGAGCAACCTGCTGGCCAGCAGGCGAAAGGTCACCAGCGCAACGCTCGTCGTAAACCACGGATATCGCCGCGCCCGGTCGCGCCCATACAGCACGGTCAGCAGCACCAGAAGCGCCGCCATGATCAGCGTCCAAGAAACCTGCGCGAGATTCCAATGAAAATGCATCTTCTTTCCTTTTTGGCCCCCTTCCGCCGCCGCTCGTGGAGTCCCTGCCTAGTGTAATGGTCCGCGCCCACTTAGTACTGTAACCATGTGAGTTCTTGCTTTCCCTGGTCTCAGAATCGAGACCAAGGGCACCCAAGTCTCGTGGTTTGGCTTGCACCGCTACGAGGCGGCAGTACTAGCCTGCCATAATCTCTCTATGCTGGTCCTCGCCTCTGCATCGCCCCGCCGCCGTGAATTGCTGGCCCAGGCGGGGTTTTCCTTTCAGGTTCATCCGGTAGCCATTTCCGAAGACCCGCTCCCGGCCGAGGACCCCATCGCCTATGTCGTCCGCCTGGCGCGCGAAAAGGCTCAGGCTGCCTTTCGCGAGCTGACGGCAGCCGGCACAACCACCACCGTCTCTAAAGAACTTTGTCTGGACGGCAAGTCACTTGCTGTTCTCGGCGCCGACACCACAGTGACCCTCGACAACCAGATCCTCGGCAAGCCTTCCGACAAGAACGACGCCGCCCGCATGTTGCGCCTGCTCTCCGGCCGTACTCATCGCGTACTGACCGGCGTTGCGCTTGTGACCGCCGATGGCGTCCAGGTAGCTGCCGAGGCAACCGGCGTCCGCTTCCTCACTCTCTCCGACGAGGAGATCGCGGCCTACATCGCAACGGGCGAGCCCATGGATAAAGCGGGCGCCTATGCCATTCAGGGCCGCGCCGCGCGCTGGGCTGCCCGCGTGGAGGGATGCTACTTCAACGTGGTCGGCCTGCCGATCGCACTGGTCACCAGCCTGCTGGAATCGCTGCCCGAGACCGTTTGATTCGCCCGATTGCGATCCAAGGCAGCCGCTTGTCTTGACCGCCGCGCCGGCAGCGAAAGGAAATTGATCATGCTTTCATCGCCTCCGCGGCGCTCCCTCTCCTCGTGCGCCACGGCAGCTGTCCTGCTCGCGGCCGCCGTCCTGATCCCTGCACGCGCCGGATGGGGTGAGAAGTCGATTCCTGTCCCAGACTGGGGACTGAACGCCGCCAAAACACCCACTCCCGACTACGCGAAATCGGCGCGCGCCGTCATTCTCTACGACGAAACCGTTGAGACCGTCGACGCACAGGGGTGGTGCGTCCGCGCGTCCTCGGCGAGTTAGCCGTCCCCTTCGACGAAAAGCCGCGTGCCCTGCCGATCGATCTCGGCGCCACCGGGCGCCGGCGGGATAGCTACGATATCGTTCTGCCTGAGGGCTATGCTGTCGACGAGACCCCCGATCCGGTCTCGATCGACATGGACTTTGCCAGCTACCACTCCTCGATAACAGCCAAGGGCAACGTGCTGCACTATGAGCGCGAATACACAGTTCGCCAGGTAGAGCTCCCCGTTGGGCGCGCTGCGGACTTCCGCCGTTTGGAGGGGGTCATTCTGGCCGATGAGAAAGGCGCCGCCGTTCTCAAAAAGCAGTAGCTGCTGGTCCGACTCCCCGGCACGGCCTCCCCAATGGCGTTGCCGAACCACCTTCCTTCGAGATTTCCTTCATTTTCCGCTCACAAACTATTGAAGTGCTGGCCTATACTGCGTTCAGGGTCAGGCTTCGCTCACGGTTCGCTTCTTCTTTTTCGTGATCGCCATGGCAAAGCAATCTCGCCGACACAGCTCCACCGAATCGCCCTCGATCCCCGATCGCCTCTACTTCCGGATCGGAGATGTGGCCCAGATTTGCGGTCTTGAAGCTTACGTTCTGCGTTTCTGGGAAACTCAGTTTCCCCGGCTCAAACCCAGCAAGAGCAAATCCGGACAGCGCCTCTACCGGCGGAGCGAAGTGGAGCTTGCCCTTGAGATCAAACGGCTGGTCCATCGAGAGGGCTATACAATTTCCGGCGCTCGGCAGGTGCTGGAGCAGGTTCGCCGCGGCGAGCAGGCGCGCCGCAGCTCCGATCCCGAGCCTCACCCGCCTCAGTCGGAGCCGGCAGATGGACCAAATCCCGATGCTGTGGCTGCCGCCATCGGGCACGCCCGCGCCGAACTGCGGCAGATTTCGGCCTTGCTATCTGCTCCCGTGGCCGAAGCCCCGCGCCGGCGCAGCCGCGGAGCCACTCTGCCGGCTTCCTCCGGCAGCCTCTTTCCGCTGTAGGAGCGCCGGATTCACTTCTTCAGCGGATCGCTCGGTTTTTCCCGCTAAATTCTTATTTGCATGGACGAGGACGCCCGTTTCGTGTGCTACTCTTGGGTATCGTTTTCAAAGATTGCTTGCCTTTTGCGTAGTGTGCCGGTTCATGCGGATCGGCAAGACTTGCGCGAGCCAGAGGTTCCGATGGGCATGCGGTGCGGTCTTTGCGGTTCGGCAAAGTTCAGATTGTCGGGATTCAGGCGCACCGATCTATCCCGCTTCCTGCGCTTCAAATACCCGGTTCGGTGCCGCAAATGTGGCGAGCGCAGCTTTACATCCCTTTGGAACGCCTTGAAGATCGGCCATGCCGACCGTGCTCGCAGGCGTAGACGTCACGCGCCCGATCTCCACAGCAGCTAGCCTGATCCCCTCCGAGAGAAGTTGCAGCAGGTTGGCGCCGGTCCGGTTCTTTGGGCATAGATGGATTTCGCACGTCCCGTATGGCGGGTCAGTATCTTTGGTAATCTTGAATGTCTACTACCTTGATAGATATAATTGTTTCGGTTGCAAAAGTGGAATTGGCATGAAGCCTTCTCACAAACCATTTTCCGAGTTCTCCTTGTACGCTGATAGACTTAGTCCGAATGAGAATCTCGCAAAAGGGACTGTACGCTCTCCAGGCGCTCACCGTGTTGGGGCGCGAGTACCCGCGCGTGGTGAAAATTCGCGAGATCGCTCAGGACGAGGAACTGCCGGAGAAATTTCTCGAGGCGATTCTCCGCGACCTTCAGCGTGCGCGGGTGGTAGTGAGCATTCGCGGCGCCCATGGCGGATACCACCTGCAGCGCGCCCCGGACGAGATTTTTCTGGGCGACGTATTGAGGCGCATCGACGGTCCGCTGGCTCCCTACGAAGATGCCGAATCATTGCGGCGCCGCATCGAGACGGACTCAAAGCACCGTTCTCTCTTCCGCATTCTGCTGGAAGTGCGCGATGCTACGGCCCGCATCATGGATCACACCTCTGTGGCCGATCTCTGCCAGCCTTAGCGCTACCGCGCACCATCTACTTGTTCTTCCCATTTCCGTCGTTAACGCCGCATGGCGAGTTCTGTACCTGGGGCAGCCCGCTCCGCAAGGGGGCTGCCCGGCAAACGAAGCTGTCTTGAAGGCACAACAGAACCACAACGAAGGAAAACCTATTTTGGAGGCTCTATGAAACTGCGCGCGACTTTCATTTCTCTCCTGGCTCTGACAATCCTCGTTAGCCTTCTCCCTGCCGGAGCCCAGATTGTGGGCGGTACGATCAGCGGCGCTGTGGTCGACTCAAGCGGCGCCGCGCTCAGCGGCGCGACCGTGGTGGTGCGTCAGACGGAAACCGGCGCCTCGCGCACGCTCGTCACGGGCAGCGATGGACGCTACGCTGCACCGTCGATCCCCGTAGGTTCGTACGAGGTCACCGTTTCGCATAACGGATTTGCCACGCAGACGCGCACCGGAATTCAGCTAGCGGTGGCGCAGAGCCTGGTTGTGGACTTGACCCTCGGGCTTGGTACCGTTCGCCAGGATGTTGTGGTCGAATCGGCGCCTTCAAGCGTGAATACCACCTCGCAGCAGACCTCCGGACTCATCGGAGAGCGCGAGGTAAAGGAGCTGCCGCTGAACGGCCGCAGTTACGACGAGCTGCTGACGCTCAACCCCGCCACCGTGAACTATACCAACGAACGCTCGGGCGGCATTGGGACCTCGAACGCTTCGGTGGGCAACATGTTTTCAGTAAGCGGCCGCCGGCCGCAGGATAATCTCTTCCTGCTGAACGGAGTGGAGTATACAGGCGCTTCGCTGATGAACGTGACGCCGGGAGGAACCAGCGGCGAGTTGCTGGGCGTGGACGCGGTGCGCGAGTTTAACGTGGTCACCGATACTTACGGAGCGAATTACGGCAAGCGCGACGGCGCGCAGGTCAGCATCGTGACCACTTCAGGCACCAACAGCCTGCGCGGCACGGCCTTTGAGTTCCTGCGTAACAGCGCCCTGGACGCGCGCAACTACTTTGACCAGGCGTCGATTCCCGAGTTCCAGCGCAATCAGTTCGGCGGCTCGCTGGGGGGACCGATCCGCAAGGACAAGCTTTTCCTCTTCGGCAACTACGAGGGCTTCCGCCAGAACTGGGGCTTGAGCGCGGTCACCTTCGTCCCGGACAGCGAGGCGCGGCAAGGCTACTTGCCGAACTCGACGGGCACAGAGACCTACGTGGGCGTAAATGCCTCGGTGACGCCGCTGATGAATTTATGGCCCGAGGCGAACGGCCCCGAGCTTCTCTCAAATGGCAACCCGAGCGGTATCGCCGAAGCCTTCAGCAATCCGCCCCAGCACATCCACGAGGACTTCGGGACGTCGAGATTCGACGACAACCTCAGCAGCAAAGATCTACTCTTTGCCGTCTACACGGTGGACGACAGCGCCGCCAATACGCCCTCGGCGAACCCTCTCAGCCACGTCAACGAAAGCCTGCGCGCGCAGGTGGCCAGCATTCAGGAGCAGCATGTCTTCTCGCCCTCGCTGCTCAACACCGCCCGCTTCGGCTACTCCCGCGCCAGCTATTTCTTTACCGGCTACACGTCAGTGGCCGAGACCGGCTGGGTGGCTGGCAAGCCGATCGGAACCATCGTGGTGAGCGGCAGCACGGCCTCGAACGGCGCCTCCCAGATTACGCAGGCGGGAACCAACGTGGGCAGCAATAACCACACCACGCGCAACCTGTTCACAGGGGACGATCACATCTTCTGGTCGCGAGGCAAGCATCAGATCGAGGCCGGCGTGTGGATTCAGCGCATACAGGCCAACGACCTTTTGGCACAGTACCAGTACGGGCAGGCCTCGTTCAGCACGCTGAAGACGTTCCTGCAGGGGACGGTGGCTTCCTTTACCGTGGTGCCGGCGCCGACGGCGCTAGGCTGGCGCTCGCTTGAAGCGGCAGCCTTTGCCGAAGACACCATCAAGCTGACGCGGCGCTTCGAACTTCGCGCCGGCTTCCGCTCCGAGTCGACCAACGGCTGGAACGAGTCTCAGGGCCGGGCCTCGAATTACGCCGTCGTGGACGGCGTCCTCGCGACGCAGCCCACCGTGGGCAACTCGGCGCTATGGACCAACCGGGCGAAGTTCCTGCCCAATCCGCGAGTCGGCTTTGCCTGGGACGTGTGGGGCAACGGAAAGACCGCGGTACGCGGCGCCTTCGGTCTCTATCACAACCTGCTCGATACGCTTGATTACCGGGTCGACCAGACCGCGCCTTTCAATACTGCCGAAACCCTGAAGAGCGTGGCAGTTTCAAGCCTCAGCTTCACGCCGGGAACACCCCCTCCTTCTACAGCCAAGGTTTCGCCCAGCAACGTGCAGCCCGATATCTCCACCCCCGCGGTGCTGAGCTGGAGCTTGCGCATCGAGCAGGAGATTTCGCCGCGCACCGCGCTCACCGTGGGCTACCTCGGCTCTCACGGCTATCACCAGATTCTCTCCGAAGATATGAACGAGCCGGCGCCGAATTACGCATCGGACGGATCGGTTTATTACACCAGCGGCGAGCCGAATGTGAATTCCGCGCTGGCGAACACCACCTCCTGGGTCTCGCAAGGCGTGGCTCTTTACAACGCGCTGGAGGTGGATGTGCGCCGCAGTTTCGGTAACGGCGTGCAGTTCCGCGGCAATTACACCTACTCAAAGAACCTCGACGACGGATCGACGTGGAACACCAGCGTAAGCGCCAATACGCCGGCGTTTGTCTCGTTCCCTCTGAACCCGAAGGTGGACCGGGGCCCAGCAGCGACGGATGTGCGCCACGCGGCCTCTATCAACGCCAGCTGGGATCTGCCCTTCGGACCCAATCACCACTTCCTCAATCATGGTCCCGCCCCGGTGGGTTTCGCCGTCAGCGGATGGACGACGAGCGCCATCGTAGCCACGCAGACCGGATTTCCCTTCTCACCGCAGCTTGGCTACAACCCTCCCGGCAACGGCGATACGCGCAATCCTATGCGGCCCAGCTGGAACCCGTCGTTCAGCGGAAGCTTGTATCCGCACACTGTGAGCCAATGGTTCGATCCATCGGCATTCCTCCAGCCCACGGTCAGCGTGCCGAATTCCAGCGGCACGGGCAACACCATCTACGGCACGTATGGGAATGTCAGGCGCGACTCGCTGGTTGGTCCTGGACTGACCGACGTGGATTTCTCAGTAACCAAGACCTCGCGCGTCACCGAGCGGCTTGGCGTGCAGTTCCGCGCGGAGCTGTTCAACATTCTGAACCACACCAACTTTTTGACGCCGAATGAAGTGGTCTATTCGTCAGCGCCCACAATCTCAACTTCAGGAGGGGTGCAAACGGTGACTGCCTCGGCAGTTTCGCCCACGGCAGGCGTGATCACGGCAACCTCCACCACGTCGCGCCAGATCCAGTTCGGCCTCAAGCTTACTTTTTAGCGTGCATTTCTCACACGATTTCGGAAACGACATGTCGCGTCGGGCATTAGCTGAAGCGGAATGACAGAGCGCGGGTTGAGAAACCCGCGCCACAGCCGGTCAGGAGACCGGCGCTACAAGGCGATTGCGGCCTGGCTTGAGGCCAGAAAGCCCGGATTCAGCAGGCTGGGCTTGTTGTAGACAAATGGCTCGCCGTCGAGGCCGGTCACCGATCCACCGGCCTGCTCAAGAATGCAATGCGCCGCGGCCGTATCCCATTCCATGGTTGGGCCAGAGCGAGGGTAGAGATCGGCCATGCCCTCGGCAACCAGGCAAAACTTCAGCGAGCTTCCCATGGGAACAAACTCGCAGCGCCCGGCCGTGCCGGTAAAGCGGTCGAGGTTCGCTTCGCCGGAGCCGTGAGAGCGGCTGACCACCACGCGCAGGGCGCCGTTGGTGGCCTTTGCGGCGCGGATCGGCAACGCCTGGCTGCCCTCCTGCCTCCAGGCGCCGCTGCCGCGCGCCGCATAGTACAGCTTCCCGAGGGCGGGCGCATAGACCACGCCCAGTACGGGCGCGCCAGTTTCGATGAGCGCGATATTCACCGTGAACTCCCCATTGCGGCGGAGGAATTCCTTGGTCCCGTCGAGGGGATCGACCATCCAGAAGCGCCGCCAATTGCGACGCTGCTCGAAGGGAATCTCGCGCGATTCCTCTGAGAGTACGGGCCAATCCGGCGTGAGGCTGCGAAGGCCGCCGGCGATCACGTGATGCGAAGCGAGGTCGGCCTGGGTCAATGGGGAATTGTCGCGCTTGTATGCGACTGCCGGATCTACCTCGCCGTAGACCTTCAAAATAGCCGCGCCCGCTTCGCGAGCCAGGCGAACAACCTGCGGCAGCAACTCCGCCAGCCGATTCTCTCCACACTCTTCGATCATGCACTCCTCATAGCAAAATCAGAGTTGGCGGAGAAGAAATCACCGCCATCAAGTGCCATTTTCCTCAAGAAAATGATGCCTTGCACGATTTTCGCAAGCCTCACAGTAACTCTGATTTTTGCTCCAGGTCTCTGACCGTATGAGTTTGTGCACCCACATTGGTGCTACTTCAAGCGGTCAGAGACCTAGATGACTCCGTTGCTGCTGGATGATCCTCCGCCGAGCAAGGCGAGGATCTGTTCCA
>Ga0326728_10018775_pt1 | contig 13549 bp, 11 predicted proteins | sample MB3enrmetagenome_FD_207602 | JGI IMG/M metagenome (GOLD analysis project Ga0326728, IMG submission 207602) | Lab enriched peat soil microbial communities from McLean, Ithaca, NY, United States - MB31MN | ecosystem: Environmental > Terrestrial > Soil > Wetlands > Peat | place: USA: New York... | reverse complement strand
CGGTGCGGAGACCGCGCCCTACCATTTCGCGTTCTTCGCGCGATCCAATTGTTTTCTTCATTGAATTTTTTGGGCGTTACCTTACATTTTCGCCCATGGAACAGACGCAACCGTCGCAATTGGCGCAATACATCCCGGTGCTCATGCTGCTCGTCGCCGCCGTCGGCTTCGCGGTTGGCGTGTTGGCGATCTCACCTTTGCTCGGCAAGTACGGCAAACGCACCAAGGCCAAGGACACCGCCTATGAATGCGGCAAGGACCCTATCGGCGAAGGCAACGCGCGGTTCTCGGTGAAGTTTTATCTCGTGGCCATGCTGTTCATCCTTTTCGACATCGAAGTGGTTTTTATGTATCCGTGGGCGGTGGTTTACCGCCAGATGCTGGCCGACCACGCCACGCGGAATTTGATCTTAGCTTCGATGGTTTCGTTCCTGTTGATTTTGTTCGCCGGTTATTTGTACGCGCTCAAGAAAAAGGCGTTTGACTGGAAATCCTGATTCACCGCAGAGACGCCGAGGCGCGGAGTTTCAGGGAAAATGATTTTTTACTTTGCGTCTTTGGCCTCTCTGCGGTCAAATTTTATGGATTCGATCAAATTCGGCACCAGCGGCTGGCGCGGCATCATCGCGCGCGACTTTACCTTCGACAACGTCCGCCTCGCCACCCAGGGAATTGCGGAATATCTGAACCAACCCGAAACTCAAAATTCAAAACTCAAAACTGTCATTTTGGGCCATGACACGCGGTTTCTGGGACGCGAATTTTCGCTGGCCGCCGCTGAGGTGCTCGCTGCGAACGGGTTCAAGCCGCTCCTCTGCAATCGTGACACACCCACGCCGGTCATCGCCCACACTATTCGTCACCGCAAGGCGGCGGGCGGCATCAACATGACCGCCAGCCACAATCCGGCGGAGTATCAAGGGCTGAAATTTTCCACAAGCAACGGCGCGCCGGCCACGCCCGACGTGACCCAGCAAATCGAAGCGAACATCGCGAAGCTCCAGGCACAGAATTGGTCATTCAAAGGCGCGGTCATTGGGACCTATCAATGCCCGACGTTTGATCCGCAGCCGGATTACTTCAAACAACTCCACAAGCTCATTGAGTTCCCGGTGCTTAAAAAGGCGAAGCTCAAGGTGGCCGTTGATTTTGAATACGGCACCGGGCGCGGTTACCTCGACGCATTGCTTGAAGGTGTCGGCGCGAAGGTCACGGTCTTTCACAACGAAATTAATCCATTGTTTGGCGGGCATCGTCCGGAGCCGAATGCCGAAGGCATGGCCGACGTGAGCAAATTCGTCCGCAGCGGCAAGGCGCAGATCGGCCTCGGCCTCGACGGCGACGCCGACCGCTTCGGCATCGTGGACCAGGATGGTACCTGGCTGACGCCGAATCAGGTTCTGGCGCTGGCGCTGTATCATTTGAAAAAGAACCGCGGCTGGACGGGCGCGGTGGTGCGCACCGTGCCAACGAGCCATCAGGTGGATGCCGTGGCGGAATTGCTGGGCGTAAAAGTCCACGAGACACCGGTCGGCTTTAAGTACATCGGCGCGCTGATGGAGAGTGAACCTATCATCGTCGGCGGCGAGGAATCCGGCGGCTTGAGTGTCAAAGGCCACGTGCCGGAAAAGGACGGCATCCTTGCCTGCTTGCTCATGGCCGAACTCGTCGCGACCGAGAAGAAATCGCTCGGTCAAATTTTGAAGGAACTCTCGAAAAAAATCGGCGAATTTTACACGGACCGCATCAACGTTTCATTTGCGCCGGAGAAAAAGGACGCGTTGCTGGCCAAACTCGGCAGCGGCTTGAAAAACATCGGCGCCTTCAAGGTGGAAAAAATCATCACCACCGACGGATTCAAATTTCTGTTGCCGAACCGCGAATGGGTAGCCTTCCGCGCCAGCGGCACCGAACCGCTTATCCGCTGTTACATTGAGGCAAAATCGAAGGTGAATTTGAAAAAGCTTCAAACCGCCTGCCGCGAATTGCTGGCGATATAGTGACGATGTCATCGTTTTTGACGCGCAATTGAAAGCGTGTTGAGAATAGCCCAGCGCTTTAGCGCTGGGTATCCGATCATGAATCAGAATAAAGTCCCGTCAGGGACGAAAGAGAATTATGCACTCGTTCAATAGTTGCCTCATGCATTGCGTATTTTCCACCAAGGAACGACACCTTTGGCTTACCTCGAACATCCGCGAACGTCTTTGGCCTTATCTTGGAGGAATCGCGCGGGAAAACGACATGAAAGCTTTGGCCATCGGCGGCGTGACCGACCATGTACATTTGCTTCTGTGCCTGCCGGCCACGCTTTCGGTTTCCAAGGCAATGCAATTGTTGAAAGGCAATTCATCAAAATGGTTACGGGAAACGTTTCCCGAATTGTTGCGCGAGGATTTTGCGTGGCAGGAAGGATTTGGCGCTTTCAGCATTAGCGTATCCGGCATCAAGGACACCATTCATTACATCCAAACCCAAGAGGAACATCATCGCCAACGGAGCTTTCATGAAGAATTAGAGATATTCTTGAAAAAGCATGGGCATGATGACGAGGCGAAGACGCTAAGGTGATTTTCTTTCGTCCCGATCGGGACTTTGTTGTTTGTTTGGGTCATTTGCCCAGCGCTAAAGCGCTGGGCTATTTTCAAGATGATGCGGCTCCTACGCGTCCTCGCAAATCACCTACCAAATTCCCGCTCAAACTTTCCGCGGTTTGCGGAGTTTCACCACTTCCGCGTGCATGAGCACCACGTCCGGGTCGCGCTGCAAAGCTTCATGGTAATGCCCGGAAAATCCTTCACTGGTTTCTGATGCCACCAGCAGCAGTTTTGATTGGTGGGCCAAGGCGTCAACCCTGGCCGCGGTCAATGGTTCTTTCGCGTCCAAGGCTTCGTCCATGGCAACGATGAGCTGGGAAAGCGGCTGCAACCAGGCAAACCATGGGTCGCTGGTAAGCAGTTGCAGAAAATGATTCGGCGATTGGATTTTGCCCATAGTCTTTTCGTAAGCCACCCGCTCTGAGTCAACCAGCGCCTTGTGCAACTTGAGCAAGGCATGGCGCAGTTCCGTCAGGCGTTGCCGGGCGCCTTCCGGTTCCGATGCGGCTGTCGGTTTCTTTTTCATCAATGACCTTGGCTCAGAGCGATTTCTTTCTGGCTTTCTGGTTGGCGATGGCTTCGGTGAACCAGAGGACCTCATTCAGAAATGCCGCCGCTCGTTTTTCGTAAGCGGCATCGTTGGGCGTACCATCTTCCTGGAAATTGTCATGCACCCGGGAAACGGACAGGTTTTCCGGGATCGGGAATGCGCCCATGCCCATCGTTACCAAACGCAATTGCGCCAGACAATTGATGCCACCAAAGCCGCCCGCCGATACCGTCACAATGCCGACCGGTTTGCGCTCGTATTCCGGCAGCAGATAATCCAGCGCGTTTTTAAGCACACCGGGATAACCGTTGTTGTATTCCGGCGAGACAATGATGAGCGAATCCGCGTGGGCGATTTTGTCGGCATATTCCTGCAGGCGCGGCGGTGGATCATCGCGGCGATGCAGGCGTTCTTCCATGATGGGGAAATTGTATTCCAGCAAATCGAGCAGCTCCGTGGTCACGCCTTCCCGTTGCTGCAATCGCGCCAGAACAAATCGCGCGACCTTGATGCTTTGCCGATCCCGGCGCGTGCTGCCAACGATAATTGGGATGTAATACATGGGCGTTAAATCACCTCGTTCAATCCACGGCGGATTCTGTGGCGAAGCGGTTCACCATGGCAAGCGCGTTTCACAATTTCGCGAACACCGACGGTCGTTCACGAATTCCCAATCAAAATCCCCGCCAGGAAAACCAGCGCGCCGCCGAGTGCCACCTGCAACAGGGCGGACACCAGCGGCGTGTCCATGAACCGGTGCCGCACCCACGAAATCGTGCCGAGTTCCACCAGCACCACGATGACGGCGACGGCGACGGCGGTTTTCAAATTCGGAATCAAAAACGGCAGGGTGTGGCCGATGCCACCGAGCATGGTCATCAGGCCGCAGACAAATCCGCGTGCCCACGGATGGCCGCGCCCGGTCAGGCTGCCGTCGTCAGACAGCGCCTCGGCGAATCCCATGCTGATGCCCGCGCCGGTGCTTGCGGCGAGGCCGACGAGAAAAGTCTCCCAACTGTTGTGCGTGGCGAAAGCGGCGGCGAACAACGGCGCCAGCGTCGAAATCGAGCCATCCATCAAGCCGACCAGACCCGGTTGGATGACTTGCAGGAGGAACAGCCGTTTCTGTTGGGCTGATTCCGACTCGTTGAGTTTGGTCAGGGTGATTTGTTCTGCCGTGTGCGCGTGGTTGCGTTCCTCCTCAGCGAGGTCGCCGAGCAACTGCCGGATGCCCGTATCAGTCGCGCGGCGCCCGGCGACTTCGTAAAAACGCTTCGTCTCCAGCTCCATGCCTTCGGCGGCCTTTTGCACGGCTTTGAGTCCGAGCGGTCGTATGAGCCAGACGGGGCGGCGGTCCACGAACCCGCGCACGTCCTGCCGCCGGATGAGCGGTACGTGATCGCCGAAGCGGCTTTTGTAAAGCTCCAGCAGGCGATGGCGATGCCCGTCCTCCTCGTGGCGCATGGTGCGGAATTTTTCGGCTTGCTCGGGATAATTGGTTTGCAGGCCGTCGGCGAAGTCGCCGTAGATGCGCGCGTCCTCCTCTTCGAGTGAAATGGCCAAGGCGAGGATTTCCTGTTCGGTCAGACTGTCAAAGGTTTTCATATCAAGTTTGCGTTATAATTTCGGAGGGCGGAGCTCTGCGACGCCCTGACAAATCCAAATTGTGGGGCTCGTGGAACTCGCCCCTCCGGATTGATTCATAAATACGGCGAGAACAAGCGGGCGATGGCGTCGCGCAATTTTGCGGGCAACGACCGCCCGTCCGCTTCGGCCAGCGTCACTTCGCGCGCGCCGCGAAGTTTTTTCTCGATGACCGCCGTCATGTCATGTGCCAGATCACGTCCGTAACATTCCACATTCAACTCAAAGTTCAGCCGCAGACTGCGCGCGTCCCAGTTTGCCGAGCCGAGCAAAACCCAGTGCCCGTCCACAATCATCAGCTTCGAGTGGTCGAACGGCGGCGGCGTGAGCCAGAGGCGGCAGCCGCGTTTGAGCACCTGCCACCACATTGCGCGCGATGCCCAATGGACGAACGGCAGATTGTTTCGGGCGGGCAAAATGATGTCCACGCGCACGCCGCGCAGCGCGGCGAGGTTCAGCGCGGAAATGAGCGTGGTGTCCGGCAGGAAATACGGCGTGAGGATTTGCACGGACGTTTGCGCCTCGGCCAATGCGGCGAGCAACGTCCAGCGCAGCTTTTCGAAATCCACGTCCGGACCGTCCGTGATGACGCGCGCAATGATGTTGCCGCAACTGCTCAGCTGGGGAAACCAAATGTCGCCGTCGAGGACTTCCTTGGTGCAAAATGCCCAGTCGTTCGCGAAGGCTTCCTGCAATTGGGCGACCACCGGACCTCCGACGCGAAAGTGCAAGTCTTGGACGGGGCCTTTCGGTTTGTCGGCCAGCACATTGCCGTGACGGATGTTCATGCCGCCGGTGAAGGCGATTTTTCCATCCACGACGAGCGACTTGCGGTGGTTGCGGAGGTTGACAGTGGCCACGCGCCACGGCGCAAGCGACGGCAGAAAACGCGCGGTGTTCACGCCGGCGTGCCGCAGTTTGTGCGTAACCGGCGGCCACGAGTAGCGCGCCCCCATGGAGTCAATCAGCACACGCGCTTCGACGCCGCGGCGGACGGCGCGGCCAAGGGCCTCGACGAATTGGTTGCCGCTGGCGTCGTTGTCGAAAATGTAGGTTGAGAGCGAAACGGATTTTTTGGCGGATTCGATGGCGGCGAGCATGGCGGGAAACGCTTCGTCGCCATTGACGAGCGGCTGGATTTTGTTGCCGGTGGTCAGCGGGGGCGTGACGATGCGGCTGACGGTGTGTGCGAGCATTTTCAGATGTTCCGCTCCCTCGTGTTGCGGTTCGCCGAGGTTCTTGGGAACGGGGCGGCTGAAAGTTTTGTGGACGCCGAGTGAAACGGCGTGGCGGCGGATGCGGTTGACGCCGAGCACAAGATAAAAAATCGGGCCAAACAACGGCAGCAACCAGATGAAAGCGATCCAGAGCGTCGCGGCGCGGGTATCGCGTTTATGGAGCAGGGCATGAGCCGAGGCGAGCAGGGCGGCCAGAAAATTGAAGCCTGCAGCCAAGTCCGGCCAAAATCGGGCAATCCGGTCGAGCCAGTCCATGCCTTTTTATTGGCTAAACCACGCTCCGACGCAAGCACGGTCAACGATTTTGTGGAGCCCCTCTCCCGTCCTGACGGACACCCTCTCCCTGCCCAGCGGGGAGAGAGACGGGGCGAGGGGCGCGTTCAGATTTGTTTAAGAAGAACGCATTCCGATGCAAGCGCGGTGTTGATTGCTGCGTTAGCATATGTGGCACAGACGTCCCCCTCTGTGAAACTGAACAACACACAGACCAGAGGTCTGTGCCACATTGGGAAAAGTGGCACAGGTGTCCCCACCTGTGAGATTCAACACAACACACAGGCCGGAGGCCTGTGCCACATTGCATTCACGCAACCGTGATGTCTTTGTCCAGATAAACGTCCTGAATCAGGTTCAGCAGCTTCACGCCTTCCTTCAGCGGACGCTGGAATGCCTTGCGGCCGGAAATCAGGCCCATGCCACCGGCGCGCTTGTTAATGACGGCGGTCTTCACCGCGGCGGCGAGGTCGCCTCCGCCCTTGGATTCGCCCCCGGAATTGATGAGACCCGACCGGCCAGCGTAGCAGTTCAGCACCTGATACCGGCAAAGGTCAATCGGATGGTCGCTCGTCAATTCCGTATAGACGCGCTCGTCGGTTTTGCCGTATTTGACGCCGCCGGCGTTGAGCGCGTTGTAACCGCCGTTGTTCTCCGGCAGTTTCTGCTTGATGATGTCGGCCTCGATGGTGACGCCGAGGTGATTGGCCTGGCCGGTGAGATCGGCGCTCACGTGATAATCCTTTTCCTTGGTCTTGAACGCGTTGTTGCGCAGGTAACACCACAGGACGGTGACCATGCCGAGTTCATGCGCGCGCTTGAAGGCGAGGGTGGTTTCCACAATCTGCCGCGTGGATTCATTCGACCCGTAATAAATCGTCGCGCCCACAGCCGCCGCGCCCAGGTTCCAGGCCTGTTCAACGTGCGCAAAATAAACCTGGTCGAACTTGTTCGGGTAGGTGAGCAATTCGTTGTGGTTCAACTTCACGAGGAACGGGATTTTATGGGCGTATTTGCGGGACACCGCGCCGAGCACGCCGAGCGTGGAAGCGACGGCGTTGCAGCCGCCTTCCATGGCCAGCTTCACGATATTTTCGGGATCAAAACAGTCCGGGTTTTTGGCAAAACTCGCGCCGCCGGAATGTTCGATGCCCTGGTCCACCGGCAGGATGGACATGTACCCCGTGCCGGCCAGCCGGCCCCGGTTAAACATCGCCTGCAGGTTGCGCATCACTTGCGGATTGCGGTCGGACAAGGCGACTACGCGGTCCACAAAATCCGGTCCCGGCAGGTGCAGCCGCTCCTTCGGCACGGTTTTACAGGTGTGTTCCAGAAGACCCTTGGCGGAATCGCCCAACAATTTCTCAATTTCAGCGTTCATAATTTTGTAATTTCAATGGTTCGAAATTTTACGCCTTGCGCCCTGTTCCCGACATTCGACATAAACGATTTTGGGGCAGTCAGCGCAAGCTCAATTTTGCTGCGGACAACGTAACGGCCGGCAACCGGTGCCGCTTGTTCCAATTTGTTTTTTAGTCACCGGATTTTGCCAGCGCCAGTGGGAAAAAGGAGTGGAAAAGCGGCTCGTTTTGTTGTCGCGACCGGCATAGCCCTCCAACGCAAAGATTGCCAAAGCTGCAAAACTTTTGCATCCTGCCGGTGATATCATTTGGGATTCTTAACGTGAAGGGTTTCTCCAATCTGACTTTGGGGTTGCTGGTGGCGGCAATGATGGTTGCCGGTCCGCGAGCCGGCGCGCAGCAATTTGGCCTCTCCGTCACGCCTTCGGCCAATTCCATCATGGTTGGTAATTCGCTGACTTACACGATCAACGCGACCAACCTGACTGGCTTGGTGCTTAACGATGTCCAGGTGACGAATTCATTTTCGGCTCCGTTTCAATACGTCACGTCCTCGGCATCTCAATCGAATAACGTTTTCACCAATGCTACCAGCGTGATGTTCGACCTGGGTCAGGTCGGCGTAGACGGTCTTGTGCAAGTGAGCTTGACCGTTCAGCCAACGACAACAGGATCTTTCACCAATTCCGTTGTGGTAGCTGTCCCCGGCACTACATACGCCGCTTCCACCAACGTGGTGGTTCAAGTGACCCAAGTGACCAATGTGGTGATTCAAGCCGATCTCGGCGTGACGATGACCGGGCCGGAGCAAGTCGTCATCACCAACGATTGGATGACCTACGGTGTCACCGTTACCAACTTGGGGCCGAGTACCGCGTCCGGTGTCATACTGACCAATACCTTGCCGCCGGGTGTGATTTCGATTTTTCCAACAACAAACCAAGCCGCCAGCACCAACGTAATTTTCACTTTCCCCTTGGGCACAATGACAAACGGCGGCTCCACGAATTTGTTTTTCACGGTTGAACCGACCAACGCGGGTGTTCTGCCATTTTCAGCGTCGGTTGGTTCGGGAACACCGGATACAAACACTGCCAACAACTTTGCGAGTACCAACGTCACCGTAACCAACTATCTTGCCGGTCAGCTTGTGGCCGTTACTAATTCCAGCCAGAGTTATAATCCGCAGAATGGGCTGGTCGAGCAGTCTATATCTGTGACAAACATCGGCACCAATGCCGTTGACGCCATTCGCGTCGTTGTAACCGGTTTAACCAATGGCTTGCCCAATCCTGTCTTGGCCAACGCTGTTGGCACCAATGCCGGTAATTCATTTGTAGTGTATGCCGCTATGTTGGATACGAACCAGAGCGTGAATTTGCTTATGCAGTATTATACGCCGACTCGCTCAGCATTTCCGTTTACAAATTCGCAGTTGCAGCCATTCGCAGTATCCGTTCCAGATCTGACTCCGCCTGCCGTAACCGCAGTGAGCACCAACATCAACATTTACCGTATCCTTACCCTGACCAACGGCAATGTTCTGCTTGAATGGCCTACTATAACTAATCGGACTTACACAGTGGTCTATAGCGACAATGTTTCATTTTCCAACGCCATGATTGCGCCGCCGTCTATTACCGCTTTGGGGAATCGGCTGCAATGGATTGATTACGGGCCGCCAACAACGGTTTGCGTGCCGACAAACACCGCCCGCTTTTATCGCGTGTACCAAAATCCTTGATGTCATGCAGACGTCTTTTTACGGCCTTATAAGGAACGCGCGTTTCCAAACCGTTTTGGAGTGGTGCCTGTTGGTAGCTTTACTGAGTTTTGCGCCGTCAGCCTCAGCCCAGCCGGAAACATTTGAAGGGAATCCAGATTCCAACGCTTTCATTTGGATTCCTTCGAACACTGATGACTGGACACGTCATTTCCGCATCGGTGCGTTAGTGGGAATGAACATCAGCGCCAATTTCAACCGGAATGGGACTTTTGGCATTTCAGGGAACAATCCAGCCCAAGGCATTTACGATGACGGATATGTGCGGACGGACAACACGGGAAACGCCGGGGGCCAGACGGCTTATTGGGGTTATGACAACAATTCTCAATACAATCTCGGTAGTCAAACTTTGACCATGCACGCTGCCAACTCATTTTCCGCGACTAGTAGCGGGAAAGAAAGCGGAGTATTTCCCGGATTCGATATGGCCTATGGTGGCAATCTTTGGTATTGGAAGCACGCTCGAGTGGGTTGGGAATTGGGGTTTGGTTTGCTTCCGATCAACATTTCCGAAAGTAGCTCTACACCAGTGACGGTTAATCAATCAACCTATGTCTTTAACACAGGCTTGCCTCCTGGCGATCCAATAGTTAATGGGCCGTATCAAGGACTCCCCAACGGAGGACCGTATGAACCAACCATTTCGACCAATTTTCAATCGAGCACCATTTCTACTAACGGAACCGTCTCCGGCAAACAAACGCTGGATGTCATGCTCTATACCCTGAGACTGGGGCCAACATTCTATTGGGATTTGACCGAACATGTCAGCCTGTCGTTAGGTGGCGGTCCCGCCGTCGGTCTCGTGTCCGGCGATTACAAATATGACGAAACCATCACAGCCGGTGGCGTCAGCGCCCACAATTCAGGAAAGATTGGAGGAACGGATTTGATCTATGGCGGCTATGTGAATGCGACCGTGCTGTGTCACGTGACGGACAACGGCGATATTTATGCCGGCGTGCAATTCATGCCGATGAGTGATGCCACCATCAGTGGCGGCGGCCGGTCAGGGCGGCTCAATTTGGGCGGACAGGTTTATTTTACCGTCGGCGTCAACTGGCCGTTTTAGCTGCAAACACAGAAGGTTGACGGTGAACTCAGAATCGGCGTCTTAAATTTCAGCTTTAATATTTTCCCGGCGTTCGCTTAGGAAAACGTCGAGCGGTTGAAGTAGTTTTTAATAAAACGCCGCGCTCGATTTATGCAGTTCGACCGCGAGCAGACGCACCATCCCATGCCGGCGGCCGAAACGAGAAAGCTGAGGGAGGCGGGCTCAGGGACTGGCTGGAGTGAAGTGGCGCCCAACCATTCACCATGGCCGCAGGTTCCCTGTATTTTGGCCAAGGCGTAATATGTTCCGGAAACGTTCCCACAACGACCAGTTGAATCCATAAATGCGAAATCGTAAGCATCAAGGCCGGGTTCTGCGATGAGATAGCTTATGGAATCGTCTTCGGAAAATTTTCCTTTAAAGATTTTATCGAAGACGAAATGGACGTCATAATAACCGCCATCCGCCTTGAAGGCATTGGCGCCGGTTGAAATCCTTGGCCAAGCTAGGCTGCGCGGTCCGTCCAGCTGTTTGAAATGTAATCAGTTGACGTTGTCTGTCGGGTCAAAATTGAAATACAAATCACTCAGAAATTCGCCGTTAGCTAAGCCCAAAGATGTAATGGTTAAAAGAACTGTGCCGGGCTGAACGTCTTGAAACGTCGCCTCAATTTGAGGAGGTGAATCACTGGAACTTGTGGAAATGGGTTCAAATTGGTAAATGACAGAACTCGCGCTTGAGTTTACAGCGGGGAGAATCATCACCACCAAAACGACATAAGCCCTTCTGAGGCCAAACAACATCTTCAACTTTTTCACAACAGGTACAACAAATACAACCAGAGCGGCAAAGACTACGCTATAACCGTCATTATGTCAAGTGGTTGTAACAACCAGGCAAAATAAGGGTGATGTTCCATTAGATTGTGCCATTGAGCCATTTGCAACGAAAGAAAGTTTTTGATGGTCATGGGTTTATCGGTCAATCCGGCCATTTCCGCCGGGGTTTTGCCATGCGCTGAATGAACGCGCACAAAGTTGAAATGCCACACGAACAGGGCAACGGCGTATTTCAGATTCTCCAGCTTCTTTGAAACCCCAAGCGTGCAATGGGTAAATCGGCGCGTGAAAATTCGCACTGAAAAGTTCTCTCTGAACACCGCACCAGTGCGGGACTGTGCCGTCCTGTGGCCGGGTGAATTGAAGCGCCAGACCCCAAAGCCCCTTCCCTGAAAGGGGGGCCAGGTCAAGCGGCGGTGGTAGCGTGGTAGGGCGGGGACGGGGGCGGGCCAATAGGAGATGTTCCAGTCACACAATGGGCGTGCTAAAGTTCCCGCCCTACTGGTAATTTTGGGGTGTCCTATGCGCAAACCAGAAGCGAAACCCAAGTCCGCACCAGCGAGAGCACCAGCCACGGGGACGGCTCCGCCGCGTTTTCCGGTGTGGCTGCTGGCCGTATTGCTGGCAATGGTGACGGTGGCCCTTTACTGGCCGGCGACGCGCCATGAGTTCGTTAATTACGATGACGATGTCTATGTCACCGAGAACGCTCACGTTCAAGCCGGCCTGTCTTTGGAAAATCTAAAATGGGCGTTCATCAACCCCGTGTGCTCCAATTGGCATCCCTTAACGATGTTGTCGTACATGCTGGACTGCCAGCTTTTCGGATTGAAACCGTGGGGCCATCACCTGACCAGCGTGCTGCTGCACGCCGTCAACACCATTCTCGTTTTTCTGTTGCTTCGCGGCCTAACCGGGGCGATTTGGCGGAGCTTGATGGTGGCGGCATTGTTTGGGCTGCACCCGTTGCATGTGGAATCGGTGGCCTGGGTGGCGGAACGAAAGGACGTGTTGAGCGCGCTGTTCGGGTTACTGTCGCTGCTGTTTTACGTGCGCTATGCGCAATCAAAATCGGCCATCGGCCATTACCTGTTGGCGCTTTTCTTTCTAGCCTTGGGCTTGATGAGCAAGGCGATGCTGGTGACATGGCCGTTCGTCATGTTGCTGCTGGACTACTGGCCCTTGGCGCGGCTCAAAGCCGACAACCTTTGGCGGTTGGTGTGGGAGAAGATCCCGTTCTTTGCCTTGGTGGCGGTGGCGAGCGTCGTGACCATGGTGGTGCAGAAGCAGGGCGGCGCTGTGCAGGCGGTTGAAAGTCTGCCAGTTGGAGCACGCGTCGGGAACGCTTTGATTTCCTATTGCCGCTATCTGGGGAAGCTGTGCTGGCCGACGGATCTGGCGGTGTTCTATCCGTACAACGGGTATTGGCCGCTGGCGGAGGTGCTGCTGGCGGGCGGTTTGGTTGTGGGTCTGTCAGTGTTTTTTTGGAGGCAGCGGCGATATCCGTTTATGTTGATGGGATGGCTGTGGTTTGTCGGTACGCTGGTGCCCGTCATAGGTTTGGTTCAAGTCGGCGAACAAGCGATGGCGGACCGGTACAGTTACCTTCCGTCAGTGGGGTTGTTCATTCTCGTAACCTGGGCTGCGTATGAATTAACCCGGCGCTGGCGGTATCGGGGTATTGCGTTGTCGGTGGCGGGTTTGGCGGCGATTATCTTATGCATGGCATTGACGCGGCAACAAATTGGATATTGGCAGGACAGTGAGACCCTTTATCGACATGCACTCGCGGTCACGGAGAACAATTGGCCTGCGCACAACAACCTCGGCAACGCCCTTCTTAAAAAAGGCCAGATTGACGAGGCGATCAGCCAATACCAGGAAGTCCTCCGCCTGAAACCGGATTACGCCGACGCCCACAACAACCTCGGCGGCGCCCTCGGACAGGAAGGCCAACTCGACGAGGCAATCGGCCAATTTCAGGAAGCCATCCGCCTGAAACCGGATTACGCCGACGCCCACAACAACCTCGGCGCCACCCTCGTCAGGAAAGACCGACTCAACGAGGCGATCAGCCAATTTCAGGAAGCCATCCGCCTGACACCGGATTATGCCGACGCCCACAATAACCTCGGCGCCGCCCTCGTCAGGAAAGGCCGACTCAACGAGGCGATCAGCCAATTTCAGGAAGCCATGCGTCTGGAACC
>Ga0326728_10018774_pt1 | contig 13549 bp, 11 predicted proteins | sample MB3enrmetagenome_FD_207602 | JGI IMG/M metagenome (GOLD analysis project Ga0326728, IMG submission 207602) | Lab enriched peat soil microbial communities from McLean, Ithaca, NY, United States - MB31MN | ecosystem: Environmental > Terrestrial > Soil > Wetlands > Peat | place: USA: New York... | reverse complement strand
TGTCCTGGCGGGTGCCCCACTCATCGCGCACTTTGCGATGAGTGGGTTTCCCCAGCAGCTGGCGGAAATTATTACCCAAGGTCAGCCAGGTGCGACATCGCGCAGCAGCAGACCAGGAATGAAATCTTAGGCGAGGCGCGTAATGACTGACGCAAATCAGCCGTGCAGAGAACTAATAGCGGACTCGTTCTATAAGGCAGTCGTATGGGACAACTTCGGGAGGGTCAAGGCGCTGCTCAAAGACAATCCTGATCTGGTTTTCAGCAAATACGTCCTGGGCGAAACGCCTTTGCATCTGGCCGCGAAGTGGGGACATAAGGAAGTTGTGGCTTTACTTTTGGCCAACCAAGCTGAGGTCAATGCCAAGACCGAGTCGGGCGAGACGGCTTTGCACTACGCAGCGGAAAACGGCGAGAAGGATGTGGCGGCATTGCTGCTGGCCAGCCAGGCCGAGGTCGATTCCAGGAATAAGTGGGGTCAAACGGCTTTGCACTGGGCAGCACAAGACGGACACAAGGACGTGGTGGCGTTGCTGCTGGACCATGGGGCCAAGGTGAATGCCAAGGACATCCACGGCCAGACACCTTTACGTATTTCGGCGAGATGGGAACCCGAGTTGGCGGAATTGTTGCGCCAGCGCGGCGGACACGATGCGCCGCCGAAGTGAAGACAGGCACTCGGTTGCACAGAGGACGGTGGACCTAGCCTGTCACTCTCAATTGCGACCTGTGGGACTCAAGAACGCCTAACTCTATGCTCAACGCTTCGCACCCAGCTACAAGAAGAGACGACTCTGAATCTGGGCGAGTTCCACGGGCGCGGAGCATTCTTCGTCATCGTTGGCAACATGGTTGATCCGAGTGCTCACCGGATAGCAACGCATCAGCCGCCCGTCGTAGGGCTTCAGCTACCCATCCCAGCGAGAGATCGATTCCGAACTGCCATCCTAAGGACTAATCCACCGTCTGTGTCAGCGAAGCCGAACTGCCGTCAAAGCTGGTATTGCCGTTGTACGTCGCCGTAATCGTGTGCACGCCCGAAGTTAGCGTCGAAGTTGTGAACTTTGCCACGCCCCCGCTCAGGGACACAGTTCTTAGGAGCGTCGTGCCATCGTAGAAGCTCACCGTCCCCTTGACCGTGCCGCTGAACTGCGGCGTCACACTCGCTGTAAAGGTCACAGACTTTCCCAATTGCGACGGATTCTGCGAGGAAACCAAAGCGGTCGTAGTCGTGGCTTTGTTCACCACCTGCTTCACCGCCTTCGACGTGCTGCCGTCGAGGTTCGAGTCACCGCCGTACACCGCCGTGATCGCGTGGCTACCTACCCCCAACGTCGATATAGAGAGGGTCGCCGTGCCACCACTCAACGTTCCCGTCCCCAATACGGTCGCGCCTTGCTCGAACGTGACGGTCTCTCCATCGGGCGGCGCACCGGCACTGGAACTAACCACCGCAGTAAAGGTCACCGTCTGCCCATAGGTGGACGGATTCGGCGCAGACGAGAGCACAGTGGTAGTCGCTGGCAAAGGCGTCAGCTTGAACACCGTTCCGTAGCCAGAAGCGCCGCCGTCAACGGTGGTGCCATAGAGGTTGCCTCCCGCGTCGAACACTAAACCTGCGGAGGGATAGGCGCCGTCTCCCCCAGTTCCTTTGAAGCTGTAGAGCACGGTCTCCTTCCCCGTTGTTGCATCCAGCTTGAACACCGTTCCTGAGCTGAAAGCTCCGCCGGCACCAGTGGTGCCATACAGGTTGCCCTGCCGGTCCCGTACCAGACCTGCGTAGGGATCGGCTCCATCCCCTGCGGTGAAGGTGAAGCTGTGGAGCACAGTCTCATTGCCGGTCGGATCCAGCTTGAATACCATTCCGTATCCGAACGCACCGCCCCAGGTGGTAGTGCCATAGAGATTGCCCTGCGGATCCCGTACTAAACCTGCGTAGGGATTTGCACCGTCCCCCCCAGTCATCGTGAAGCTGTGGAGCACGTTCTCATTGCCGGTCGGATCCAGCTTGAACACCGTTCCATAGCCAGAAGCGCCGCCCTCAAAAGTTGTGCCATACAAGTTGCCTTGCGCGTCCCGAACCAATAGATCTGCCGTGGGCCAGTAGCCGTCCCCGGCAGACCCAGTGAACGTGTAGAGCACGGTTTCATGGCCTGTAGTGTCCAATTTGAACACCGTTCCGCAGCCGGCCTCATAGCAATTTACAAGATCTCCGCCTTGCTCGGTCGTACCATACAGGTTGCCCTGCGCGTCCAGCACTAAGCCGGCTTGGGGTACTGCGCCGTCCCCTGCGGTGTCGGTGAAGCTGTAGAGCACGGTCTGTTTCCCGCTCGCGTCCAACTTGAACACGCTTCCATGACTGTAAGCGCCACCCCCATACGTGGTGCCATATAGGTTGCCCTGTGTGTCTCGCGTTAAACCTGTGGGAAGTGCGTCTTCCCCACCATTCGCGGGGAAGTTGTAGAGTACGGTCTCGTTTCCCTTCGTATCCAACTTGAACACCGTTCCATAGGAGGAAGCACCGCCCTGAATAGTAGTTCCATAAAGATTGCCCTGGGGATCCCGCACGACGCCTGCATAGGGATGTGCGCCGTCCGGTGCGCTCGCAAACGAATAAAGCACGCTCTCAGTATTACTTTGAGCTTGAGCCGATCTAGTCGCTACGACTGCCGGTGCAAGCACGATCGCCAAAGCCAGCGCGGTGCTAGCCACTCGCCGGTATATTCCGAGAATCCAACTCCGCTGGTGCGTCGCGCTGTTCATAGTGCTTCTTTAATTAATCTTATTGATGGAAACAGGTACGGCTCGACTCCTCGGCTGTCGAATAGGGGAAGGAGTCGCGGTAGTCGAGGACTGAGAACCGTCCTCCCATGCAGGCCTGCGGTCAACGACCTAGCGAGGCGAGTTTAGAGGGTTGTTCAATGCGGCGCTGTGATGGACATCACCGGTGCGTGTTAGCGCAGCACTCTAACCAGCCTACTTCTGCTGCGCCTTCACCTTCGCCCACCTTGCCCGTTGTGCCGCTGCGATCCTCTTTCTGCCTGCCGCTGATATCGTGCGCGTGGATTTCGGCGCTTTCGCTTTTGCCCACCGTGCTTTCTGTGCGAGGCTGATCCGCTTGCGGGCCGAGGCTGACATAGTACGCCCCGGTTTCGCGTACGACCTCCCTCCGTTCAACTTGCCAAGAACTGAAAGAGCCGCATCAAGATGTCTAAGCCGATCTACCAAATTCGTTCTCTCTACCCTCAACTCTGATACAAAAGACGCCAGTCCCACTAGATTTGCCATTAATGCCCCCTCGGCAAGGGATTGTAATCGATGGACCTTGATCGCTCGGTGACTGGGGTCACCGTCAGCTGTAATTGGGTAAGGTCACTTTGACAACCCAAGGCCGCATACCAATGCTCGACCGAGCGGTCGTCATCGCCATCTTGACTCGGGTGATGGGAAGCGGTGAACAGCCAGAGCATGGTTGCCTGCTGCCAGTCCCAGCGACAGGCCCTTCAGTTGTTCACGTCAATATACCGATACAATCTTCACGCAATATGCGTCCCTTGCCGGCATCCACCCTTCAGTAAGTCCACTTTTCATAGCGAACGGGCAACTGATTCAGTCGGTCTCGGTAGACCCGCCATTGCGGCATGTGTCTGTCCATCAGGGTGACGAACCGCGCGTTGTGAGTCGACTCCACCAGGTGAACCATCTCATGGACGAGGATGTATTCCAGGCATTCGCGTGGTTTCTTCGCAAGATCGGTGTTCAGTCGGATGCTGTGCGTGCGTGGGTTGCAGCTTCCCCATTTTGTCTTCATCTTCTGCACGAAGACACGGTTCACCTTCACTCCCACGATCGGCTCCCACTTCGCGATCAGATCAGGCGCGGCGGCCTTAATTTGCTCTCTATACCACCGGGCGACAATGGCCTGCTTCGCATCGTGATTTGTTCCCGAGCCGACCCGGAGGATCATCTTGCTGTGCTCCAGCACAATTTTCGGCTCGGCGTGTTCCTCAACTATCCTGAGCAAGTAGCGCTTTCCCCAGACGTAGTGACTCTCGCGGTCAAGATACTCGCGAGGCGTCTCGCGTTCCTGCTCCCGGAGTTTTTTCTGCTGCTGCTTGATCCAGCCCAGCTTTGAAATCGCGAAAACGCGGACGGTGTCGAGGCTCATCCGCTGGGGTGCCGAAATACGGACCCGCCCTGTAGAAGTAGGGGTGCAGGTTGCTCATACGGCAACGGCAGAATCGCACGGGTCAGCTGGCATCGTACCATGCCATCGTGTGTGGTGCGATAATCGCACTTTCGCTCGCACGCATTGCTCCGCCTAGCTTTTTCTCTGTACCTTCGAATTCCCCAACTGTCAACTGCAATCGACAGCACGAGCCGAAGCCTCGTTTCGATCAGGGTGAACTGTACTGGTGCCGCTCGGTCGCCGTCCTATCTCACATAGTCCCAGTTGGGTTTTCGCCGTTAATGCGCGAATCGAGCCCCGCTGTCTCTTCCTATACGCTCGGTGCTCACTACACTCGTCCCCCTCCGCTCGCCTAGCTCGTCCCAAACTCAAACTCAGTTCGCGGCACTAAACGGTATCCCGCTCTGGCGTGTGTGTTCCACCAGGTTTGGATTGCCGTAAACGCGGAGCCCTCCTGTTTCAATCGCTAAAACGGGGAGACCAAGTTCAGCGTGGCTTTCGAGCGGGCACCAAACCCAGCAAAGGGGGCTAACCAATGTCGCTTCAACTCACAGATAAAGCGAACGAGCAGAACATCTGCACCTTGCCGGCTTGCAACCAAACAGGAAACATCGACGTATCGAATGCCACGGCGAGCTTCATGGGGCTCCCCGTCTCGACGGTCAAGGCTCGCCTGCACGGGCACGACTGGAGCTGCGGCAAGTTTTGAAAAAGCACTTTCGCACAGAGGAAAAATTCTCGACCGTAAATGAAAAGAAGTTATCCCGATGTCAATCAAGGAGAAAGCAATATGAGCAAGCGCGTTGTTGTAATTAACACAATACTCGTTTTGGCTCTATGGACATTCGTCAGCAGCCTTGCGGCCGAGGAAGCCCCGCCCGCAAACGGAACATCGGTACACATGCTGGTCACCGTCGAAGCGGTCCATGGTTCCAACGTACCGGTCATCAACCGCGAGGACGTGCTGGTTTACGAGGGACGCGATCGTGACAAAGTGACCGACTGGGTTCCTGCCCAGGGAGACCACGCCGGACTCGAACTCGTTGTCATGCTCGACGATGGGTCCAATATCAGTCTCGGTTCACAACTCGAGGATCTTCGCCAATTCATCGCCGCACAGCCGGCATCCACCAAGATTGGGATTGCCTACATGCAGAACGGCATCGCGAAAATGGAGCAGAATCTAACCAGCGATCATGCTTTGGCTGCGAAGGCTCTGCGTCTTCCTATGGGAATTCGCGGCATCAACGGCAGCCCATACTTTTCTCTGAGTGACCTGATCAAGCACTGGCCGGAAACAACAGCGCGCCGTGAGGTTCTTCTGGTTTCCGACGGAATTGATCGTTACTACGGGGGCGGGGATATGCTGGATCCTTATCTGGACGAGGCCATCAAAGATGCTCAGCGCGCCGGCGTCGTGGTCTTTGTGATTTATACCCCTGGCGTGGGTCACTACGGTCATAGCTATTGGCGAACATACTGGGGTCAGCTTTACCTGGCGCAGGTTGCGGACGAGACCGGCGGTGAATCGTATTACATCGGTTTCTTTGGGCCGCCGGTTGCGTTCACTCCCTACCTGGACGATCTGGAGCGTCGGTTGACCCGCCAATACCTCTTGACGTTTGCTGCCAAGCCCCAGAAAAAGAGTGGGTGGCAGAGCGTAAAGATCACAACTGAAGTCCCAAATGCGGAACTGGTTTCGGCGGACAGAGTTTATGTCTCGGTCGAAAAGCCCTAACCATCAGAGAAGGAACGCAGTTTTGACACCCTCTTCCGCTCACTGTAGGTGGGACTTACTGGCCCTCGCAATGCAACTGCGATGGTTGAACCCGGCCATGGCGGCACGATTGGGATGTTTGCTTCTTGTCCCACGCCATTCTTCGAGTCGTTGTAGACTCTTCCGTTGTGGGAACCTCCCCCATTGGAGCGATTCGCCTTTACGCGGAACGGTTTTTGCCGGATGCGGAATTGGAACGCACAACCTAAGCCCGTCTCCAAGCGTCAAAGCAGAGGGATACTGGTAACTTGCGTGATCTTCTGTTCCGTGGTAAACATTCGTAAACTGTTGGCAGTAATCCGCGTATAGATTTGAAATGGCTACGCCAGAACATTCTCGCGCACGAGCAAGCTTGGCGTCTTGGTGCCGGGTCGCGGTTGTTGTTCTAGCCATCTGTTCCCTCACGGCAAGCCTCGCGACTCGTTACACTGGGCTGGGTCCGGAGGTCCAGAAGGTAGCGGCGGTAAAATCCCAGTCGTTGGATGTCCAGAGGCAGCGCCTTCTTAGCAACGCACTCCAGTGGACGACTCCAGCTTCCAGTTTCACTCTCTTTCAGCCACCTCGGCCTTCGGTCTTTGCGGTCTCGGTGTTCGTGCCATCTCCTAGCCTTAGATCCGAAAGCTGGCTTTACAACCGGCCTCCTCCTTCCTGCTGACTTTCCGCTTTTGTAGCCAATCACTGTTTTTGAACTCAAACCCAGTCATTGAAATTGGCTGAGGCGGCTCCGCTTGATCGCGAAGGTCAAGCCCAGCGTGATTGAGTTCGAACCCAGTGCGGAAATCCTGTACATCAAAGTTCCGGGCATTGGTAGACAGATTTGTTCTTGTGAGATTAGCTCCGTTCGCGAAAGGAAAGGTGCATGGCCATTGAGTCTTTGCTGACAGAACAAGATCTCGATGCTCTTCGCCAGTTTGACACTTGCATGGTCGCAAATGCGATCGACTCGTCTAATGTCAGGCTGCGTAACACAGGATTTGCGGATGGCAGTATTCAGTGCATGTTCCAGGATGCTCCACCCACGGTGGGATATGCAGCCACGGCTCGTCTTCGAAGCGGGGAACCGCCCATCGGGGGCGGCAGCTTTTATGATCGTGCCGACTTCTGGAACAGCATCCTCCAAATTCCCGCGCCTCGCATCCTGGTCTTGGAGGACCTGGACGAGCCGCCGGGCCGGGGAGCGTTTGTGGGTGATATGCACGCCGCAATCATTAAGGCTCTGGGATGTGTCGGGTACTTAACCAACGGCGCCGTGCGTGAGTTACCCGCCGTGCGCACAATGGGTATCCAGTTGTTTGCCGGAAGTGTTGCGGTCTCTCATGCCTATGCCCATATCTTCGATTTGGGAGCCGTCATCAAGGTCGGCGGCATGGAAGTCCACCCTGGAGATCTGCTGCACGGCGACCGCCACGGAGTGCTGACGGTTCCAATGGAATTTGCAACTAAGGTTCCCGACGTTGCGGCTCGGTTGCAGCACGTAGAACGAATGGTGATCGACTTTTGCCGATCGAGCGCGTTCTCCGTCGCCAAGCTGCGCGAAATCATGAAGGCGACCCGTTAGGGACGGCCGCAAGATTTTGCACTCCTGGAACATTGCTGGCTGCGAATTGCCAGAGAAAGCTGGTAAAGAGACTCGATGAATGAGAGCAGCAATCGATCCGGCGAAGTATCAACACGAGGCATCGGCTTTTCAAAGCTGATCGTGCTTGCCAGCCTTGTGGCTCTGGTGGCGGTCGCACTCGTCGCTTGTTCAGGCGGTGGCCATGGCGGCGTGCAGGCAAATGGGCCGACAATTACGGTGGGCGTTGCAAAAGTGGTGCGCAAGTCGCTAGGTCGAGAAATCAGCCTGTCCTCCGAGTTAGTGCCTTTCCAGGAAATTGATGTGTACGCGAAGGAATCGGGTTACGTCAAGAAGCTACTCGTCGACTACGGAACCCGCGTAAAGGCAGGCCAGGTAATGGCGATTCTGGAGATTCCAGAGCTGGAGGCGCAGCTTCAGGAGGATCAGGCGGGAATCAAGAATGCAGTGAATCAAGTCAGCCGGGCACAACACGAGTTGTACCGGTATCAGGCGCAGTATAAGGCACTTCACCTGCAATACACGCGCCTAAATGAGGTCTCTGAGAGTCAACCCGGAATTGTCGCCCAGCAGGAAGTAGATGACGCGCAGGGGAAGGATCTGGCGGCGGCGTCTCAGGTAGATGCTGGCCAAGCGGCTCTAGAAGCGGCCCAGAGTCAGCTGTCCGTGAGTAAGGCAAAACTGGTTCACGATCAGAGCCTGTTCGACTATTCGAGGATCACAGCTCCGTTTCCGGGTGTCGTCACCGAACGTTACGCGAACCTGGGTACGCTGGTACAAGCTGGAACCAGTTCTAGCACGCAGGCGATCCCGATCGCCAAGCTGTCGCAGGACGATCTGTTCCGCCTGGTGATTCCGGTTCCGGAATCCTACGTTCGATTCATCCACATCGGCGATCACGTGGATGTCCGCGTTCCGTCGCTCAACCGGACGTTCCCCGGCAAGGTAGCGCGCTTCTCCGTGGATGTGAAGGAAGCGACGCGAACCATGCATACCGAGGTTGATGTCTCGAATCCAGATCGGGTGCTGATGCCTGGCCTGTATGCCGATGCCGACCTGACACTGGAACACAAGGAAGATATCCCCACCGTGCCCTTGCAAGCGGTGAATCACCAGGGCGAAAAGACCACCGTCTTGGTGGTGAACGCAAACGGCGAGATCGAGGATCGCCAGGTAAGTCTCGGTATTCAGACCGCCAGCGATGCCGAAGTGGTTGCGGGTTTGAGTGAAGGAGAGCAGGTCGTCGTAAGCGATCGCGGCGGGTTGAAACCGGGAGAGAAGGTTCGTCCTCAGGCCGTACAAATTATGCAGTATCACGAAGAGTAACTGAAAGTAAGTGAGCGCAAATGTCACGTTTTTCGATCCGTAATCCGTATTTCATCGTCGTGATTTGTCTGGCGCTGGCGGTGATCGGTGTCACCAGCCTGGCACGCATGCCGGTCGATTTGTTCCCTGCCATCAACCTTCCTGAAGTAGTGGTGGCGACGTTTTATTCCGGAATGCCTCCGGAGGACATCGAGACCGACATCACCGATCCGCTGGAGCGATTCTTCACGCTGGCCAGCGGGATTGATCACATGGAATCGCGCTCGCTGCTGGGCGTGAGCATCATCAAAGTCTATTTCCAGCCCGGCACGAACGCGGATGCGGATGTAACTCAGCTTTCGAACCTAGCCTTGGCCGATTTGAAGCGCCTGCCTCCGGGCACGCTGCCGCCGGTCGTGCTGAAGTTCGATGCCTCCAGCCTGCCGGTTTGCCTGGTAACCCTCAAGGGTGAAGGACTGTCCCAGACTCAGATTCACGACATCGGCCAATTTACGATCCGCAATCAGATCGCGGTGGTCCAGGGAGCGGAGATTCCCCCGCCGTTTGGCGGCAAGTACCGCCAGATCATGGTCTACGTCGATCCCTACAAGCTGGCATCCCGGCAGTTGAGTCCGATGGATGTTGTGCACGCGGTGAACGACTCCAACCTGATTTTGCCCGCGGGCGATGTCAAGATCGGCCCCAACGACTATTACGTCTACTCCAACAGCCTGGTCGACACCATGGAGGAACTAGGCAAGCTTCCCATTAAGACCGTGGAAAACTCCTGGGTCACGGTAAACGATATTGGCAAAGCCCAGGACGCCAACCAGATTCAGTACAACTTGGTGCGAGTCGATGGCCAGCGGTCTGTCTATCTTCCGATCATGAAGCAGGGTGGCGATACCAACACCATCGCAGTCGTAGATGGTATCCGCGACGCCATCAAGCATCTGTATGACATTCCCAAGCAACTCGTGTCCACTGTCGTCTTCGATCAATCGGCATTCGTGAAGGAAGCGATCAAGACGTTGCTTCATGAAGGACTGATTGGGCTCGTCCTGACCAGCCTGATGATTCTGATCTTCTTGGGGAGTTTTCGCGCCACCACAGCTGTGTTCCTGTCCATCCCGCTTTCCGCGTTGGCCACCTTTGTCGTTCTCGACCTGACGGGCAGCACCGTGAATACGATGATTTTAGGCGGCCTGGCATTGGCCTTTTCCCGCATCATCGATAACTCGGTGATCTCGTTGGAAAATATCTATCGCCACCTGGAAATGGGGGCTGCACCGGAGGCCGCGGCTGAGGCTGGAGGTGCTGAAGTCAGCCTGGCCGTCCTGGCGGCAACGCTTACCACCGTGGTCGTCTTTTTCCCGGTTACGTTTCTGTATGGAGTTAGTAAGTTCCTATTTTCGGCTTTGGCGCTCGCGGTTGTGATTTCTCTCTTTGCTTCTTACCTGGTCGCGATGACTGTGATTCCTCTGTTCTGCGCGCGCTATCTAAAGTCGATGCCAGCCGGCGGAGGGCACAACCCTGCAGGCGAGTATGAGATTGAACCGATCTCTGCCGGTGGTGGGTCCCGGTGGGAACGATTCAATGCCGCCTTCAACCGCTCCTTCAACCACCTACTGGATTATTACGAGTACTGGGTCAAGCGCGCAGTGAAGCGTCCCGGGCTGACGGTGGCGGTTTTGAGTGGTGTGTTTGTAATCAGCCTCGCCCTTTATCCGCTGCTCGGGCTGGCGTTTTTTCCGCAAACCGACGCCGGTCAATTCACCATCAATCTGAAGGTACCGACCGGAACCCGGCTGGAAGTGACGGAACAGTACGTCGCCAAGGTAGAAGATCTGATCCGGCAAACGGTAGGGGAGAAGGACGTGAAGATGATCGTGTCGAACCTGGGAGTCGTACCTGACTTCTCGTCGTTGTACACCACCAACGCCGGGCCGTACACGGCAACGATCCAGGTGGCATTGCACGAGTCGCACCAGAAAAGCAGTTTTGAATACATGGATTTGGTGCAGAAGAAGATGGCGAGTGAATTCCCGGATGTGCGGACGTTTTTCTCCAGCGGGTCGATGGTGGATGCGGTGCTGAATATGGGGATGCCGGCGCCGATTGACGTGCAAGTGAGCAGTCCGAGCCTGCACCAGAGCTATCGCATTGCCCAAGAGTTGGCAGGCCGGATACGAAGTCTGCCTGGGGTAGGGGAAGTTTACATTCCGCAGGATTTGAACTACCCGGCGTTACGCTTGGACATCGACCGGGTGCATGCGGCCGAACTGGGATTGACCCAGAAAGATGTGGTGGACAACGTGATCACGGCACTGAATTCGAACTCCATGATCGCGCCGAACTATTGGGTGGACAGGCGGAGCGGCAACGACTATTTCCTCACCGTCCAGTACTTCGAAAAGGGACGCCCATCGATTCACAACATCACGGATCTCACCAACATCCCCATCCATGCGCCCAATCTGAAGCAGCCCACCACGTTGGATGCGGTCGTCAAACTGGAAAACGTCGAGACGCCGACTGAAGTGGACCACTATCAGATTCAGCGAGTCACCGACGTCTACGTCACTCCGGCGACGGAAGATCTGGGCAAGGTTTCCTCCGAGGTTGCAAAAGTCATCCCGCAACTCAAAGTTCCGGACAACGTCCGCATCAATCTCCGGGGCATGGTGCAAGGGATGAATGCGTCCTTCCGCAGCTTTGCCATCGGCCTGTCGCTCTCGGTCGTCCTGCTCTACCTGATTCTGGTGGCCCAGTTCAAGTCCTTCAAAGATCCGTTCCTCATCATGCTGGCGATCCCGATGGGCTTCATCGGAGTGCTCGTGATCCTGCCCTTGACGGGCACAACTCTCAACGTAATGTCGCTCATGGGCGTGCTCATGCTGGTGGGCATTTCGGCCTCCAACAGCATTCTGATTGTTGAATTCGCTCATCGCCTGGAGGAGCAAGGCAAGGGAGTCGAAGAAGCGGTGATTACCTCCTGCCGGGTGCGGTTGCGGCCCATTCTGATGACGTCGTTGGCAACCATTATCGGAATGGTCCCGATGGCGCTGAAACTAGGTACGGGCAGCGAGCAGTACGCTCCCTTGGCGCGTGCCATCATTGGCGGTTTAACTGCTTCCGTCGTGCTGACCGTCTTTATTGTGCCGGCGGCCTATCTGCTCGTATATCGCGATCGGCAGACTGAGGTTCAAGGGTGAAAGAGACGACAGCAGGGATAGTCAGGACTGGTTCGCAGCGGATGAAGAACGTATTGCCAATCTTAGTCGCACTGGCCTTGCCGGTCTGCTGTGCCGCGCAGGGAGCGTTTCGTTCAGCAACATTATCGAGCTTGCCGTCAGCTCCCATGCCGCAACAATCGGTTCCGCCTGTCAACTCGAGCCCACCGATGGGTGGGCCGCAGAACCATCAAGGGACGCCGCCTACGCTGCTGTCCCTGAAAGATGCTCAGACGCTGGCTCTGAAGAACAATCCCCAAATCTCGGTAGCACGCCTGACCGCGCTGGCGTCGCAGCAGGTGACACGAGAGGTCCGTTCAAATCTGTGGCCGACCGCGACCGTCAATCTCACCGCAGTGGATGCAAACCCGGGTTCGCGCATCACCGCTGGTGCGCTTAACAATCCGATCATTTATCAGCGCGCTGCTGCCGGCGCCATGGTGAGTCAACTCCTCACTGATTTTGGACGCACGACCAACTTAATCTCCAGCGCCAATCTGGCTGCTAAGGCGGAGAGCCAGAATGCAGCGGCCACCAAGGAGCAAATTCTGCTGGCCGTGGATCAAGCTTTCTACAACGCCTTGCAAACGCAAGCTGTACTGACCGTGGCGCAACACACGGTGGCCGATCGACAAACGGTCGCGGATCAGGTGGGGGCCCTCTACAAAAATAAGCTGAAGTCGGAACTTGACTTGAGCTTTGCCAATGTCAACCTGGCGCAAGCGAAGCTGCTGCTTCTCGACGCGCAGAATAACGAGAATGCTGCGCTGGCATCGCTTTCGGCGGTGCTTGGATTTCCCACATTGCAGAACTTCCAGCTGGCAGAAGATACAGCCGCGATCGTTCCGCCGCAAGGCAATGTGGATGATCTGATTTCCACTGCATTTGCGATGCGGCCCGAAATCCTGTCGCTTGAATTCCAGGTTGAGTCCGCGCAGAAGTTCCACAACGCCGAACGAGACCTGTTCTTCCCGAATATTCAGGCGATGGGCGCGGTTGGAGACACGCCGGTGCGAAATCCTGTTATCTCGAGTTGGTATGGGGCGGTGGGTGTGAATGTCGGAATCCCGGTATTCAATGGCTTCCTGTACTCGGCAAGGTCGCGTGAGGCGGCGTTCAAAACACAAGCCGTGCAGGAGAGCTTGCGCGATCTTCGTGACCGGATCTCACGCGACGTACGCACGAGTTGGCTCAACGCAACCAATACATACGATCGATTGGCGGTCACGCAGCAACTGCTGGAACAAGCTAATCTCGCGCTCGATCTCGCGCAGGCGCGATACAAGTTGGGACTGGGCTCGATTGTCGAATTAAGTCAGGCGCAGCTGCAGCAGACGCAAGCTGAAATCAGCAATGCGCAGGCGGGATATGACTACCGCCTTGCCCTGGCAGTCCTGCAATATCAGACGACCGGCCTCTAGGAGAAGTCTGGTTTAGATAAGGAGAAACGCGAGCGTTGCGGGGCCAGTT
>Ga0326728_10018770_pt1 | contig 13551 bp, 12 predicted proteins | sample MB3enrmetagenome_FD_207602 | JGI IMG/M metagenome (GOLD analysis project Ga0326728, IMG submission 207602) | Lab enriched peat soil microbial communities from McLean, Ithaca, NY, United States - MB31MN | ecosystem: Environmental > Terrestrial > Soil > Wetlands > Peat | place: USA: New York... | reverse complement strand
ATTCCAGCCCATCGCCAGTGTCAGTTTATTTTTCCCGCAATTTCCCGCCGATTTTTCTTGCATTAAGCAGGGAAATCGTGGAAAGTGCCCCTTGGGAATGGGCATTTAGGTGCGAATGAGAGATGACAGTATGGCGGGTTTGAGTATGGCGGGTTCGTCTGGATTCAAGGACGGGAACCTGAGGGGGCGGTGTTTGCTTCATATTCCAATCATCCACAGCCAGGCGGAAATGGGGAGCCTCAGTCCCACCATCCAAGCCATGATGGTGCAGAAGCTGGGAGCCAAAGGGTGGGAGCGCAACGTCAACTTGATTGATGGCATCTGGACGCAGATTGAGCAAGCGATTGATGGTTGGTCGCTGCCTTACGAGAAAGTGCGCCTCTACCAGGATGGCTTGCCGGTGTGCGGGCGGGAGCTGGAAATTGTCTCGGACCTGGCCCAGGCCGGCAGCCGCAACCACCAACTGCTCCTGCGGTTGAAGGGACGCGGCGCCACCCTGATGGGAACCGAATCGGCCGACCTGCTCGTGCAGGAGTATCATCTAATCAAGCAAACACTGGCGGCCAACGACCCGGCGATCGCGGTGCGCCGCGAGGCCCGCCGCCAGGAGAGCAGTCTTTCCATCCTCAAACGCCGCGACCAAGCCATTGCGGAACGGATCAACCGCACGCTGTGCCGGGGTGAAATCGGCCTGCTGTTCCTGGGAATGCTCCACGCGATGGAGGGCTGGCTGGCCCGGGATATTCAAGTCACCCATCCGCTTTATCCGCCGTCACCGGGAGGACACGCATGCCCATGACCAACGGAAAAAGCAAGGTCCTGATTGTGGACGACGAGGAGGAGATCTGCCAGTTGATCTCCCATCTGATGGAGCAGGAGGGCCTTGTCCCGCTGGTGGCGCAGGACGGAAAGACGGCGCTGCAACGACTTCGCACCGCGTCGCCCGACACGATCATATTGGACCTGGTGCTGCCGGATTTGGACGGGCTGGAAATCCTGCGGCAGGCGAAGGCCCTGGACGAGGATCTGCCGGTGGTGATCCTGACGGCCCATGCGAAAGTGCCCGGGGCGGTGGAGGCGATGCGGGCGGCGGCCTTCGATTATCTGGCCAAACCGTACGACCATGAGGAATTGTTGCGGGTGGTGCATCGCGCCCTGGCCCAACGGCAACTGAGTCTGAAACTCAAACAATTGGCCCGCCAGAGCAGCGCCAGCCATGATCTGACCGAGCTGATGGGCCCCAGCGAGGCGATCGGGCGGCTGATCGGCGACGTCAACACCGTCGCCAAGTCCAACTTCAGCGTCGTCATCATCGGGGAAACCGGCTCGGGCAAAGAAGTGGTGGCGCAAGCCATTCACGCCAGCGGCCCGCGGGCCAAAGGCCCCTTTGTGCCGGTGGATTCCGGAGCGATTCCAGAGGCGCTTTTTGAGGCGGAATTGTTCGGGCACGAGAAGGGAGCGTACACTGGCGCGGTTGACCGCAAGGCGGGCCGATTTGAACAGGCCAACGGGGGCACGCTCTTCCTGGACGAGCTTTTGAACATGCCGCTCATCGCGCAGGCCAAAGTGCTCAGGGCGCTGCAAGAGAAGTCCTTTTGCCGGGTCGGCGGCACGGAGCCGATCAGAATTGACGTGCGGGTGCTGGCGGCAGGCAACTCGGATTTGGATGCGGCCGTGGCGGCGGGGCGGTTGCGGGCGGACTTGTTCTATCGGTTGAACGAGTTCACCCTGCGGATACCGCCGCTGCGCCAGCGCAAGGAGGACTTGCTCTACCTGGCGAAGCGGTTCCTGGATTTAACCAACCAGGAACTGAAAAAAAAGGTGCTCGGTTTTTCCGAGCCGGCCATCCGCACCCTGCTGAATCACCCGTGGCCGGGGAATGTCCGGCAACTGCGCTCGACCATCCGGCGGGCGGTCCTGCTGGCCGGCGAGGTGGTGACCGAACAGCATCTGGATATTCTGCAAGAGAACAATGAGGCCTGGCGGCGTCTGGCCGGGCCTGCCAGGGCGCCGGTCGCCTCCGCCGGCCAGCTTTCGCTCAAGGAAATTGTGGCGCAAAGCAGGTCGCTCGTGGAGCGCGAGGTCTTGTCGCAGACCTTGCGTCAAACCGGCGGCAACAAAGCCCAGGCCGCCCGCCTGTTGCGGGTGGACTACAAGACGATTCAGTCGAAGATCAAACACTACGGGATCAGCCCCAATAAGGAACATTATGAAGAAGAGAACCCCAGATAAAAACGAACCCCGAGGCCAAGCCGGCGGCAGTGCCGGCGGCAGTGCCGGAGGCATCCTGTCGGGACTCACCGGCCTGTTGGAAAAGCTCAACGAACTGGCGGAAACGGGCGGCGAACTGCGGCGCGGCGGCGAGATCCACAGCGCCGGCCAGGGGCTCAAAGGCATCTACGGATTCACGGTCAAGGTTGGCTTGGGCGACCAGGCGGCGCGCGTCGAGCCGTTCGGCAACATTCGCACCGACAAAACCACCGGCCAGGCGGTGGTCGAGGAAATCCGGGAACCGGTCGTGGACCTGTTCGAGGAGAAAGACCATCTCCTCATTGTCGCCGAGATGCCGGGGATCGGCGCGGCCGACGTGCGGCTGGAAGTCAAGGACGACGTGCTGACCATCACGGCGGCCAAAGGCGACAAGAAATACCGCAAGGAGGTGCTGTTGCCCGGCAGTTATCCCAAGGCAAAAATGAGCCTGTCGTGCAACAACGGCGTGCTGGAAATCAAATGTGTCAAATAAATGGTCAGTCTCGGCTGGTAAGGCGCGCACTCCGTGCGCGCCGCTTGGTGTAGAGTCGAGCCTGTGGCTCGAAATCGGCGCACAGCGCCGACACTACAACCATCAAAACAAGGCAGCACTTGTCAAATGAAGGGAATCGAGATTATGGACAAAACGGAATCCGCGCAACTCAAACTCAAGGTGTCGGAGGCCATTGGCAAAGACGTGGGCCGCGCTTTGGCGCGCATCGGGCCGGAAGACTTGCAGCGCCTGCAAGTCGCCATTGGAGACACGGTCGAAATCGCCGGCAAACGCGCCACGGTCTGCAAAGTGATGCCGGCCTACAAGGAACTGCGGGGCCAATCCCGCGTGCAACTGGACGGCCTGACGCGCGAGAACGCCGGGGCCGCTCTCGACGAGTTTGTCCAGGTGCGGAAAATAGCCGTGCGCCCGGCCCAGCGCATCGGGCTGGCCCCGCTGACGATTGCGCCCGACGGCCGGGACCTGGAGTACATCGGCAGCCTGTTGGACGGCTTGCCGGTGCAGGCCGGGGACCGGATTCGGGCGGCGCTGTTTGGCAGCCGCAGCGCTGATTTCAAGGTGGAAAACACGCTGCCCCGCGGGCCGGTGCTGATCAATCCGACAACCGAACTGGTGATCGGCAAAGCGGAGATCAAGGAGCGCGCTCGCATGGCGGTGCCCTACGAGGACATCGGCGGGCTGAAGCCCCAACTGCACCGCATCCGGGAAATGATCGAACTGCCGCTGCGCTATCCGGAGGTGTTCGAGCGGCTGGGCATTGACGCGCCCAAAGGCGTGCTGCTGCACGGTCCGCCCGGTTGCGGCAAGACGCTCATCGCCCGGGCCATCGCCCATGAAACCGAAGCCCAGTTCTTTGCCGTGAGCGGGCCGGAGATCATCCACAAATTCTACGGGGAGAGCGAGGCCCATTTGCGCAAGGTCTTCGAGGAGGCGACGCGCCAGGGACCGAGCATCATTTTCCTGGATGAGATTGACGCCATTGCGCCGCGGCGCGAGCAGGTGGTGGGCGAGGTGGAAAAGCGGGTCGTCGCCCAACTGCTGGCCCTGATGGACGGCCTGAACAAGCGCCAGAATGTCATTGTCATCGGCGCCACCAACATTCCCAACGCGCTGGACCCGGCCTTGCGGCGGCCCGGCCGGTTTGACCGGGAGATTTCGATTCCGATCCCCGATCGGCGCGGCCGGCTGGACATCCTGGAAATCCACAGCCGGGGCATGCCCTTGAAGCCGGATGTGGACATGGGCCGCCTGGCGGAGATCACGCATGGATTTGTCGGGGCGGACCTGGAGGCGCTCTGCCGGGAGGCGGCCATGATTTGCCTGCGGGACATCCTGGCCGACCTGGATTTTTCCCTGGCCAAAATCCCGTACGAGCGTCTGGCCAAACTGGAAGTGCGCATGGACCATTTCCTGACCGCGCTGCGGGAGGTCGAACCGTCAGCCATCCGGGAGGTGTTCGTCGAAGTGCCCAATGTGCGGTGGAGCGACGTCGGCGGGCTGGCCCGGCTGAAACAACGGCTGGTGGAAGCCGTCGAGTGGCCCTTGCGTTACGCGCCCCTCTATGAGCAAGCGGGAGTCCGCCCGCCCAAGGGCATCCTCCTCTCCGGCCCGCCCGGCTGCGGCAAGACGCTTTTGGCCAAAGCCATCGCCAACGAAAGCCAGGTCAATTTCATTTCCGTTAAAGGCCCGGCGCTGCTGTCAAAATATGTCGGCGAATCGGAGCGGCAAGTGCGCGACGTCTTTCGCAAGGCCCGGCAGGCCGCCCCCTGCATCATCTTCTTTGACGAACTGGACGCTTTGATGCCGGTGCGCGGCGGCGCGGTTTCGGACACGCCGGTCACGGATCGGGTGTTGAGCCAATTCCTGGCGGAGTTGGACGGCATCGAAGAACTCAAAGGCGTTTTGGTGCTGGGAGCCACCAACCGGCTGGACCGGCTGGATCCGGCCGTGCTCCGGCCCGGACGTTTTGACGAAGTGGTGGAAATCCCGCGGTCGGAGGAAGCGGAGCGGCGCGAGATTTTTGAAGTCCATCTCCGCGGCAAACCGGTGGCGCGAAACGTCAAAATCAGCGACCTGGCGGCGAAGAGCGAGGGCTTCACCGGGGCGCAAATCGCCTCGGTCTGCAACCTCGCGGCGCTGCGGGCCGTGCGCCGGGCGGTGGGGCTGGCCGCCCGCGCGGACAGCGGCGAACCGCCCGTGGCAACTCAGGCGAAGGCTCTGATCGAGGCGGAGGATTTGGCGGCCGCGCTGGCGGAAGTTTCTCCAAAGCTATGAAAAACGATTCCAACGGCGCGTTTTACGTCTACGGGTTCACGCAGGCTGGCCTCGCGCCGGAAGCCGCCGGGGCGGCGGTGGCTGAATCCGGGGTGTCCCCAAGCCTTTTCAGTGTCGGCATTGATGAACCGCACCCTCCATTTTTCCGGCGCTGCGGGAGAGTGGCCGCGGTCTTGAGCCGGGTTGCGCAAACTGAGTTTTGCGGACCCGCCGGTGAAAAGAATCTGCAAGACCTGGCCTGGCTGGCTCCGCGGGCCTGCCGGCACGAGGCGGTGCTGGAGCAGGTGATGCGCTTGGGAGCGGTCTTGCCGGCGCGCTTCGGCACGCTCTTTTCCTCCACGGCAAGCCTGGAAAGTTTTATGCGAAAACATGAAGACGCCATGGGCCGGTTTCTGGAGCGGGTGGGCGGCCAGGAAGAATGGGCGGTGAAAGGCTTCCTTGACCAAGCGCGCGCGGAGGCGGAGTGGCTGGCTCGCCGGCGGTCCGAGGAGCCATGCCCGCCGGGTTCGCCGCCCGGCATGGCCTACTTGCAGGAACAAAGCCTGCGCATCCAAGCCAGGGAGGCCTCGGACGACCGGGTCGCGCAGGTGTGCGCCGACCTCCTGGACGAGTTAAATCTCCTGGCTTCTGAGATTGTCCCGCGCCGGATTATGGCGCACGAAAGGCCGGACGCGGCGCGGGAGTTGGTGCTGAATTGGGCGTTGCTGTTGCCGTCGGCGGCGGTGGCGGATTTTCGCGGCCGGATCGAGCGCGCGAACGTGGAACAAAATGTGAGCAGCCTGGCCTTGGAAGTGTCAGGTCCGTGGCCCCCTTATAGTTTCTGTCCGGTCCTGGAAACGGAGCCGGCTCGGGAAGGGGCCATCGTGGAGGAGCGGAACCATGAGCGGAGAGCATGTGGAAGCCAAAGGCGATGACAGCCTTTACGAGATGCTGTTGAATGCGATTCCTTCGTCGGTGTTGCTGGTCGGGCGGGATTTGCGCATCACCCTGGCCAACCGCAATTTCTTGGAAAGGAGCCGGCGCACCAAGGAAGAGACGCTGGACCGGCGGTTGCCGGAAGTCTTTCCGCCGGCCATCGTGGATCACACCGAGATTGTCCGGCGCATCCAAAGCGTTTTTGAAACCAAAAGGCCGACCACCGGCGAAAGGATCAGCTACCGCGCCCCGGGCGGACTGATGCGCATTTACTACTACCGCGTGCTGCCCTTGCCGGACCGGGATAATGTGGAGTTTGCCATCTTGGTGATGGAGGACGTGACGGAGCGGGAGCGGTTGAGCGAGGACATCCGCCGGATGGAGCGCCACCTCAGGATCGTGGTGGAGAGCACCAGCGAAATCATTCTTTCGACCGACCCCGAGGGCCGGATTCTCAGTTGGAACCAATCCGCCGAGCAGATTTCCGGCTACACACCCCAGGAAGTCGAAGGCAAGCCCTTCTGGGAGTTTTGCGCCCCCGAGCATCAGGCCGGGGTGCGCCGGTCGTTTTCCGAACGGGCCGCGGGCAACACCCCGCAGCGGCCGGAATGGAATTTGGTGGCGAAAAGCGGCAAAGAGGTTCCCGTTTCATGGATTTGTTCGCCCATGATGGACGACCAGGGCGAATCCATCGGCATGGTGGCGGTCGGGCGCAACCTGACCGAAGGCCGCAAGTTCGAGGCGCAACTGCTCCAGGCCCAGAAGCTGGCCGCCCTGGGGGTAATGGCCGGCGGCATTGCCCATGAGCTGCGCAATCCCCTGGCCATCTGTTCCTCCGCCGCGCAGTTTCTGATGGAGGAGGAAATCACGCCGGAGTTTCGCCGCGAGTGCGCCCAAAAGATGCAACAGGGCATGAAACGGGCCTCCGGCATCATTGATCACCTCTTGAAATTCACACGGCCTTCCGAGCGGGGCGATTTCGTTAGGTTGGACCTGCTGGCCGTCCTCAACGAAACGCTGGCCTTGGTGGCCGACCAGGCGAAAATTCAAGACATCACCGTCGTGGCGCAACTGCCTGAGACGCCCGCCTTCGTTCATGGCGACGCGCACATGCTCCAACAGGTGTTCATGAACCTTTTCTTGAACGCCATCCACGCCATGCCCGCCGGGGGCCGGCTCCGGGTGGCCGTTGAGGCGGCCCTCCACCAGGTCAGTGTCCAGGTGGCCGACACCGGGCACGGCATTGCGGCGGCGGACCTGGGCAACATCTTCGATCCGTTCTACTCGAAGTCCATCGGCCGCAGAGGCACCGGCCTGGGCCTGCCACTTTGCTATGCCATTGTCCAGCAACACGCCGGCACCATTGAGGTGGAGAGCGCGCCGGGACAAGGCACCGTCTTCACTGTGCGATTGGGCCTGAGTCCGGACTGATCCCGGATGCGGAGCGATGAACCGGGAATACCTCATTGTGGACGACGAACCGGACTTGTGCTGGGCCTTGCAAAGCCTTTTGACCTCCAAAGGGCTGGCTTGTCAAACAGCCCGGACCGCCCAGGCGGCCCTCGACTTGATGGAAGCGCACCGGTTCCAGCTCGCGTTTTTGGATGTCACCCTGCCGGACATGAACGGACTGGAGTTGGCCAGGCGCTTGCACAAACTGGACCCCCTCCTGCGCTTCGTCATCGTCTCCGGGTACCTGAACAACGAAGGGGAGGCCATGGCCCAGGCCCAGGCCGAAGGCCTGGTTTGCGCCTGCATCAACAAACCCTTCCTGCACGAAGCAATCCTCGCCGCCATCCAGGATTTGGCAGAGGGCCACTGTCCCTGACGGCGCCAATTCGGTTGCGTATTGTTACCGCGGGCCCGTGTCAAAGAAACCACACGCTGAAATTCACGCCGCGAGACGCGGCTTGAACCCGCAGCCGGGGACGGCTGCGCTACGTAGCGTAGGCGTCTTCGCCTGCGGGTTCTCCGGGCGTCCCGCCCGGAATTCCCCCAATAGCCCTTTCTCAAGGCTCAGTTGCTAATGTGTGACACCGACATGGCCCTCAATTGCTATGAGGGCGTCCATTGCGGACTTCGCAACGCTTGGTAGGGGATCATTTGTCGCCTGCCGCAACAGCGGGATCGCTGATTGGGCATTGGTACCTAAATGGCCAAGCGATTTTAAAATTACAAACCGAACAATTTCATTCGTCTCCCGTGGGAAGCGATTTACGAGCGCTGCCACCGCCTCAGGGGGATTGCTCCGGCCAAGAGTTCCAAAATGTCCCGCCGCTGCGATTCGTAAATCTCTGGCACTTATTGCGTCAGCCGATTCGTAGTTCAAACATTCAACAAACGCGCGCAAAGCAACCTCGGTATTTGTTCCGATTCCATCAGGTAGATGCCTCGCCGCCGCCACACGCACCTCGAGCGAGCGATTCGTAAGTGCGCGGGTAAAAACCGTCGCAGCTTCATCCGTATCAATAGCCATCAAAAAATCCGCGAGCCTATCTGGGGGCATCGCCCGTTGCTCGAAAAGCCTCTCCACTTCCCTGATTGCAGGGCGACCGTTGGTTCCCAAGGCACGAAATGCACTAAGGAGCATCAGACATCGTGTAGAAGTCTCGGGAAAAACGGCGCCATTTGTCGCGTAATTATTGGCCAATTCGTTCAACTGCCCTAATAAAGCTGGTACCGCGTTCGTACCAAGGTGCCGAAGTGCTTCCATCGCCTTGGCTGGCTCTGTTTCCGACGATGGCCGTAATTCCTTGACCCACTCGTTTACAGATTTGTCTTGATAAGTAATGGCCTGGCCGCAAAGAACGCTGTCAATAAATGCCGCGGACGTCATCGTCCCGACTACAAGGCACCAAAAGGGTATTATTTTCATATCTTCAATGCTACCACAGTTTTAGGGTCATGCGTGAGGAAACCTTCCTTACCACTTCGCCCTTAATGTTATCAAACTACAGTTTTGGCTGAATCGTGAACGTCAGAGAAGATAACCTCGGAGCTTACTGCGGGACGGCCTGGCGGATGGCGTAGAGCCGCTGCGCTGTGGCGAGATACATCGTATCGCCGGTGACGGCCGGGGCGCTGTAGAGCGGGGCGGGCATTTCGATTTTAGAAAGAATCTCCATTTTTCGGCCTGCCCGATAGACGAAGATCGTGCCATCCTCGTCGCCGACGTAGAGCCGGTCGCCGGCCAATACCATGCAGCCCCAAATCCGGGCCATCTGGTCGTTGGCCCAAACGCGCTGGCCGGTCTCCAAGTCCACACAATGGACCTGCCCGTAATTGTCCCCCACGTAGATCAATCCGTCGTGAATGACAGGGGTGCAGATGGTGCGATGCAGGTCATGGTATTCCCAAATGCGGCCGGTGGCGGTGATGTCGCCGGCGCCGTCGGCGGCAATAGCGTACAAGCGGCCCGCTCCATCGCCGTGTGTCGGATCCTCGCCCAGGGCCAGATAGACGCGTCCGGCGTGGAAAACCGGACACGCGATAACAATGTTGCGGTTGGGGACGCCCGCGACGTCACTGCTTGGCCGCCAGACGGCTTCTTTGGGATTGCCGTCGAAGCGCCACTGTTCGCGGCCCGTGCGAACGTCCAGCGCGTAAAGCCAGCCGTCGCCGCCGCCAAAGAAGGCGAGGGTCCTGTCCCCGACGCGCGCGACCGACGGACTGCTCCATTGACCGTGCAAGACGCGCGGGCTGGGCCCGACCACCTGCCAGACGACCCGTCCGGTTCGCTTCTCCACGCCGATGAAACTCGGCGCGCGCGGGGCGGGAATCCCGGTGTGGGTGCTATCCACGCCATTGCCGGTGCATACCATGAGCAGATCCCCGATGCCGACGACGGAGCAATTGGCCGCTTCGTGCGGATAGACTCCCAGCTCCATCCCCATGTCGAGTTCCCAAATCAATTCGGGGGCCTGCCCGCCGGTGTTGGCCGCGCTGGCCGGGGGTGTGCCTTGTTGGCGGTTGTTGGAGCCGGGGATTCGCAGGCACCTAAGCTGCGCTTGGGCGGTGACATAGTAGAGCCGGTCTTCCTCGACAAAAGGTGTGCTGGTCGTCATCGGTTGGAGGAAGTTGTAAAGACCGCCCGTTGATAAATTGAACGGGGCGGTGTCTTGCCAGAGGAACTCGCCGATGTCGGCGGTAAAGGCCATCAGAATACCTTCCTCGCGATGGTCTGAGACGTCGCGAGGCTCGCCGTTGTCGGTGCCGATGAACACTTGGCCACCGGCGACCGACGGCGCGCCGTATGTCTCGTCCCCAAGGCGGGCTTGCCAAAGGACGTTCTCGCCCGTCCGGGGATTCCAGCTCAAGGGCAGGCTGGCATCCGCGCGGACGGCATTGCGCTCGGGACCGCCGCCCAGCATCGGCCATTCGCTCGGACGAATGACGGGCAGCTCAAGGGCCGGCGGCCTGGAGTTCGGCTGCGATGCAGCGGACGCGGCTTGCCCGGCATTGCCGCCACTTCCGCCTGCGATCCTCGCCACCGCCCACTCGACTTCCGCCCGCACGGTGGGATCCTGCCGGGCCGCCCGAAGCACAGGGAGAGCGTTGCTGGCAGCCGGGCCGATGGCGCCGAGTGCTGTCGCGGCGGCGATGCGCACATGCGGGTCGCTGCGGACGAAGGCGGCGAGTAACTGATCCGTCGCGGGGATGGCCGCCGGCGGGCCGATATTGCCGATGGCCCGGGCGGCGGCGCGGCACACACCGGGATCGGGGTCGGCGAGAGCTTTGATCAGCGCGGGGATTGCGACCGCCGCCTTCGGCCCGATCGCCGCCAAAGCGTCGCCGGTATAGATCCGGGCGAGAGAATTATTGATGGTCAACGTGCGGGCCAGCAACTCCGCGGCGGGGGCCGCGCGTTCCCGGAAGGCCGCGAGCGCGAAGGCGGCGTCCCACACGACACGTATGTCCGGGTCAGCGAGAGCTTCGCCCAGAGCGGTCACGGCGTCCGGTGTTTCCGGCGCCAGGCTCCCCAGGGCGCGCGCGGCGTATTGTCGCGCATTGGCGCTTTCATCGCTCAACAGCGCGATCAGGGTGGGCACGACTGGCGGGCCGACCGAGCAAAGCAAGCCCAAGGCCTGCTGGCGGATCGGCTCGCGGTCCGCGCGAAGAAGCCGGCCCAGGACCGGCACGGCGGCTTCGCCTCCGGCCCGCAACTCCTCCTCGGCCTGCCGTCGAATCGTTCGATTGGTGGAACTGAGCTGATCCGCCCACGAGGCCGCGTCGCGGGCTTGGAAGGTGGGAGGCGCGGACGAGGCGGAACCGGGACCGGCTGCGCCCGCCATGCCTATCCCAGGCAGGCCGATGAGGACGGCGGCGGCGAGCAATGGACCGGTCAATCTCACGACTGAGATTATTGACGGACCTGGTTGGCGTCAACCCCAGAACCGAAGCAGGGATAGGAATCACGGTTGGCTCATGAAGGGAGACCGCCGGCGTCTTCTCCCTCTCCTCCACACACTTGTGGAGGAGAGGGTCGGGGAGAGGAGGTTCCACCCTCTCCTCCGTCCCTTCATGAGCCAGCCGTGGATAGGAATGGCTGCTTGACACTGCCACCAAACGCAAAAGCAGCCGGAAACCACGCGGGGCTGGGAAGCCGCGCAAACCCCGTAGCGTCGGCCTCCTCGCCTGCGGGTTCTGGCAGCGTCCCGCTGCCTTCTTCCGTGGTGGTGTCAAGGCGCACCCGATGGGAATCAGTGCAGGACAAAAATCTCCACGTCCTCGGCAGGGCGGCGCTGCCGCCCCAACAAGCGCCTGGTCGTGAAGTCGCTGGATTCCAGCTTGCGCCCGGTGGCCGTGTGCCATCACCCCTTTCGCAACATGGAATCCACCCCCATCACCACCAGGGAGTTGAAGGCAGGGAGGCAAGGCCGCCTTTAGGATGTCAACATTATTTTCCGCTGTCGTGGAGGGGGAGAAATCAGACTGTGCCATTACTCGCTCTCAGCCGCCGCCTAGGGCGGCAAGGCTCATCTGTACATGACAGGCCTGACCCTTTTCCGCTTCCTCCGCCTTGCGGTCGAAGTTGAACACCAACGCCTCGACAACAGGTTTCCGGTTTTCCTCTTTGCCTCCGCCGTGGTAGAAGTGATTCCTAGTGACGATGTTGAACTTCCTCCAGTACTTGGCCACCATTTCGTTGGACCGATAGTCGTTATGGTGCCATGTGGAGAGGATGAACTGGGCCGGCGTTCTAGAGAGCAGGTCGAAGAGCTTGGCTTCGTTTTCTTCCGACCAACCATTGTAGTAGTCAACGTATCGACCGAAGTAAGGCGGGTCGCAGTAGATCACATCGCCAGCCCGGGCCATAGGGATCACTTCCTCGAAGGGCTTGTTGACGAATTGCCAAGCGGGCTTGATGAGCAGGGCGCACATTTTGACCTGGTTGACGATCTTCGTAACGTAGGCGTCGCGGAACCTCTCCGGCTTCTGGCAGAACGGGATATTCCACTTGCCACTTTTATTGAAACGCATCATGCCGTTGAACCCCGCCCGCGAAAGGAACAGAAGGTCAAGTGGCTCGAAGGACGTGTTGAACCGGTCTTTGACCACGCGGAAGTGCGCGTAGCCCTTATCGTCGGCATTGCGGAGCAACTCCGCCTCCTTTTCCAGGAACTGTTTCACCAGTGTCGGCGTGATCTTCCCGCTCTGGAGGTCGGAGTAGAAGCGGATAGTGTGGGGATTGGAGTCCGCCATTATGGCCCGGTCAAATCCCATGTTGAAGCCCACTACGCCCGTTCCCAGGAATGGTTCAATCCACCGGCCACCACGGTCAGGCACCAGAGCTCGGATCCATGGCACCAGCTTGGTCTTGATGCCCTTGCTTTTAATCGGGGGCACCATCACTTTTTGTGGCATACGCTAGTAGGTCTTGGTGACCATGCGGTTAATCAGGTTCGCGTCACCCTGTTTGAATTCGATGTAGTCCCGGAGCTTGGTGATCGGCACGGCCTTTCCCTTCTTCATCATGGTGGCGGTTTTGTAGTTCATCCAGTATTCATCGAACCAATCTTCCCCAAGTTTTGCGAAGACGCCATTGCGTTTCACAATATCTTCAATCCAGGTGATTGAGCCGATGTTCGCCGTGTTGCCGCTGCCCTGCTTGTCGCTCGCCAGCTCCCACTTCTCGCAGGCGAAGAATTGGAAGTCCTTAATTACCGACGTGATGCTCCGCAGGTCTTGCACCCTGACGACGCGACGATGTCCCACGGCGACTTTTGGCGTGGTTTCGTCGGCGATTTCATCTGCCACCACGATACTGGTTTCCTCTGTTTTATCGGAGTCCACCCTCGTGTAAATGATCCCCAGGCAAAAATGGCCGGAGTATTCGGCGTAGGGTTACTGTATGTTTTTCTTCTTCGTTCGCTCCTTGAAGTACGTCCCATGGCTCCCCAGCGTGAACCCGTTCACATGCCCCGGGTGATCGGGATCCCGGTACGTGGTTTTCAGGTCCACCGCGAACTTGACCCGCTGGTCGCTGGTCTTCACTCCTGAACAGGGAAGCCCCGTTCTCTGAACGGGGTTAGAAACAGAGCTATGCTGGAACGAATCATCAAGATAATGGTGTCGGGTCAGGGCAACGGTTGCCCGCC
>Ga0326728_10018768_pt1 | contig 13552 bp, 9 predicted proteins | sample MB3enrmetagenome_FD_207602 | JGI IMG/M metagenome (GOLD analysis project Ga0326728, IMG submission 207602) | Lab enriched peat soil microbial communities from McLean, Ithaca, NY, United States - MB31MN | ecosystem: Environmental > Terrestrial > Soil > Wetlands > Peat | place: USA: New York... | reverse complement strand
CACCATCTGTTTGGCGCTCGAAACCTCGCCCCATCCCTGCGGGTTGTTGTACCGGTAAAAAAGGTAAGCGCAGAACGGAATGCGATCGCGCACTCTGCCGCCCAGGAGGTCGGACACCGGCCTTCCCAAGGCTTTGCCTTGCAAGTCCAGGCAGGCAAATTCCACCGCCGCGAAGGGCAGGATGTGGCCGAATAATTTGAGGGCCCCGGGCGAGGCGAGCTTCCAGCGGATGCGCTCCAGTTGAAATGGGTCCTCACCGCGGAGTGAGGCGCGGAATTCTTCCAGTTGGCCTTCGCGCGCTTTGCCCCCGTAGCATTCGCCCAGGCCCACCAGGCCCTCGTCGGTTTTCAGTTGCACGATGATGCGGGAGAACCCCGGGTGCGCGCCCTGGGAATAACGGAGAGGCGCCTCGATGGGAACAAATACGGGAGTGTATTCGAGGTCGACAATTTTCATGCTTACGCCCAACCATTGTCGGCGAGCCCCGAGGCGGGCAAACGTAACGACGACCGGCGACCGCTCCCTTGGATCAGGATTTCGTGTTTGGAAACTTGGATGTCGCGCACGCCGCCAAAGTCCTCCGGGACCTGCGCGAGAAAGCTCAAGTAGCTGGCGGTCGTCTTGCCCTTCGCTGGAACGGTGGAAAAAGTTGGTGTTTCGAACAGGGGCGCCACGGCGAACGCCTCCCGCCGCGTTACCGGCGAGGGCGTTGATCCGAACTCCAGGCCGCGCGTTTGGCAGCGTCCATTCCACGGTGGCCCGGTTCTCGCCTCGTTCTCTTCCCAAATGGCCACCCAGGGAAAATCGGCACGGCGGAAGCAGTAGCCCACGAGAAGGTGATGAGTTTGGTTAAGCGCGGCAATGTATTCCACTTGCCGGCGTGGATTCAGCAGAAGCGACACCAGGAATCCCAGACCCTGGCGCGCAAAGGGGCGAGTAAGATCAATGCTTCCGCCGGTGACCGCCGGGGCAAAGGGCCAATGGAAGTTGCGCCCCGCGGCGAGCAAGTCGTTGCCCCCGTAACCGCCAGGATGCGTTCTCCCCCGGGTGGCTGAGATGGCGATGCGGCTGGTTTCGTGACCCAGAAAGGGCGGGCTCAGGGTGACGTGCTGGGTCCAATGGAAAAAGTGGTCGGCCTTCTTTTCGTTGACCACGGTCTCCGCAATATAGGCCACGGACTCGCCGCGCCGCAGACGGATTTCACGGCTGAAGCGCAGGCCTGCCACCGGCAGGGGCACCGAGAGAGTCAGGCTGACCTCGTGCGAAGTCGTGTGGAGCTTCGTCTTCTGCCATTTCGCCGAAGGCGCTTCCCCGTGTGTCGAGAGGCCCTGTGCCGCCTCCTCTTCCGAGGGAGGGCCGAAATAATCCAGGCAAATGTTGTGCCCGGCGATGCCGGAGAGCAGTTTCCCTTCATTCACCGGTCCGTAATCCGCGGCGTGCTTTTCCGCCCGGTATTGGTAAGGCTCCATGGACTTCCAGGGCGGAACCCAGAGGGGATTGAGGACGGGCAATCCCGTGGTGGCCAGAAACTCGAAATCCGCGATGTGGCCGCCTCCCGTCAGAGTCACCAATTGCACGAGATCATTATGGATGGTGTACGCCTCGCGCCCGTTCCATTTCGTTTTCAGACATACCAGTTCTGCGGTCATAAGAGTTTATTCCTTTCCCCCATCGGGAATCTGCCTTGCTGCGCGCATCATAATGCCTTACGGCTTCTGCGCTTGCAAGCCCCCTTCCTGATTTGCCATCCCACCCACTGGGACCATGATCCCGCCGTCCACGGCAATCGCGGCGCCGGTGATAAAGGAAGCGAGATCGCTTGCCAGAAACACCATGACGCGCGCCACTTCCTCTGGCTTCCCCATCTTCCCGCGCAAGTGTATGCGGTCGATGGCCGCCCGGGCGCCTTCCGGATCGGGGCCGAGTGACACCGCCCAGCGCAACATCGGTGTATCGATGGCGCCGGGCAGCACGCAGTTCGCGCGAATGTTCTGCCGGGCGTAATCGAGCGCCAGGCAGCGCGTGAGTCCCAGGATTCCGTGCTTGCTGACGACATAGTGCACGGAGTTGCTCTGCGCGGCAATCGACTGCACCGAACCCGTACTCACAATGGCCCCGCCGCCCCGCTTGATCATCAGCGGAATCGCATACTTCGACATCAGGAAGGCGCTCTTCAGGTTGACGTTGAGCACCAAGTCCCATTCTTCCTCCGAGCAGGTGGTGGCCGTGGCATAGCGCTGGATGCCGGCATTGTTGATCAGGATGTCGATTCCACCCAACGTTTTCGCTATTTTGGCGACCCCTGCCTCCACTTCCGCGCGCTTGCTGACATCGAATCGGAAGAATTCAACCCGCCCACCCCCTTGGCGCAATTCCTTCGCGGCGCGCCGTCCGGCTTTTTCGTCGAGGTCCACCACGGCCACGGCGGCATGCCGCCGCGCGAATTCCCGGCAGCACGCCAGGCCGATTCCCGAAGCGCCACCGGTGACCACCACAACTTTGTTTTGAAAATCCATGGTGAACGTTTCTCCTTACGGAATCCGTTTCGCCGGCTGGTCGCGGCCGTTCTGGTGCAGAGTCAGGCTGGTAGCGCGCCCGCTGGCATCCGTCTCAAAGGTAATCTGCGCGTCGACGACCTTGAGGAAGAAATCGCGCAGGCTCTCCGGAAAAATCTGGAACTTGGGTTGGCCGGTGGCCTGGGCGTAAAGTTGGTCACCCTCGCGTGTGATGGTCAGAATAAAGTTTGGCGCCAGTTGGTATTGGCCCACGTATCCATCAAAGATTTTCGGATCGACGGTGATTTCCTTGTGCTCCTTCGGCGGCGGCAACAATGCCGACTGTGCGTCGAGCAAATGCATCCCAATGTCGTCACCGCCCGTAGCTGTGGAGGTGTTCGAAAGCACGACGACCCCCACGCGGGTTTTCGGGTTATAGCCGATGAAAGACCGGTACCCGCCGGTACCACCGTTGTGCCAGACAATCTCATCGTTCGCAGGCTTGGTAACGAGCCAACCAAGAGCGATCTCGCCCCCCTTGGGATCGCCCAGCGGCCGGCGAACCGATAGCATCGCGGCCATTGCCGGGGCAAGCGGCGATTTTACGTAGCCAAGGTGGGCGGCGAGGAAAGTTAACAGGTCGTTGGCGCTCGAGCGCAGTGCGCCGGCGCCCGCCAGTGTGGGCAGGTCCCAATTGGGGACTGCTTCCAATTGAGCATTGTGCCCCGGCGCGAGCCGTGCCTTCATTTCCGGCGTGAGCGTGATGCCGGTACTGTTCATGCCCAGCGGGACGGTGATGCGCGACCGCACCAGGGCTTCGTAGTCCATGCCGGCACGGCGCGCGAGCACGTGTCCCAGCAACCCGCCGCCGAGATTGGAGTATTCGAACTTCGTGCCTATGTCGCGCGTCAGTTGATAGGACGAAAGGAATTCGTAGAGCTGCGCTGTGTTGTAATCCGCATAGGGATTTCCTGGATCCTTGGGGTGCAAGTTGGTAGGCAGGCGGGGCAGCCCGGAAGTGTGCGTGGAAAGGTCCACCAAGGTAATGACGCGCCCGCCACGCTCCGGCACCTTGACTTCGGCGGGGAGATACTTCGCGACGGGGTCGGTGAGGGCAACCTCGCCACGCTGAACCATATCCGACAGCAGCAGCGAGGTGAACACCTTGGTCATCGACCCGATTTCGAAAATCGTGTCGCCGTTGAGCGGCCGCGGATCACCCTGATTGAAACTTCCATGAGCCACCACCCTGCGTCCCTGCGGCTCGACAACGCCTACCACGATTCCCACCCCCTGGTGGAAGGTATCGATACGCTCCACAAGGATCTTCCGAATCTCCGAATCCGGCGGAACCGGGGAGTTCGGCGGGGACTGGGCTTCGGCAAATGTGGCCATCAGAATCATTGCAAAAATGACGCCAGGAGCATACCGCATCGTCGTCAACCTCCGCGCGCTCAATTCGCTGTTTTACTCTCCCGCATGTGAACCTCGAGATAGGAGGCGCGGGCCGGGCCATGGTAAATGGTCTGATGGGCCACCTTGAATTGGGTGTCCTTTTCGGGTTGATTGCCGGTATTGGTGTTGCGCGAAAAAGCGGGGAAGCTGCTGCTGGAGATTTCCAGGCGGAGACAGTGCCCCTTCAGGAAAACGTTATCGGTATAACCTACATCGATTTTGAATTCGTAAACTTCTCCAGGAGTCAGCAATTCAGGATGCTCGAAGGAGTTGTGGTAGCGGGCGCGCAAGATGGCATCCGTCAGATTCATGGCGTAACCGCTGGGGGCGACGTCCACGACTTTGGCGGTCCAGTCCGTGTCCAGGGCGTCGCTCGCGGCGAAGAGGTGGACCATGACAGGGCCCGCCGCTTCCACATCGTGGGTGAAGGGAGGGGTGGTATACACCAGCACATCGGAGCGTTCTTCCACCGGGCGTTGGTCGCGAACTCCCCACATTCCGGCCTGCGCGGGAGAGTAACCCCCACCATGCGTGGGCGCCGGGTTGGCCGGGTCATAAGCGAAGTGATCCGGTATTTCCTCTTTCGGAGAGTCCTCACTCAGGGCGCCATCTCCCTTCAAGGTATTTGCATTCCCATGGCTATTCAGAAAATAGTGAACCGGCTGGACGGCGGGCGGGGGCCAATCCGGCATTTGCTCCCACACATTGCGGCCCAGCACAAAGAGGTCGACGCGCGCATCCTGCTCGGCCCCATTGGCCAAGCCGCGAATGTAATGATCGAGCCAACGAAGTTCGCGGGCGCGCAGGTCCACCTTGATTTGCTTGCCGAAGTCCATGTCGCCAATAACCGGGCCGTACTGGCCATGTCCCCAGGGTCCCCACACCAGTCTTTCCGCGCTGCGGGAGGCCGCGCCGGCGCCGCGCTCGACACCGAGGAAGTCTTCCATCGCTCCTTTTTGGAATAGATCGTACCAGCCGCCGTAAATGAATACCGGCACATCGAGATTTTTGGGGACGCCCACCCAGCCCAACCCCCGCCAATACTCATCGTATGAGGGGTGATTGATCCAGTCATCATAAAAGGGTTGATGGAAGCCCAACTGCTCGAGGTCCGAGCTCACAGGCAGATGGCCCAGTATTTCCGGCCAGTGAATCAAGTCGTTTGCTCCAAGCAAGGTATGCCTGCCGGTTTGAAGGGCCCACGACATCATGCCGAGCTTGAATGCGCCGCCGGGGTAGATCGTGGTGCTGTACAAATCGGAAGGGCCGAAGCCTGCGATCATCCCCGCAAGCGCGGGATTATCGCGAGTCGCCGCCAGCCACTGGTTCATGGCGTTGTAGGAGTCGCCGATGGTGACCACCTTGCCATTTGACCAAGGCTGGCGCGCCGCCCAGGCGATGGTGTCCTGTCCATCGCCAGGGTCGTGCGCAAAGGCATACCAAGCGCCGTCAGAATCGTATCGGCCGCGCGTGTCTTGGACCACCACCGCGTATCCGTGGGGCGCAAAGTACACGGCTTCACCCTTTCCACCCGCCTTACCGTAAGGCGAGCGCTCGAGGAGGACTGGATAGCGCCCCGTCTGCGCCGGCAGGTAGACATCGGCCGCCAGGATGGTGCCGTCGCGCATGGGCACAGATATGTTTGGTAGCACGCGGATCTTTGCTTCCGCGGCACCCAGCACGTGTGCTGAGAGGCATAGGATTGCAACAGTCGCCGCAACTGCTCCGCAAAATTTCACGTTAATCCTCTGATGTGGCACAGGCACTCCTGCCTGTGTTCATGATACACGCAGGAGTTCCTGTGCCCAAGGCTGATGCATGCCATGCACCTTGCACAGGCAAGAGTGCCTGTGTCACTTCTATGATGGCCCGGGAGAGGGCTTGGCATCGCGGGGCCGCAGATACCAATCGATGGCCTCCGCATCGGCAAGCTTCGCGGGCTCCTGGTGCGCCTCGGGATGGGTTGCCCGGAAAACCGCAAGCATGTCTGCGGAAAATTTCTGCACAAGGGCGGGATGTTGATCCGCCACGTTGTGAAACTCGCCGGGGTCGGCTTTGAGATCATACAAGCGCACGTAACGGCCGGGAGTGGGGTTGTCGGTGATGTATCCCTCCGTTCGGGCTCGCTTCCCACTGCACTGGATGAATTTCCACTCCGTGGTCCGGACGCACGCTTCCTCGTTTTCGAGATACTCGCTGAAAATTTCTTGCCGGGGTTTCTCCACGCGCTTGCCCCCCACGTAGGCACGGAGGCTTTGACCGTGATTGACATCGAAGCCTTCGGCGCCGAGGAGGTCGAGGATGGTGGGGCCGACGTCAACGGATTCGGTGAAATTCGTCACCACCCCGCGAGCAATTTTATCGGGCCAGCGCATGATCAAGGGCACGCGCAGCGCCGGGTCGTAGCACGAGTGCTTTTCAATGCGGCCGTGCTGGCCCAGGAAATAGCCATGATCGGCCATGTAAATGACCAACGTGTCGCGATCCAGTCCAAGTTCGTTGAGCTTGGCCAGCACTGTGCCAACGCTGCGGTCGAGGAAAGCCACCGAGGTGTAATACGCCGCGATGATGCCTTGCTTATCCGCAGCGGTGAGGTCGCGGAAAATCAGGGGGATTTGGGGGGGGTCCTCCGGGCCGACCTCAGGCACCGGGAAGCTCTTGGGATCGAATCGGTCCCGGTCCTCGAGGGGGAAATCGAATGGCGAATGCGGTGTCTGGAAGCTTACCCACAGGGCGAACGGATCGCTGCGATGTTCCGTCATGAACTGGCAGGCGTGCTGCGCCGTCCACGTATTTTTCATCTCGGCCTCGACCCGGGGGAAGGGAAGCTTGTCGGCATTCAGCCAGATGCGCGCCGGATCGCGGAACGGTCGCCACCGGGGCTTGGTGCGAATGCCTTCCGGCACATGCTCGGGGCCGACGTCGCGCAACCATTCCGTCTGCGCGACATCTTCTGTGCAACAGGTTTGGAAGCCGTGCAAACCTGGCGTTCCGGGCCGATTGAAGTGCATCTTTCCGAAGACGGCGGTTACGTATCCCGAAGCGTCGAGGTTTTTCGCCAAAGTCGGCTTGCCATCCTCCAGAGGAGTGCCGAGGACTGTGACCCCTGCCGAGTGCGGCAACTGTCCGGTCAGAATCGACTGGCGAGAGGGTGTACATACCGGAGCATTGCAATAGTTCGCGGCAAATCGCGTCCCTTCGGAAGCCAGGTGGTCAAGGTGCGGAGTCTCGGCGCGCGAGTTTCCATCGGCGTGAAATACATAGCCCGCATGGTCGTCGGCAAACAGATACAGCAGGTTCGGTTTTCGGTCTCGGGGATGGGCCACTGCGCCGCGAGCGGTTCGGGTCAAGAGTCCGGATGCTGCGCCAGCAAGAAACGTCCTCCTCGTCGGCATTGTCAAATACCTCCCACTTTCAAATCATATTCCCGCGATCGGCTATTTCCCACAAATTTGATCTGGGCGGGCAAAGGCATCCAGAACATCCACGGTCACTGGCGTGGAATACCTCACGCTATATTGGGCCCGATTCCTGAGGAGGAAGAGCAGACCGCGTGGACCGAGGTCGTCAGGGTTTAAGAGTGACCACAGCCACCGCCAACCCTCCAAGGTTAACGATGTCGCCCGCCAAGTGCATGGAAGCCGGGGCGTGATTGCCGGTAGTTTGGTCGACATAGTCTTCGATTGCGCCAGCGCCCCCGGGAATAGCAACCTCAAACGGCCGATTGCGCTTGTTGACCAACAGAATTTTGTGCTTCCCATCAGCCCCGATATATCCACGCGCATAAACATAGGGAACGCCCACGCGGGCATCCACCAGCTTGTCACCGGGGCCAAAGTTATCGCGAAGAAGTTTCAGAGCCCAGTAACGCGCATTGGGCTCTCCGGTGTTCCAATCCATCATGGTGACGCTGGGATAGAATCCGGGAAGCTGCGCGAGCGCGGATTCTCCCACACCCTCGACCCCGAGACGCGAGAGTTCACCGTACAGATACGCGTAGAGCGCCGCGCACAGATTCCAGAAGGATTGCGGTATGGGCTGAGTGATGTGCCCTGGTTCGCCCTGCTTGGAATCGTCTGCTGAAATCGCTCCGACTTCATCAATGGTGGTCCCCGTATCCGGCGAAAGCCTCTGCCGAGCCGTCTGAATGTAACGGACGGTGTTCAAGAAACCATCCGCCTGAGCGAAAAACGTGTAGGGCCAGACATCGAAGCCCTCGTCCGGGGCTGGGGTCGCATAGAAATGATAGGAGACCATATCCAGGGGTGTGCCCGGCTTGTGGTTCTTGTGATCCAGGAAATACTCAAAGTACTGGGGCTTGACGGAGGGGCCAGCCAATGCCATTCCCACGAATTTTATTTGGGGGTCGACCTTGCGGATCGCCGCCACAACCGCGTCGTAAAGCGCGGTGTAGAACGGCGGGGTCATGTTGTGTTCGATGTCAACTTCGTTGAGCACCTCCCAGTAGTCGATCTTGTAGTGATGGCCGGACTCGTGTCGTTTCCCCAACTCATCTGAAAATCCGCCCTGGGTGTACCAACTCACCAGGCGGGCGTAATAATCCGCCACCTCCTTGATGCTCGGGTCACTCAAGTCCGTGCCCTGTTCGTAATGCCAAACCGGCTGGTTTGGGTCGGCTGGATACGGCACGGGCTTGACTGTCTTGAACATCCACTGGGGGATGGTACTGAAATTCCAAATGGTCGAGTGGCCTTTCGAGGCCTCCGCAAAGTCGATGGCATACGGATCAATGTGGGAGAAATCCCAAGACGTCTTGCCGTCAGCCGGCGGTTCCAGTTCCGCTACCGCCAGCTTGGGGTAGGGAAGCCAGGGCACATAGCGGACGTAGTCGCAACCGAGATTGTGCAAAGCCCCAAAGACTTTGTCGTGAATGGGCGAGTTGCGGCCCATCAAAGGGGTCACCACCACTTGCAGCGTGGCGTTCGTGTTGGAGACGCGAACCACCTTGTTCCAGTCGACTGTTACGGTGGTCTTTTCAAGAGGTGCAACCTCAACAGTACGGCGACCGCAAGCGGCCAAAGGCAGGACGAGCAGCAGGAGGATGATTCGAGTCTCTTTCATGATTACTTCTCCACCGTCCGGCCCGATGATGCCGCGGCCTTTAAAGCGAACGACAGGCAGGTCAGTCCACCCTTTCGAACTTCACGGCGTCGGCGAGAACCGCTCCATTTGCAGCATTCGTCAGCTTGACGTAATACGGATTCATGGCCGTCCCCAGCATCTTCCAGGCGCCCGCGTCGCGATTGAAGTCGACCTGCACGGTTCTTGATCCGCCTTCGGAAACGAGGGTGAAGGGTGCGTTGGAAGCCAGACGCCCAATGGCCGGGTGGCCGTAGTAGACCGAGATCCTATACGTGCCAATCAGGGGATTGTCGTTCCGCCAGATGGCCGTCTTCGATCCATCGCCGCCCTCGGTCCAGAAGGCGCCCACTTCCCAGTTGCCGCTCTCGGTGGCCACATCATTGTGCCATCCGCCTCCGGTTATCAGGAATCGACTCCCAATCGTCTGGTCGTCAATAATGACTTCCTTATCGGGTTGGGTAAAGATCCTCCACCGCCGGAGTTGAACTTCACGTGTGGGCTGGTTCACCTTCATCCACTCGTTCAGTCGCGCCGAGAGTTCTTCCACAGCCGAAGGATTCTCATTGGCCACGTCGGTCTGTTCGCGGGGGTCGCGCCTCAGATCGAAAAGCTGCGTTTTCCCGTCCCAGAGGTATTTGATCAGCCTGTAGTTCTCGGAACGGACTGACCGCGCGGGGGTTCCCAAATCTTCCTCGGCGTAGATGTATTGATTGATCGCTGGAACATCACCCCGGATCATGGGAACCAGGCTGTGCCCTTCGGCATCACCCAGCGTGGGCAGGCCCGCCAAGTCGAGCAGGGTGGGCGCGGAATCAATGTTGGAAGCGAGCCCGTCAACCACTTTGCCCTGCGGAACGCCCGGCCCTGCAACGATAAAGGGTATGTGCAAGTTTTCGTCGTACAGCGAGCGGTGATCGGCGGTCAGGAAATCCTTGGGGTGCGAGAACATCAGCTCCCCGTGATCGGAGGTGAGTGCGATCACGGTATTTCCGTCCAGCCCTAGTTCGTGGACGTGGTCCAGCAGTTTGCCGATATAGCGGTCAACATAGTGTATCTTGCCGTCATAAAGCTGATACAAGCGCTCGATGGCCTTCTGATCCCCCAACATCGCCAGGCGTTTCAATGGCGCGTGAGCCACGTCGTAGCCCGTATCCGACATGTAAGGGTAAGCGTCCGACTTGAAGATGTCGTCTTCCGCGGGTGGATCGTAAGGCGAATGGGGCTCCCAGAAATGCACGTACAGGAAGAAGCGCTGCGCATGGTGGCGGTCAAGCCAGGGAAGTACCCGGTCCACTGTGGCCGGAGCCCGGTACTGAGCGTTTGCTGCCAGCCCCACCCTTTCCGTTACGTCCAGGGCCACCGCGGCTCCCTCATAATACTCATCAAATCCGCGACCCGTCAGGTTTTGCCCGGCCAGGCTGTTATTGACCACGGCGGTGGTGTAATAGCCGTGGTTCTTGAAGACCTCGGTCATCACCGGGACGTCTTTGTTCAGCACGGGCATGCCTGGCCGCCAAAGGAGCGTCACACCGCTGCGCGAAGGGTAAAAGGAGGTGTGGAGCGTGGCAAAGGAGGGAGCGGTCCACGACCCCACCGTGAAGAAATGCGCAAAGCGTACGCCTCTTGCCGCCAACTGATCGATATGGGGGGTCGCGAGGCGAGGATTCCCGTATGCATGAATCCGGTCGGCCTGAAGTTGATCGGAAACGATGAGGATTACGTTTGGGCCGGGCAGGTCCTGGGGAAGCCCTGTCAGGTATAGCGGGCCTGCACCCAGGACCAGCAAGGTCGCGAACCATCGTCCTACTCTCTGCCAACTATTAAGAAACCTATTCTGGGGGTTCAATTTCGAATTTCTCTCCTGGGAGGATTTTAGTACACAATCAACCTGGATTCCCATTCGTCAAGCAATTTGCGGTGGTCGGTGATGACGCCCGCGTATCTGGAATCGGCGTAGAGATTTCGCGTCTCCCAAGGATCCGCCTCCATGTCGAAGAGCTGCTCGACAGGGTCATCCTTGTAGCGCACATACTTGTACTGGGCAGTGCGAATGACTCTTCCGACCACCTGCACTTCGGCCGCGATAAAGTCGCGCCATTCAACATTCTTGTGTTCGAGCAGAGGCCGTAAGCTATACCCACGAGCGTGGGGGGGCACAGCAACTCCGGCGTAATCACACATCGTGCTGATGATATCAACTCCGCTGACCAGATGATGGTAATCCCGGCAGCCACTTTCAATTCGCCGGGGGCTGGAGATGATGAGCGGCACCTTTAAGGCTTCGTCGTAAGGGTACCACTTCTGCACATGCAAATGGCGGCCGGCGCCCTCTCCATGATCGGAGGTGAGAACCACAATGGTGTTGTCAGCGTGCGGGGAGGATTCCAAGGCGTCCAATATTCTCCCCACCTCGGCATCCACCATTTCAACCTGCCGGTAATATGCGTACAAGTAATAGCGCCATTGTGCGTCTGAGAATCCGGTGAATATGGATCGGTCGAGTATTTGGGGAGCGGGCGGCCGCGATTGGTGATTGGGTGGCAGGGGTGGCAGCAACCCCTCCATCTCGGGCGTGGGCAGCTCCTTGAGGGTAAGGTCATCGTTGTAGATGGACCAATAACAAATATCGTGGGGCTGAAGCAAAGAAGACACCAACAGAAACGGGTCGCCACCGGTGCGTGTTTGCAGGTAGGCAGCGCTGGCTCGCGCTGTGCACGGATCCACCACGCTGCCTTCGCCGCCCCCCACGGGCAGCACCGTAAACCCGTCGATTTCGTTGGGGGGCCAGTTCTCGGGCAAGTGCCACTTCCCACAGTAAACGGTTTCGTATCCATTCTGCCGGAGCCACTGCCCTATATTGGGAATCGAGGAAATTATTTTGCCTTGGTTCCACCTTACGGACGTTTCCGGCAAGCCGAGAGACTTTACCTGTTCCAACCCGTTGCAGGTGACACTGGTTTCCGAAGCCATGCGCCCTGTCATCAGGCAGCTACGCGCTGGACAACAAACCGGATTGGGACTGTGCGATTGATGGAAGGATGTCCCGTTCCGGACCAGAGCATCAAGATTCGGGGTGCGGATGTACGGATTACCGTAGGCGGAAAGGACATCAAAATGCAATTGGTCGCAGATGATGAAGAGAAAGTTGGGGCGAACATTGTGACCCGCGGCTGTCGGTCGCGGGGTGAACGCCGATAATGCCGCGGCTGCGCCCGCCCGGAGAATGTCACGGCGAGTGGGCGAAGCGTTCAAGCCCGGGACAAGGGATGATTCGTTCTGCTCTGCCATAATCAGCTTCTCTCGCCGGTGCTGGGCGGCGCTGCGGGCGCACCCGCGTCTAACACATAGGCATCCAAACCGCTGAGCAAGAACAGGAGTTCTCCTCGATCGTCGACCCAATACACTTGCGGGGATATGCCGTCGCCGATTTGAAGAAAGCCATGAACGCGCAGGGTGGGTGCTCCCGGCCAGCGATTCTTGAGGTCCGCACTCTGATAAAACGCCAGAACCTGATTCGGTTTGGGAGCGTCGCCGGCATCGAGCAAAGTGAAGCGCAGAGCAGGCCCACCCGGCCGCGTCAATCTTTGCACCGCCTCGAAAAGAGACCAGCTCGAAGTGAAGGGCGATGACAACAAGAGCTTCTTTTGCATCGTTCCACGCTCAATGAAGATTGAGCGATCTCTGGCTATCCCGGTTTCACGAAGCTCCAGCGACATCTTCAAAGGATGCGCAGGCGCAGCCATCGTATAGGTGGAGTCCCACTTAACCGGCGTCGCCAGTTCCTCTCCCGCGCAAACCAGCTTGGCAACAAGCGTGTGCATTCCCGCAAATTGTGTGGTCTTTTCGTATTTCACTTCAAGAATGGCGCCGCCGGCGGCTTGCGGAGTACGTCGAATACTGAGTTGGCCTCCTATTCGACGCGTCCGAAGGGTCAGCTTGCGAGCGTTCACCAGTGTGTAAAGACTGTAGTGGTGAAACCAATGTCCGGAAGGGTCGAATGAGCCGCGGGGAGGGATGTAATCCTGCAGTACGTCGCGAAGAAGGTCCAGATACTCCACTGATACTGCGGCGTCCATAATGTGATTAGATTCTCGAGTGTAGCAGGGGCGCGCCTGGGCGTGCCCCTGCCGGGATTTCTTCACAGCATCTTCAGAACTGGTAACGTAAAGCGAATTCAAAAATCCGCGGGTCGCGGGTCGACGTTATGGTGCCATAGGTTCCCGAGCCGAAGGACGTCGAAACGCCGTTGAAGTTCGTGAAGTTGAAAACATTAAAAGCCTCGGCTCGAAACTCGATTCTGTGCCGCTCGAGAAAGACAAAGTCCTTGTAGATGGCCATATCAAAGTCCTTCATCCCCGGTCCGTAAATGTCACCGGGAGCGGCACTTCCGAAATAACCCACCGCGGGAGCGGCGAAAGCAGCAGTGTTAAACCATTCGTGGACAGTTTTAGGACCGACCACCGAAACGCCCGAAACCGTATTGGGGCGATTCGCTAACC
>Ga0326728_10018767_pt1 | contig 13554 bp, 9 predicted proteins | sample MB3enrmetagenome_FD_207602 | JGI IMG/M metagenome (GOLD analysis project Ga0326728, IMG submission 207602) | Lab enriched peat soil microbial communities from McLean, Ithaca, NY, United States - MB31MN | ecosystem: Environmental > Terrestrial > Soil > Wetlands > Peat | place: USA: New York... | reverse complement strand
AGCCATATGCGCGACAGGTCGCCGTTGTTGACGAGAAGCTCTTCTTTCCTCGTGCCCGACTTGTTGATGTCGATGGAGGGGAAGACCCTCTTTTCCGTCAGCTTGCGGTCGAGGTAGATCTCGGAGTTGCCCGTGCCTTTGAACTCCTCGAAGATGACCTCATCCATCCTGCTGCCCGTGTCGATCAGGGCCGTTGCTATGATGGTGAGGCTCCCACCTTCTTCTATCTTTCTGGCCGCCCCGAAGAAGCGCTTCGGTTTCTGCATGGCGGAGGCGTCGATACCGCCCGACAATATCTTGCCGCTGCTAGGCACGACCGTGTTGTACGCCCGGGCGAGGCGCGTGATGCTGTCCAAGAGTATCACTACGTCCTTTTTGTGCTCCACCAGCCTCTTCGCCTTCTCTATGACGATCTCCGCGACCTGGACGTGGCGCGTCGCAGGCTCGTCGAAGGTCGAGCTGATGACCTCGCCGTCGACCGACCGCTCCATATCCGTCACCTCTTCGGGCCTCTCGTCGATCAGCAGGACGATCAGGTAGATCTCCTTGTGGTTCGACGTGATGCTGTTCGCGAGCCCCTGGAGGAGCATCGTCTTGCCCGTGCGCGGCGGGGCGACTATGAGGCCCCTCTGGCCCTTGCCTATGGGCGTGAAGAGGTCCATCACCCGTGTAGAGAGCCTGTTGCCCGTCGTCTCAAGCGTTATCCTCTCGCACGGGTATATGGGCGTGAGGTTGTCGAAGATGATTTTGTCCTTCGCGATCTCGGGGTCGTCGAAGTTGATCTTCTCGATCTTGAGGAGGGCAAAGTATTTCTCGTTGTCCTTGGGCGGTCTTATCTGGCCCGCGATGGTGTCGCCTGTCCGCAGGCCGAACCTTTTTATCTGCGACGGGGAGACGTAGATGTCGTCAGGCCCCGGCAGGTAGTTGGAGTCCGTCGATCTGAGGAAGCCGAACCCTTCGGGGAGGATCTCCAGAATCCCCTCGCCGTGGATCAGCTCGTTTTTTTCAACGAGGGACTGGAGGATGGCAAAGATCAGCTCCTGCTTCCTCAGCCCCGTTGCGTTCTCCACGCTCAGCTCCTTCGCTATGTGCGTGAGATCGCCGATCTTCTTCCGCTTTAGCTCGTTCAGATACATCTTATGATTACCTCCTGCTTGGTTATCTTATCCAGAAGGGCGTCGATCTGTGCCTCCAGCATATCCTCCGTCCCGCTGTTGTCTATGACATAGTGCGCCATCTGCTTCTTTTTCTCCAGGGGCATCTGAAAGGAGAGCCTCCTTTCGATGTCCTCCGGGTCCATCCCCCTCTTGACGAGCCTTTCCCGGATAACGTCCATCGGCGCTGCGACAAGGACGATCGCGTCGAGGCGCCGGTAAAACCCCACTTCGAAGAGGAGGGGGTGCTCGATAAACACTATGGGCGTCCCTTTTTCCTCCAGTGCGCCGATTATGCGCCGGACCTCCTCCCTGATGCGGGGGTGAAGGATCGCTTCGAGCGCCCGCAGGCGGTCGCCGCTGAAAGCAACCTTCCGGAGCCCCTCCACGTCCACGTGTCCGGACGCGACGTACTGCGGCCCGAAGGCGTCCCCGATGTCTTCCAGCGTTTCTTTCCGGCTGAGACTATCCTTCGCGACTGCGTCGAGGTCGATTACTTCGAAGCCCCGCCTTCTGAGCAGCGCGGCAACGGTGCTCTTGCCGCTGCCCATTATACCGGTCAAGCCGATAAGGATCATATGTCAAGGTTTCTGACATCCAGCGCGTTCTCCTCGATGAAGGCCCGCCTCAGTGCGACGTTTGTTCCCATGAGCTTGTCGAATATGTCGTCGGCAAGGGCCGCGTCATCTATCGAGACCCGCAGGAGCGTCCGCCGCGCCGGGTCCATCGTCGTAGTCCAGAGCTGCTCCGGGTTCATCTCGCCCAGGCCCTTGTACCGCTGGACCGCGATGCCCTCCTTGCCCTTCTCGTTGACGAAGGTGAGGAGGTCCTGGGCGGTCGTCGTCCGGACCGTCCCGTCCTTGTTGAGTACCCTTATCTCCTCCTCGTAGTAAGCCGCGATCCGCTTGTAGACGCGGTAATACCCCCTATAGTCCTCCTGGCTGCAGAACTCATAGTCGATAACGTGCTCGCGCCCCGTCTTCGTGTTGCGGATGTTCAGGGTGTAGAGGTTGTGCTCCGGGTCCAGGGATACATCGGCACCGTATCCTTCCTTGGCCAGGCGTTCTTTCAGGGCCAGGAGCTTGTCGGGGCGCTCGAAGTCTTCCCTTCTGTAAATATCTGCATTGAAGAAGGACAAAATCAATGGCTTGGCGATAGCGAGCTTTTCCATCTGGGCCAGGTACTTCTCGATGCTGCGGACGTTCTCGATGTCGTCCTTCAGGCGCTCGCGGCTTATCTCTTTGTCGCGGATGAAGCACTTGACCTTCTCCATCGACCTCTGCATGACGAAGCGCTCGAACTCCTCATCGTCCTTCATGTAGACCTCTTTGCCCCCTGTCGTCACCTTGTAGAGGGGCGGCTGGGCGATATAGAGGTATCCCCTCTCGATCAGCTCCAACATCTTCCTGTAGAAGAGCGTCAGGAGGAGCGTCCTGATGTGCGAGCCGTCGACGTCCGCATCGGTCATGATCATGACCTTCCTGTAGCGCAGGCCGTCTATCCCGTTCGAGCCGACGCCCAGGGCGAGGTAGATCGCCCTGATCTCCTGGTTCGAGAGCACCTTCTCTTCCCGCGACTTCTCGACGTTGAGGATCTTCCCCTTGAGGGGCAGGATGGCCTGGGTCTTCCTGTCGCGCCCCTGCTTGGCGGAGCCGCCGGCGGAATCACCCTCGACTATGTAAAGCTCCCTGAATTCCGGGTCCGATTCCTGGCAGTCGGCGAGCTTGCCGGGCAGGATGCCCGCCTCGAAGGCGCTCTTGCTCTTTATCAGCTCCTTTGCCTTCTTCGCCGCCTCCCGCGCCCTCTTGGCGTCGATCGCCTTGCCGATGATGACCTTCGCAACGCCCTCGTTCATCTCGAAGTACTCGGCGAGCTGCTGGTTCATGACGCTCTCAACGAGGCCCTTGATCTCGCTGTTCCCCAGCTTCGATTTCGTCTGCCCCTCGAACTGGGGGTTCTGTATCTTGATGTTGACGACCGCCACGAGGCCTTCCTTTACGTCGTCCCCGGAGAGGTTCTCCTTGATCAGCTTTTTCTGCTCCCCGAAGTTGTTTATGCACCGCGTGAGGGCCGACCGGAAGCCTGCCACGTGGGAGCCGCCCTCGTGGGTGCTGACGTTGTTCACGAAGCTGTATATCCCCTCGTTGTAGCCGTCGTTGTACTGGATGGCCGCCTCGAAGAAGTCGAGGCCCGGGCGCACCCCCTTCATGTATATCGGCTCCGGAAAGAGCATCTCCTTGTTCCGGTTAAGATAGGCGACGAAGGCGGTTATGCCCCCTGTGTATTTGAACTCCTGCCTGGTTGCCTTCCGCTCGTCCGTGAGGACGATATAAATGCCGTTGTTGAGGAAGGATATCTCCCTCATGCGCTGCACGAGGACGTCGTAGCTGAAGTCAATCGACTCGAAAAGCTCCCCGTCCGGTCTGAAGTGGACCTTTGTCCCTGATTTCGTCGTGTCGCCGATGACTTTAAGGTCGCTTGCCCTCTCTCCCCTCTCGTAGCGCTGGGAGTAGACCTTGCCGCCCCTGCGCACCTCCACCTCAAGGTACTCGGAGAGGGCGTTGACGACGGAGAGGCCGACGCCGTGCAGCCCCGCGGAGAACTTGTAGCTGTCCTTGTCGAACTTGCCCCCCGCATGGAGCTTCGTAAGGACGATCTCCAGGGCCGACATGCCGTCGCTGTGCAGCTCGACGGGGATGCCCCTGCCGTTGTCCTCCACGGAGAGGCTGTTGTCCCTGTGGATCGTCACGGAGATCCTGTCGCAATAGCCCTCAAGGGCCTCATCGACGCTGTTATCGACAAGCTCATATACGAGGTGGTGGAGCCCCTCGGCGCCTGTGTTGCCTATGTACATCGAGGGTACCTTGCGGACTGCGTTGAGCCCCTCGAGTACCTTTATGCTGTCCGCACCGTATTCTTTCATTTTCAGACCCTTCTGTTGTCTCAGACCCTTATCGGCATGACGATGTTCTTATAGTGCTCGTCGTTCTCTCCCTCGAAGAGGACGGCGCCGTACGTGGAGGGCGCCCGGATGACGATCGTCTCCCCGTCTATATGGCTTGCCACGTCGAGGAGGAAACGGACGTTGAAGTTCATGCTCAGGCTGTCGCCATTGTAGGCAACATCAAGGACTTCTTTCGCGCGCCCTACCTCGGACTCCGTCTCTATCTCCATGGCACCGTCGGCAAGGGTCACCTTGATGGGCTCCGACTTGCTGATGATGGTAGCGACCTTTCGGAGGCCCTTAATAAGCTTTGTCTTATCGACCGTGAGAATATTCATGTTGTTCCTCGGCACTACGTTCTCGTAATCGGGGAAGGTTCCCTCCAGGAGGCGCGAGACGACCGTGACGGACGGCGTGCTGAACTGGACATGCTTCTCACCGACTATGACGTTTACGCGGTCGTCCTCAGCTATCATCTTGGCGATCTCCGCAACGGACCTCTTCGGCACGATGATACCTGGGAAGCCCTTCAAGCCCTCTATTTCATGCTGGTAGAGAGCCATCCTGAAGCCGTCCGTGCCGACGACCGTTATGCGCCCGTCCGTGCCGACAATGTACATCCCCGTAAGTATATAGCGCGTCTCGTCGGACGATATGGCAAAGCTCACCTTATCGAGCATCTCAAGAAAATCTCCGCCGGAGACGGAGAACTCCTCCGAGCCCGTGATCTCCTTTACGTCGGGAAACTCATCCGGGTCCTGAAGGCTCAGCACAAACTCGGCCTGTTTCTGCCGCATGGTCATCGTGTTGTCGGCAATCTCCAGGTCTATAGCCTCCGGGTCCATCTCACGCAGTATCTCAAGGAACTTCCTGCCGTGCACCACTATCCGCTTCTCGGCACTCCCCGTGTGCGCTACGTGGCCGATGGCGCTCAGCTCAAGGTCTGTGGAATAGACGTCGATATGCTCACCGGAGAATGAGATAAGGATGTTCGAGAGAATGGGCATGATGGACCGGTGCTCGGTGATGTTGACGAGCTTTGCGAGGGGTGCCACAAGGAGCGCTTTTTCTATTATTATATTCATAAAATCTCCTTATACGTAGTCATAAAGGATGTTCATTTGTGGAAAACGCGCCTTCACTCCGGAACGCAAAGAAAAAAGGTATGTCCTGGTGTTGCTTCTCTTGTTAAGAGACCGTACGCTCATGTAGATTTAATCTGCCCCTCGATCTTTTCCACAGTATCTTTGATATCCCTCCGCGCTGCCATAGCCTCCTCGACCTTCTTCACAGAGTGGATCACCGTTGCGTGGTCCTTGCCGCCGAATTTTTCCCCTATGCTTACAAGGGAGCCGCTGGTCAGCTTCCTTGACAGGAAAATTGCGACCTGCCTGGGGAACATAATCGACTTTATCCGCTTGGCTGACTTGAGGTCGGACACCTTGACGGAGAAGTATGACGCAACTTCTTTAGTGATGATGTCTATAGTGATCTCTTTCTTTTTGTCGGTGAGGATGCCACCCATTACTTCCTTCGCAAGGGCTATCGTTATAGGCGCGTTGCGGAGGGAGGCGAAGGCGCCGAGGCGTATCAGGGAGCCTTCGAGGACGCGGATATTATGCTCTATGTTGGAGGCGAGATAGAAAGCGACCTCCTGGGTAAGGGCAACGTTCTCCATCTCTGCCTTCTTATTGAGGATTGCCACCTTTGTCTCGAAGTCCGGCGGCTGGATGTCGGCGATGAGGCCCCACTCGAAGCGGGTCCGGAGTCGCTCCTCGAAATTCGGGATGTCCTTGGGAAATTTATCGCTCGTCACGACGATCTGCCTGGCATTGTCGTAGAGGGCGTTGAAGGTGTGGAAAAACTCTGCCTGGGTCCTCTCCTTGCCTGCTATGAACTGTATGTCGTCGATAAGGAGGACGTCCATCTTACGGAACCTGTTCCTGAAGTCGTCCATCTTCTCGAAGCGCAGCGAGTTTATCAGCTCGTTCGTGAACTCCTCGGCAGTGATGTACGACATGCGGTTGATCCCGCCCCCCGGCCGCGCGGCGAGAAAATTGCCGATGGCATTCAGGAGGTGCGTCTTCCCCAGGCCAACGCCCCCATAAATAAAGAGCGGGTTGTAGACCTTGCCGGGGTTATTCGCAACGGCCAGGCACGCGGCGCTGGCGAACTGGTTGCTCTCCCCCACCACGAAGTTCTCGAAGGTGTATCTCGGCTTGAAGAGGCCGGAGGCCGCCTGCTTCTTCAGGGCTACGTTCTTTTTCTCGACCCGGGCCTCCTCTTTTTCAAGTAGGTATTCGACCCGCATCTCCTCTCCCGTCGTCTCTTTGATGATCGACCGGAAGAGGGGCTCGAAGTTCTCGATGATCCAGTCGCGGAAGAAGGCATTCGGAACGACCACCGAGCAGACGCCGTCGTTACACTCCTTGATTTTCAGTGGCTCGATCCACGTCTTGAAATTATCCTCGCTCATCACCTTCGCAAGGCGAAGCTTTATCTGCGAGCAAACGTCGTCCATGCAAACCATGCCTTTTATCGAATCAATTTCAACATATTTTCAACATTTGTGGAAAACTTATGGATTCCTGCGGAATTGAACTCTATATTTTACACCAAGAAAGAATTTATTTCAATTCCTTTTCGGGGTATCTGCCCACTGCCGCCTTCCGGGCGCCGCCGGGCGAGCCGGAGCCTGCCTACGTGCGAGATAGTCAAAAGCCTGGGCTCATCGCTGCTTCAGGTAAACGAGGTCCGTGGGGGCAAAAGAGGTATCCTTGCCGGCCCTTGCCCAGGAAGCGTCGACCCCGAACACCTCCACTACCTCTATCTCCCCCTTGAAGGCGCCCCTTGTCCTGCCCAGGGCAAGGCTCGTCGCCTTGTCTACGATGGGATCGCCCGGGGCGTACACCTCCAGGACGTCCCCCTTTTGCAGGCCCGACAGCCTGCCTGCGTTGACATAGACCCTGTCGTTCTCGACGGAGGCCACCCTGGCGTGCCAGTCGAGGTTGAGGAGGGTCCTCAGGAGGTCGTCGGCCATCAGCTCTATTGCGAGGTCGATGGCCCTCACCTTGGCCTTCTCGGAGCTAAGGTCGCCGTTCTCCCTGGAGAGGTAGAAGGGGTTGCGGGCGGAGAGCTGGCGGAGGAGCTTGCCCGTTTCGGTATTGTAGATGTCGAGGGATATCTTGGAGAGGGCGAAAGAGACCTCCTTCTCGTCCTTGCCGTCCATTTTGGACGTGCTGCTGTAAACGTCAGAGAGGGTCCCCTTGATTACCGCCTCGATGCCGTAGAGGTCGTAGAGGGAGCGCATGACCTCGGGCTTGGAGGGGTCGCCGGTCAGCTCAAGGCTGGGCAGGTCTACGGCGATGATTGTGCCTGTGTCCTCGATGCGGGAGATGAGCCTCTTGGTGGTCAGCTCCTCAAGGTGCTCCTCCTTGTAGTTGGTCTGGTCGGCAAGGGGCAGGACGAGGACGCGCCTTCTCATCTTGGGAGAGGGGAAGGAGAAGCCGACTGCTATCGCCCCCGGCCTTCCCATGTAGTACTGGCCCTGGAAAGCGGCCTGCTGCACCGCCGGGCGCCCCTGGGCCGTGGCCTGCCTCTGCTTGATGCTATCCTCAAGCTTGGCCATCCGCGTCTCCATCTCGGCCCGGTCTTTCTTGGCAGCGCTGCCGCCTGTCAGCTTGTCGGTAACGGAGTCGAATAGGCCCGCGGAATACTCATCCCTCCGCACCCATTCGTATTCGGGCTCGTAAGGCGTGAGCTGGTACCTGCGGTTCCTCGCGTATATGTACTCTATGCCGTTGATGAGTCTTACATCGCCCGGTTTCGGCTGATCGCTTGCGGTGACGACCTCGCCCTTTTCCGTCTTGGTCGGCTGCGCCTCTTTGGCCGGCTTCTTGCCGAAGGGCCAGCTACAGGAAGCAAGGAGCACGATAAGGAACAATACGAGGAATTTACGCATAGAGGCTATGTTACACATAAGGCACGTCAAATGTCAAAGGGTTTTCTTTCTGGGTAGTGGCGTCTCTGCGCCGCCTGTTTCCGGGCGCAGGCGGGCAACGGCCCGCCGTGCGTGCCGGGGCTTTAGTGGCTCGCGCAGCCCATGCAGGGGTCGTAGGAGAGGGTCTCCAGGTCGTCCCGGATGCTGCCGTTGTTCTGGCCCGTCGGCATGATGAGGTTTGCGTGGTAAGTACGCGATATTATTGAGTAAGTGGTTCTAGTCTGAAGGGCGAGACCGCGCGCTCAAAGGGAAACGCGCCAGCACCGCCGTTGGAAAAAGGAAAATCATGGTGGAAATGGCGGGATGCAACCGTTGGGGCTCAGCGCCTCCTCCACGAGCAAAGCTCGCCGGGGTACCCGCTTGCGGGTCGTCCCCCCTCATAAAAAGCCGATCCAGTTGGCGTGGTAATATATGGTGGAGATGGCGGGATTCGAACCCGCGACCCCCTCGTTGCGAACGAGGTGCTCTCCCACTGAGCTACACCCCCACGGAAGCTTATATCCTATTTCATTATCGCGTCCAGGTCAAGGGTCCTTATGAAAGCAGACAATTCGCCCCTCACCTCGTCGTGGCGCAGGCCGAGGTAGAGGTTCGCCTTTATAAGGCCGGCCTTGTTCCCTGCGTCGAAGCGCAGCCCCTCGTATTGGAGGCCGAGGAAGGGGGTCGTGGGGAGGAGGCGTCGCATGGCGTCGGTCAGCTGTATCTCCCCCCCGGCGCCGGCGGCCGTATCCCCCAGGACGTCGAAGATCTCCGGGGGCAGGATGTACCGGCCGATGATCGCGAGGTTGCTCGGGGCGCTCTCCATGGATGGTTTTTCCACCATGTCCTTTATTGCGTAAAGCCTCTCCCTTACCGGCTCCGGCTTAATGATGCCGTACTGGGGCACGGCCTCCTCCGGCACGGCCTGCACGGCTATGACGGGCTTGGCGTATTCGTCGAAGACATCGAGGAGCTGGCCCAGGCAGGGCCTCTCCGAAATAATAAGGTCGTCGGGGAGGAGCACGGCGAAGGGCTCGCCGTTGATGAGGCTCCGGGCGCAGAGGATGGCGTGGCCCAGGCCCATGGGGTATGGCTGCCGCACCGAGACGATGCGCACCATGCCGGAGAGTCCCCTTATCACCTCCAGGAGGTCGCCCTTTTTCTTTTTCTCAAGGAAGAGCTCGAGCTCGGTAAAGCTGTCGAAATGGTCCTCTATGGAGCCTTTCTGCCGGCCCGTGATAAGAACGATCTCCTCTATGCCCGAAGCAGCCACCTCCTCGACGATGAACTGTATGAGGGGCTTATCGACGACGGGGAGCAGCTCCTTGGGGACGACCTTGGTTGCAGGGAGCATCCGCGTCCCGAAGCCGCCGGCCGGGATGACGGCCTTTCGCACTTTGTGCATCTTATACCCCCAGGACGTTCTTGATGGTCTGCTTCAGCTCGCGCATATCGGCGGACTTGACGACATAGGCATCGGAGACCCAACTGGAGAAATCTTGCTGGTATTCGCCGTAAGCCGAGCAGAGGATGACCCGCTGGTCCTTGTTGAGCTTCTTGATCTCGTTGAGCGTCTGGATGCCGTCCATGCCGGGCATCTTTACGTCGAGGACCACGAGGTCGAACCTGTCCGACCGCAGGACCTCCAGGGCCTCGAAACCGTTGGAGGCAAGACTTATGGTGTATCCCTCCTCTTCAAGCTCTTCTTTGAAGAGGAGCCTGATATGCTCCTCATCGTCAACCAGCAAGATCCTTATCTTTTCCATGGCACCTACCCCTCTTTGTTATTGGGCGTCCTTCAAGCGGACCGGCCGCTCTCCGCGCGCCCCCCCGGGGGTCTGGGGCGGGGCGCCCCCCGGCCCGGCCCCCGGTCTCTCCTGGCAGGGAAGGTGCATGATAAAAAGGGCGCCCTCCCCGGGTGTATTTTTTACCTCGATGTCCCCCCCATGGTGGACAACGATCTTGTTCGAGATGGCAAGCCCCAGGCCTATGCCTCTTTCCTTCGTCGTAAAGAAAGGGTTGAAGATGTTGTCCAGGTAGGCAGGCTCGATGCCGCCGCCCGTATCCCTGACGGATATGGCGATGAAGGGCTTCTCGGAGATGTCCGTGCGCTCGGTGGTGATGGTGATCGTCCCCTCCCCGCGCATCGCCTCGAAGGAGTTCATCAGCATGTTGATGAAGACCTGCTTGATCTGCTGCACGTCGCAGAGGGCGGGCGGGAGGTCGGGGGCGTAGTGCTTTACGACCTGGACTGCCGACCAGCCCTTGTCCGACGAGAGGAGGTAGACGATCTCGTCGAGGAGGGCGTTGAGGTCGCACCGCTCCAAAAGGAGGGGCACCTCCTTCACGTAGTTGAGTATCTCCGCGAGGATCGATTCGAGCCTGGTAACCTCTTTGGTGATGATCTCGACGTACCTGTTTTCGCTCGGGTCGAGATGGACGGTCTTTGCGAGCCTCTTCGTGAAGCCGCCGATCACGACGAGGGGGTTCTTTATCTCGTGGGCGATATTCGCCGTCATCTCGCCTAAGCTGCGGAGCTTCTCGTTCTCGATGAGCCGCCTCTGGGCATCGCCCAGCTCCCTCAGGGCATCCCGGAGCTTGATGTTGAGGAGGGCGTTGTCGAGGCCGCTTGAGATGTAATTGGCGATCATGCCGAGGAGGTAGCGGTCCTGCTGGTCGTCCGGGACGTCCGGGTGATCGAGCCTCCTGCCGAGGGTGATGGTCCCTAGGATGCGGTCCCTCGCCGTAATCGGGGCGGCGAGGATGGTGAAGGTCTTGCCGGACGCGCCCGCCTCCCCGGTGAGCGCCTCGGCGGAGCCGACGGGCTGCCTGAGCCGGGAAGCCTGGGCCTCCAGGTCGAGGACGCGGGCCTCCAGGTTGTTGGCGATGCTCCCGGAGGTGAACCGCTGGCCGCTCAGCTTGATGAAGGCAAGGTCGAGCTTGATCGTCGCAAAGGAGGCACTGAGGGCCTTTGCGGTGATAAGGGCGATGTTCTCCAGGATCGCGCTCGGCTCCATCGTCGATGTGAGGATGCGGCCCAGCTCGGAAAGGGTTGCAAGCTCGGTGATACGCTTCTTCGAGGAGAGGAGGAGGTCGTAGGTGCGGAATATCCCACCCAGCTCCCGCGAGAGGATGGAGAGCACGATCTTCTCGCCGGGGCTTATGGCCTCCCGCGTGGAGGAGGCGGCAAGGAGCACGCCGTAGAGGAAGCTGTCGTCCGCGAGAGGCATGAAGGCAAACACCTTGTAGCGGGGGAGCACCTCGTCCAGATGGGCATAGAAGAGGCAGCCCAGGCGGGGCGGGATGTCCTTCAGGGTGTAAAAAAGAGGGGCGCGCTTTTGCGCGACCGTGCCGATGACGCCCTCTCCCACGTGGCACCTGTAGTCGGCGAGGAGGTCGAAGAGCAGGCTTAAGCGGTTGTTGAACCTGCAGGAGAGGCGCTTGTCCTTGTCGAGGGTGTAGATGAGGGCGTCGTCGAAGTGGAGGTCGCCGGAGACGATGTTGAGGATCGCCCTTATGCGCGCCTCTATCTCGAGGTTTGAGTGGGATATCTCGATGACCTTTCCGAGGATGCTATCGAAATTCATGGTGTTTTACGGCCTTCTCGTAAAGCGCCCTGTATTCCTGGGCGGACTTCTCCCACGAAAAGTCCTGGCCCATGCACCTCTTCATGAGCGCCGTCCAGCCCGCAGCGTCACTACGGGCGGCGAGGACGCGCCTCAGGGCGCCCATCATGGCGTCAACCGTGTAGTCCCGGAACTTGAAGCCTGTATTCGAATCGGGGTCGGCCGGGTCGTCCTTTATCGTATCTTCCAGCCCTCCGACTGCGCGCACGACGGGGACGGTGCCGTATCGCAGGCTGTAGAGCTGGTTGAGACCGCACGGCTCGTAGCGGGAAGGCATAAGGAAGATGTCGGCCCCCGCCTCTATGAGGTGGGCGAGGGCGTTGTCGTAAGCGATCTTCACGGCGAAGGCCTGGGGATATTTCCGGGCGAGCTCGGTGAAGAGCTCGTGGTATTTGCGCTCCCCCGTCCCGAGGAGGATGTACTGGACGCCCAGGGAAAGAAGGTCTTCGGAGCCCTGGGCGATGAGGTCGAACCCCTTCTGGTCGGCAAGGCGGGAGATGCTGGCTATGACCGTGGCTTCTGCGTCGACGGGCAGCCCGAAGGCGTTCTGGAGGGCGGCCTTGCAGGCGGCCTTGCCGGCGAGGTCGGAGGCGCTGAAGCGCGCCGGTATGAAGCGGTCTGTCTCCGGGCTCCATTCGTCGTAGTCGATCCCGTTGACTATGCCGTAGAGGTCGTCCTTGCGCGTGCGGAGTATGCCGTCGAGGCCCGCCCCGAACGCGCGGGTCTGGATCTCCTGGCTGTAGCGCTTGCTGACTGTGTTGAGGATGTCCGCGAAGACTATGCCCCCCTTCAGGAAATTGATCTTTCCGTAGAACTCGAGGAAATTAGGGGTAAAGTATTCCCAGCCCAGGTTGAGGAGATGCCAGTCGAGGTGCCAGAAAAGCCCCTGGTAGCCCAGGTTGTGGATGGTCAGGAGGGTGGAGATCCGCGAAAGGATGGGGTCGGGCCTGAAGATGGTATTGAGATAGACGGGCACCAGGGCCGTCTGCCAGTCGTTGCAGTGGATGACGTCGGGCACGAAGCCCGTCTGCCGCACCGTCTCGATGATGGCCCTGGCGAAGAAGACGAAGCGCTCCGCATTGTCGATGAAATCTCCGTCCTGGGTGCTGTAGAGGTTGTCGCGGTAGAAGTACTCGTCCTTCTCCACGAGGTAGACGGTCACCCCGTTGGAGCGGCTCTCGACGATATCGGCGTCTACGACCGTCTGTGAGACGGGGACGGAGACGCGGACGTCCGTGTAGCTGATCGGCAGGCGCTTCTCCTCGATGCCTTTATACTTGGGCAGGACGAGCCGGACGTCGATGCCTATGCTGTCGAGGGCCTTGGGGAGCGCCCCCGCCACATCCGCCAGCCCGCCCGTTTTGGCGAAGGGGACGGCTTCCGAAGAAGCGAGCAGGACCTTCATGACCTCCTCCCTCTAGAACTGGGCCTCCTGAAGAAATATGGTAGCCTCTTCAGGGGGGGTAGGGTTGATATAGAAGCCGGTTCCCCACTCGAAACCGGCCATTTTGGTCAGTCGCGGTATGATCTCCAGGTGCCAGTGGTAGAAAGGCGCGTCCATGATGTCTACGGGCGTCGTATGGATCATATAATTGTAAGGCGGGCAGTTGAGGACTTTCTCGTGTTTTTTCAGGACGACCGAGAGGGCGTCGGCAGCGGCGAAGTAGTTGTCGTGCGCCCTGGACAAGAGGAAGGATTCCTCGTGCACCTTTGGGAGTATCCAAGTCTCGAAGGGGAAGCGGGAGGCGAAGGGAGAGATGGCGATGAAGCTGTCGTTTTCGTAGATGATCCGCGTTCTCTCCTCCAGCTCCTGGGCGATGATGTCGCAGAAGACGCACCTGTCGCGGTACT
>Ga0326728_10018766_pt1 | contig 13554 bp, 6 predicted proteins | sample MB3enrmetagenome_FD_207602 | JGI IMG/M metagenome (GOLD analysis project Ga0326728, IMG submission 207602) | Lab enriched peat soil microbial communities from McLean, Ithaca, NY, United States - MB31MN | ecosystem: Environmental > Terrestrial > Soil > Wetlands > Peat | place: USA: New York... | reverse complement strand
ACATCGTGGTCAAGACCGGAGACGACCACCTGACGGATTTCCTGATCTGGCAGTCGGTCTACTCAGAACTCTTCTTTTCTGATGTCAACTGGAAATACTTCCGCCGCGTGGACTTCCTGCGGGTACTGCGCGACTACCAGTCCCGCATACGCCGGTTCGGGAAGTAAAAAAACGTGATTATTTTATCCTGATACCGATCCAGCTGGCGACCCCGCCCACGGATCGTTCCACGAGCGCGTACTTGTTCTTGAGAGCGACAAAAAACACCCTCCGTTCGGGAATCGTTTCGTAATTATAGTCCCGGCACCAGCGTTCAAACCGCTGGTAGAGTTCGTCTTTTGCGATGATAGCGTCGGGGCTTTCTTCGGTCTCCCGTAGGATCCGGGTACTCACGAACCGTTTGATGGCATCCTCTTTTTTGCCTTTCTGCCCGGTCTTTGGCGCTGCTGTAGCAGGCGCTGCCGGGAGTGCAGGGATACCGGGGTGCGGCAGGGCCGGTTCCTGAGGGGGGGTCTGCGGGGTTATCACACCCGGGGTCTTCCTCTCCTTTTTCTCCCTCATTACCTTTCCCGGCACCGTAGGATCTTCGGCATTGATGACCGGCGGCGCTGCCGGGGCACGGCCTGATTCTGCCGGTGTGACATCGGGAGCGACAATCACCCGCGATCCCCCCGGGGATGGGATTTTTTGGATGGGCTGGTATCCGATCCCGAGACGTTTCGCCAGCGCCCGGTTGCACTCGTCGCTGATGTCCAGATGTTCCCGCTCTGCTGCAGCAATAATATCGGACCGTATTAGGACCGGCGTCTGCCGCCAGTCGGATCCTGCTGTCTTTCCCGCGCCCATAGGTTCACCATATCCCATCTGGTATGTCCCGGGAAATATAGTACGCGAAACTGAACGCGGATTTTTTATAAACGGGTTGCAGGAGCGGGTTTAATGCGTTTTTGTCCTCATCCGCTGGTCGTAGATCCGGATGGCTCGCAGCAGGTCGATCTTACGGAAGAGCGGCCAGTACGGGGCACAGAAATAGACGGCGGATTCATGGCCGTTTGCGAGCCACGGCAGGAAGTTGGAGGTGCGGTACTCGTTCCCGGTCCTGATAATGAGGTCGACCGGCGGGATACCTTTTCCTTCATAGAGGTAGGATTCGACCATCTGCACGTCGATTGCCGATGGGGCGATCGTGCCCTCGCGGACCGCTGCCACGATCTCCCGTGCGGCAAGGACGATCTCGTTTCTCCCCCCATAGGCGAGCGCTACGTTGAGGGTAAAACCGTCGTAGTTTTTCGTCGCCTCTTCTGCTGCCTCTACGGCGGTACGCAGGTCGTCGGGGAGGAGCAACCGGTCGCCGACCATCTGGATGCGGATCCTGTACCGGTGCACACGCTCGTCGGAAATCGTACGGATGAATTTCTCCTTGAAGAGCAGGAAAAGATCCCGTATCTCATCCTGCTCCCGGTTAAAATTTTCCGTGGAGAACGAGTAGATGGTGATATACCGGATGCCCAGCTCGTGGGCCCAGTCCAGCATCTCCTCGGTCTTATCCGCCCCCGCCCGGTGCCCTTTTGCGGTATCGATGCCCATCTCTTTTGCAAACCGCCGGTTGCCGTCCTGGATGATGGCGATGTGCGTGGGGATATGCGCGAACTGCATCAGCAGGTGGCGCTCGTACAGGGGAAGAAGAAGATCGCGGAAATTCACAGGGGCGTCACCTCAACAACCATGCCCCCGTCAGGGTAGCGTTCGATGACTGACTTTTTCCCGGGAATTTTATCCTTGAACTCTTCGAGCAGCCACCATGCCGTCTCGACCCGGTCGCCGCAGTCGGCAAACTCGTCGTCTGCGAGGAATTTCCTGCACCGGGCGACGACCTCGTCCCGGGTGCCCGGGTGGAGGTCGAGCACGCCGTACACGATCGTCCCGTCATCGGTCACTTCATCGAACGGGCGGGCGGTGTTCTCCGCGATGCGCAAAAGACGCTCCCGGAGCTGCACCGAGTCCTTGAACGACGAGGCGCACCAGTGGACTTTGTCGTGTTTTTCCAGTTCTGCCGCCCATTCCTGTGCCCCGTCGACCGCATTGTGCACACCGTCGGCAAGCGTGTAGCCCCGCTCCCGCATTTCGTCGGCATTGGTCTCACCCCATTCGAGCTCGTTGATATTCAGGAAATCGAGGTACGGGAGGGCCGGGACGAGCAGTTCAAGGCCGGGGAGTGCCGGGACTTCGATACCGATGTCAAAGCCCTGCTCCTTTGCCATTTTTGCGGAGGCGATAAACTCCGTATCGAGAATATGGTCCCAGCACTCGCGGGGCGGGTGGAGCCGGATTTCGTCCACGAGCTCTTTAATCTGCTCCAGCTCTGCCTGTATGGGCGCCTGCGCCGTATAGAGGTGGATCTGGTGCTCCGGTCCGAAATGTGCCTTGAGCGCCTTACAATACCGGGTGACCCGGTCGAGGCAGAGGAGTGGTTCGCCGCCGGTGACGCCGGTCCCGAGCGCGCTCATGCGCTCAGCGATCTCGACCGCCTGCTCCGGGCTCTCGATCCGGTGCTCGTTTGCGAAGACCACGTCCTTTCCCTTGCGCTCCTCAGAGAGCGGGCAGTACCAGCAGGCACGGCGGCAGCGTCCCGTCACAAAGAGCACCATTTTTGCGCCCTGGTAACAGAGGACACAGCCTTTTGCGAGGTTCGCGGGAAGTCCTTTTAGGGATTCGGAACGTGGAGCGGTCATCAGAAGTATGGGTAGTACGTTGGCGCCGGGGATTCAAAACTCTTCTTGAACGGGTCGCGGTCATCATATTTTACCGCGGCCTGCACTGCCCGTAACGGCAAGGGGGGGAGGGGGTGATCCCCCTACCCCCCCTCCCTCTTTTTTCCAAGAGGGGGTCACCCCCCCACCCATGTGCCGGGGCAGGTGGGGGTACCCCCTTCCCCCCTTTGGCCCGGACCGGCCCACTGCCACGCACTCAAAAACCACGCGGCCGGAAACCTTCCGTCGGATGTTCCACGCGAATCCACCTTAATTTCCCGTGCAAAAACGGCTGGCATCCCATTTCCGGTGGAGGGGGGTGATCCCCCCCCTACCCCCCTCCACTTTTTTTCCAAGAGGGGGTCACCCCCCCCACCCATGTGCCGGAGCAGGTGGGGGTACCCCCTCCCCCATCAGATCCAAACCAAGCCGGTTTTTTTCCGGAATTCCCAGATCGCGACCCGGACTTTTTTGAAAAAGACCGGTAACTCTGGTGAACTTTTTTGGAAAAGTTCGATGACTTTGCCGGAGAATTTTAGAAAAGTTCGACAACCTTGACGGGTTTTTTTGAAAAGTCCGGTAAAGTCCCTGACATGATCAGGGGTGGGGAGGTGTTTTTGCCCCTCATTTTTTCCAAAAGACCGGTAACTTTGCAGGATATTTTTGAGAAAAACAGAGTTTAATGGCTTATACTGTGTGTTTTTGTGTTTACGTCTGAAAGCGCGCACAAACCGATATCGTTCAAGTTAATCCGGTCTATCCGTACCAAGTCTGGTTTCGGATCCCGGTCAAAGTTTTATTTTTTTTAATTGTTGTGTCGAGCAATATTTCCTGTGATCCGGCCGGTCCGGCGATCCGGCCCCGGGGATCCGTATCCGGCCCGGATCACGGCTCCGGATTTTTCGCTCAAAAAATGTTGTAATTTTTCTTTCCTTTTATCTGTATAAAACGAAATACACGGGTTTTTGGACGGGAAGCCTTAAAAGACGATAAAAGCATAGGGATTGCAAAAATCCCCGGAAAAGAAACCGGGAAACCGGATCGATCCGCGCGGATCGTCGAGAGCAAACGGCGGACAATCGCTCGCGCTTGTTAGTGCCCGCAGGCTTCCCCGGGCTTCCCCGGGTTGCCGCTGGCGTCCGCAGGTAACCACACGATGGAGATACGTTGGAGATAGGATCCCGCACATGCCAGATGGTCAAAACAGGGGTTCTTTTCGATCTTGACTTATATCCGCCCGATCCGATATGAGATCTGCCAACCGGGAGCCATGGTGAAAGATTCTCGCCGCTATTTACAGGATGAACTCCGGGTATCTATGTCAGGAGCAACATGAAGAAATCAATCCGCACGCTACCGAGAGCATAACGGTATGATCTGACGTGAGCGCGGACTTCCCCTATCATCCCGGCAAGATACCCGGCTATGATGAGAATAAGACTTACCAGTTATCACACCCACTAAAAACCTGAATGTCCCGTCAATTTATCGAACCCGTTTATCCCACGATACTTAACAGCAAAGTCCATCCCACGGCCACTTAACAGACCCAAAAAAGGAGTTACAGGATAGAAATTGCATTGCTTTTTGTCCCCGTTCCCCCGTCAAGCGTTGTCACGTTCACATTCCACGACCCTGTCGTGTTACCTCCCGGGATGGCAACAGTCCCGGTAATCGATGACGAGTAGACGGATGTCAGGGTAGTTGGGATGTCGGGCTGGCCAGGTTTGGTTAAGTTCACGGTTGTAAGTCCGCCGGGTTCGAAGTAGTTGCCGGTTAAGATGAAGGAGACCGTGGTGTTCTGATACGCCGTTGATGGAGAGAAGGCGGTTATGGCCGGTACCGGTAATTTGGTGACGGTGAATGCGGAGAGGTTGCTTGTAAGACCACCGTCAAAGGTAGTAACATTGAGTTTCCAAACACCCAGAGAGGCTGTGGCAGGGATTTGGACGCCCCCGACGATCTGGCTGGGGGTGACGGAATAGAGCGTCGTGGCCAGTTCGCCGGATATCGGGTTGCTCATGACCACGGTTGTCTGGCCGGGCTCGAAGTAACCGCCGTTAATGGTGTAAATGACCGTCGTGTTCCGGTACAGGGTGTTCGGAGCGATAACCGGCATCGAGGGAGCCGGGAAATTGCTGACCGTGAATACATTGGATTTCCAGACCGTAACACCGTCAGCGGTTGTGACGCTGACATTCCCCGTCCCGGTCGGAGCATTGAACGGTACCACGACCGTTCCGTTGATCGTCGTTGCCGTAACGGTATTCACCATAATCGTGCTGTTCAGCGGGGTACCGGTGGACGGGTTCACGAATGCGACGGTCATCTGGCCCGGCCCGAATTTCGTGCCGTTGATCTGGAACGGAACCGTCGCGTTCCGGTACCACGTTTTCGGGGTTACACCCGTGATGGTCGGTTGTGCGAAAGTGCCAACCATGAATGCTTCCGGTGTGCTGTTGAACCCTCCGCCGGTCGTGATGACATACAGCGTGTAGGGACCGGGTTCTGCCGTATTGTTAATGACAAAGCTGCCCTGGATCGTCGTTGTGTTCACCCACGTCAGGTAGGGTGTGGCATTCAGGGTTGTACCCACGGTCCTGAGCATCACGACCGTTCCACCGTTCAGGAAGTAGTTCCCGGTTAAGGTGAACGGAACCGTACTGTCCAGGTTTCCGGAATTTGGGGTGAGGGCGGTCATAATCGGCAGAGGCAGGTAGGTGACCTTGAATGCGTTCAGTGTGCTGTTGACGCCCCCGTCAACCGTGGTCACTTCAAGCCGGTAGTAGCCGGCCGGTACATTCGGCAGAATCGTGAAGTTGCCGACAATCGTTGTCTGGTTAATATAGATAATTGGTGCCGGGAAGACGGTGCCGGACGTATCATCCACGATCCTTACCGATGTGCCCGAAGGTTCAGGTTCAAAATTATTCCCGTAAATGGTGAATGCAACGGTACTATTCTTGGTTCCCGTAACCGGTGTAAGGGACGAGATGATCGGTGCCGGGAATGCGTTCACCGTGAGCGCACTGGATTGCCAGACCGTGCCGCCGTCAACGGTCGTGACACTGGCATTCCACGCCCCGGTCGGGGCATTGAACGGCACCACAACCGATCCGCTGATCGTCGTTCCATTGACGGTATTCACCATAATCGTACTGTTCAGCGGGATACCGGTGGTCTGGTTCGCGAATGCTACCGTCGTCTTGCCCGGCTCGAAATTGGACCCGACAATGGAGTACACGACGGTACTGTTCTGATACCCGGAGCCCGGGGTAAGAGACGTGATGGTCGGTGCCGGGAAATAGCCTACGGTGAATCCGTCAGGCAGATTCACATCCCCTCCGTCAGGAGTAATGATGTCGAGCCGGTAGGGGCCCGTCAGTGCATTGGAGGGTATCGTGACGTTGCCGAGGATCTGGGTGGCACTGGTCGCATTGTAGGTGGCAGTCAGGGTCGCGCCGGTGGTCTGGTTCACGAATGCTACCGTCGTCTCGCCCGGCTGGAAGTTGGTGCCGTTAATGGAGTACGCGACGATCGTATCCAGCTTCCCGGAGCCCGGGGTAAGGGATATGATGGTCGGTATTGACGGGGAGCCGACCTCAAAGGCCCCGGCCTTGATGATCGTACCACCGTCAACTGTGGTCACATTGAGGTTATAGGACCCGGCCGGTGTCGTATTGGGAATCTGGACACTCCCGATCATCGTCATTACCGTCGTTGGGGTTGATGGCGTTGTTGGCGCAATGGAAAAGATGGTGGCGGGCAGCACTGTATCCGTGACATCATTGGAGATGGTCACGGTCGTCTCGCCCGGCTCGAAGTTCGTCCCGTTGATGGTGAAAAGAACGGTGGTGTTCCAGTTCCCGCCGGGCGGGGTAATGGACTGAATCGTGGGTGACTGGAATGGTTTCACCGTAAACGCACTGGAGTTCCAGACCGTGCCACCGTCAACAGTCGTGACACTAACGTTCCACGTCCCGGTCGGGGCACCGAACGGGACTACAACCGTTCCGTTGATCGTCGTTGCCGTGATAGTATTTACCGTGAACCCGTTCGTTATGTTCAGCGCTGTTCCATTCGACGGGTAACTGAATGTTACCGTTGTCTGGCCCGGCTGGCTCGGCTCGAAGTTCGTGCCGGTGATCAGGAACGGGACGGTTGCGTTCAGGTACCATGGCGTTGTGGGTGCCACCGATGTGATGGTCGGTTTCGGGATGTTCCCGATGGTGAATACATTCGTCGTGGTATTCACCCCGCCATTCACGGTTACGACCTGGATGTTCCAGGATCCGTTGATGACATTCGCCGGGATGGCAATCGTTCCGTCAATACGGGTGGGCGTGATGTTCGTGAGCGTGGTGGGAATGACACCGGTAGACTGGTTCCGGAACTCCACGGTAGTATTGCCGGATCCCGGCTCGAAGTTGTTCCCGAGAATCGTGAACGCAGCCGTGTTGTTCCGGTACCCGGATGCCGTCGGGACAGATGCTATTACCGGCAGCGGGGTGACCGCGCCGGCAGTAGTGGAGAGGGTAACGGTCTGGTTCAGGCTGGTGTCCTGCATGCCGTTCAGGGAGGTTTCCGCTTCTATCTGGACTGTGTAGGTACCGGTCCGGTAGAGGGTATTCCCTAGATCCCAGAAACCTCCGGTATTATAGGGCGATGACAGGACCGTGATATTGCTCAGGGAATTGACCGTTCCTGCTTTGCTGACAAGGGTCGGAATAGTCCGGCCATCCGGGCCGGTCAGGAGGATAGTGAAGGGGACTGCGGAGATGTTCCTCTCTGTCGTGATATTGACCGTGTTGGTGGTGATCTCGAACCCCAGCTCGTCGCCGACCGGCACGGTCTTCCCGGTTACATCCGTACCGCCAACGGATAGGTCCCGGATCGTGATATCAACTGACGGATTCACAACCTGGAATGCCAGCAGTGGTGTTCCGGGTGATTCGTTATAACTGTACCAGGGCCCGGTATACCCGGAAAATTCAGCCGGTGTGACTGCGAAGTTGTGGACCGTGCTGCCGACGCTGATTGTTGTCGTCGGAGCTGTGGAGGTGATGTTCGCTCCTGCCGGCCACCATGCGATGGTGGTATTTCCGGCCATACCCGCGCTGATGTCGAGCCCGGATTCGCCGATGGCAACGGTCCCGCCAACCGGTACCCACTGGCTCGGCTCGACGACGCTGATATAATCAGAATTCGTCGTGGTATTGCTGCCCTCCTCATTGGTTGCTTCCAGCGAGACATTATACGTGCCGGGGATACTGTAGGTGTGCACCGGGTTCTCGGCCGTCGATGTACCGCCGTCCCCGAAGTTCCACAGCCAGCTCGTCGGTGAGGCGGTTGATGTGTCCGTGAACTGAACTGTCAGTGGGGATGTACCTGATGTAATGTTGCTGGTGAACTGGGATCCGGGTGGATCAGCCAATGGTGCTATGGGACAGGGAAGTACCTCGCCAGATGCAGTCCAGGTATAGTTGATAGGAATCGTTACGGCAGTCCTGCCATCAGAACGGGTGGCATGGATCCGGATTGTGTCACCTTGTTCCACTTGGACATTGGCCGCAAAGTTCGGCAGCGGGTATCCCAAACCCCAGTATGCGGACCAAGGGGTCATTGGATAGAGTACACCATTGTGTTCGAGCTCCATAGATGTAGTATTCGGATCATTCGACCAGACTTCCATCCACCATTCCGCACAATTCATACGATAAAGTTCCGGGTTCCATTCGATGGCTGCTGCATTGCCAACCACCACGTCTGCAGTGGCGATCTCAGCAGGATTACCTTGACTTGTTGCGGTGATATGGTAGGTTGTGGTTACGTTCGGCTCACCACCCAAGGGCGCTGAGTATATTCCATCCCGGGTGATCGTCCCACCTCCCGGTTCGACCACATTCCACGTGACATTGCGGTTATCTATGCCCGTCACAAGTGCGCGGAACTGCGTATTGGTCCCTGCAACGACATATGCCAACGGAGGATTAACCGATACTGCCGGTGTCAGAGAATAGGATGGATCAATAAATCCCTTTCGCAGGGCGTGCATGAGGAAGTTTGGATCGCTATGGGTCGGAACGTACCCCTCATTGATTGTCCAAACAATAGTGCCGCCGTAGTCATTTGTCCGGGTGAAATTTCCCTTCGCAAGGATGGACTGTTCGTCTTCGAAGGATACATACTGTGCCCCAAACGAGTCTGGTTCCGGAAGACTCAGGTACGGTTCATAGGCTGCAGAATCCCAAAAACGATAATTCTGGTTATAGGCACCGCTGGTTCCGAACAATGTCGAGAGCGGGTATACATTATCGCCACCGACAATAGTATTTGGTTCCGTTGGCTGGTCCGGGCCGGTCACGTTGCCGGTATATCCGATAGCGTAGAACCCGATCCCCATTCCCAGTTTGCTCTTGGGTATACCAGCAGCCGCATATCGGCTCAGCGAGTCATCAATCGCGATTGGAGTTGTTGGTTTTACACCTGAAAGCGGAGAGTTGAACCAGGAATCCCACCCGCTTCCGGCCCATGTTGTTGCCGGGTAATAGGACATCATATTGACCTGGTCGACATATTGTGTGACATTCACCAACTGTGGATCCACGGCCTGGTAATTACTGTTGATGGGTCCGACCGGCATGGTAATAATTGCAGTCGGATCGGATTCCCGGAGCTGTTGGGCAAAGGTCGCGAAGAGCGTATAATTGACATTGTCCTCCCAGTCAAGATCGTACCCGTCATATCCGAGATTTTGTTTTGCAGATACCAAGTTGGCGATAAAGGTAGTTCTGTTATTGTCCTGTACCGCCCCGAGGATATCCGCCCCATTTTCGGCCCCTCCTATCATCAGGATTGCCTGAGTATTGTTCTCATGCGCATACTGAGCGATTTTCGTGGCAAGATTTTGTCCTGCCGGTATTCCGATGTCAAAGTCCATGTTGAGGGTGCCGTCTGCATTTGCTTTGACACGGGACATGACGATATGGGTCATCCCGCCCCAGTATATCTGCTCCGGGGAGAGGAGATTCTGAAGATATCCCACATAGTACCCATCCACCCAGTGTGCCGAAGATAATGGAAGAGTTTGGGCGGTCGAGTTGATCCAGGTGGAGTTGATATTGCCTACTATATCCACGGTTCTGGTACTGATCGTATAATTCGTATCCGGATTAAGAAGCGAAGCCATGAACTGACCCGTTCCTTTTGGGATGAGGGAGCGGAATGTCCCGTCAATATAGACTTGTACAGCAGCGAAATCCGCATCTGGGGGATCGGTCCAGCTCCATATCATATAGGTTGAACCACTGGATGAGTTGGACAGATTGGTGACAGACATTGGAGGCTGGGTGTCCGGATTGAGCGGGGTTGTCACCGTGTCGTTTACCCAGCTCAAATTGACATTGTTGGAAGTGTCCTGAGTTCTCGTAGAAATCGTATAGGATGTATTACCGACGAGCCCGGTGACATTGAAAAATCCTGTGCCTTTTAATACTGTACCACTAGCAGTGCCGTTTATAAATACCTGAACCTCTGCAAAGTCCACATCTGTGGGATCGATCCACTCCCAGGTAATATATGTCGGCTGGATAATCACTGCGTGAAGATTCGATACGGACCCGGGAGGTTGCAGATCCGGGCCGAGAGGCTGGATCGGGCAGGGATCAGCCTCCCCCGCTGCGGTGAATGAGTAGGTGATAGGGACAGTCGTTGCTGTCTGTCCATCTGACGATGTCGCACGGAACTGGATAATATCACCTGATTCTACCTGAGTACTGACAGAAAAGTCGGGTTTGCCGTTGATAGTGCCATCGGGTGTCATGGTGATCCAGGTACCGTTGTGTTCGATCTCAAGGGATGTCGTGTTCGTGTCGTTGGCATATACCTCCATCCACCACTCGGCACAGTTTGTCCTGTAGAGACCGGGATCCCAGGTTAGTGTCTTTGCATCCCCTGTATAAACGGTGGCGACTGCCTGCTTTGTAGGATCGGCCGTGCTTATCGCGGTAATATGACAGGTTGTAATCTGCCCGGTGACCGCTGATTCAGGTGCGGTATAATTGCCATCGTAAGCTCCATCGGGGCTTATGGTGCCGCATCCCGTTTCCCTAACAGACCACGTGACATTTTTATCCGGCGTGCCTGTAACGAGTGCAGAGAACTCAGTTGTCGTCCCATTGATAACATATGCAGATTGCGGAATTGTGGATACTGCAACAGTCAGCGTCGTATTCGGATCGATGAAGCCTTTCCTGAGCGCATGAAACAGGAAATTGGGATCGCTGTGGCTCGGGACATATCCCTCGTTGATCGTCCAGATAATCGTGCCACCATACCCATTTGTAAGGGTGAAATTTCCCTTGGCGAGAAGGGATTGTTCATCTTCAAACGACACATACTTTGCACCAAATGGGTCCGGTTCCGGAAGACTCAGGTACGGTTCATTGGCTGCTGAATCCCAGAACCGGTAATTCTGGTTATAAGCGCCACCGGTCCCGAACAGTTTCGAGAGCGGATAGACATTATCGCCACCGATTATACTATTAGAGACCGTCGGTTGGTCAGGCCCAGTAATACCATTGATATAGCCAATTGCATGGAACCCAATACCCATTCCCAATTTACTCTTAGGTATACCCGCAGCCGCATACCGGCTCAATGAGTCATCTATTGCGATGGGGGTGGTTGATTTTACATCTGAGAGCGGTGAGACAAACCAGGAATCCCATCCATCACCGCTCCAGGTGGTTGCCGGGAAATATGACATAAGATTTATTTGATCTACATATGGAGAGACCGCAACAATCCCAGGATCCACCGTCTGATAATTGCTATTGATAGGCCCGACCGGCATGGTGATGGTCGCATTTGGATCGGCCTCTCTAAGTTGTTGGGCAAATTTTACAAAAAGCGTATAGTTAATATTATCCTCCCAGTCAAGATCGTACCCGTCATATCCGAGATTTTGTTTTGCAGATACCAGGTTGGCAATAAAGGTAGTTCTGTTATTGTCCTGTACCGCCCCGAGGATATCAGCTCCATTACCGGCCCCTCCTATCATCAGGATTGCCTGAGTATTGTTCTCATGCGCATACTGAGCGATTTTCGTGGCAAGATTTTGTCCTGCCGGTATTCCGATGTCAAAGTCCATGTTGAGAGTACCATCAGCATTTGCCTTGACCCGGGACATGGTGATATGTGTCAGCCCACTCCAGTCTATCTGCTCCGGAGGGAGGAGATTCTGGAGATATCCCACATAGTACCCATCCACCCATGCACTGGCATTTTTCGGCAACGGGCTGGAAGCCATGACAGGAGAGATCAGGATTAAAGTAAGGGCGATAAGAACACATAGTGATGGTATAGACGGCCGGGATCTCCTTTGAGAACCGGTTCCGGCATGCGAGAATATGGATTGATGGTAAATTCCGGCCTCTGGGTAGCCATCAGGTGGCAAAACCTCCTCTGTGTCCCGAAAGTGGAGCATTATGGCCATCCCTCTCTAAAATCGGGTGTCAATTTTGTCTGTGCAGTGAACCTGTTGTGTCCATCACACTCAGGGACGGTAAAGCCGGCTATTCCGAAAACTCTCTCCAGCGAATTGGTGTTCCGGAACAGGAAGTCTCCATATGAATAAAAACCTAAAGAATAGATCATTTCCTCCCTCGAACGTATAAGAGTTATCAACAAAAATTTATATAATTAAGGGTTCTGTTGCGTGGCTCTGTCAAGTCTTCGGGAGGTACTGGCATCTAAAACCATTGTCAAAAATTGGGAGTTATTTCATTTTTTGAGGAGGGGAATGTTGTTCATTAATTTCCAAACATCGGGTGCCATCGTTACTATAAATACCATAAAAACTAAACTGATAATGTATAATGCAATGGCGATTTTAAATAATAATGCCATATTATCAAAAATCCAATATGCAATTACAAAAATGTTACAGGACAAAAAAAGGACTACGCTAATCGTTATTTGCCATGAAATATCCCTTTGACTTTTTTTCAAACTCTCTATAGAGAGTTTATATAATGCATTTATATTAGGCCATTCCTGTGGACAGTCTACAGTCTCCATTCTTTGAATGATAGTGGTTAATGAACTTATCACTACATTCCCTGCCGCAAAAACTAATCCCGCAGCGGAAATACTTGCAACAAAAAATGTCGGAGCAATCGTTGAAAAGTCAATTAGCATGTTATCTGGATTTAACTTAATAAAAAATAAATTATTTTGCCGCACTCGCGGCATTCTGGATCAGGGTCATCCACTTATTCTCACCCTCAACAAATCCTCCTCTGGTTAACACCCATTTCCATCCTCCAACAAGTTAACAGAACCGAACCATCCAAGCGTTCGCCTTGGAGAGCGGAGGGTACCCACTACTCGAACGAAATAAACATTGAACCTCTCATGGGTCGATCCAGTTTTCCGGATCCGGTTTTAGTTTTTCCAAAGTAAATGTAGAATCCCAATAATTTTCCCATATTTCCAAAACAGAGCACTAAAATAGTGCTCTATTTCATTTTATAGCAATAAAAAGAATGACCGTTAGTGGTTCTAATACATTGCCCGTTCTCGGAAATTTGTAACTCAGATTTATATCAGTCTGATTTTTCAGATTCTGGAGTTACAACTTTTTTCGGTCTGCCGCGTTTGCGTTTAGGACTATCGGCGAGTTTTGTCTCATTGGTTTTGATTTTGCGCGGTCTACCCCGTGGCCGCTTCTCCTTTTGTTCGATTTTTTCATTAGTTTGCACTTTGCGCGGTCTACCTCTTTTTCGTTTTTCACCATCGGCGG
>Ga0326728_10018763_pt1 | contig 13557 bp, 11 predicted proteins | sample MB3enrmetagenome_FD_207602 | JGI IMG/M metagenome (GOLD analysis project Ga0326728, IMG submission 207602) | Lab enriched peat soil microbial communities from McLean, Ithaca, NY, United States - MB31MN | ecosystem: Environmental > Terrestrial > Soil > Wetlands > Peat | place: USA: New York... | reverse complement strand
ACAGGGACTGCATCGCCTTGGCCATTTCATCAAAGGACAGGGGCTTCAACATGAAGGAACTGGCCCCGATGTTATATCCGCGGGCTACATGTCTTTCGTCGGCGGAAGAAGTAAGTATTACGACGGGGATTTTTCGGAGTTCCTGGTGGGCCTTCAGATCCCTGAGCACCTCGAAGCCGTCCTTTCCAGGCATATTCAAATCGAGCAGGATCAGGTTCGGGGTTTGTGCATTCGCATACTCGCCGCGGCGAAACAGAAAATTCATCGCCTCGTCGCCATCTTCGGCCCAGTAGAGGTCCACTTTCAGCCCCCTCGATGCCAGGGCCTCTTTTACCAGGGTAAAGTCCTCCTCGTCGTCGTCGATCATAAGAATGGCGAAGGATTCGTCTATTGGTTCCGGGCCAGGCATCGGTCTTCCCCTCTAATGGATGAAGCTGTTGAGAAAAGACTGCGCAGCAAGGCGAATCAAGGCCAAATGGGTGGCGCCGCGCTTGTCGCAAACGACATCCGGACGCATCAAATCTTCTCGTATCATTCTAAACAATCAGGGAGGGACCGGCAAGCCTCGCAATCCGGGATCCGGGACGGGAGCCTCAGCAGCAATTTTCGTCCCGGCAAAGAAATCATGATCTTGCGCGCAGACCTGAAAATGATCCACACTTCCGGACGGAAAGCCGCTCAGGGGCCTTTTTTCTCATTTTGTTTTTCCGGGCTGAAAAACAGGTCGACCATGGATTCCCACGGCGTCACTGCGGGCAGTGTCTTTTGGGCCGCAGTGGATAAATTCTTGCCCACATCCAGCCACTTTTTGAATTGTTCATCGAAGGCGGTTTTGTAGAGCAGATAGTTTTTGACGGTAAGCTCCAGGTATTTATCGAAAAACTCTCCCAATACATTTTGACCGTACTGGATGACCAGGTGGAGGAACGGCACGGGCAGAAGGATGTTTTTGTTTCTTGCTTCTTCGACGATGATTTGTGAAAGAGTAAAGGCCGTGACGTCCTCCGCGGTCTTCGCGTCGATTACCGAAACCTGCCGTCCGCCTCTTATGAGTTCGCACACCTGATCGAGGGTTATATAGGCGCTCTTTTCGGTGTCGTAGATCCGCCTGTTCGCGTATTTTTTGAGCACAATTTTTTCAGCCATCGCCTGTCCCGCTAACCGGTTGCTTTGCCGCAAGGCACAATATTGACATAACCACTATAATGCATAATGGCTATTTCCGCCATCCTAAATTCTTTGTGCATTGCACAATTTTTGCCTTGACTCGCCGGGATTGGTAATTATACTTTATTTCAGTTTCGAGGCCTGCATTTTAAGTGCAATTTATTTACAGACCAGTGGAGGCTAAAATGAACCAGTTCGCATTTGCAAAACAGATGATCGATTTCAACCGGACCACCTTCGAAAACACCTTCGGCGCCATTTGCCTGCTTCAGGAACAGTCGGAAAAAATGATGAACACCTTCATCGAGCAGGCCCCCTGGATTCCAGGCGATGGGAAAAAAGCCATTGCCGATATGGCGGCCACATTCAGAAAAAGCTGCTCGGAATTCAAGAAAGCCGTTGATGAAAACTTCGGCAGGATGGAAGCCTATTTTGATCAGGCGGGCCAGACACCGGGAAATTGAGCGCAGGCGGCCGCGGAATGTCAATCTCCACCGGACCGGTTCGTTCCCTGCCGACGGAGATTGGACGCGATGGTTAGCCCGATGAATTTTCGCCAGCCGGCGACCCTGGTTCCCTACCTGTTCGAGTGGTTCCGGGTCTGTACTCTCGGAATGTGCAAAGCATCGCACATTCCGAAGGGCGCACGGGTTTACCAGCGGATCATGTGGAAATACTCATGGGAATCAGCGTTTGCGCCCTGGATCGCGCTGAACCTTCTTACAGGGTTAGCCCGCTCAGCCATTCCTCCAATTTTACCGGGAACTTGGGAGACCAAAAAAGCTTGCGGAAGTGGTAACCGTATATAGCCATGGCGACCACTTCGCTGAAAGCGTCGCCGTAATCGGAAACCGCATTCTTCATGAGCTTCCAGTAATAGTTTCTGGATTTATTATCAAGAATTCCGAGGTACCAGAGCGAGCGGATAAAGGTCTGCAGGTCATTGTTTTGCAGGTAGGTCCTGGCCCTGGGACGGTAAGTACGAAGAAATGTAAGGATACGGTTATAGTACATTTCGGGAGAATAGACGGAGTTCATGACCCAGCGGTAGCCCTCGATTATTTTCGTCCGGTCCATAATGGTGGTGAAGTTGAGCGCCCCGCCGGCATCGGTGTTGTCCCCGGAAGATTGGAACAGCACCCTTCCTTCGCTCTCCAGGCGCGAATGCAGCCGGGTTCCCGGGATCGCGGTAAGCAGCCCGACCATGGCGGTTACGATACCGTTTTTCTGGATGAAGTTCACCTGCCTCTGGAAAACGTCCGGCGGGTCGCTGTCGAAGCCTATTATGAACCCCCCCATGACCGCCATGCCGTGGTTATGTATCGTGGCCACCGATTCGGAGAGGTTGCGCTTGAGGTTCTGCCCCTTGCCGCATTCTTTTAAACCTTCTTCAACGGGCGTCTCCAGGCCGAGAAAGACCTTGTTGAACCCGGCCTGCACCATGAGGTTCATCAACTCTGGGTCCTCGGCGAGATTTACGGAAGCTTCCGTAAAGAAGTTCAAGCGCCGCAGCCGCCCTTTCTGCCACTCTATAATGCTTCTAAGAAGGCCTTTTACCTTCTCCTTGTTGCCGATAAAGTTATCATCGACGATAAAGACCGACCCGCGCCAGCCCCGTGAATAGATCGCGTCCAGTTCGGCCAGCACCTGCTGGTCCGTCTTGAGTCTGGGGACCCGCCCGTTCATGACGATCACGTCGCAAAACTCGCAGTTGAACGGACATCCCCTGGAATACTGGATGGACATCGACGCATAATTGTCCAGATTGATGAGTTCCCACAGGGGAACAGGGACACCGTCCAGAGGAGGCAGCGCCGGGGCCTTGTACGATTTCTCGAGCCGCCCCATCTCGAGGTCCCCTGCGAGTTCGGAAATCATGGACTCGGCTTCCCCGAAAACCAGGCAGTCCAGATCGGCGAAGTCGTCCGGATATGCCCGGAAAAGAGGGCCTCCCCCGACCACCCTGACGCCAAGCGCGCGGCAACGGTCCGCGACCTGCCTGGTTGAGTCTTTCTGCGCGATCATCGCGCTGATAAAAACATAATCCGCCCACAGCAGGTCCTTGTCTTCAAGCGCCTGTACGTTGAGATCGACCAGTTTTTTTTGCCAGAACGCCGGGAGCATCGCGGCAACGGTCAGTGCCCCAAGTGGTGGAAAGGCCGCTTTCCTTCGCACGATTCTAAGTACATGTTTAAAGCTCCAAAATGTTTCGGCGACCAGCGGATACACGAGAAGAATTTTCATGAGGGCCTCTATGCAAGGGGGGAACCGCAAAGGTAATTCATAGCAATTATAACCATGAAGTCTAAGCCCTGCCGTCTGCCAGGTCAACAAGAGATCCCGGGGATCTCTTGTCAATCAGATTATACTGCTCCCTTTATTGCTTTTTTGTGGACAATTTCGAACATTTTGGTTACTTGCCTAACATCTTTTGGCAACCTCGGTCAGCATTTTCGCAATAGGGAGGAACTCACACGGATGGCCCTTGTCGTGCAAAAATACGGAGGAACTTCGGTTGCCGACGCCGAACGGATCAATGCGGTGGCCAGGCGGGTCCTGGCGCGAAACGAAGCGGGTGACCAGTTGGTTGTCGTCCTTTCGGCGCGCGCAGGCGAAACCGACCGGCTCATAAAGCTCGGACGCCAGATTGTCGCCTGCCCGGATGCACGCGAGATGGACGTTCTGCTTGCAACCGGCGAACAGGTCACGATAGCCCTGTTTTGCATCGCGGTAAAAGCGATGGGGTCCGAGGCCGTCTCCATGACCGGATACCAGGCAGGGATCATGACCGACGGCCGATTCGGCCAGGCGCGCATAAGCTGGATACAGACCCAGCCCATCATCGATAAGCTGCGCGAGGGCAAAATAGTCGTTGTGGCCGGGTTCCAGGGCTATGACGACGAAGGCAACATAACCACCCTCGGCAGGGGAGGGTCCGATACGACTGCGGTGGCGCTCGCTGCGACGCTTGAAGCAAGCATCTGCGAGATATACACGGACGTGGAAGGCGTTTTCACCGCCGACCCCAACGTATGCTCGAAGGCGCGCAAGCTCGAAAAGATAAGCTACGAGGAAATGCTGGAGATGGCCAGCATGGGCGCAAAGGTCCTCCACCCCCGCTCCGTCGAATTCGGCATGAAGTACCACGTGCCCATCATGGTGCTTTCCTCGTTCAGCGACGCTCCAGGCACCCTCGTCACACAGGAGGATGAAACAATGGAAAAAGTGGTGGTCTCCGGAGTCACCTGCAATAAAAATGAAAGCCGGGTCACGATAACGAACATCCCCGACCAGCCGGGAGTTGCCGCGAAGGTTTTCCGGCCGATCGCGGCCGCCAACATAAACGTCGATCTCATTGTCCAGGGCACGAGCGGGGACCCGGGCTGGGCGGACATATCCTTCACGGTCCCCAACGTCTCCTACGATCAGACGATCGACATTCTGAACTCACTTGCCCCCGAGTTGGGCAACTGCCGGGTGCTGGGCGATACCGGCATTGCGAAAATTTCCATAATCGGACTCGGAATGCGCAGCCACAGCGGCGTGGCGACCAAGATGTTCGAAACGCTTTCCAGAGAAAACATCAATATCAAGATGATCGCCACTTCGGAGATAAAGATCTCCTGCGTAATCGACGAAAAGTATGCCGAACTGGCCGTAAGGGTCCTGCATGACGCCTTCGAGCTGGATAAGAAATCGCAGGGGGGCGCAAACTTCAAGGTCCAGGGAAAAAAACAATAAACACAAGGGCCGGCTCCGAATTTGCCTCAACGGCAAAAACCGCCGGTCCGTTGCAATTCGGGGTTCACTGCGTGCAGCGGGACCAATTCCCGTCGCACTGCCCGGTTTTTCAAGCTCTGCCGCTTTTTATCTCCACTCCCACCGCCTCACCGCTTACCGGGATTGCAAAACTTGCGGAATAATCGGGAGAACCGGCCAATGGAAGTGAAAATCTATGATACCACGCTCCGCGATGGAACGCAGGCCGAGGACTTTTGCTTATCGGCGGAAGATAAGGTCCGCATAGCGCTCAAACTCGATGATGTCGGCATTCACTTCATCGAGGGAGGCTGGCCTGGATCGAACCCGAAGGATGCGGATTTTTTCCGGGAAATCCGCAACTATCATCTCAGGCAGGCAAGAATCGCGGCTTTCGGCTCGACACACCATCCGGCTTCGACAGCCGCCTCCGATCCCAATCTGAAGGCCCTGCTCGAAGCGAATACCGAACTGGTCACGATCTTCGGAAAAAGTTGGACGGTGCATGTAAAAGAAGCCCTGCATACGAGCCTCGAGCGAAACCTTCAGCTCATCTCGGACAGTATCGGCTTTGTGCGGCAGCAGGGCAGAACCGTGTTCTACGACGCGGAACATTTCTTCGATGGATTCAACGCCGATCCCGAATTCGCCCTTGCAACCATCGCAAAGGCGATACAAGCCGGCGCTGAATGCGTCATTCTGTGCGACACCAACGGAGGGTCTCTTCCGGGTCGAATCCAGGCCGGCATAAAAGCGGTCAGGGAGGCCTTTCCCGATATTGCCTTCGGAATTCACGCCCATAACGACTCGGACCTTGCCGTGGCAAACTCCCTGATTGCGGTCGAAATGGGCGCATCCCAGGTCCAGGGAACGATTAACGGGGTCGGGGAAAGATGCGGAAACGCAGACCTTTGCTCCATAATCCCCAACCTTTGCCTGAAAATGGGACACGCCTGCCTTGGTCCGGAGCAGCTCAAGAAATTGCGGCAGGTAAGCCGGTTCGTCCTCGAGCTCGCAAACGTTCCATCCAACCGCTATCAGCCGTTTGTCGGACGATGCGCCTTCGCGCATAAGGGAGGCATACATATCAGCGCGGTCGAAAAAAACCCGGCCACATACGAACACATGGATCCGGGCCTCGTCGGCAATAAACGCAGGGTCCTCGTATCGGACCTCTCCGGGCGCGCCGCCATAAAGCGAAAAGCCCAGGAATTCGGCCTCAAGCTTCTCAAAAGCGACCCGGTGGCCATGCAGGTGCTCGAAGAGCTAAAGGACCTCGAGAACCAGGGATTTCAATTCGAGGCCGCCGAGGCGAGCTTCGAACTTCTTATCAATAGAATGATGGGGAAGAGCAAGAAGTATTTCGAGCTTGTCAGCTTCCGGGTAATCGATCAAAAGCAGAGTGAAAACAAGGAGCCTGTTGCCGAGGCGACCATCCAGGTCCGCGTCGGGGGCCAGCTCGAACATACCGCGGCCCTCGGCAACGGACCGGTGAACGCCCTGGACAAAGCCTTGCGAAAATCCCTCGAGAAGTTCTATCCCGAGCTGAAGGACATGGAACTCATCGACTATAAAGTGCGCGTTTTGCCCGGCCTTCCCGGCACCTCGGCAAGAGTGCGCGTGCTCATAGAATCAACGGACGGTCAGGACAACTGGGGTACGGTCGGCGTCTCCCACGACATAATCGAAGCAAGCTGGCAGGCCCTGGTCGATAGCATCAACTACAAGATGCACAAGGCCGAAAAAGCCAAAAGCGCCGAAAAACCCGGGGCGAAAAAGAAAACGCCGTGAGTCCTCATCACCGGTTCCGCGCTTCCACCCGGCGGCCCCGGCCTCAAAACAGGACGGCGCCGTCATACCCGGTCAGCTCCGCGTAGCCCTCTCCATCTATAGCCCGGCCCTGCGCCCCGGAGCCTTCGGCCCTCACGCTTCCTTCCCAGTAGGTTACGTGCGTGCTGCGGGGGGTCTGCATCTCCTGGTCGGCCAAATTCGGGATAATCTTGATCCGCAGATCGAGCGGAATTACCTCCAGCAGCCATAAGGACGGGTAGAGCGCCCCCGAGTGAGGGCTCTTCCATGTATCAAGGGTCTGGAGGCGAAAATCCCCGGCAAATAGCCTGGCGGGCTTTCCCTGCCTGTCCACGAATGTTCCGCTGGACACCGGGCCGTACTTGCCGTTTTTTTCGCGCATCAGGTAGACCATCAGCTCGCTTCCATCCGAAAATTGCAGGCCGAACCAGTCCCAGCCGGCAAAACGAGGATTCAGCGGGGCGCTCGAAAACTCGTGATCCATCCATGCGGTCCCGCGAACACGCCTTTGCCGCCCGCCAACGGACACATTGCCGGACACCTCCAGGCGGGACACGGAATAATAGCAACTTCCCTCTCCAGGGCCTTCTCCCTTGATGCTCCAACCCGAGTCGCCATGGGCTACGGGCGCTTTGAAGGGAGCGAGGTCCAGGCTGAACGAAAAATCGGCGGTTTTTGCCCGAAGACGATGAAGCGAAGGTGTGATTGCCGCATTGCAGCCGCCGGCAAATACTTCGAACCGGCCCTCCGACTCCCCGGCCCCGGCAAGTCCCAGGGCCGCCCTGGACATCTTGTCCGAATGGAGGAACTCATTGGCCGAAATATCGGATAGAGCGGCGTGGACGACGAATACCTGATCGGCTCGCCAGGCCGAAGATGGTTTCCCCGGGCTGAGCCTTTCCTTGTGGGCCTGGACTGTTCCAACCCGGAAAAAAGTAAGTTGGAAGCCGTAGCGGGCGCCGTCTTCGGCGCGCAGATTGCCGGTGTAATACCACCATTCGATTCGGTAGTCCGGGTGGGAAGCATGGTCCCGGGGAAAGCTGAAGTTGCAGGGACTGGAGACGGACGGATAATCGGCGGCCGAGGCGATTTGCAATTGGCAGAACACAACCGCCGCAAGAAAACCCATGGCGAATATAAAATTGATGTCTGCCCTGTCAGGCTTCATTGTCCGCATTGTCAGCTCTACCGGCCTTGCCGAGGTTCCCTCTGCATGGAAAGATAACTGGCATAGGACAGAGCATATCCTGCCTTTACTTCCGATGCCGATGCCGATGCAATAATGTCCCAGGAGGCCTGGCACTATCTCGATATTGAATTATGGTTTAACATAAGTGCGATGGGTATGTAAATCCTTCCCCAAGGCTCTTGTGTCTCAAGTCTCCCCGGATTTCATGTGGTCGATAATGCCCTGTTTCCCGGGATTTGTCCGCAAACAGGGAAACCGTACCTCCGCTTTTCTCCATCTTCACTCCATTGAAAGCCACCGCCAACTCCTTACCATTTGTATTATACGAACAAATTTGGCCCTCTTAACGGCAACGGGACCGGACATGGAAACTGCTGTCCGGTAAACGGCGCCGGGGGCCGATGGTCGAACCCCTTTCAACACGGAGGATTATCAGATGGAAGATGTGTTGATTGAGTGTAGGACGTGCAAAACCTTCGCTTCGGAAATAATGGAACATTCCAGCAGGTCATGCAGGCTTTGCAACACTCTGCATTGCGACGAGTGTCTCAACGAAGCGGGATATTGTACTTCGTGCAGCGAGAAACTGGATTATTTGAAGGAGGATGCAATTCCGGTGTGAGCCGGTCAGCCCACCCGAAAACCTTAGGGGTCGAAAACAGATGGCGCGGATCCCGCGAGGATATCTGCGCCATTGGTTTCGATCTCGCCTGCAAATACTTTCGGTATTTCCGGTTGATTCAGACCTTTTTTGCTGCAACCAGCCGGCTGAAATGCTCAAAGGAACGATCGTAGGTCCTTTCGGCATCCGCTGGAAAACAGCAACCGGGAAGCTGCCTGCTCTTCAGGTGGTGCTCGATGCACTCGCAACACTCGCCCCGCCTGGGACATGTGCTGTTGCTGCAGGCGCATTTTTCGATGGTCCGTTCTTTCCTGCATTCCATCTAGTGCGCCGCGGCCTGATGAGGATTCGAATCGCCTTTGCCGCCCTTTACAAGCGCTGCCACGAGCAGGAAAAAGAGGATGACTTCCCAGACGATCACCGCGGTATAGCTGTCTGTCAGCCCATAAGTAATCCCACCGCCGATAATAGCCGGAACTCCCGTAAGAACTATCATTCCAAAACGCCATGCCCAGTTCATCAGCATCTCCCCCTGGATATATGAATGTATAAATGCCTTCGCGTAAACACCCCGGATTCTGACTACCTAGCATAAGGCTTTCAAGGTTTCAATATTTTTGTATTGCGGTGTTTGTATTGCGCCCGGGCTGCAGGTGTGCCTGGCGCCCCGATCTCCGGACGGGGGGGCAAAAATCCGCGGGGCGACGCTTGGGGTCAATCGCTCTCATCGCCGCTGCCGGAGCGCTTTCCACATTCTATTCCGTATTTTTTTATCTTGTAGTTAATAGCCCTTCGGCTTATTCCAAGCAGATTGGCGGCATCCTTTTGAACGTAGCCCGCTTGTTGGAGCGCCCGCAAAATCGCATTGCGCTCGCTTTCCTCAAGAGACAGCGCGGAGGTGTCGCCCGTGGCCGCCAGGGACTTCTGCGGCGCATCCGGAAGCCCTGAGAGGCGAAGGTCGCTTTTGCGCAGGACGCCGTCGCGGCACAGGACCACGCCGGCCTCCAGGGCATTTTTCAGTTCCCTGACATTTCCCGGCCAGGGATAGTCGAAAAGCCATTTGATCGTTTCGGCAGGCAGCTTGACAGGCTCGATGTTCTCGTTTTTGCAAACATTTTCCACAAACTGCTGCGCAAGCACAGGGATATCCTCGCGCCGTTCCCTCAAGGGAGGGATCTTAAGGGTTACTACGCGAAGCCTGTAATAGAGGTCCTCCCGAAACTCTCCGGTGGCGACTTCCTCCAGAAGATCGACGTTGGTTGCCGAAACTACACGGCAGTTCACCGCGATTTCCTTAAGGTCCCCTATCCTCCTGATAATCCTGTCTTCCAGGAATCTCAGCAGCCTCACCTGCATGTCATGGGAAATATTTCCAATCTCGTCCAGAAAAAGGGTCCCTTTGTCGGCCGCCTCGATCAGTCCTTTCTTGTCCTTGATCGCATGAGTAAATGCGCCGCGAACATGGCCGAAAAGCTCGCTTTCAAGCAATCCGGCCGGCGTGGAGCCACAGTCCACAACAATGAAAGGCTGCGCCCTGCGGGGACCTCTCTGGTGCAGCAGGCGAGCGATCCGCTCTTTGCCGACCCCGCTCTCACCCAGGATCAAAACGTTCACGTCGCTTCTGGCAAGACGATCCACCAGATCGTACAATTCGCGCATTGCCGGGCTTTTCCCACCCCAAAGCGATTCGCTCAAAGGAGGAAGCGTATCGAGCGTGGGCTTGGGAGCGCTCTTTCTAAGGACTTCCTGAACCTTCGCGATCAGGTCGCGGCCGTTGAAAGGTTTGGTCAGGTAATCGACGGCCCCTGCCTTGAGTGCCTTTACCGCATCAGGAATTGTCCCATAAGCCGTCAGGAACATGATCGGCAACCCCGGGCGGACCTCCTGCGCAGCGGAAAACAGGTCCATGCCTCCCATGCCGGGCATTTTTACATCGGTTATCATCAGATCGACCTGCCTGCTCTTGAGTATCTCAAGGGCTTCCTCACCTCCGGCGGCGGTCAGCACCTGGTAGTCGATCGAGGTGAGCCTCGCCTCGAGAACAGCCAGGATGTTCAGGTCATCGTCGACCACGAGAATTATTGGTTTAACGGCCGTCTTCATCTGGGGGGCGCAGGAGATACCGGGGTGATTTCCTGCTTTTTCTCCTGGTATTTGCGGTGTATTTCCTCAAGGGATTCGAGCTGAAGGCGAAGCCGCCGGATTTCACGATCGCGCAGCTCAAGCTTTGACCGAAGGCTTTGCATTTCCTTCTCCTTGACCTGGAGAATTCCCCTGGCTTCAACCTCTTTGGCCGCCCTGCCGCCCTGAGACCGGTTTGCGCCGGTGCCCCTGATTGCGGGTTCGAGCTGCAGCAGAAAAGGGGTCAACAGCCTCGGGTCCTCGCATGCCGTCCCTGGCTTGAACTGCCCGCTCCATTTCTTCCAGGACGACAGGGCCTCATCATATTCTTCAGGGGTGCGGGCGAGAATGAACTGGGTGGATGCAAGCCCGAACAGGGCCTGGCGGCTGATCTCGGGAAATTGCGCGCTTTCGCTCAGCATACCGAACACGTTTCCGGCCCTCGCATAGTCACCTGCACTGAAGGCGCCCATGGCGTCTTCGAGGTATTTTTGCTCGACTTCACGGCGAATGGAGGACTGAGGGGAGGCCGATTCTTCTTCAGCGGCCCACGCGAACGCGAGCGAGCCGGAAATTAATAGGAAAATAGCGACTCTAAGAACAAAAAACCTTCGCCCAATTCCCGTTTTCAGGACCATGGTTCATTCTCTCGGATATACGGGAAGAGTGAAGCTGAAAGTGCTTCCCTCGCCCAGTTTACTGTGAACGCCAATTTCGCCTCCGTGCGTTTCGACTATATGCTTGGAGATGCTGAGCCCCAAGCCGACCCCGTCTACCTCGTCCCGAATGCCCGAAGCCCTGTAGTATTTATGAAAGACGAGTGTCTGCTCTTCCTCGGGAATCCCCCGGCCATGGTCCCTGACCGAAAATACCAGATTCGGGCTTTTCCCCGATTCGTCACGTTTAACCGAAACCAGAATATCGCTCCCCTGTGGAGAAAACTTTATAGCATTTCCGATCAGATTGAGCAAAACCTGCTGCATGTTGTCGGGATCACAGTAAAATCCAGGTATAGTGGAGTCGATTTCCGAACCGATTGATATGTCCTTCGCCTCCGCAACGGGAAACAGTCTTGAGATAGTGCTTTGAACGAATTCGTCAAGGCCTATCCATCTCGGGTGGATTTCAACTGCCCCGGCCTCCAGGCGTGATATCTGCATCAGGTGGTTCAGCAGCGTGGTGATCCGTTCCAGTTCATGACTGGCAATCAGCAAAAAACGCCTCTGCTTTTCATTTATGTCTCCCATGACCTCTTCGGAAATCAGGTTCACCGATTCGCGGATGGAAGTCAGAGGAGTCCGGATTTCGTGGCTGAGCATCGAGATAAAATCCGACCTCATGCGCTCCTCTTCGGTGAGACGGGCCGCCATGTCGTTAAAAGTGCCCGCAAGCTCGCCGAATTCGTCGTTTGAATAAATCCGGATCGGATCGGTCAGCCCCGAGCGCGACATCGACTTGATCCCCCGCCGCAACTCGCGGAGCGGACGGCTCATGCCCAGGCTGAAACCTATCACCCCGAACAGCCCGATCAACAGGGACGCCGAAACGCCGACAATCCCCCATCGGACCGCGTCCCGCCCCTCCCAGTTGAGACTTTTGACCATGTCCTCGATCTGCTGCTCGTTTGCCGCCCTGGCTTTTTGTATCTTGTCGACCCACTGGTTTATCAGGTCTTCATTTAGCCACAGCACGTCCGTATGCTCGGCGTCGGCCTGCTTTTGGTCCTGGGCTTCCAACTGTTGCAGGTATTCCCGGTACAGACCATCCCAGGGGTTATCGCCGCTGCTGCCGGTACCCGGACCCAGCCACACGATTTCATACAAATTGGCCTCGTATTCCTTCCGGCCCTCGGCAAGGTACTCCTTATACTCTTCTTTTTTTAGAAGATCGTATTTTTTTTGATTTTCCGCAATCCACCACAGTGAGTCTATCATCTTCTTGGATGCGGTCGATATCCGATAGTTCCGGTTGGCGATATCCTCGGATATTTTGCCCAGTGCATGAATGTGGACGAAAAGAAACAGAATGGTCCCGTAGAAAATAAGACATGCTAAAAGATACCAGGCGAAAAGCTTGGCCAGTATTCCGAACTTTATCTTCAGCGGCATTGGGCTATGTGTCTTCGCTCCGTTTGAATTGGACACGACTCGGGCATCGGCGTCCTTCGACGCCGGTAATAGTAAATCATTGGAAAAGCATCGAAAAGCGAAAAATAACCACGAATGCCCGCGGCGGCAGGAGTGCTGAGAGCATTTTTTAACCGGTACAACTCTGAAATTAAAAGTTCAACCCCACTCGGATAATGTGCCGGCACGAATCGACCTGCTGGTTTACGGTGCGGACAACATAATGGAGGAGCGGGACGGGCTTTCCCTGGCCACCGGTTCTTTTGTGCCTTCTACGTATGTTTGCAAATCGGGTTTTTCTTGACGAACGGCCAAAAACGGGGTTATGAAAACCGGCGTCACATTACCGGTGCAAGGTTCTCACTTAAGTTTCGCCCTCCTGCTGTTTTTGTCGCTCTCGAAACGTTGAGCTGTATGCTTGTGACTCACTTGATGGGTCCCTCCCCGATGCCTGCGGCTGGGCTCGTCTCGTCGGCTTCAGTTATGGGGCTGTTCGATTTACCGTCAGACTTGGTACCGGGACGCCGGCGGTTTCCGGTCTTTTTCCAGTGGGATTGGGCGTGGATATTGAGCAGCATCCTGATATAATATAATGAGCAGCGGATGTGGATTCCGGTTTAGCGGCTGCACGCGGCCCTGCTCGACCCTTCGCATGAAATCATTTTACGGGCTGGTTGGGAAAGATCTGTTGGCGCCTCAAAGGGCCGGTCGATCAAATCTATCGAGAAGGAAATCGGGAATGTATAAGATCCTTGAAAAAAAAG
>Ga0326728_10018762_pt1 | contig 13557 bp, 6 predicted proteins | sample MB3enrmetagenome_FD_207602 | JGI IMG/M metagenome (GOLD analysis project Ga0326728, IMG submission 207602) | Lab enriched peat soil microbial communities from McLean, Ithaca, NY, United States - MB31MN | ecosystem: Environmental > Terrestrial > Soil > Wetlands > Peat | place: USA: New York... | reverse complement strand
CGCGTCCCTCCACCAGCCGATACTCACTGCTGCCCTTTTGAACCAGCCCCAGGCCGGAGTAGGACCACAACTTGCCCCGGGTGCGAAAGCGATGAGGAGTCTGCATCCCTGCGATCAGCAAGGCCACGCGCAGAGGTCCGAAACCCGGCAGCCCGCACAGACGTGCCGCCACCAGGTACTTGCGGCTCTCCCCCAGGAGCTCCCGCCGAGCTCTCCGGCGCAGGCTGCGCAGTTGCTCCAGTTGCTCGTGCAGCAGTTCGCCGCGCACCCGACTCGCCCCCGCCGGCAAACGCCCCAGCCAGCTTTCCCGTTGTTTGCGGCTATACACCCCGCGCCCCGCGCAGTCGATGCCGTAGCTGCGATAATAGGCCTTGATCCGATTCATCACCCGCGTGGTGTCCTGCACCAAGGCCTGATAAGCGTGCGCCAGTTCCCGCAGGTTCCGCAGGCTGCGGTTGCCGTGGTACACCGGCCGCAGCATCCCTGTGCGCAAAAGGTCGGCCAGCTTGTGCGCGTCCTGGTGGTCGGTCTTGCTCCCTTCCTTGAGCAGCGCGTTGTGCCGCGGATCGCAGACCACCAACTCGGCCACCCGCCCCTGCAGCAAATCGTACAGCCAGGCCGCATAGGTTCCTTCCTCCAAGGTCAGATGCAACCTTCCCCGCAGGCTTTCCAGGAAGCCCAGCAGCGGCTGCGCCTGCGTCGCAAGAACCGCCGTCTTCACCTCCCGTCCTGCCGCATTCATCACCGAAACCACCGTCGTCGCCTGATGCACGTCAAAAGCGATATACTTGTCCTCGCTCATAAGGGTGCTCCTCCTTGTCAAAGTTGGATTTCGTAGCAACCCAACCTTACACAATCAGGGGCGCCCTTTCATAATGCGTGTCAGGATCACCCGGGTCTAAGGTGATGTTGCCGGTGTAATCCAACTCGCTGGAGTAGAGGCAACTCCCCGCGTAGGCGATCTCGTGATCGTCCCACTGCTTTCCATTCCAACGTGCGTAGTGATAACGGTGATCGTCCCCCGCAGAATTGGGCGGGGCGCCCACCGGCGCTTTCCGAACCGAGTACGCCACGTAAGGACGCCCGGCGCGGTCCAGGCGAATGTCGCTGGTCCACGCAATGTCCGCTGCGACCCCGGCGAAAATCCTCGTTCCCTGCTCCGGGGTTCTCAATCCCTGCTTGAGCCCGCAGATCGGAGTGCCATCCGACTTGTAAAGCATGCCGCCTTTGTAATAGATGTGGTAGTTGCTATTACCCTTGAATTCGTTGGGATGCCCGTCGGTGTAAAACATGTGCACGACGTCGACGCCGTTGGAGGCGTATTTCACGTAAGGCCGGTGTGGGAATGAAGAGGAAACATCAATGAAAACACCGCCAGTCTTCCAGGTCTCGCCCGAGTCGTCGGACCAAGCGTAGGAGGGCTTGTTCCGACCGTCGAGGCCGCGGAAGAAATCGTAAATCCGGCCCTTGCCGCTATTCTCCGCAGCTAACCAAACCAGATTTGAGTAGGTGATTCGGGAATTCGCGGTAGGGATGAAAATGCGCTCCGCTTGCCACGTGGCTGGATTTCCTGGCTCGGCAGAGATCCGATAGTAGAAGAGGTTCTCCGATCCATGTTTGGAATACACTGCGAGTATGCGGCCATCGGGGCGCACGAGGAATGCCGGCGCGTTGTGGTCGTCATATTGGCTTTTTTGCCCGTCGGAGAGTCTTGGGTGCAGGACAGAGAGGCGTTTTCGCCCGCTGGATAGATCATAGGTCACCACCTCGATACTTCCCCTGCGGGCAGGATCGTGAACGCCTGCTGCCACTGAACCGATCATGAGCGTGCCATCGGACACCAAGGCGCGTTCGTCCTGGAACCAACACCAACCTCCGTCGTCGTTGAAGACGATGACGGTTCGAGGCTGTCCACCGTAAAGCCCCAGCGGCGAGACGGCGACCACGCAGATCAGCAAGCGGAATACTCTGCTCAACTCAACCCACTCCCTTCGTAGATTGCGCTGGCCCAACTCTGGCGGCATTCGGCACAGCGGTGGAGCGTAGGCGCCGGGATTACGGCTTCCGCTGGAATCCCGGCACGCCGAATTGCCACAGCAGGAAGCTCCATTGATCGGCGAGCAGTTCGTCCACTTGAGTCTTGGTCCCGCCAATGAGGCCGTGCCCGCCCTGATAGTCGACGCGCAACAAGACGGGTTTGCCGCCGGCGGTCGCGGCCTGAAGCCGGGCCGCCATCTTGCCCGGTTCCCAAGGCACCACACGCGGATCGTTCATGCCGGTGGTCAGCAGCACGGCGGGATAATGGGTGCCATCCGTAACGTGATAATAGGCGCTGATCTCCAACAGGTTCTTGAAACCATCCTGGGTCTTAAGATCTCCATACTCGGGAACGTTCAGGGGTCCGTCGGGCGAGAACATGTCCCGTATCATGTCGGAAAGGCCTACGTCATCCAGCGCCGCCGCGAACAGGTCCGGACGCTCGGTAAATGCCCGTCCGATCAGGATGCCCCCGGCGCTCCCACCTTCGCCGGCAAGCTTCCCCGGCGAAGTATATCCATGCTGCACCAGGTATTCTGCGCAAGCGACGAAGTCACGCCACGTATTGGGCTTGTTTTGCTTCATACCTCCTTGATGCCATTCTTCTCCGTATTCGCCGCCGCCCCGCACATGTGCCACGGCCTGCACACCGCCGCGCTCCAGCCATGCCAGCGAAATCGGGTCATAGTATTGGGACATGTTTATCGCATAAGCGCCATAGCCGGAGAGAAGGGTAGGATGTGACCCGTCCAGCTCCAGCCCTTTCTTGGAAACGATGGACAGCGGAACCAGCGTCCCATCGTAGCTTCGGGCCCTGACTTCGACCGCCTCGATGTCAGCCGGATCATCAAAAGGGCCGAGGGGCTGAAGCCCGGTATCCTTAACTTGCCTCGTATCAGGGTTGTACTGGTATATGCGGTAGGCTTTCGTCCACGAAGTGAGCGCCAAAAGGAGGCCCGGCAGGCGTGGGTCTCCGCCAAAGAGCGCCAGAGTTCCTTCAAAAGGCAGCGAAAGTAGCTCAGCAGCACCGCCGGCATAGGGCAGCCGAAGCAGTTTTCCGATGCCGCCGTCGAGCTCCTGCACATAAAGGGCGTCCGGCGCCGCCGTGACGTTGGTGATGACAGCCTCACCCGCGGGAATAACGACTCGCGCCGCAGCCAAGTCCGGGCGGGAGAGACTGATGCGAATCACCTTGAAACGGGGAGCGTTCTTGTGCGTGACCAAATACAGGTCTTCGCCGTGCCAGTCGAAGGTGGTGACCGCGTCCTCCGGGCCGCAGAGTTTCCTCCAGTGCGTGTCGGGCTTGCCCAAGGTCGCGAGCGGTGTCACATAAATCGCCAGTTCGTTCTGGAAGCCGCGGTTTACGGCGGCAAGGGCATAGGTCGTACGAGGGTCGGTGATGACGTAGGCCGCGTCAGTGGGGTCAAGCTCGATCTCGGGTCTGACGCCGTAACCGAAGACCGCCGCATCGCTTTCGGGGTCAGTCCCCACGCGATGGAGGTACACATGGCTTTTCAGCCTGCGCTGCGCGGGATCGGAACCCGGACCGAGCTTCTGAAACCGGATATGGAAGAACGATCGGCTGTCCGGAAGCCACGAAATTCCGCCATACCAACTGCGATCAATCGTTTCCCCGGTGTCGCGGCCCGTGGAGGCTTCCAGAATATGAATCACCGCATCCTCTGACCCTCCGGGGGAAACGCCATAGGCAACATATCGCCCGTCATACGACGGCACATAGTAGTTGAGCGAGTAGTGTGTCCTCGGAGCGGTGACGAATTTCCCGGGATCGACGAGCAGTTTTTCGTTTCCGTTGAGCCCCTCGCGCTCGTAAAGTTTCTCCACCTCTTCGCTCGCCAATCTCTTCCGGTAGTAATACTTTTCGCCCTGGTATCTCTGGACGTCGCCTACTTGGAACGGAGCGGATTGGTCGAGCTGCTTAATGCGCTCTAAGAGCTGCTGGCGGCCAGGAATCCTCCCCAGAACCGCACGCGTGTAGTCATCCTGGGCCTTGAACCACGCCTGTACTTCCGGGTCACGCAGATTCTCCATGTAGCGATAGGGGTCTACGACCTTCGCCCCGAAGTAATCCTCGGTGACCGGCCTCGTCGGCGCCACAGGCGGGGTAGATGAATTGGCCGACTGCGAACGTAGGTCTAAAGAGTGCGCGGTCAACAGGAGCGCCAGGGAAGCGAATACATAGAGCACTAGTCGCTTTGCGGTCATAACTAGCCCCTTGTTTGTGGGATGTCCTGCATGCCTGACTTTACCAATGGGATGAGTGCGCGTCAAGGCGCGATGGAACGCATGAAATGCAACTTTGCGGGGATCCTGCCGGAGATTCCCATGCATCTTACAAAGGCGAGGGCCGAGTGCGCCGGCGTCCCCCGCCGACCTGCAGCTTCACGCGTTGCACGGAACATCGAACGGGCAAGCAAAAAGTAGGTAGAGACAAGACCCCGCGACGGTCTTGTGCGACCGTGCCCTGCCACTCAGCCCGTGCCGAGAACCGGGGAGCCGTCCGCCGATTCCGGATATATCCAGCCTCCAGCATTCGGCCTGGGCAACGCCCTTCCCACCAGCAACCATGCAAACTCCCCGGATACGGGGTTCGAGTCCTCGAAGCGGCCTTCGGGCGAATTGGAGAGACTCTTCCGGCCAGGCGATCATCCCACCCGCGGACACCCACGCTCCGCTGAATGGGCAGAGTTTTTTCAGGCCTTCCCAATCCGAAGACTTACTCATGCCTCAGCGCCACCATGGGATCGACCTTGGTTGCCCGGCGAGCCGGTATGGAGCATGCTGCCAGCGCGACCAGGATCAACAGGCCGGCAACCGCGGCAAAGCTGAGCGGGTCATGGGCGGTGACCCCGAAGAGCATACTCGCCATCAGGCGGGTTAGTCCGAAGGCAGCCACCAAGCCGATGGCAACACCCGCAAGCGCCATCTTCACCCCTTCCCCCAAAACCATCCGCAACACGTCCCGCCGCTCAGCCCCAAGCGCCATGCGGATACCGATTTCGTGTGTTCGCTGGCCGGCAAGATAGGAGATTACGCCGTAGATTCCGACGCAGGACATGACCAGGGCGAGCGCAGCAAAAATGCCGAGGAGAATCATGGAGAAACGCCGCGCGGCGAGCGACCCGGAAATGATCCCGTCCATGGTCTCGGCGTCGCATAGCACCATCTGGCTGTTGATCTGCCCCAAGGCGTGGCGAATCGAGCTGACCAGGGCGAGCGGAGACCCTGCCGTCCGGACCGCAACCCCAATGCCCGTGGCCGCCAGTGACATGAGCTTGTCCGGAAGCTGGGAGAGTTGCAGGTAGCACTGTGCCTGGATGGGCCCCGTGGAATCGGTGTCGAGGCCCCACTGTTTCACATGCCCAACCACCCCGACGATTTCCGCTGTGATGTTCAGGATGGCGAAGTTGACGTGCCTGCCGATCGGATCTTGGCGGCCGAAGGCCAACCGGGCAAATTCATCGTCAATGACGACCACGGGCGGTGAATGCTCGCTATCTTGCGGCGAGAGGAAGCGGCCGCGCTTGAGCGGAACCTTCATGACTTGCAAATACTCCGGCTGGATGAGGTAAAAGAGCGCCAACTTCATCGCCGCTTGGCTCGAGGGCTTCGGTTGGCCTTCCAGCCAGTAGGGCACTTCGGGATTGCTCTGCAAGGGAATAGCGCCAGCGGAAAGGGAGGAAGACCTGATGTCGGGCACGGCATCGAGGCGGTCGTGAATCTGGCGCCACGTGGCCCGAGTGGCATCGGGGGAGCCGCTCGCGGCGGGAAACGACAAGTTGAAGGTCAGCACGTTGTGGGGATCGAACCCCGGATCGACGCTCCAGAGGTTGGTAAGGCTGCGAATCATCAGTCCGGCGCCCGCGAGCAGCACGACGGTGAGGGCCATCTCGATGGTAACGAAAACTCTCTGCGCGCGATGACGGGAGCCGCTCGACCCGCGCCCTCCCTCCTTAAGCGTATTCTGAAGATCCCGCTGCGAATTCTTGAGCGCCGGGGCCAAGCCGAACAAGATGCCCGCCAGGACAGAAGCGGCGAGCATGAACAACAGCACGCGCCCGTCGAGATGGATTTCCTCGGCTCGGGGCAATGCCTCGGGCAGCTTCGTGAGCGCCCCCTTCAGCCCCCAAGACGCAAGGATCAAACCCAATCCCCCGCCCGACAGGGCGAGCAGTATGCTTTCGGTCAAAAGCTGCCGGATAAGGCGGCCGCGGGTGGCCCCCAGCGCGGAGCGTACGGCCAACTCCTGGGTGCGAGCTGTCGCGCGCGCCAGCAACAGGTTCGCCACGTTGACGCAGGCGATGAAAAGAACAAAACCCACCGCGGCCAGCAGCACCAGCAAAACCGGTTGGATGTCACATACCACGGCCTGTTTGAGCGGGATTAGCGTGATGCCGGTGCCTTTGTCGGCCTCGGGGTACTCTGCGGCCAGATGCCGCCCGAGCGCATCCATGTCGGCCTTCGCTTGCGCGAGCGAGACGCCGGGCTTGAGCCTCCCGATCATGTTCATGCCCATAACGGTTTTGGGGTCGCGAAAGTTTGGGTCGTTCCACTGGCCGATCGGCACGTACACGCCGCTCGGATCGCAGCCGCCGACGGCATAATGGAAGTCGGCGGGAATTACTCCGACAATGGTGTACGCTATGCCATTGAGAGTGAACGACTTTCCCAGCGCCGCCGGCGAAGCGCCGAGCTTGCGCTTCCACAAACCACTGCTGATCAGAACGACCGGTGCTGCGCCCACCTGGTCCTCTTCCGGACGAAACGCGCGGCCAATGACCGGCTTCACGCCGAGCAAGGGGAAAAAGCTGGCGGAGATCATCTCCGCCGGCACGCGTTCGGCATCGCCCATCCCTGTGAGATTGAAGTCGTCCGCCCGGTAAGCAGCCAAGGCGGAAAACGAGCGGTTGCCACGGACCCAGTCCAGGAAGTTGGGATAGGAAGTTGGCGTTTCAGTGAAGGTGGCGTCGCGCCCGTATAGCGCGACGAGCCGGTTGGGTTGCCAGTAGGGCAGCGGATCGAGCAGCACCGCGTTCACCACGGAAAAGAGCGCCGTGTTCGCGCCGATGCCGAGCGCCAGCGTCAGCACCGCGACAACCGCGAAACCGGGGTTTTTCGCCAACATTCGCAGGCCGAAGCGGAGGTCTTGCACGAAGTGGTCCCACCCGAGCCAGCGGCCCGATTCGTAGAAGCGCTCCTCGGCCCGGGTGACGTTACCGAAGGCGCGCCGCGCCGTCATGCACGCCTCTTCCTCGCTGAAGCCCTGCTCTTTCAGTCGCTCGGTCTCGAGTTCGAGATGCGCTTCGATTTCCGCTCGGAAGTCGCTCGGTTTGCGTTTTCGCCATAACATCGCCTTAGCCCTCCCCAGCCTCGGGTCCAAGAACCCGTCCGATGGCCGCCGCCAGCCGCCGCCACTTGGTCGTCTCTTTGACGAGCTGTTTGCGGCCCAGTCGCGTGAGCGTGTAGAAACGCGCCTTGCGGTTGTTCGTGGGGGTCCCCCACTCGGCCGCGATCCAACTCCGCTCTTCCAGGCGCTGGAGCGCGGGATAAAGGGCCCCGTGCTCAACCAGCAGTTCATCCTCGGTGGTCTGCTGAATGGCCCGTCCGATGCCCTGCCCGTGCTGCGGGCCGAAGATCAGCGTCCGCAGGATCAGCAGGTCCAGCGTGCCTTGCAAGAGTTCCAGCCGTTCTTTTTCCTTTTGGGTAGACATATAACCCAAGTTTCCATACTTGGGGTAAGATGTCAACCCAAAAAGTTACGCGGGAGAGATACGGGGCGAAGGTGCCGCTCGGGGAGTAAGCTTTGCGTGGTCCACTGGGCGGGTCGTTGTCCAGAAACCGGGATCGGGGAAGCGATCGTTGACTGTGCGAGTCCCTTCGTGGCTGATGGGCCCGGCCATAAGCGATTGGCCGTTGCTCCGGGCTGGGCAGCGGCTGTGATTCTGATTCTGTGTAGGGACCCTGAAGCCTATCTCACGGGTGCTCGGAACGACCCATTTGCACGCTTCAGGGGTTGAAACCCCTGAGTTTCTTGAGCTTTTCGGCACGGTTGCCCTTCGCGGCTCTGGGCAAAAAAACTGTGCCCTCCCGGGAGTCATTTATGAGATGGCTTCAAGTGTCTGTTGCTCAGCGGACTGGGTTGCCATCGGCGTCGATCTTGTGGACTTCGCCGATGTTCAGTTCGCGGATACCCGGTTCGACCTTGCTCATGTCGCCCACTATCACCCAGATGAGATGGCCGGGCAGGATGTATTTCTTGGCGATTTCGTTTGCGTTGTCGGGTGTAACCGCTAAGACTCTCTCCGTGTAGGTGTTGTAATAGTCTTCCGGCAAGTTGTACCGCAAGATGGTGCCGTATGCGCCGGAGAGCTGCTGAACAGTCTCAAACGTTCCCGGGAGGGCGAGCGTGGCGTTGGACTGCTCGTCCTTGACCTCCGCCTCCAAAATCGGCTTGCCGCCGACGATGTTCTTGTACTCCGCCACCAGTTCGGCCAAGGACTCTTTGGTCTTGTCGGTCTGCACGGGCGAGATGCTGTAGTAGGGACGTTCGCCGCGGGCTGGCAGCAGGCCGGAGCGAACGCCGTAGGACCAGTGCTTGTCCTCGCGCAGATTCATATTGATGCGGGAACTGAAATTTCCTCCGAAGATGTCATTTACCATTTCCAGCGACACTTGGTCGGGATCGTTGTACGGTGGCGCCAGTTGCGCGGCGACAATCAAACTCTGTCCGGAGCCGGGGCGGTCAATGAGATAGACCACATCCTTTTCCGGCTCGGCAACCTGCGGGATTGTCCGCTTGGCCACATCGCCCGGCTTCCATGAACCGAAGAGCTTTTCCAGCTTGGGTGTAATCTCGGCCAAGGTCGTATCGCCAACGATGAGCAAGGTGGCGTTATTCGGCTTATACCAGGTGTCGTGGAATTTGGCGAGGTCCTCGCGGGTCATCCTGCTCACGCTGGATTCAGTGCCCGTGCCGACGAAAGCCCCGGCGTAGGGATGTCCTTTGCCGTAAAGCAAAATGGGCACGACGCGCAGGGCCATGGAGTTGGGCGTAACCTTCTCGCGCTGAATTGCAGCAAGGCGGTCCTTCTGCAAGCGAGCGAACTCCTTCTGTGGGAAGGCCGGATGGAGGATGAGGTCGGCATAAATTTCGAGGCCCTTCTCCAGATTGATCTTGAGGGCGTTGAGATCGACGGAAGCGTAATCCTGATTGGCACCGGCCGAGAACTCGGCGCTGAGCGATTCCAGTTCCTCGCCGATCTTGAGCGAATCGCGGGTGGGGGTGCCCTCTTCGAGCATGCGCTGAGCGAAGCTGCAAGTGCCGAGAGCATCCGGGGGGTCGGCGGCGTAACCGCTTTCCACCAGCAGCGATAGGTTCACCACCGGGGCAGTGTGGCGCTCCGCGAGGACGATTTTCAAACCGTTGGAGAGCTTAGCCTTCTGCATGGGAGGAAGATTGAGCGACATGGCAGAGCCGGGTGCCGGCTCCTTCGAGCGATCTATTGGGGTAGTTGCTTTCAGGTTGTTGGGATACGGGTGCACTTCTAAAACGTAATCGCCGTCGGTTAGCCAGTCGTTAGCGGCCTTCTTCACCGTGGCGGGTGTGGCTGCCTGGATCCGCTGGAGATAGTCCTTGTAACAATCCGGATTCGCCGTGAACGTCTGGCAGCGGGCGAGGATGTCACTCTTGCCACCGAAACCGCCGATGCGCTCCATGATTCGTGTGTATTCGCCGAAGATTTGTGTTTTGGCGAGTTGCAACTCGGCTTCGGTCGGTCCGTTCTTCAGGAAATTCTGCAACTCCTCATCCGCGGCCGTTTCCACTTTTTTCAGGTCCCCGCCCGGCTTCGCGGTAAGCGTGAAAAAAAACTGCCCGGCGATCTCGTTGCTCGGATTAAATGCTGTGGCGCTGGTAGCCGTCTGATCTTTGTAAACAAGGCGCTTATAGAGCCGCGACGTCTTACCCTCACCGAGAACATGGGCAGCCAGATCCAGCGCTGCCTCCTCAGGTGAAAATGCCTGGGGCACGTTCCATACGCGATAGAGACGGGCCTGGGGGACGCGATCCTGTACCCAGTCGCGGTGGGTCCCCGTCCGTTTGGCGACCCATACTTCCGGCTTGGCGATGGGTGGACCGGGAGGGATCCCGCCGTAGTACTTCTCGACTTTTTGACGGGCTACATCGGGAGTAATGTCGCCGGCGATAACGAGCGTGACGTTGTTCGGGCCGTAATAGGTTTTAAACCATTCCTGGACGTCACTCATCGAAGCCGCATCCAGGTCCTTCATTGAACCGATGGTCGTCCATGAATAAGGATGGCCGGCCGGATAAGTATTCTCCGTCAGGAGTTGCCGGGTCACGCCGTACGGTTGATTTTCTCCCTGGCGTTTTTCGTTCTGCACCACGCCGCGCTGGAGGTCGAGTTTCTTCTGGTCCAATACTCCGAGCAAATGCCCCATGCGATCGCTTTCCGCGAACAGCACGTAGTCGAGCATCGAAGTAGGTACATTTTCAAAATAATTCGTGCGGTCGCTGTTCGTGGTGCCGTTCAGGTTCGTGGCTCCGATGCGTTCCATCGCGTTGATGTAGGTGTAATTAAAGTTGTCACTGCCGCTGAACATCAGGTGCTCAAACAGGTGCGCAAAGCCGGTTTTCCCCGGCTTCTCGTTCTTCGACCCCACGTGGTACCACGTGTTTACAGCCACGATCGGAGCCTTGTGGTCCTCGTGAACGAGGACGGTCAGGCCATTGCCGAGCACAAACTTGATGTAAGGGATATCCGGGATGGGGATTTTCGTGCTACTCGAAGCGACCACCGGCACCTTTGCTTTCGGAGCGGAGTTGGACTGAGCGTATGCGGGAACGAAACGGAATATCGCTACCATGGAGACGACGAGCAAACTCGCGCGACCACTCAAAGTCCTATTTCTCAAGGTTTTCCTCCAAGTGCAGTATCTAAAAAGCAGCGCGGTGTCGATCGAGATGGGGGAAATGGGCTACACTTGCGACTTCATAGTTCCGATCACACGGTATTCTACCTTCGACCGAAGGCGTATGCGAAGCTCTTCTCAGATCTCTGAGTGTAACGCCGTTCCCAGGGGCGCTGCAAATCTCAAGAACAGTCAGTGAGATCTTTCCCGCTCAGGCGATTATAGCAAGCGAAAACAGCCCCTGCACAGTCCAATCAAGGATTTTGCCCGAGAAACGGGGATCGGGTCCGCGAACAGGACTTCCGGGGAGCTAGAAGCACTGCACTTCTACGGGAAGGCAAAATACGTCAAAGTGGATTGTTTCCGTGCGCGACGTCGCCCGCCAAAAACCTCGGATTGCCCTTACGGGTTTAAGGGTAAACTTATGGCGACAAGGCAAGAGTAACGGGCTTGATCCAGGTTTGACGCGACCCGGGGGGTGGCGCGCATGGACTGCGTGAGTTTAAGATGGAAAGGCAATTGTCACGGCCTTGAAGGATCTTGAGTGCCTCAGAAGTAAAATCAGCCAACGCTTATGTCTGAGCGTACTGGATACGACGCGGTGCACAGAGCCCCCGTATATCCGACAATTGAAGGCAAGGGATAGGAAACGGCGGCCCGGTTCAAGCATCGCCCCTGGTTGTCTGCGACACGTGTTTAACACGTGCAACCCGCTACGCCAGGAGTTGGTCCCTGGCCATCCAGGGTGAGGGCGGCATACGGTTACATTTATGGCGGCCGCAACGCATAGGTTCATATGCTTCATCTCAAACGCCACCGGGTTACAGTAGCGCTCACGCTTGCATTGATCACAACTGGTGCGCTTGCATTGGGGGACCAGCTTCGGGCAGCGCCCGCCGCTCGGGCGTTGCTCGTCGCGCGGCTTCAGGTTTCGAGCCCGAAACCCCAAACTCTGTATGAAGTCCGTGCGATCCATGACCCTAACGGGACGGGAAGATTTTACATGGGTCGAGAGATCGCTCAAGTAATGGGGCCGGGTGGCATAGCTTGGCTCGATCGCCCGGAGCGGGAAGTCGAAGAGCATCCTGAGGCGGTGATTGACGCCATGGAGCTTCGTGGCGGAGAGGTCGTTGCGGACCTGGGCGCTGGATCGGGCTACTTCACGTTCCGACTTGCGGCAAAGGTTGGCAAGACGGGCAAGGTCCTTGCTGTTGAGATCCAGGACGAGATGATCGAGACCCTCCGGCGGCGCGCCAAAGCGCTGGGAGTCACCAACGTGGAGGAGGTGAAGGGGAGTGAGACCGATCCCAAACTACCTGCAAGCGGCGTCGATATGGTGCTGATGGTAGATGTCTACCACGAACTCGCCTACCCCTTTGAGGTCATGACTAAAGTCCGCGAAGCGCTGAAGCCAGGCGGGCGTGTGGTCTTTGTCGAGTATCGAAAGGAAGATCCCCGCGTCCCAATCAAGGAAGTGCATAAGATGAGCGTGGAGCAGCTTGCGAAAGAAATGAAAGTGGTTGGGCTTGCGCACGTCCGGACCGTGGAGTCGCTACCGTCGCAACACATCGTGATTTTCGAGAAGCTCGAATAAGGCCAGCACCCATGACCAACCGGAGAATACTCTCCGAGGGCAAAGATCCACGAGTTGAGCGATTTCGCTCGATCTCCACTGACAAGCCACTAAGATCTTGAGACGATTGAATACCAAGCTACAACAGGCAGCTCGCGATACAATGGAAGTGAACCCCCGAATGAGGACAAAGTTTTGGAGTCCTCCCAATTGAATCCAGGAGAGCATCGAGCAACTTGGCCCCCATCATTAATGCCCAGGGACTATCGAAGCAATACGGAATCACCCCGCTATTCCAAAATGTCTCCTTTACCGTGTCGGAAGGCGACCGGATCGGCCTGATTGGGCCGAACGGCTCTGGCAAGTCTACGCTCCTGGAAATTCTTTACGGTCGCGTAAAGCCGGACAGCGGCGAGGTTGCGACGCGCAAGCGCTGTAGGCTCAGCTATGCCGCACAGGTGTCCGAATTTGCACCTGGGGACACTGCCAGATCCGTAGTCGAGAAGGCACTCGATCGGGCAGAAGTACCCCAGGCGGAGCGGGTGTCCCGGACGGCTGAGGCGCTTGGCCGCGCCGGTTTTATCGATTTTGAAACGCCCATCACAGCCTTGTCCGGTGGTTGGCGCAAACGCCTCATCATTACCGAGGCGCTGGTACAGCGGGCAGACATTCTGCTTCTCGACGAGCCGACGAACCATTTGGACTTTGCCGGAATTCAGTGGCTCGAATCCCTGCTCCAGAACGCGGCATTTGCGTGCGTGGTGGTCAGCCACGATCGTTACTTCCTCGAAACCATTGCGAGCGAGGTGGTGGAGCTTAATCGCATTTATTCGGATGGCGTGTTTCGCGTCAAAGGAAACTACGGCAGGTTTCTCGAGAAGAAAGAAGAGTACCTTGAGGCGCAGGGAAAGCGGCAGGATGCCCTCACCAATCGCGTGCACACGGAACTGGAATGGCTGCGCCGGGGTCCCCGGGCCCGTCGGACCAAGGCCAAG
>Ga0326728_10018760_pt1 | contig 13559 bp, 14 predicted proteins | sample MB3enrmetagenome_FD_207602 | JGI IMG/M metagenome (GOLD analysis project Ga0326728, IMG submission 207602) | Lab enriched peat soil microbial communities from McLean, Ithaca, NY, United States - MB31MN | ecosystem: Environmental > Terrestrial > Soil > Wetlands > Peat | place: USA: New York... | reverse complement strand
CGAGATGGGCGCGCTCACCGTGGCGGTGGTCACCCGCCCCTTTGCCTTCGAAGGCCCGCGGCGCATGAAGCAGGCCGAAAAAGGCCTCGCCGAACTGGCGGCCACGGTGGACACGGTGCTGTCGATTCCCAATGATCGGCTGCTGGAGCTGGTTCCCAAGGGCACCAGCTTCTTTGAAGCGTTCAAGCTGGCCGACGACGTGCTGCGCCAGGCGGTGCAGGGTATTTCCGACATCATCACCACGCCGGGGCTGATTAACCGCGATTTCTCGGACATCCGCGCCATCATGGTGGGGATGGGCTACGCCATGATGGGCACGGCCACCTGCCGCGGTGAACGCGCCCCGGTGGAAGCGGCGCGTCAGGCCATCAGCAGTCCGCTGCTGGAGGAAGGCGGCGTGAAGGGCGCGCGCGGCGTGCTCATCAATATCACCGCCTCCAGCCGTCTCAGCCTGCACGACGTGAACGAGGCCTGCTCGCTGATTCGCGGCGCGACCACGAACGAAGACGTGCAGATCAACTTCGGCGTCGTGATGAACGAGGAGATGGAGGATGAGGTGAAGATCACCGTGATCGCCACCGGCTTCCATCGAGAGAACCTGCCGAAGATCGCGCGCGCGGCGGCGGCATCCGCTTCAGCTTCGTCTTCCCCCGAGATTCTTGAACCGCCGGCCGAGCGGCCCGCGCCCGGTCCGCCCGAGTTGTCGTCGTTTCCGTTTGTGACCGACGAGCCGGAGCCGATGACCGAGCCAGCCGCGGAGTTCGAGCCGGAGCCGGAAGTCTTGGCCGCGCCCGAACCTCAGGCGCCGGTCACCGAGCCCGCCATGGACGATCTGGACGTGCCGGCGTATCTGCGCAGAAACCGGCGAAGATAGCGGAGGTTAGCCGGCCTTTCGCAGGGCGTCTTCGACGGCCTCGGGATGTTTGGCGATTACCGCAAGGAGCACGCGTGTGGGCGCGTCGGGGACGGCTCTGCCCTGTTCCCAGTTCCGCAGAGTGGCTGGCGGCAGCCCGAACCTGTTCGCGAATTGCACCTGACTGAGCTTCATCTTCGTACGAACCTTGCGCACATTGACATCGGGCACGTTCACCAGGGTGACGTTGACTCGGCCCTTCTCGCCCTGCGTCCAGCGAATCGCCTGATTCAGTCCCTCGACGATGCTCTCGCCGATGGTCTGGCGCCGGCTCGAACTCCGGGCCGTCTTCGTTCCAGCTTTCGGCAGGTTGCCTGGGGTCATAGCTATGCCTTCCCGCGGTATTCCGCGACAAGAATCGGAACCAGTCGCTTCATCGCGTTCCGCTCGGCCTTGCGGAGAGTCGCCTTGCGGGTCTTCGCATATGCCGAGAGAAGAAACAACGGAAGCCGCTGGTTGCGGTAGTAGTAAATCACACGGGCCCTGCCGCGCTTGCCCACGCCCGTCAGCCACCGAAGTTTCCGTATTCCTCCGGTCCCCTGGATGACGTCTCACGCTTCCGGGTTCGCGGCCAGGAACAGGACCAAATCGGTTCTTTCCTCGTCCGTCATCAGCGGCTTTGCACGGCTGAGAAACTCCCCGGTCTCCACCACGGTCATCGGAGCGCCGCCGGGCATGAACAACTCGATTATACGCAATTTGCGTATGGCAACGGGAGTTCCCAGGCCGACCATGGTGATAACCCGTTATCACCGGACAGGTTCGGGATCGCCGATCTGGACGTGTCGAAGTACCTGCGCAGCCGACAGCGTTAGCACGCTGCACTCGCAGCGAACACGGGCTCCCGACCTCGGCTGCGGTTGCGCTGGCGTCGCCAGGTGTGCCGCTGGCAGGGACTACAAAAGCCGCCGGAGGGAGTGCCGTGCCACGTCGTACTGTGGCACGGCACCGCCGCGTTAGTCCTTTAGTTCGAGGGAGGTGGGGTAGGGTCCGTGTTGGGACGCGGATTGAAGTCGGCCGGTATGTTGTTGGTAACGCCGAGCAGACGATCCGCCGTCACGATTCCGAGATCGCTACAGCCGAGTTGGGTGGTCTGCGGGATCGTCGTGACAAATTGCTGCGCGATCAAGGCGTAGGTTGCCGGAACCGGAGCGTCGAGGCCCTGCAGACGAGCAACGCTGAAAGCGTCGGCCAGATCGGAGACTCCGGGCGTTATGGCGTCCTGCGGACCCAGATCCGAAATCCCGAACTCCGCGAGACCCAGGTAGCGGCCAAGCAACTCATCGGGCAACATTGCCAGTGGCGGAAGGCCAAAGACGGTATCGACGAACTTCACAACCGACGCCTGGCTGCCCTGGCTGTGCGCGACATAGCCGAGCTTGGCAAACGGAGAAATCACAATCAGCGGAACGCGGGGCCCAAAACTCATCACTTTCGAGTCCGGTCCATCGTTGATGATCGGAGGGGGCACGTGGTCGTAGTCGCCTTCGGAATCGTCCCAGGTAATGATGATCGCGCACTGCGACCAATACGGGCTCTGGGCGATGGCATTGACTGCCGAGGCAACCATCGCCTCGCTGATCTGCGCGTCGGAATATGCGGGATGGTCGTCGTCGCCAAGGAAGTTGGCCTGCACCTTGGCATCGGGATCGGCCGGCTTGAGACCCATGATGTTGGTGTAGCCGCCCTTGACATAAAAGACTCCGCCGGAGGTGGGCAATGACTTGACCTTAAGGGCGGTAAAGAAATCGTTCAACCCATGCATCTCATTTTGAAGCGCGGGAGTGTTGGCGACGTAACCGAAGTACTGCGGGCCATTGTGGTGCGTGACATACGAGGCATGCGTTCCGTCTGTATACAGCTGTGGCAAACCAGTGTCGGTGGGCTCGCGGTCGAATCCTTCCTCATACCACGCGAATGGAACCGGGTTCTGCTGCAGTTTGCTCAGAAACGCCACGTCGTCCTGCACGTCGACAAAGTCCGAGGAAGCGGTCGGATCGGTGGCCATGGTCGTAGCCGCGGTACTCCCCAACGTGGAGAGCGGCAGTGTCGCGAACGTCAGGTTGGGCTCGGTCGGATAGCCGGGATAGTCGCCCGGGTTCACCGGCATCGGGCTGGGCTGAGGCGATGAAGGGGAACCCCAGAACGGGTCGTTGTCCGTGATCAGCGGCATATAGAGGGCCGGCAGGGCGGCCGCCGCGCTGGGGTGCAGCGCCCATTGCGTCTGTCCGGACTGCGCGCCGATGATCGCCAGGTTGCCCGGCGTGGAGGGCCCGGTGAACGACTGGAAGACGTTGTCGAAAAGAACGAACCGGTCGGCATACGCCCACAGGAGCGGGATGGTGTCGCAGTCCTCATAAGCCATGGCAAGCTCGCCGTACTGCTTGGCCTTGATGGACGGATTGCCGGTAGGACTGTACTTCAACTCCTCGGTCACCGCGAACTGATCCATCTGCGCGACGCCGTTGTGGACGTCCATCTTGGCCACCATGCGCACGTGCGAGTGGTCGATGTCGTCGGTGTCGGCCGCGTATTGCGTGGGCCCAATCAGAAAGGGCGAGATCGTAGACTTCGATCCGTCGGTGTTTACAATGGTCTGAACGAACCCGGGGGTATCCGAAGCCGGCTGGCTGAATAATCCATTGGCGCCGGGGAACGTGCCGAAATACGAATCGAACGACCGGTTTTCCTGATAAAGAACGAACACGTACTTGATGTTCTGCTTCAGCAGACTCGCCATCTCCGCGGCGGTGACTGGCGGTTCGGGCCGCGTCCCGTCGCTGCGCAACGCGGCTTCTTTGACGGCCTCCTTGTGGGCCTCGAGGAACTGCGCCCGCGCGGAGTCGACTTTGCGCTCCTGCGCCCATGTCGACGTGAATGGCTGGAACACCATTAACGCTGAAATGGCTATTGGCAACACCTGTAATCTTTGATTTGACACCTCCACTCCCTTCTTCCGACGAATCGGACAAACCTGTAGCAGGGTGACAAAAAGACTGTATCAGTAAGGGATTTCAAGCTATTTACGCGGGGGTGACAAACCAGTTCAAAATCGCTTAAAAATCAATCCGTTCCCGCGCGGGCTGGGAAGCGTCAGACGATCGCCGGTGATGCTGAACTCACCCTCAACCAGCGGGCGGCCGGGGATCTGGAAACGAATAGTTTTTCCGGTGACGGCATAGGTTCCGTGATCGACGCGCAGGATCGTTACCCAGATTACGCGTCCATCGGGCATGAAGAACACGCGCGCCGGATACCTCCCTCCCTTCCACTCGCGAACGCAGGTCCACTCTCCCGCGAGCGCGTTCCTGCTGTCGCGAGCCGTTCCCACGCGGGTGATATCCGTATACTTTTCCGCCTCATCCTCATCGAGGCGTGCGCGATCCTGGTTATCCCATTCGACTTCCAGCTTCTGCGTGCCAGCCTCGCCCTTCAGAACCACCGTGTCGGTCCCAACGAGGCGGTAGGTCCCTTCCGAGGCCACCGCCGACCAGGAGTCAACCTGGTCGCCGGCGTGAAACTCGAACACGGCGCTTAATCCCGCGGGTGACGCCACCGCCGAACGCCATCGGCCGACCAGTGGATCCTCGCGCGATTGCGCCGACAGCGCGGCGGACAAACTAACAAGTACGAGAGCGGGAAGAAAACCGGAAAACTTCTGCATCTGCATACGAAGAGTATGCCAGCAACAAGCGCGTTTGAAAACAGCGCCGCGTCGGTGGTCCGCAGATTCACGCTTCTCTAATCGTCGGCTAACGTTGTTGTCATCGAGTCGACTAGAACACAATCTTCGCGGAGAGCTGCAATTCGCGAGGGGTGCCGCGGCCGGCGTTGTAGTTGCTGATGGTGGTGGTAATCACCCCGAAATTCGCCTGTGAAATATCGGCATTCGGCGCCGCGAACTGAGGGCCGTTCAGGGCATTGAACAGGTCGGCGCGGAAACGCACATTGAGACGCTCGGTTACGGTCACGAATCTGGAAAGCCCCGTGTCGAGCTGCGTGATTCCGGGCGCGCGGAAGGCATTGCGCCCCAGGTTTCCAAACGTCTGATTCGCCGGCACCGCGAAGGCCGCCGGATTGATCCACTCCGCCGGAGTCGAACCATCGGCCGGCGTGAGCGGCACGCCAGCGACATAGTTCGGGCGCATCGAACCACTGATCGCGTACAATCCCGGAACGGAGGCGTTCGATCGGTCCACCGTGATGTTGACCGGCAGTCCGGACTGCGCGGTTCCGATCGCGCTTATCTCCCAGTTGCCCAGAAGAGTACGAGCGAAGCCCGGCGAACTGAAGTAACGCTTGCCCGCACCAAACGGTAACTGGTAGACCGCGGACAGATTGAACATCTGCCGGACATCGTCGTCGCTGCTGGCTTTGTCACAGGCCCTGCAGAAGGAGTCCTGCGGAGTGTCCGACTCCCCACCGCCGATGCTTCCGTCGTTAATAGAGTGCGACCACATGTAGTTTGCCGAGAGCAGAAACCCATTCTGGAAGGGGCGCCGCACGTTCGCCTGCAGCGCCTCAAACGTGCTGTTACCAACGTCGCCGCGCCAGGAAACGGCGCCGAACGCGGGCCAGGGCACGACGTTCGTCCCCGGAACAGCCAGGTTCGTGTAGGTGGTGGTCAACACATCCGTTCCCTTATTGCCAAGGTAGCTGACCGTCGCCAGGATCTTCGCGGGCAGCGTCTGTTGCACGGAGACGGTCCAGGCGGCTACGTAGTTATCCTTGCGATTCCGATCCAGATCTCGCGGCGACACCGCGCCGAGCCCGCCGTTCTCGGCATAGATGAGGAACGGCGTCAGCGGATACGACAAGCCGGTGTAAGCGGGATTGGTGCTGTTGAAAGAATAGCGGTCCACCGTGTTCGAGATAGGCAGGTTCTGGTCGTCCAACTGCCCATCCGTGTGGTAGATTCCAGCGCCCATCCGCAGCACCGTTTCGCCGTGCGACCATGCAATACCGATCCGAGGATCGATATCGTCGAAGCGCGGATTGAAGAACGAATCGGTCCGCGGACAAAAGCCGCCGCACGTCGCGAAGTCGAACGGCACATCGTTATTGTCGATGGCGTGCAGGGCGTTGAAGATGTTGTAGCGGACCCCGGCGTTGATGGTCAGATTGGGGCTGCCCTTCCACTCGTCCTCGGCGTAGGCAAAGTACTCCGTCTTGCGTTGACGCACCAGCGGGAGAATCGCCGTGTACGAGGCGCTGCCCATCGCGTTATTCAGGAGATTCTCCGCCGAAGTGTAAGTCAGGGTTCCGCTGCTTGAGGTCCCCTGGTTGAGGAACATGCGTTTGGCCTCAAATCCGAACTTCAGGGTGTGATTCCCCTTCGACCACGAAATGTCGTCCAGCGCGCTGATCGCCTTCGAAGGGTTGTCGGAGGTCGTGTCGCCGGCGAGAGAACTGAATCCCGACACGCTGAACGTAAATGGCGCCGGAGAGATGGTTCCGCTGTGATAGAAATCCTGATTGATGCCGAACTTCGCTTCGTTGACCAGCGCGGGATTAAACACGTGCAGCAGTTCCACTTCGCCATTATTGAACCTGGTGTCATATCCGGTCAGCGCGATCAATTGACCCGTGGGAGTGGTCTCCACGGCCTCATCCGCGTTGTAGCGGACGAAGGCGGTTGTCCGATCGGAGAAGTGATAATCCAGCCGGATCATCCCGGAGTCCTCGTTGTCAATCTGTCTCCCGAGCGCGTCGTAGTTCCAGACGTTGGCGTTCGACGTGGGCGAAGTCCCGGCCGGGTAGGCTTTCAGAATGGGGACCAGGGCCGGGGATGCGGTGGAGGCGGCGGCGATGAAGCCGGGGCTGGGCACCAGGCCGATCTGGGTACCGTCCAGTCTCTGCCGCAGGCCCTCATAGTTTGCATAGAAGAACAGCTTGTTGCGCCGGATCGGCCCGCCGATTGCCCCGCCAAACTGATTCAGCAGGAAAGGATTGGGCGAAGGTCCGTTAAACGGCGTGCGCGCTTCCAGAGCGTTGTTCCGGAAATAATCGAACGCGTCCCCGTGAAACGAATTCGTGCCCGATGGCGAAACCACCGCCACCTGGCCGCCGGAGGTGCCGCCTTCCACATCGGCGCCAAAGGTCTGGTCCTTCACATCGAACTCGGCAATCGAATCCTGCGGAATCGTGAGCCGCACGTACTGGCGCTGCATCTGGTTGAACACCGCCGTGGCGTCCACGCCGTCCAGGGTCAGATTGTTGTCGTCCAGTCCATGACCGGCGAACCGGATTGTGCGCTGGTCGCCGGTGCCGTTGTTGATCGCTCCCGGCACAAGGGCCGTGAGCGTGGCCCAGTTGCGGCCGTTAATGGGAAGCTCGTCCACCTGCATCTGTTCAACGGGGGAGCCGATGGTCGCGTCCACTCGATCGAGTTGGACCATGGCCTCGGTGACTGCGACCTCCTCCTTTTTCCCGGCTACGTGCAAGGTGACGTCCAGAGTGCGGGTCTGGCCAACGTCCTGTCTCACGCTGTCCGCATGGAAAACGGCAAAGCCTTCCTTGCCGATCTCAATCCGGAAAGTCCCTACGGGCAGACCCGCGATCGTGTAACTACCTTGTACGGATGTCCGAGTTTCGCGTTGCAGTCCGGTGGCGGTGTCAATGACTTTGACGGTGGCGAGCGGGACGCGGCCTCCCTGCTCATCGGTCACAGTTCCCGTAAGCGCCGTTCGCGACACCTGCGCGTAAGCGACCCACGTAATCAGAGGCAAAAGGATCAGAGCTTTCATATGGGTGCGGGCTTAATCGGCATGGTAACTCGCGAATACGACGATTAGATGAATCCTGTCGCCGGTCGGCACCTTAATAATCTCCGGCATCTTCGTGACGAGCTGACAAAACTGAGCCGCGCGCGTCGGCAAGCGGTGCCTGGCGCTTTTCAGCAAGCTCCCGGGTGGTGCGGTGAACTTACTTGCGCTTGCGGATGTAGATGTTGCCGTTGAGGCTGGTGAAGGACATCTCCGGGCCGCCACCGTTGATGGTGCCGTAGGTGGTGCGGTCCTGCTTGATGCGCCGCCGGCCGCCATGCTCCTCGACGACCGGACCACCGCTGTGCTCCAGCAACACATCGAAATCGGTGTAGAGCTCGCCGTTGTCGGTCTTCATCTTCAGGCGGGCGCGCGTATCGGCGGGCAGCGTCACGTCGATCTCGCCGTTCAGGGAGGTGAACGACATCGGCTTGTTCGGCTCCACGCGCAGAACATCCGCGTGCACGCCGCCGTTAAGCGAACTGGCCACCACCGAGCCGGAAATGTTCGTCAGCACGATTTTGCCGTTGTTGGCGTTGGCCTCAAGGTCGCCGTTCAGCCCGTCCACCTTGACTTCGCCGGAGATCGAGGTAGCTTTGAGCGACGTATTGGGCGGCGCGGAGATCATGATGTCGCCATCGGCATCGGGAGGCCCGCCGTTGATGGTCACGGTGTTCTCGGACTCCTCTGCGTTGAGGCCCTGCTTCAAGGGGATGCGATGCAGTCCGTCGCTGCGGTCCTTATGACGCGCCATATCCTTCGTTTCGATCACCACTACGCCGGGCGCGCCCACGCTCACCCGGATGCTTCCATTCAGAGTGTGCACAATCACACGAGCGGGCCGTCCCGGATCGCTCAGCGGGATGCGGATGCCGTCCTGTGCGCACACAAGGCCGGCCAGCGCGGCGACGAGTACAAATATTTCGCTCTTCATGACTTTTTCTCGCGATTGAGGATATAAATATTGCCGTTCAGCGCATCGAAGCTGATTTGCGGACCGCCGTTGCCGATGCGGACTTCCGTGCCGCGATTCCGCGAATAGAGCCGGCCGGTCCAGTGAACGCCCGCGGAGGGCAGGGCGGTGGTGTCGAAATCGGTCCAGGCTTCGCCGTTGAAGGTCTTCAACTGCACGTCGGCCGAAAGGCCGGGCTGAAAGGTCACGCGCAGTTCACCGTTGATCGACTTGAAGGAGGTGGGGCCGGTGGGGTTCTTCGCGAACTCAACTCTGACTTTGCCGTTTACGGTATGCGCCTGGCCGGACCCTGCAATGCCGGTCATTTCGATGCCGCCATTCACGTTGTTCACCTCGAAATCGCCGAAAGCGCCGGTCACTGTGATGTCGCCGTCGTTGACGGTGGCCAGCTTCAGGATGGTGCCAGCGGGCGCCTCCACGCGGAACTCGTAGCGGACGTTGTAGTGGGGCTCGTGACGGCCCATGCAGCAGTCGCCGTCGCAGTTGCAGGGGAATTTCACGCGCAGACGGACATCGTTTGCTTCCTGCGTCGCTTGTAGCGTCACTTCGCGCTCGCCCCGGGCGACATCCTCGGCTGAGCGGCCGCTCACCATCCGCACCGCAGTCACGCGCACATCGGAGCCGGAGAAGGCGGTCACGCGGATCGGACCGGTTACATTCTCGATGGCCAGCCGCCCCGGCGCGGCCGTGTGGAACGTTTTCTCGCTGCGCTCCATCCGCTCCTCGGCCAGCAAATACGGGCACACCAACAGCGCCAGAATGGCTATCGCTCGTTTCATTTCAATTTCCCCCTACTCCAGTTGCCGTAACGCCCACTGGGCGTGCGTCTTCACCGCCGGGTTCACATCCGTTTGCGAGATCAGACTCTGAATGGCCGGCGCGGCGCTGCGTTCATGCATCTCGACAATCTCGTCGAGCACCGCGATCTGAGCCAGCGGCGAATCCTGGCGGGTCAGCGATTTCGGCAGCGCGGTGCGGACTTCGGGCGTGGCGGCGAACCGCCCCAGCGCCTCGATGGCCGCGATACGCACGTTCACGTTGGGGTCGTGATTCGCAGTGGCGATCAGCGCATCCAGCACCTTCTGATCGGCGACGGGTTGCTGAACTACCCAGTCCACGCCCTTCAGCCGCTCGCCGGCCGATTCCTGGCGCAACTGGGCCAGCGCCACCATCTGCTTCATGTCCGTGATCTCATCCTGCAGGCGCGCCACGGTGGTGGTGTCGTTCGTTTCGCCGCGCTGCAGCGTGAGCCGCCCGATTCCGATGCCCGCCGCCAGAATCACCACCGCCGCCGCAGCCTGGAACACCGGACTGTGCAGCCACGCAAAACTCCATCGCCGCTCGCGGCCGTCGCGATAAGCGGAGAGCCGCGTGTAGAATTCCTGGCGCAGATGGGGGCTCGGCTCGAACTCCGGCAGAAGCTCCAGCCGGCTCCATACGCGTCCCAGCTCATCCACTTCCTGACGGCAGCCCGCGCAGGCCGACAAATGCTCTTCAAACTCCGCCGGAATGTCGCGCGCCCCGCGCCAGACATCCACGAAATACTTCTTTGCGTCATCGCATTTCATAAAAAACTCCGCCCGCACTTCGCAAAAAGCTCGGCTCGAACTTCATACCGCCTTTTCCCCCGCGAGCTGGCGGTAATTCTCGCCCAGCGCGCGAACCGCCCGATAGACCCGCACCTTCACGGTGTTCACCTCGCAACCCAGCAGCGCTGCAATCTCCTCGTACTTCAGGTTCTGAAAGCGGCTCAGCAGCAGCACTTCCCGCTTCTCCAGCGGCAGGCGCGCCAGCGCTCGCCGCAGAAGCGAGATTTCCTGGCTCTTCGCCAGCTCCTCGTCCGCGCCGTCACGCTGCGAAACCACCTCGAAATCTCCGGGCAGCACCTCGAACTTCCTTTTCCGCGCGGTGTCCGTCAACAGATTCCGCGCAATCTGGTACATCCAGGCCAGAAACGGCCGGTCCGGGTGGAAGGTGTCCTTGTACTTCAGGACCCGGAAGAACACCTCCTGGGCCAGGTCTTCGCTCAGCCCCCCGTCGCCAGTCATGCGCAGGAAAAAGCGAAAGACCTGGCGGTGATGGCGTTCGAACAGCTCGGCAAGCGCGGCGGTGCGGCCGCGGCTGACCTCGTTCATCAGGTCGGTGTCGGTGACGCCGTTCACGTTAATGAATACCGCCGGGGCAAGAAAAGGTTACGCGCCATACTGTTGACAGGGTCGCATGAAGACAAATGCTACACGGATCCTCGACGGGATGGGGATTCGCTACCGGCTGGCCGAGTATGAGGTGGACTCCGAGGATCTGGCGGCCGAGACCGTGGCCCGCAAGGTGGGGATGCCGCCCGAGCAGGTGTTCAAGACGCTGGTGGTGCGCGGCGACCGCGGGGGCGTCTACCTGGCGGTGATCCCCGGCAATCAGGAGCTGGATGCGAAGGCGCTGGCGCGGCTCAGCGGCGACCGGCACGTGGAGATGGTTCCGCTGAAGGACGTGCAGGGGCTGACCGGGTACATCCGCGGCGGCGTGACCGTGCTGGGCTGCAAGCGCGACTACCCCGTGTACGCGGACGAGACCATCGAGCTGTTCGACGACGTGTCGGTGTCGGCCGGCGTGCGCGGCACGCAGATGGTGCTGGCCCCGGCGGATTATCTGCGGGCGACGAAGGCGGTGGTTGGGGCGATTGCGCGGGACAAGGGATAGGGAACTGCGGGCGAAGATTGAAGGCGTCTTCCCGATCTCTGCCGGCGCGACGACAACATCAGTCTGGATGAAGTGCGGAGGGGTAATCCATGCCGTTGACTACGGAACTGAAATACGAAGAGCAATTCACGGCGTTTATCGACTTTCCTGGGTTCAGCGAGGTCAGCAGACAAACGGATGACACTACGAGATTGAAAGTCCTGAATCGTCTTCTATCGGTTTCCGAGCTCCGGGCCGAGTTCAAAGTGCAATCCGAATCTCGGGAAGGCGGCAAAGTGAGTCTTATCAAACCGGCGGTAAGCACATTTTCTGACCACATTGTGATCAGCTATCCGTTGCAGCCGATCCACGCCGAGCTGGGATCTTTTGCCGCGTCCTACATACTGATACAGTTCACGGGGCTCCTTAAGCGTATAGCTGCGGCGGCTCTCAGCCTTGGTTTCCTCGTTCGAGGTGGCGCGACTATCGGCAAGCTGTACCACGGGATCGGCGTGGTCTTCGGCGAAGCGCTGGTCGAGGCTGTCGAGATCGAATCCAGGACCTCATTCTACCCGCGAGTTGTCGTGTCACGGCAAATCGCAAGTCAACCTCAGTGGATCGATAATCAGGCCTACATCGTGAACGGAAAGGTTATACTATTTCGACTACTTTAAGACGCTGGCGCTTGACGCGGCCGTGCCCGGGTTGAGTTACACGAAAGATGTAAAGGCGTGGTTTGAGGACGTCGTCGGCATTATTGCCAGAAATCTAACTGATCTTGAAAGGCGTGGCAGACTAAAGGAGCTGGCCAAGTGGGCGTGGTTTGCTCGCGAATTCCGGAGTGGCCTGGAGAGGTCGAATCCCCTAGCCTTGAAGTCTTGGGGCCTGTCCCTGGACGCAATTCCGTGGCCGGAGTGGCAGGACACGTGATTGCCTTGAACGGCCCGTAGCCAAGTGTGATTCCTGAGCAAACTCGCCACCCAGAAGGGAGGCAGGAGCCACTCTGGCGTGCCGCGCAGCCGCGCGTCAGAAGTGCATGCCGCCGCTACAGACCAGCACCTCGCCCGTCACGTAGTCCGAAAGCGGCGAGCAAAAGAACAGCACCGCCTGCGCGGCCTCTTGCGGAGTCCCCAGCCGCCGGAGCGGATTCATGGCCCGCGCGGCCTCGAGCACGCTGGGCTGCACGCCCACTGGGATCTTCCGTCCCTTCATCTCGATGCTGGCGGCCGCGCCGGCCAGCGGCTGAATCAGACGCGTCTCGATCAGCCCGAAACCCACGGCGTTGACGTTGACGTTGTAGCGGCCCCACTCCTTCGCCAGCGTCTTTGTCAGCCCCACGACACCCGCCTTGCCCGATGCGTAGCCGGCCTGCCCGGGATTCCCGTCGAGTCCGCTGATGGAGGTGATGTTCACCACTTTGCGCATCACTCGCCGCCCGGCCTCGGCCTCGCGCTTCGCCGTCTCGCGCAGCCATCCCGAAGCCGCGCGCAGCACCCGAAACGGCGCAGTGATATGAATCTCCAGCATCTCGCGGAACTGCTCGTCGGTAGTCTTCTGGATTACGTTGTCCCAGGTGTAGCCGGCATTGTTGACGACGATGTCCAGGCTGCCGAACGCCGCCAGGGTGGTTTCCACCAGCTCCCGAGGGAAATCCGGCGAGGTCAGGTCCCCGGCCAGAAAGCGCGCCCGGGGCCCCAGGGCCTCGGCGGCCTCCCTTGCCGCCGGCTCGTCGATGTCGGAGATCATGACCGAGGCGCCCCAGGCGGCCAGCTCAGAGGCAATCGCTTTCCCAATCCCGCGCCCCGAGCCGGTCACCAGAGCGCTTTTCCCTTCCAAAGTAAACGGCATATCAGCTATTTAGCACAGGTGGGGCCGGTCCGGCGCAGCCCCCCGATTTTCGTTCGCCGGACGACGCCTCAGTTCCAGGAAAAAGGTAGGGCGGGACTCAGGCCATCAAAGTACCAGGCGCGCCTTCAGCCGTACCCCCCAGGAATGTGACGAAACCGCTATTGTCGCTTCGCCCAGGATAACCGAAATTGAAGCAGAAGAGGCCAGGTGAAGAACAGAAGAGAAACGAACGAACGGCGCGCCTCCGACCGCTTCCCGATCGCGCGCGATCTTCGCTACAAGATGCTGAGCAAGCGTAATGGCGAGGAGAACGGTACCGGCCGGACCGTGAACATGAGCAGCAATGGCGTTCTGTTCTCCACCGAAAGCATTCTGCTTCCGGGGC
>Ga0326728_10018757_pt1 | contig 13560 bp, 10 predicted proteins | sample MB3enrmetagenome_FD_207602 | JGI IMG/M metagenome (GOLD analysis project Ga0326728, IMG submission 207602) | Lab enriched peat soil microbial communities from McLean, Ithaca, NY, United States - MB31MN | ecosystem: Environmental > Terrestrial > Soil > Wetlands > Peat | place: USA: New York... | reverse complement strand
ATTTACACCATTCATTTACACCATTCATTTACACCATTCATTTACACCATTCATTTACACCATTCATTTACACCATTCATTTACACCATTCATTTACACCATTCATTTACACCATTCATTTACACCATTCATTTACACCAGAACCAAGGAAGATTCGCAAACCATTTCCAGCCGCCATTTTGAAACGGGCGGGGCGGCCCGCGCGCTCACATGAAGTCATGGCCCCGCCGGTATCGGAACGGGTGTGCTCGAAGCGGCGGGCAAATCTTCCGGCAGCAGGGTTGTGAGCGCGTCGCGGTCGCACTGGCCGGTGCCGACCAGGCGGGTGCTCTGATTGCGCACGGCGGCCTCGAACAAATTACGCATTTCGCGGGCATTGCCAAAATGTTCCGTGCGCGCGGCGAATAATTTCCCGGCCATGGCCAGCACCGCCGCGGCCGTATCGGGGTGGCAGACCAATCCGCTTTGCGCCGCCATTCGATTAAAGATTTCGGCGAGTTCCGCGGCGGAATAATCGGGAAATTGAAGGTAGGTGGTGAACCGCGATTCGAGGCCCGGATTGGACGCGATGAACTCTTCCATGGGTCCGCTGTATCCGGCCACCACCACGATGAGGCGGTCGCGATTGTCCTCCATGCGCTTGAGCAGCGTTTCGATGGCCTCGTTTCCGAAATCCTCCGAGCCGCGTCCGGCCAGGGCGTAGGCTTCGTCAATGAACAGGATGCCGTCCAGCGCCGAATCAATCACGGAGTTGGTGCGGACGGCGGTCTGGCCGACATATTCGGCCACGAGCCGGCCGCGGTCGCACTCCACCACATGCCCGCGCCGCAGCAGGCCCAATGATTTGTAAATGCGTCCCATGAGCCGCGCCACCGTGGTCTTGCCGGTGCCGGGGTTTCCGTAAAAAACAGTGTGCAGGCTCGCCTGAACCGTAGGCAGACCCTGCTGGCGGCGCAGGACCTGCATGCGCGCAAAATTCGCGGCGCGGCGCACCTCATTCTTGACGGGGTCCAGGCCCACCAGCGCGTCCAGTTCCTTGAAGATTGCGGCCAGGTCTTCCTCGCTCACTCCCGGATCGGCGGCTCGGGCATTGAAATCCTCCACATATTGCCGCGAAACCTCGGTGAACTGCGCCGTAATCACGGCGGTGCGGCGGCGGCAGGCGTCGGACATATCATGGTCCATGTTCGCCAGGGTCAGGGTCAGCGTTTGCAGCGTCTGGCGCACAAATTCTAGGGTGACCGGCTGCAAACCCAGTTCGAGGGCGTGCCGCGCAAGGACCTTGAAAATTTCGTCCAGCCCGTATTTGTCAACCGGCCGCAGCATGGTTTCCACCCGTTCCATGGCGCGGCGTCCGTTCTTGTCAAACCATTTGGCGAAGGCCTGGCCGTCGCCATTGCTGGCGGCGTAACCAGACTCGATCAGCGCCTGGGCGTCGTCGGCCTTGGCGGCGAGACCGGCAAGGCACGCCGAAAGCGCGCCGTAGGCCTGCAATGGAGCGTTCCCGGTGGCCAGCCGCTGCCACAAGACCAGCGTGATGAGCCGCAGCAGGCTTTGCAGGTTATCAATCAAATCAAACTCCTCTTCGTCAATCCGCTTGACCGTCATCAGCGGCGGCGTGAGGATTTGCACGCATTCAATCAAGAGGTCCAGTTGCAGCAGGCTGTTGAGAATGGCGCCTTCCTTGGCGACATCGTATCGGAACAAGTCCGCGCGCCAGTCCGCGTGACGCATGAGTTGATAGACACGCCGCGAATGGGCTTCGATGCTGGTGCGCAGACGGGCGGCATCCTCCTCCGAGAAAAGCGCGTGCGACTGGTAGTAATTGACGAGGTAATTGCTGTCCATCCCATCCAGTTCGGCCAGTTCCTGGCCCTGGAAATCCACCGTGCGGCCGGTTTTCGGATGCCGGAACAGCGTGGTGAGAATGGAGCCGGGGATGAAGGATTCATGCAGCGGCACGCTGGGCCGGGCCGGTTCTTTGACGCGCGGCAGGCTGGCCGGCGCCTGGGTGACGGCTTCCAAGTCGCGGGCGTGGCGCAGGAATTCAGCCAGCCGCTGGCGCAGCTTGGCGTCATCCGTATCGTTCTGGCGGTTGGTGTCCATCTGAAAATAGTTGCGATGAAGAGTTTCGCCGCCGGGAGGGGAGAATGGCAAGCTTATACAAATCCTGGATTCACAACATTTCCAGAACCCGGCGCAATTCGGCGTCGGTGTTGTAAAAGTGCGGCGAGAAGCGGAGATAATTCCGCCCCTTGCGGTCGGTGCGCAACGACGCGACGATGCCCGCATCGGCCAGTTTTTTGTGCAACGGCGACAGGTCTTTGCCCGGAACAAACGCCGAAGTGATGCCGCCCGCGGTTTCGGCCCGGGCCTCGCCGTTGAGCACGCTGAAGCCTTTCGCCTGAAGGGCCGGTACCAGCCACGACCGCTTGCGGGCCAGTTCGGAGGCGATGTTCTCCACCCCGATTTCCAACGCCAGTTCCATCGCCGCCAGCAGTCCCACGAGTCCGATCAGATTATGCGTCCCGGCCTCGAACTTCGCGCCGCCGCCCCGGAACTCGATGCGTTCCTGCGCAATGAAATCGGGATTGCGCACATTGTGCCAGCCATACACCGGAGGATTCAATTTCTCGTGCAAGTCGCGTTTCACATAAAGCAGCCCCGCGCCGCACGGCCCCAGCAGCCATTTATGCGCGTCGGCCGCCAGAAAATCCACATGCTCGACCGTCGTGGGAAAAGCTCCCAGGGTTTGAATGGCGTCCAGGCAAAAGAGAATGCCGCGCTCGCGCAAAAACTTGCCGATGGCCGCGTGGTCCAGGCGATGGCCGCTGATGAAATGGCACGAGGCCAGCGCCACCAGCCGGGTGTTTTCATCCACCTGGCCCATGACATCCACCGGGCGGATGGCCCCCAGCGACCGCGTGTTCAGCAGCCGCACCTGCACTCCCTTGGCCGCCAACGCCATCCACGGATACACATTCGAGGGATAATCGTCGTGATAAATCAGGATGTTGTCGCCCCGCCGAAACTCCAGGCCGGACGCCACAAAGCTAAGTCCCAGCGAAGTGGGACCCACCAGCGAGACCTCCTCCGGCTGGCATCCCAGCAACTTCGCTCCGGCGCTCCGGGCCTCGGCAATCCGGCGCATCACGAATTCTTCCTGGTCGCCCAGGGTCGCTTCGTTCGCGCAATCGCACATCGCCTGGGCCACGCGGCGCGGCAGGGCGCAGACGCCGGCATGGGCGAGAAATATCTTTTCTTTGGCCACCGGGAACTCCTGCTGACGCAGCCGTTCATCCGATAGAATTTCAGTAAGGGTCATAGGCCGTTAAGCGCCGTGCTAAAGTAATTCAGCCAGAACCGGATGATGAACAGCGCAGCCATGGCGGCCATGGTGAAATAAAGCGTGAAGTTCAACACCCGGCAGAACGTTTGCAACTGCCGGAAACCTTCTTCTTCAAAATACGTGTGGAGGCGGCCCAGTGCCTCGTCCAGCTTGCCGCTGACCTCGCCGGACTGGTAAAGCTGGGTGAACATTTCGGGAAAGTACGCGATTTGAGCGACCATGTCCCCGGGAGTCACGCCCGCTTCCAGTTCCGGCGTCCATTTGGAAATTTCCCGTTTCAAACAGGGCGAACCGCTCGACACCGCGCCCAGCTCCCACGCCCGGATCACCGGCACGCCCGCATTGAGCAAGGAATCCAGGGCCATCGCCAACCGCGCCACCGCCAGGTATTTCACGGCCGTGCGCAACCACGGCACCATATTAAACACGACCTCCACCACCGACCGCCACCTTTCACCCCGGTTGCTCTGCGAGGCAAAGATAAAAAATCCCACCACGCCATAAATCGAGCCAAAGACGAGGACCTTCTCGATGATGAACGGCAGGCAGTCGGAATACTTGTTGTTGATGATGCCCAGCGCAAAGCCCTGCAACAGGCCGATGGGAAAGACCAGCAGGAACACATGAAGTGTTATGAGGGTTATGATCATGCCCGAAATGGTGTCCCGGATGATTTTCGCGCGCGAAGCGTAGTAGTGGGCGAGCAACTTGAAGGAGGCATCGAGCCGACCGGACTCCTCGCCGGCGGCAAGGAGCGCCACATCGAAATCCGCGAGCCAAAAAGCTCGATTCGGTTTAATGGACACTTCGACGCCCCGCTGGGGCAGCTTCTGGCCGCTGACCAGTTGCATGGCGTCGGCAAACGTGTGGCCCTCCTGCAAATGACGGGACAGTTCCCTGATGATGCGCGGGGGAATGCCGGCCGAACGGCTGCGACCGGCCATCTCCAGCGCCTTGGAAAGGGTTACGCCCGCCGAAATCATGGCGGCGAGCTGTTCAAAGAAGGCCGCGCGGCGGTTGAGTTGTCCGGGCGTGACCATGAGGACAGGCGTCCCGATGGTCAGGCTGCGGCGCGGTCGAGGCTTGCCTTCAAGTCCCGCTTGCTCTTGGCGCCGACCATCTGCTCGGACACCTGGCCGTTTTTGATGACCAGCAGCGTGGGAATGGCCGACACCTTGTACTGCGCGGCAAGGTTCTGCTGCTCGTCCACATTGACCTTGGCGACCTTGATTTTGCCCTGATATTCGCCGGCCAGTTCGTCGAGGACCGGGGCGATCATTTTGCAGGGACCGCACCATTCGGCCCAAAAATCCACCAGCACAGGCGTGGAGGACTTCAGCGCTTCGGTTTCAAAATTATCCTGCGTGAGGGTGACAATCAGAGGAGAGCCCATGGGTTGAAAATCGGAGTAACCGGGTTGTGTTTATGGCTGGAAATTTTCGACCAGCGGCTTCAAAACAAAATAGAACACATAAAAATTTAGTCCGGCGCCGGCGAGAGCCGCCACCGTGGCGACATAAACCAGAACCTTGTCCACCATCTTTATGGTCGGCACGACCGGCGCGGCGGCCGGGCGCTGCTGCATCGTGGCCGGACGCTGCTGGGCGGTGGAAGCCGGGGCGGCGGCCCTTGCTGGCGCGGCGGAACCGGCGGTCTTGAGGGCCGGAGCCGCGGCAACGGGAGGCGCGGGGGGCATCGGGGCGCTGGGCGCGCCCGTGGGACCGCCCGGCGGCAACGTCGGCAGCTTGATCGTGGGCGCCGCAGCCGGCTTGGGCGGCAAATTGATGCGGACGGTCTCTTTCTTGGGCTGCACTTTGCCGGTTTCTTTTTTCGGCGGCGGCACGGCCCCGGTGGGTCCGGTCGGCGGGATGGGCGGAGGTATTTCGGCCATAGGCTGTTGTTCGGTGAAAGATAAACGGCAATGCGGGACTGTCAAATGCAAAGTCAGACTTGCTCGCCTTTTTGCGAGGCAAAATGGCCCGGTTGCACGGAAACTCTTGCTGGCGACCAACAATGGGTGTGTCACACCACGTTCGCGGCGGGCAGAGGACTGCCCGCCCTACCCGATGTGGAATGACTTTTCCATAGTTCCACAGTGGCCTAAAACCAAGCGGCAGCGTGGGGAAGGTAGGGCGCGTCACTCCGTGCGCGCCGCCCTCAGCAGTGCGAAGAGGCCCTTGCTGGCGAACCGGCAATGGGAATGTCTCACCACGTTCGCGGCGGGCAGAGGACTGCCCGCCCTACCGGGTCACCCTGCGGGGGGTACGGATCGCATTATACCGAACATGGCGCGAGGATCGCCTCGCTCATGCCGTGGACAATCTTTTTGTCGGCGGGGACAATGGTGGCCAGCGCGCCGCCTAGCTGCGGACGGGAGTCGTCGCTTTCGCCGGCTACAAAATAGTAGGGGCAAAGCCGTACCCGGCCTTTGACGGGAATGACCTCGTTTTTGTCAAAATCGAACCACGAGGCGTCCACCAGCGACGGTTTGTGAAACCGTTGCAGCACATAGGGTGTTTTTTCGAAATCTTTCAAGGCCCCGTCCACCGCCGCGCTCCAGTCGGCCTGCGGAAGGTCGCTGCCAAGATAAACACCGCGCGCGCCCCAGGCATTTTCGGAAAACCCCGAAACTTTCAGGATCAAATCGCGTTCCTTTTGCGACAGGGCTTTCAGTTGCTGCCAGTCCGTGAGGCCAAGTTCGGGGATGGCCGCGTGCGGCGGCAAGGGCGACGGATCCACCAGCCAGGTGCAGGGGACCATTTGTTTGAGGCGCGCGAAAAAGGCTTCGCCCAGTTCCTGCCGCCAAAAGTTTTGGAGGTTCCGGTTCCACAGCAGCGCAAAGAGCATTTTTTCTTCAAACAACGGCTTGGGCGGCGGCGTGACCCGGATTTTCTTTTCCGCGGCAGCTTCGAAGATTTGCTTGGCGTTCGGGACATTGGGCAAATCGAACAGCTCAAAGAAACGATAAACGGCATCGCCATCGGCAAATCCGTCGAAGGTGGGAGGTTGAACGACGAAGGTGTTTCCGCCGGCATTCAACTGGCCGGCAAGCCATTCCATTTCCGGGCGATAAGACGCGGCTTCTTCCGACACGACAATGTGGACCCGTTTCGCGTCGCCAAAAATGGATTGGAAACCGCGCATCATGCCCTCCGGGCCGCCCAGGATGGCCGGTTGCGGATCATCCAACCGGGAATAGACCTGGTTGAGCCAGGCTGTCAGACCGATGCCGCCCGGGACGGAATCGAGTTCGGTGATGGTGAAGCCATGGTCGGTCAGCAAAATGTCGGGTCGGATGACGCGGGGGGTGTCGTTCTTGAAGGCGGCGCTACGCTGCAATGCAATCAATTCCGCCGGTTTGCCCAGGTCCAGCCAGCGTGCCACCCACTCGGGCTGTTTGCCCTCGGCGCTTTTGCGATACAGAAGGTTGGCGGCGCGATAAAATTGCAGCAGCACGCGCCCGAGGGATTCCAATTCCTTGCCCAGCTTTTCGCCCAGCGGAAATGGCGAGGGCGAAATTTTCCATTCCATGCCGGCAAACAGGCCGCCCGCGGGCAGGGATTGACGGATGAAATGCGCGGCCTTGTCTGCTGTTGCCGCCGCCCCGGGCGCTGAAGGAACTTCAACGATGTTCACGGAAGGAGAATAGCCCGTTTTGGCCGGGGAGCAACCGGGAGACGTTGTTCCAAAAGCGGAAAGCAGAAAGCAGAAAGCAGAAAGCAGAAAGCAGAAAGCAGAAAGCGGGAAAGCGATTTTGGCGGGGTAGCAACCGGGGGAGCGACAAGGAAGGGTGCCACGCAAACGGCGGGTGCGTTTGCCGCAACCCCGTCACTGGAGCGCCGGCCTGTGGCCGGCTTTGGGCTGGCGCATTGCGGCCCGCGTTGGCTTTTTCATTCATTTTGTCGTGACTTTCCACGTTTTAAGCCGGCTGCAAGCCGGCGCTCCCTGTGCGAATCGGACTTTTGCAGAGGCCTCCTTTGGCGTCAGGCATTATTGCTTTTCGTATTCGCCCTTGCCCAGGCGTTTGTAAACCTGGAAGCCGGCTTTTTTCGCGTCCGTCACGGAGAGCGGCTTGAGTTTATGGGGCGTGGTAAAGGCCGAAATAATTTTCCGCACCGGCTTTTTGCAGGCGGGACACTTTTCCAGCGGCGGGGCGGACAGGGGGCGTCTTAGCGTGAACTTTCCGCCGCAAATCTTGCACTCGCCGTCAATCAATTCGTATTCGTACAGCGGCATGGCTCCAATGTAGCGGGTTTGTCCGGCGGATTCAATGGCGGGCTCTCCGCGTGGCCGGGCAGGTCAGAGGCTCGTTCCTCGCCTGAAAAAAGAAACCAGCACCTCACCCCGGCCCTCTCCCCATTGCTCGCCCCTCCGTCGCCTCCGAGGCTATGGAGGGCAGGCGACTCGCAACGCGGAGAGGGAGAATAATCCTCCGCTGGTTTGCAACGGCGAACGATGGCAATCCGTTCAGGGGTTCAATGCGCGATTTTGTTCGCGGAATTCTCTCGGACAGTTTACAGCAGGTGGCCCAGCTTGTCGCGTTTGGTGTTCAAGTACCGTTCGTTGTGGGGATTGGGTTTCACGCGAATGGGAACCTGCTCGGTGATTTCCAGGCCGTAGCCCTTGAGGCCGACCACCTTTTTGGGATTGTTGGTCAGCAGCCGGATGGTCTTGAGCCCGAGGTCCACCAGAATTTGCGCGCCCAGGCCGTACTCGCGCAGGTCCATGCCGTAGCCCAGCTTCAAATTGGCCTCCACGGTATCCAGGCCCTGCTCCTGCAATTTGTAGGCCTTGATCTTGGGCGCCAGGCCGATGCCCCGCCCTTCCTGGCGCATGTACAGGACGACGCCCTGGCCGGCATCGGCGACCTGGCGCATGGCCTGATGCAACTGCGGCCCGCAATCGCAGCGCCGCGAGCCGAACACGTCCCCGGTAAGACATTCGCTGTGGACGCGCACCAGCACGTTGCGCTTGCCGGCTACCTCCCCGCGCACCAGGGCGAGGTGATGCTGGCCGTCCACCTTCGAGCGGTAAAGGTACAGATCAAAGTCGCCGTAATCCGTGGGCATCTTGACGGTTTCCACCCGTTCCACGAGTTTTTCGCGGGTGCGGCGGTACTCGATCAGATCCGCAATGGTGCAAATCCTCAGCCGGTGTTTTTTTGCGAATTTCAACAAGGCCGGCAGCCGGGCCATCGTCCCGTCATCACTCATGATCTCGCAAATGACGCCGATGGGCCGCGCGCCCGCCAGCGTGACCAAATCCACCGTGGCCTCGGTATGCCCGGCACGCTGAAGGACGCCCCCGGATTTGGCGCGCAAGGGGAACACATGGCCCGGCTGGACCAGGTCCTCCGGCATCGCCGTGGGCGAGGCCATCACGCGGATCGTGTGTGCGCGGTCGGCCGCGCTGATGCCGCTGCTGATGCCGTGGGCGGCGTCCACGCTCACCTGAAAATCCGTGCGGAAGATTTCGCGGTTTTGGCGGACCATGCGTTCGATGCCCAATTGCTGGAGCCGTTCGCTGGTGGTGGGCACACAGATCAACCCCCGTCCGTGCATGGCCATGAAATTGACGGCGGCCGGCGTCACAAACTGGGCGGCCATGATGAGGTCGCCTTCATTTTCACGTCCGGGATCGTCCACGACGATCACCATCTTCCCCCTGCCGATGTCGGCAATGACCGACTCGACCGGATCAAATTTGTTTTTCATGCAGCGCCGGTCATTTTAATAGTTTCGCGGAGGTTGTCACTCCTATCATAACAGATATTCAAACAATTTATGCAGGACATGGTCTTTTTTTGTTTGTAGGCCCGGCCAGTTCAAATCATACTTGCGGTTGACAAGACCGGCGGCGGTGTGAGCAACCATGTCATCCTTCAGTCCACAGACCAATCCAGGCGGGCCGGAGAGAGTCCGGCCTTCGAGCCATGCCGATGTGCAGGAGAATCTTCAGCGGCTGGACCGGCTGGCCAATCTCGGGCTCTTCTCGGCCAGCATCGCCCATGAAATTAAAAACGGCCTGGTGGCCGTAAACACCTTTTTCCAAATCGCCCTCGAAAAAAACGAGAACCCCGAACTCGCCGCCGTGGTGCGCCGCGAACTGGCCCGGATTGACGGCCTGGTCACGCAGATGCTGCGGCTGGCCGCCCCCAAGCCCGCCGCGCTCGCCCCCGTGAATGTCCACGAGCTTCTGGACCTCACCGTGCGGCTTCTCGATCCCCAGTTGCATGACCGCATGGTTGTCCTGCGCCGGAACTATCACGCGGCCGGTGCCATGGTGCGGGGAGATGAATCACGGCTGCAACAGGCGTTTTTGAACCTGTTGCTGAATGCCGTCGAGGCCATGAGCGAGGGCGGTGAGTTGACGGTGGCCACCGAAACCGCCGGGGCGAACTTGAAGATCTGTATCCGCGATACCGGCATGGGCATTGAACCGGAAACCTTGAGCCATATTTTCGACACGTTTTTCACCACCAAGAAAAACGGAACGGGACTGGGCCTGGCCATCAGCCGCCGTGTTGTGCAAGAACATCACGGCGTGATTGAAGTCGAAAGCAAGCCGGGCGAGGGTTCCACTTTTTACATCATACTGCCCCTGATGTGACACAAGGCGCGGCCCCTTCTTCCTTCTTCATTCTTCCTTCATCCTCACTCTCCCACCAGGTGATACGGACTCAGCGCGTCTTCGCCGACGTGGGTGGAAGGCATGGCCTTGAGCGAGAGCGCAAAGGCCACTGTGAAATCCGTCGAACTGCCCAAATTGTTCTGCACGCGGAACGTGAGCGCGGCCGTCCAGCTTCGCAGGTCGCGGAAAATGGTGTAGGCCTGCTCCTGGAGCCGGCCATCCGTCGAATTGAACGTGTGCGCCACCCGGACCCCCCAGTTGTCGTCCATCCGGTAATAAAATGTGCTGGTGATGAAATTGTTTTCCACGGGGCTGATGAATCCGCCGCGCAAATACCAATGGCTGAGGCCCCAGCTCCACCGGTCTCCGGGCGCAAAAGTGATCTGGTGAAACGCCAGGTTCATCTTGCCGCTGTCAGTGTCATAACGCACCTGCGATTCCACCGAGAGCCAGGTGCGCGGGCGAAAAACCAGCACTGAATACAGATCGTTCAGCGAGCTTTGGCCGCCGCGCGGGTCCAGCCGCCAGTCGAGCAGCATGTTCCAGTTCAAGAGGTCTTCCAACTGCCCGTCGCGCTTGGTCTGCAAGATATTTCGCAGGCCGAAGCGGACGACATTCATGGTGTCAATCGAGTCAATGCTGTTGTAGTCCGGAAAATCCACGGGCAACAGCGCCAGCGAGGGGAGCTCGGAGTCGAACGGCGGCAGTTGCGCCGGCGGCACGCTGGGGTCGGGCACAAACACATAATTGGCCGAGGGCTCGATGATGTGGCGCAGTCCGTCAACCTGGAAAAAGGAATTGGTGGCTTCGGGCCATAATTGCGAGGCCTTGAAGGAAACCTCCACGCCGGTATTAAAGACCCCGCGGACAACGTCGCTGTTGGGCTGGCCGTTGGTGAAGTTCTGGCTGCCGTAATAGGTCAGCCACCCGCCGGCGCGCGGGGTGACGTTCAGCCAGTTGAAGAACGTCCACGGCAGGGTGATCTGATGATAGGTGTCGGCGCGGGTGGCGGAGGCCACATAAATACCGTTGGTGCCCGGGTACAGGCCGTTGGTCGCATTGGCGCCCCAATCGCGATACCAGCCGATGGAGTTCTGACTGTCATAGTAAACGGGCGTGTCCAAAATTTCCTGGCGGTAGCCGGTCAGTTGCACGTCCGGCAGCCGTTCCACCTGGCTGAAAAAGTCGTTGACGCGCGGTGTGGCCAGCGCATCGAGACTCCAGTTTTCCCAATACTTGTTGGCCTCGATGAACGTGTTGGGCTGCGGATTCTCCGTATAGTTGCCCTCGAAGAAATCGTGGAGGAACAGCGGGTCGCTCTGATAGTTCACCAGCGCCTTGAGGTTGAGATTGGTCGAGGGGGTCGCCTGCCATCCCAGGTAAAAGCGCTGCCGGTTCTCCGGAATATTGCCGTAGGCCGGAAACACGTTCGTGCTGTAGTTGGGCTCGCTGTCGTGCTGATAGTAATAGCTCATGGTGGCCGCGCCCCAGCGGCCCATGTTCAAGGTGACGTCCGCGCCCGTGCCCGGCCCCCGCCGCGTCCGTTCATCCACATGGATTTTGCCATCCACAAAATCGCCCAGATACCAGTTGTAGGTGTTCAGCAAATAGGCGCCGTAACGGCTGCGGTAACCGGGGGTGTCGGTGAGATTGTTCGCGCGCGGGCCAAGGTTGCGCACGTAGTAGGGAAAATAAAAGACGGGCACGCCCTTGACGTAGGCCACGGCATTCCACATCTGGATTTTCTTGCCGGGTATGATTTTCACCGTGCTGGCCCGCACGTAATAGTCGGGATCGGAATAGTCGTCTGTGGTCGCCAGCGCGCGGTGCGCGTAGTACACGCCATTGGTGGTGTTGCCCGAGAGGCCCGCGCCGCCGGCAAACACCGGCAGCCGCCCGGTGCGAAACTCGTCGGCCTGCATCTGACGCGTCTTGTAATTGTAGCGGATGTGCTCGCCCACCCAGAGCATGTCAGTGGACTCGATGCGCACATGGCCGTCCGCCTCGACGTCGCCGGTCTTGGTGTTGACCATTGCGCTGTCCGCCGTGACCACGACCGCGCCATTTTGGTAGTCAACGTAAACGCCGTTGGTGCCGTAGGCGATGCCGTCGGCAAAGCTGATATCGCCTTGGACCGTGCCGGGAAGGACTTCGCTCAACTGCTTTATCACGACATCGCCCGCATCGTCCTGGGCGCTGGCTGACCAGGGCAGCGCGATGGCGCAAAGCATGAGCGCTAGGATAATGGCGGGGAACTTTGTCATCGGGCGCGGTCAATTAAACAGAATCCCCCGCGCCTGCCAAGCGGGTTTTATGGGAGATTCGAGCGGACCAGGAAACACCGCAGTCCTTTGGCCGGCTAAAAATGCAAACCATCTTATTCTATTGGACAAAGATCCGAATGACTTGCCTTGGTAGGGCGCGTCACTCCGTGCGCGCCGGGCGTCGGTTGCCATGGGACGGCGCGCACGGAGTGACGCGCCCTACCGCCCTGTCGTCGTCTGTGCCCATCTGTGGTAAAGTGCGTCAGCGTTCGCCTGGCACCTCACCCCGCCCCTCTCCCCATCCCGCTTCGCTGACAGCTACGCGGGACGCGGAGAGGGAGAAAAATCTGTGCGCATCTGTGGCAATTCTCCACTCTTGAACACGGTCTCTCGAAAATGGCTGTTCATTCGGTTGCCCATCGTTAGACTGGCGCCGGTTAAGGATATGAATCGCAAGCCGTCAATGCTCGTAATCTTCCTCACGGTCTTTATTGACCTTGTCGGTTTCGGCATTGTCGTGCCGCTGGTGCCCCTGTACACCCGCGATTATGGCGCGAGCGGATGGCTCATTGGAACGGTGATTGCGTCGTTCTCGGCCATGCAGTTTGTTTTTTCCCCCATCTGGGGCCGTCTTTCGGACCGTCATGGCCGCCGCCCCATCCTTTTGTTCAGCACCGCCGGCGCGGCGCTGTCCTACGTGCTCTTTGCCATCGGCTCGGGCTTTGCCAATCATGGAATCGCGCTGGCGACCCTGCTGGCGTCACGCCTGTTCGCCGGCGCCTGTGGCGGCAACATCACCGTGGCCCAGGCTTACATTGCCGACATCACGCCCCCGGAACAACGGTCCAAGCGCATGGGTTTGATAGGCATGGCGTTCGGCCTGGGATTCATTTTCGGCCCGGCCATCAGCGGTCTGGCGCTGGCGGGTTTCACCCTCGGCGGGCTTTGGGGAATCCCGCGCTTCGTTTTTCACGGATTCGGCCCGTCCGGTCCGGGCTGGGTTGCGGCGGCGCTGTGCGCGGCGAACTTCCTGCTCGCGTTCTCAATTCTGGTTGAGAGCCGCAAACCCGAATCGGGCCAGGTGGCGGCCCGTCCGCGCTTTGCGCAATGGGCGCACACGTTTTCGCAGCCGAAAATCGGCCTGCTCATCGGGATTTTTTTCCTGGCCACCTTCGCTTTCAGTTGTTTTGAAAGCACCCTGGCGCTGTTGGTGAACGACAACTTCAAGCTGGGCATTGTCATGGATGAGACCAAACCTGTGACGTCCATCACGTCTCTGTTCGTGTTCTGCGGACTCATCGGAGCCTTCATCCAAGG
>Ga0326728_10018755_pt1 | contig 13561 bp, 10 predicted proteins | sample MB3enrmetagenome_FD_207602 | JGI IMG/M metagenome (GOLD analysis project Ga0326728, IMG submission 207602) | Lab enriched peat soil microbial communities from McLean, Ithaca, NY, United States - MB31MN | ecosystem: Environmental > Terrestrial > Soil > Wetlands > Peat | place: USA: New York... | reverse complement strand
TTAAGTCCTGTTTGGCGCTCAAAAGCGGGATTTACAACCAAATATCGCAGGTCATATGGCTTGCCATTTTCGTCGCAGATAATTTCATTAAGAGAAAATCCCTCTTCCATCCTGTCAAACAGTGTTCGGTAACGCTCTTCACTTGCCTTTAGCACTTCTTCAGCTTTCTTGCGCTCAGTAATGTCATAAACACTGCCTATGAGGTTGGTACAGCGCCCACTTGAATCAAATAATGGCGTGACAGCAACCTCACCATATTTTCTGCCCGAAGGATAATCTGTAACCTCTTCCCAGCTTACAGTTTTGCGTTCACAAATCGCTTGTGCATAATTCTTAAGAACTAACGATAAAGACGGCTCCGGAATGACTTCCTGAACATTCTTGCCTACAACCTGGTGTTCATTCAATCCTGTAACCTGCAAGAAGGATTGGGAAACAGACAAGAAACGAAAATCACAGTCAGATTTAACCGACAAGAAAAACAAAACTTCAGGAACACTAGCGTAAATTGAGGCGAGTTCGTGTTCCTTGGATAGTAGCGTTTCTTCAGCTTTCTTGCGATCAGTAATATCAGTTCCTAAAACTGTAATGCCTTCTGCTGAAGGAAAAGCGGTCATCCCGTACCAGGCATTAGTGTTCTTGTCTCCCATTTCAAACCGTCTAATCTCCCTCTTTTCCATTGCAGCATGGAAGTTCTCTTCAATGATTGTTCCCACATGTTTTGGAAACATCTTCCAAATGTTCTTCCCAACAAAATCTTTCGGCTCCTTTCCTACTCTACCTGTGAATCGTTTGCTCGCAAAAACAAAGTTCCAGTTTCGGTCAAGCACATAGAAGTCATCTTGGATGCTGTCTAAGATTTCAGTGATAGTTTGGTAACTAAGTTCAAGTTCTTCTTTAGCTTTCTTGCGTGTGGCAATTGTTTGTTCACCAATTTTGGCTCCATTACTCTCTTTATTTGTAGGCAAACAAGCACCGCAATTCCCAAGAGGTCTTATCATCACTTTCACAGCTAAGAAATAAAAACATTCCTTAAGCACAAGTTTTACGCTAAAAAACTGCGTGATTGATGGTTCCCAAGTTAATCTTTTCTAGTATTAGTCCATACCTCAAATGCGAAACTGGTGAGTGCCCAATGCCAACCTCGTTTCTCAGCTATGTGTTCTCCGAATTCTTTTTGCAACCGTTTGTCCATCCTGAGGATTCCGCTTGTCTGATGACGAGTGGCTTTGAACTGCATAAGCTTCTCTTGCAAATCTTTAGGTAACAGTTTGTTGATCCTGTTTCATAGAGTAAAAGCAAAATTTCACGCTTAAATTTCACACGAGAAAACGTTGAACAAGCTTGGCACAGAACTTAGGTTCAAGCTCGCCGAGTTGCATACCAAACGAGTTCTAATCAAATCAATTGTTAGGCAATCTGAGGCCAAACTAAACGTACATCCCGATGTAGGCGCAAGCCTACAAATCTATAGAGCCAAATCTCAATGTGGTCATGTCTGACGGCGATTGGTTACGATTGGGGTCGAAACATTGCTTACGATAGTTTTGCGGGTTATAACATAGAGAGACATAAAGACGTGCACACCCATGAAGGCGCCACATGCAATGAAGACCGGTTCGTATCCTAACGTCTGCGCGATCAATCCGCCAGCAATAAGCGAAGAGAACTCAGCCAATCTCATCGGCACATGAAGCATACCTATGTCTAGTGACACGTTCTTGCTGTCCTTTGCCACCTTAAGTACTGTGTGCTCAAAGTAGCCGACGCCGTAGCCCCGGACGAAGGCAAGAGTCAACAGTGCCGCCGGAAAAATAAAGCCTGAACCTGAAAGAAAAACGGAAGCAACAACGCTGACAAGGGTCAGGGCTAATGCTCGTTTCCAATCTAAACGTTGTTCAACACTAATCCATGTTGCTGCAGCGGACATAGCGTAGTATAGCATGAATAGCACCCCAATTGCAATGTAGCTGTACCCAAGCTTTTCACTCATGAATATGGGCAGAAGCAGGTTAACCAGCGGATAAGTGGCAAGACTGTTAAACATAACTGCTACTGAAGCTAGCCAAAACAGGCGGGGCCTGCCCCTTGGATTCAACGGGTTCTCGAAGTGCTTGGTTTTAGAAATTGGAGTTGTTCCGCCCCGTCTCCAAAGCAACAAGGCGGGGACACCGATGGCCAAGGCGACAATAGTCAACAGTAGAAGGCTATGTGAGAAACCGAAGTATTCTATGCCGAGCCCAGCCATACCGCCGCCCAGCGCCATCCCCAACCAAATGATCCCGTTCATTTTGGTGGCTTCGTGACCTGCCCGATGAGGGGACAGGTGATAGATCGCAGTTCGGCTTACCGCCCAATAAGAAGACTCGCGGAGGGCTTCGACAAGCTTACCCAATGCAAACAAAGGCCACGTGGATGCAATGTAGTAGATCAGAGTTGAGAAGAATGCGGAGGGCCAGTTTATGAGTACGAAAACATGGGACCAGCCAATGTGGTCCGCGATCGAACTGAAGAATAGACGGGCTAGTAGAAAAACCAGCGGCAAGATTGAGAGGACCAACCCTATTTCTGCCACGTTGACATTTTTTGCCAGAAGTAGCAACGGAATAAGTAGAGTGAGCGCGCCTGAAACGAAGTAGTTTAGGAACGTGATGGCATTTACTCTTATCAAACCTCTTCAACTCTCCAAGCGAGCGCTTCATCCTTAGCGGATACTGATTAATTGATTCAAGTCAGAGACTTTCTCTCATAAAAAGGTGAAGGAGAAGCTTACTCAGGAATAATTTAGCGGTGTTAGGTGAAACAGCAATTGAGGCCAAATCGGGTAATCATGACTCATTAGCTTAAATAAGCGACTGCTAAGCTCTATTTGGCAAAATGGGCTAAGCGCGGGATGTCAGGTTTAACCCACGTTTTGATTTCCCGCGAAAACTATAATGTTATTGATCAAACTGCAACTAGCAACCCACCAAAAGAAGTGAGTCGGACTTATCTTACCCCATTGATGAGATGTCTACTTTTTTTATACTTTCGCTTCGCTGGTTTTTTCTCGGTTGAATATGGTAATCATAGCCGGGAAGTAGAAGGTCCTAATGACAAAAGTATCGAGCAACAATGATATTACGAAGGCTATGCCTATTTGCTCAAGGAACCCGTAAGGCACAAAAGCTAAAGAGCCAAGTGAAACAGCGAGTATTATCCCAAGTGAAGTAACGACTGCGCCAGAACCAACCATCGCCCTTTCTAATCCTTCTCTTGCACCAAGTTTGCTCTGTTCCTCTCTTACCCTTGTGAGAATGAAAACCGTGAAGTCGTTGCCGAGAGACATCAAGATAACGTAGAGGACAATTGGGATCAAGAAAATGAGCTGCTCGTTCAAGATGTATTTTGCAATTAGGTAAAGTATACCCGTTGTCCATGTAATGCTTATGAAGACGCCGCTGAGAGAAATGAGAGGATAATACACTTTTCGAAGAGTAACGCCCAGCACAACGGCGATAACAACTAGAATTATGATTTCTAGTTGTGTTAGAGCAGTCGTGTAATAGTTTCTCAAATCAACAATGCTTGAACTTAACCCCCCCACTAAGAAATCCGTGTTAGCTCTTAGCTTTTCCATCGTTGAGAGAGCAGCATTTGAGTAGGGATCGCTTTTTATAAAGACAATAAAGTAGGCGTTGTAACCCTTGTTGAAGATGTATTGTGCAGATGTTATTTTTGATGGTTCTATTACTTGTGTTCCGTTTGCTGTTGGTCCTACCACTTGTGTTACGCCGTTCGTTTGCAGGATGTTTGTTGCATAAGCTTTCAGTGACGAGACCGCTTGAGGTTCAAAGGTGCCATTGTTGTTGATTGCTGGTTGACTGAAATTTACGATGACGAAAGTAGGATAAATAAGGTCTGCACCAAATTGAGAGTTAATAGTGTTGAATCCTTTTACGCTTTGAAGATTGTTGGGGAGACCTTCGCTAAAGTTGTAGGTGGTTGGCAAGGTAAACCAGAAGTAAATGGCTGGTGCAGCGACCACTAAGATCAAGCCGACCACAAGAAACTTTTTGTATTTTGATGAAGAAAATCTTGCGGTCTTGTAGAATATTGAGCGAGTGTAGTTTATCGGTTTTGAAATTTGTGCGTTTGGTTTGCGGCGGAACAATCTTTCGCCGATGATGGCAACGATTGCTGGAAGCAGGGTTGTTTCAAGTGCCACAGTCATTAGGACAGAGCCTAGCAAGACCGGTCCCCAGCTTCGAAGGCTTGAAATAATAGAAAGTGCGCCTAAGCTACCAGCTACTGTTAATCCGCTTACGATAACTGCAAATCCAGCTTTGTTTGTGGCTATTTCAAAGGCTTCTTCTCTGGGTTTCTGGTTTTTAAGTTCTTCCCGATACCTTGAAAGAATAAAAACCAAGTAGTCGGTTGCAACCCCTAGAATAACCGCCGTCAACGTGTAAGTGACAGTGAAATCAACTCGTCCCAATGCCAATCCTGTGACGTAAACAGCGACATAACCTAAGCCAGTAGCAAGCGAGACAATAAGCAGAGCCAATATAGAAGAAACAGCTGACCTAAGAGTCAGTGCTACAGCAATAACTAGGAACAAAAAAGTGAAGCCGAAAACGAATCCCGAGCTTGATGTTAAAGCTTGGGTATCGTAAGCTATGGCTCCTTGGCCAGTAACTAACGCATTGTTTCCAAAGTATTTGACCGCCAAAGCCCTGACGGTTGAGGTTGCGTTTTGTGCAGGGTAAAAATTATTTGCACTACGATAATTATCGTCAACGTTAAAGTTTATGGTGACAAGAAAAGTTGAGTTATTTGGGCTTATGTAGCTCTGAGTGATAAAACTTGGCGCGCCTGAAAGCCCAAATTCTTCTATGTAAGTCAAGCCTGGGTCGCCGCCTGCGAGGATTGCTTGGACAACCTGTATGGGCGTAGGATTTCCTGAAAACTGGGAGATAACTTGGGCTGTCACCGGTAGGATGCTTGTTTGATAGTTGGTGACATTCATATCATAAAGGACTGCAAACAGAAAGGGATTAGGCGGGTTTGTACCGAACGCTATCACCGCAGCATCTGCTGTTGCATTTTGCACTCTAACGGCTGGATCGAGAGTGGGGTAGGCGGTATAGGATGCGTTAAGGTTAGTCATGAAAAGGGCAATGTACAGGGAGTTGTCGTTTGCTTCTCGTGCTTTCGAGATAGTAGTGTTGATTGCGTTTTGAGCGTAACCCGAGGTTGACCAGTTGCCTATGAAACGGCTTGGATAACTGTAAACTTGATTTGCAAAATCTGAAATGTTTCCGTAAGTGTTGACGATTGATTCAGAGTTTGGTGTTATAACAGCATCAAGAAAGTCCTTGTAATCGGTAAAAGCCGATTTCGTGTTATAATAGTTAGGTAATGAACTTGCTTTAACTGCATTCTGAAATTGCAGGGTTGAATTCACTAGACTTAAGAAGTTTGCTTTTGCTTTTATGCTGTTTAAAGGTACAATGACGGTTAGTGAGGAGTTAACCGGGCTGATCGATGCCAACGCAGTTTGCGCTTTTCCTGACTCGCTTTGGGAAAGAGCACTTGAGGAGATAGAGTATGAAACAAATTTACCATAATTGAGTATGAGTGGCATGAGGGCGATGAATACTATTACCCAGATCAAAACGATGGTTCGTTTGCGTCTCATGATTAGCCGTGAAAAATTCATGTTTTGGTATCTCCATTGGCTGTTTACAAAATGTAAAACGATTGCCTATAAGCTTTACGATTTAAAAAATAACTGATAAGATGTTTGACATTTTATTAAGTCACTTGAGAACCAAAAGCCATAACTGTACGCTTCGATACACGATATTCAAACATCATTAATTGAGGCAAGACCTTGCCCAAAAACTTGGATGAACTTGACTTAGAAATATTAAAGTCCTTAATTGAAGATTGTCGGAAATCCACAACCCAAATTGCAAAAGAAGCACACACAACTCGACCAACCGCAATAGCAAGGATAAATCGTCTCGTAGAAGAAGGAATAGTTGATTTTGGCGCCAAAATCAACGTGACTAAACTTGCGTTGAAACTTGCGACCATTCACTTTGAAGCTCAAAAAGGACAATCCACAGACGATATCTTGAACGCACTCAAGAAGTGCCCACGCATAGTGCAGTTGATTCAGCTCACGGGAAAACCAGTTTTTACTGCGCTTATGGTTGTTGAAGATGCCAATACGCTCCTCTCCAGCATTGAACGCATGTCATCCACCCTTAACATTAACGTAGTTTCTTACCAGCGGGTTCTGCCTCTAATAGGCGAGACGTTCAGCGTAAAAATAAGCCCTGAAAAACATGACCTTACACCCTGCGGAAACGACTGCCGCCTCTGCTTATCCTATCAACAGAACGAATGCGTAGGATGCCCAGCAAGCAATTTCTACAAAAAGCAAAAATGAACAGTTCAGAAAGAATGCTCATTGAATCAAACGAATGAGGCGACGTTTTATAGTGGTGACGAAAAAAAGATACACTGATTTTCCGTTCCTCGGAAAATAGAAAAGAACGCCTGCGATTCTATTTCGCGCCGTCAGTACTATCGCGTGCAATTTAGACATTGGACCTTAGGAAGTGAGCTATAATTTCATCCGATAATTTGAGTTTAATTATCAAAAGCAGGGTCAGAAATAGGCTGAATTTGGAAATGGCGCAGGATGCTGGATACGCACGTTTAGACTCCACACGAAAGCAATAAATTGATGTATTCTTTGGAGATACTGCGTGATTTACTTGTCACTTGAAGTTGTGCCGCATGTTGAGCTGGAAAAATATTTAGGTAAATGGTATGAGATAGCACACCTTCCTGCAAAATTCCAAGAAGGCTGCAACGAAACCACCGCCACTTACACTTTAGCAAAAGATGGCAACATATCCGTGCTCAACCAAGCAACAAAAAATGGCAAGATGAAACAGGCAAAAGGCAAAGCAAAAGTGGTTGATAAGAACTCTAACGCAAAACTCAAAGTAACCTTCTTCTGGCCATTCTATGGAGATTATTGGATTATTAAATTGGGGAATAACTACGATTATTCAGTTGTTGGCACACCCAACCGCAAATATCTTTGGATATTAAGCAGAACCCCACAAATGGACGACAACCTATACTCACAAATAATAGAATACGTAAAGTCAAAAGGCTTCGACCCAAACAAGCTCATCAAAACTTTTCAAAAGGCATAAAGCGCATACATCTAAAAAATAACACTTCCTGAAACATTGGGTTAAATTTATCGCGTACATTATTGGCACATTCAACCAAATTCGCGTGTAATTTAAACACTAGAGCTTAGAGGGTAAGCCACAATTTTACTCTATAATTTGGGCATGATTGTCAAAAATAAATTCAGAGATAGGCTGAATTTGGAAATGGCGCGGGATGTCAGATTTACGCTCGCGTTTAAATTCCACACCAGAAAATATGCGAAGAATGCTCTCCTATCAGCAAAAGTGAGTCGGACGGATCCGGCTTTCCCACGAAATGGTTTGAGTCCCTTTATTTCGAATATTTGAATCTAAGGAATATGAGCAAGTGCCCTGAGTTGCGGACATGAACAGGTTCAAATCCGAAGCGAACTTAGCCAAGCAGGGTTCAGGTCCGACGGGAATCACCGGTGCGCACAGGCGATTCCTCTCTCTCCCACCCTTTTTTGACCACCTTTTAAAAGTGTGAACTATTGAATTCAATTATTGTTAAACTTAGTCACTTTTGTGTGTGCTTTATTAGCCAGTTAAAGATAGCGCCTGCCGTTTCTTTGTCCAGTTCTGCATTTGGTGCGTTATAGCTTAAAGCAGCGTATTGCGCGGTTATTTCTTCTCTTGGCTTAACTTCATGCTTTAGTACATGATTAGCGTTTTCTGGGTAGAAAAAGGATACTGCCTTTCTTTGTGCACTTGCACTTTCTAACTCTTGCCCGTCATACTTCCAGTCTACTTGGATGTCTTTTTTGCCGATAATTACTAGTATAGGCTCTTGAATTTTGGGGATATATTCAGGTAGGCTATAGCACCATAGCTCTCTGGAAAATGGTAGATTGGCTGGATTCCAGAGACTTAGCACTATCAGTTTTATGTTGCCTTCAGGAAGAACTGTATCTTTGGCTGGCGGTTTATCGGCAATGAAATCGGCGACGGCGTTATCGTAAGTTTTCATCAAGGCTTCGGCATCGGGTAGCCGCTGCGCTTGCTCATAGATTTGACTGCGAGACACTTCACCAATTGCTCGTCCAGGTGCCCCAGTCAAAACTAATCCTTTGAAACGGTTATTCTTGGCCTGCAACTGATAGTTGACAGCGTGAATTGCGCCTTCACTGTTTGTTAACACAAAAACGTTGTCTTTGTCAACGTTTGGCTGTGTAGTTATCTTCTCTACTGCGCCTTTGAGTTCTTCCACATGGCTTTGCATGCTGATTTTGCCGATGAGTTTAGCTATGTTTTCTCTTACGTGAGGCCCAGAAGCCACCTTATCGTAACGCGTTGTTACAAAACCTTGACTTGCAAGCGCCTCAGCCAACAGTTTGCCGCTGCCGTTTGCTCCAGGCAGGAGAGGTGAGCACCAATCGCGGTCTGTGGGGCCGCTTCCTGCGATGAAGACGACTGCTGGGTGCGACTCTTTGTCTGCTGGCGCCGTAATGGTTCCGTAAACGTCTGTGTCAAAAACTCGCCAAGATGCTTCCTTACTTTCTATGGGGTAACTGTGCATCTACTTTTTCTCCCAACGCTATAATCCACGGGAACTATTTAAGATGGTAGAAAGCGTTTTCAAGCCATGAAAATGTTGGACATCTTGAAGTCTATAGTATCTACAGTATTACTCTTTTTGTTTGCTTCATACAGCCAATATAACTGTCCGCCAATTCTCCAATGAGGATTCTGTCTTCTACAAGAATCTGTAGCCTTAGACAACGCTAAAAATTACAACATCTATAACAAATGCTGGCCAAGATTTTCAGGCTAAGCCTTTAAAAGAGCTATACCGTGAAGTAATAGCTTCGGCTATGGCTGCTCGACATACATCTTCTTAAATCTACGCTTAAATACACGATCGCTCTACCAACGATAATAACATCCGCACGGTTGTCTGGTGATATTAAATTGATCGATACAGAGAACCTGACCAAAAAATTCGGCGACCTTACAGCCGTTGACAGCCTTACGCTACATGTTAGCGATGGCGAGGTCTTCGGTTTTCTCGGTCCGAACGGCGCAGGCAAAACAACAACTGTCAGAATGCTTTGTTGCCTGATATCAAAAACTAGTGGGAACGCAAACATAGGCGGGTATGACATCGGAAAAAAGGAAGACTCAATTAAAATCCGCAAAATCATCGGATTAGTTCCCGATAACGTTGGGTTATCTGAAAATCTGACCGCCTATGATAACATAGATTTTTACGGAAAGATATACGACTGCTCGGATGCACAAAGAAAAGAGAACAATAAGCTTTTTCTTGAAATGTTAGGACTTTGGGATAAGAGAAACGTTTTAGCTGGGACTTTTTCCAAGGGCATGAAACAAAAGCTCGCCATAGCCCGCGCCCTCATCCATGAACCACAAGTCCTTTTCATGGACGAGCCTACGGCAAATTTGGATCCTGAGGCTGCGAAAACAGTCAGAGAGTTCATTCTTCAATTGAAAAAAGAGAAGAAGACAATCTTCCTGAACACTCACAACCTCGACGAGGCGCAGAGAATCTGTGACAGGGTAGCAATAATGAATACGAGTCTTAGGGCAATCGGTACTCCGCAGGAACTTGAAAGATCCGTTAGCGGTAGGAAGACAGTTATCGGATTGGAACAGCAAGCGAACGATGCGGTTTTTGGGGCTTTAAAAAAACTGGCGCTCAAAAACCTGTCCACTGGCGGCGACACGATAACATTTGACGTGGAAGACCCTGACAAGGAGAATTCGTCTGTTGTAGAGGCTATAGTGCTGTCGGGCGGTCACGTCCGATCAATCAATGTGGTTGGCTCAACTTTGGAAGATACCTATCTAAAACTTGTGAGGAAATAAATATGCGACTTTCAAAGGCGTGGATTGTAGCAGCTAGGGACTTCAAGATATTTAGGCGAGTAAAAAACGTCTGGGTTTCAATTATCGTCTTTCCCGTTATCATCTCGGTCCTGTTTCCGGTGATACTGGAGTATACGAGAGCAAGGGGGAACCACGGACTCGCAGCGCCGGGTGTGCTTCCAGCGTTGCTTAACTCCTTTTCCTTCTTTTTAGTTATAGGAGCAGCATACGTTCCCATAGGGATTGCCTCCTACAGTATAGTAGGAGAAAAAGTGGAGAAAAGTCTGGAACCACTTCTAGCCACGCCCCTTACTGACGGAGAAATATTGCTTGGAAAAGCCATTTCCGCAATTATTCCAACTTTAGTAGCAATGTATGCGGCTGCAGTAGTCTTTATGGTGGGCGTTGACGAGGTTACTTTCAATACACTTGGGTATTATTATTTTCCAAACTGGACTATCGCCACTTTACTCATAGTTCTGATGCCGGTCGCCATTGTAATGAGCGTTTTATTCAGCGTCATTGTTTCATCGCGAGTTAATGATGTACGCAGCGCTAACAGTTTTGGAGTTTTTATGTTCCTCCCCCTACTGGGCATATACCTTGCCAGCGAGACAGGTATAATAACCCTTGACATAAACAGCCTGCTTATAATCTCAGGCATACTTTTAGCAGTTGATGTGGCGCTGTTCTTTGTCAGCACAGCCACTTTCCGAAGGGAGGAAATACTGACAAAGTGGAAGTAGCAAAGTTAGAGGAGGGCGGTTCAAAAAAATGACAAAAGCCAAGTTTGAAATAGGCGGGACTGAAAAACATACCATTATTGTTAATGTGAGCGCGCTTCTAAAATACATCAAGATAGAAGTGGATGGCGAAAAAGTTCGTTAATGAAGCAAACTTTTCGTCATTGCCAAAAAAGTTCCAGGTTGAAATAGTAAACACCGAAAAAAATTACGCTCGCACTAAGTGGAAGTGTTTAGACTTAGATATCAAAAGTGGAGGTGAGAGTAACGACTGAAGAAACAATTGTGATAATTATCGTTGTAACCATTGCTCTTATGTTAATAGGTTATTTTCTTATAGGACCACCTGGTAACCGCAGATGGGATAAGAGAAAAAATTAATACTGGACCGTTCTCGTCTACCCAAGTCACTGCAGGTAGCAAAGCTGCTCAAAAAACCTAAAGGTGTATGCGTGTGCTGGTGCAAGCACGGCTCATTAGCGAAAAATAGTTAAACCTGCAAGAAAGAATCCGCACGCTCTTTTTCCTTTCTACATCGTCAATTATAGATACAGCGAGCAGAGGGTAACTAACCAAAGAGGTAGTTTTTTAAGGTTGAAGCTATATCTACTGCGCCAGATATTTGGGCGAGCGCTAGCTCAATGGCTTTTCTGTTTCGCCTCCTTCACCCAAAAGTTGGGAGCGCGGTTTTCTAAATTGACATCTGCTTGGCTTACCCCAAAAAACTGTGATCAGATGCGAGTTGACGTGGCTTCAAACAATAGCTCGCAGGGGCATCAACATTATTTTGGACGAAAATTTTGACTCAGTTTCAAAAATTAACGGAAAAAATAGGCTAAATTTGGAAATGGCGCGGGATGTTAGGTTTACACCCCACGTTTAAATTCAACACGGGCGCTTACATTCTAAAGATAAGAAATAAAAACAATCAAAATAAACATTAACAACCAAGAGCTCAGCAGCGGATTCTGAACTTTCGATTGAGACTTCGCAGTTGTGTGTTATAGTTTGTGACTGTTCGTTATCAATCACACAGATTTATATTCTTTTTTCAAGCTCTATGATCTAACACAGTTTCTTGATGCGCCTACTTTCATTTGATGAGTACAAATTTTAGTTAACAAGAAACATGAAAGGATGAAAAACATGAACAAAACCAAAGCTTTTATGGTTAGATTTTTAAAATCGTTTTTGTTATTAATTTCTGAATTAGCGAGTATGCAATCTGAAGCTCTTACGTGCCCCTACACTGCGAGCATGCCGCTAACATCCGCAAAGGGGCTATTCTGTGAGGTGAAACAATGAGGCTTGTAACAGCAAAGACTTTGAGAGTTGGCTGCATCTTTCTCGCTATCTTCTTGTTCTGTGCTTTCGCATTATTGCCTCATTCAGTTCTAGCTGCGAATTCGAATACGGTGACGGCAACGGTAACCGTGGGAAGCGAGCCTGGCGGTGTGGCAGTAATGTCCAACGGTTCATTCGTCTACGTTGCAAATTACGAGATCAACACAGCCTCGGTGATTAACACGGCGACGAATACGGTGACGGCGATGGCAACTGTTGGAAGCAAGCCTACCGGTAGTCTCTGTACAGTTTTATCGGCGGACTTGGCTTTAACGCCCAACGGCGAATACGCCTATGTAACAAATAGCGGCGGCACTACGGTTTCGGTGATAAGCACGGCTACGAATACGGTGACGGCGACGGTAACCGTTGGAACCGAACCTGTAGGTGTGGCTGTAACTCCCAACGGTGCATACGCCTTTGTAACAAACTACGGTAGCAACTCGGTTTCGGTGATAAGCACGGCTACGAATACGGTGACGGCAACGGTAACCGTTGAAGACGAGCCCGGCGGTGTGGCTGTAACTCCCAACGGTGCATACGCATACGTTGCAAATCTTGGCAGTAATTCGGTTTCGGTGATAAGCACGGCGACAAATACGGTGACTGCGACGGTACCTGTTGGAGGCTATCCTGCAGGTGTGGCTGTAACGCCCAACGGTTCATACGCCTATGTTGCAAATAGCGGTAACAACTCGGTTTCGGTGATAAGCACGGCTACGAACACAGTGACTGCGACGGTAACCGTTGGAATCATTCCTGTAGGTGTGGCTGTAACGCCCAACGGCGAATATGCCTACGTTGCAAATTACGTGAGCAACACAACCTCGGTGATTAACACGGCGACGAATACTGTGGCGGCGACGGTAACCGTTGGAACCGAGCCTACCGGCGTGGCTGTAACTCCCAACGGTGCGTACGCCTATGTCACAAATTTTGGCAGTAATTCGGTTTCGGTGATAAGCACGGCGACAACTGCTTCCCCATCTCCTACAATTCCAGAATTTCCAGCCCAATTGCTAATAATTACTTTAGTTGCCTTTACGATCACAGGCTTATCTGCGATTATCATTGCAAAGAAGCGGGTAACGCATGGCAGTGCGTTGCTATTTTAGCTTTTTTTGAGTTTAGTTTCTGCTTTTTCAACTCTGTTCAACTGAAATGCCGCAACTGCGTTGAGCAGCATAGCAATCATGCAGATTAATGCATGAACAGTGATCCTTTCTAGTTTCGATTTAGCCACGCGTCGCGATTAGGCCTCATTCTTAATCTTGATCCAGAAATTAATTGGACTCGAACCCGAGCCAGACTGTGTGAAAAGTCTCTTTCTGCGCTAGCTTCTTACCGTTAAGCTTAAAGCTAGCTTCACAACAACTGAAAAGCCATGAGCGAACACGTAAACGGAACCCATAGAGACCAAACAGT
>Ga0326728_10018754_pt1 | contig 13561 bp, 8 predicted proteins | sample MB3enrmetagenome_FD_207602 | JGI IMG/M metagenome (GOLD analysis project Ga0326728, IMG submission 207602) | Lab enriched peat soil microbial communities from McLean, Ithaca, NY, United States - MB31MN | ecosystem: Environmental > Terrestrial > Soil > Wetlands > Peat | place: USA: New York... | reverse complement strand
GCCGCCGCCGGCTTCGCTGGTGACGATGCCGCCGCCGGCTTCGCTGGTGACGATGGCCCCGCTGGCTTCGCTGGTGACGATGCCGCCGCCGGCTTCGCTGGTGACGATGGCCCCGCTGGCTGCGCTGGTGACGATGGCGCCGCCGGCTTCGCTGGTGACGATGGCCCCGCTGGCTGCGCTGGTGACGATGCCGCCGCTGGCTTCGCTGGTGACGATGCCGCCGCTGGCTTCGCTGGTGACGATGCCGCCGCCGGCTTCGCTGGTGACGATGCCACCGCCGGCTGCGCTGGTGACGATGGCCCCGCTGGCTTCGCTGGTGACGATGGCGCCGCCGGCTTCGCTGGTGACGATGGCCCCGCTGGCTTCGCTGGTGACGATGGCCCCGCTGGCTTCGCTGGTGACGATGGCCCCGCTGGCTTCGCTAGTGACGATGGTGCCGCAGGCTTCGCTGGTGACGATGGCCCCGCTGGCTTCGTTGGTGATGATGCCGCCGCTGGCTTCGCTGGTGACGATGCCGCCGCTGGTGGCGGCGTGGACGGTGGCGGCGGGTCGGACGGTGGCGGTGGCAACGTCGGCTCAGCAGGTGCCAGCGACGATGTCAACGGCGTTAGCGGTGCTGGCGGCGCTGGTACTTCGGCAGGCTGCGTGGATGCCGGCAGTGCGGCTGCCGGCGGCGCGGATGCTGGCGGCGGTGGGTCTGACGGCGGTGCGGATGCCGCCGTTGGCGGGGTGGTTGATTTTCGCGCCCGGAGCTTGCTGGTCGCAGACTTTTTTGTCGACTTGGTGTCGTCTCTTCTGCCCGCTTGGCGCTCCTTCGCCCTCGCTAACGCCACCTGGAGCGAATTAAGTAGTTCGTTTATGTCATTTTCCACTCCAAGCAGGTCTTCGTCTTCGATCTCCTGCAGGGCGGCGTGCCCGCTCTTGCATGCACGTTTTATCTGTGATTTGGGAGACGGACCGTTTGGAGGGTCGAATTCCATTCTGAATGCCTTCCAAGTCTTGCAGGTTTCAAAATCTCTGTCGATTTGACCGTCCCTCAGCTTTCGCCGGACCTCAGGTTTGTCGCGCAAATCAGAGATGTGAATCTCGGTACCTATGCACTTTTGCAGCCAGCCTTTGATCACGTGAACAAATCGGTTAATTTCGCGTTGTGAAATTTTCTCGGGAGAAACAGCGTTTATCTCGTCGATGACAACATGGGCACTGCCGTGGGCGACATCCGCCTTCATTTCGATCGCATTTTTTCCGGCGTCGAGGATTCGTTTATCTGACATTGCCGTGTGGTGTTTTGCTTCGATCAACGATAATGCCATCGCAACCGAATGATCCCGGAATTCCTTGTCGGACACGTCCGGGCGAAGTTTCAGCGCAGGATCGGCTTTTCGTCCTGTCGCGACAGCCTGCCGGAGCTTTTCGGCGAGCGAAGTATCTTCGTCCTGCGGCGTCTCTTTGAGTTTATTGGCCATCACGACCCCCTTTCCGGATTGGGTAAACATCGCTGGACCGGAACTCAGGGTGTGCGACGATCCAGTCCCGGATGACCTGGGGATCGAGCCATTTTGCATGCACGCCCATGGCTTTTTTTACTGCTGACAAATACCCTGCCGAGCAACCGAGGAGACCGGCACAATTCCGGCCATCGCACAGCGGCCGCAAACCCGGGAACCGTGCGGCCAGCGCCGGATCGGTTTTCGGCCCCTCTGGCGTTGATTCATTCTTTTTCATATTTTACGGCGAGGAATGCGACGCGCAGTCCTTTGCCGCTTCTATTTTGCCTGAAGGTGGCAGTTGGCCATTTGGGTGGCGTTGCAGAAGCAGGCACGGTCCGAGGATCGGACAGTTTAGATATACTCCCGGATCAACCATAACGCTCGGAAGTCGTTGATGGTGAGCTATATGCGCATAAAACACCCCGGCGTTATGGAGATCAACCGGCCGAAGGAGAAGCAGACAAATATGAGAGGTTGTCCGGGCAATTGTCGATTTTATGGCCATTAATGTGTGTTTTGTCCGTAGATGCATCACTTTATATGCTTTCACATTATTTGCTTGCGGATCCCGCGAATCGTCGCTTTTCTTCCGCGATGCGCGATGCCCCAGTTTATCCAATACATCCAGCAGCGTCGGTTTTGCCCATGTTGCCCGCGACCGAGATCAAGAAGCTCGCGAGGGACATTCGACAGCGTGGCTTGCTTCAGCCGATCTTGCTCTACAAACGGCAGATTATAGATGGCAGGAACCGACTGGCTGCGTGCAAACTGGCGCGCGTTGAACCGCGCTATCAGGCTGTCGATCCCGATTTGGACCAACGCGGTATCACCGCATTGGAGTATGTGATCAGTCTCAACCTACGCCGCCGCCAGCTTTCGGCTTCGCAGCAGGCGATGGCGGCGGCGGCGGCACGCCCGCAATGGGTGGCAGAGGCTCGCAAGATCAGCGTCTCCAATCTCAAGCGTGGTGAACGACAGCCCGAGAACGCACATGTGCCAAGTCGGGGGAGTTCTGATCAGCAACTTTCGAAGATGTTCGGAATCTCGGCGAGATATATCATTCTTGCGGCAGAGTTGAACAAGAAGCACCCACTTTTGGCTGGGGAGGTGATGCGTGGTGAATGCACCCTGAGCCGCGCGGCGCGCAGGGCTCGCAGCCTGCACCGCCAGCAAGAACAACTGGCCGAAAAGAAGAGCATTTGCTCCCATAAATCACACATCCAGATTTACCACCTCGACGTGCGGTCCACTTCGCGCCCAAGCAGACCCTTCGACCTCATCCTCACAGACCCCCCTTATTCGCAAGCCGCCATGCCGCTTTGGTTTGAATTGGGCCGCGTTGCTCGCGACTCTCTTCGGCCAGGTGGTTTTCTTGCCGTATTGGCCGGTCTCCAATTCCTCGACCAAGTAATACTCACGTTGGCCAAGCCCGAGCACGAGCTTAACTATTTTTGGACGCTTTGCCTCGCATTCGATGGTCCCCATGGCAAGCGACAGGGTTTGGGGATTACAACTTCGTGGCGGCCCATGTTGGTTTTTTTCAAGAAGCCATGGCACAAGCCGCATCGCCATATTGTGGACCGATTCCGCACTACACTTCCGCCTGATCGGGTGCATAAATGGGAACAGAGGCCTGAAGCCTTCAAGCCGATTATAGAAAACTTCTCCGCGCCTGGAGATTGGGTGCTTGACCCGTTTGCGGGATCGGGGTCGGTGCTTGAATGTTGCCGCCGACTCGGCCGTAATGCCGTGGGGATCGATGCCGATCCCGAAGCGGTGAGGATGATGGAGCAACGCCTTGGGGTGCGTCGCCTTTAGCTCACTTGTTCGTTGGCGTCGCTGCTGGTGGCAGAGGAATTCTCGATAGATCCTCCCCGACGTCTTGCACCTGTAGCCTCTGATAAATCCGATGGATTAATTCAGAGGCGTGGTTGACCAACCTCATCATCTTTGCGATGGGAATGTTGGCTTGCGCGCCGGCGGTGATGAACCTCACCCGCGTGCAGTGAAAGGTGCATCCTTTGAGCTCAGGCGAGCAGCGGAAAAGCCGATGCCAAGGCCGCGCCGGAGTCCACCACTTTGAGGCTCCTTCCGGCGGCAATGCGTCGTAAGCGCGGGCACCCGGTGTCGGTCGTTCTTTCTTAAGACGTTGGAATAGCGGAATTAACTCAGCCCTCAACGGAACGCGAAAATCTTTATTCCCTTCAACTCCCCCCTTAGGATCGCGAAATCCAATCGTGGATTTCTCTGGATGGACATCATCAATCCACACATCTTCGAGGTACACGCACGTTTCGCCAAGCCTACAACCCGTGTAAACCGCGACCTCAAAGCTTATCGACATCCAGGTCGGCCAACCATCTGCCAAGAGCCTGCGAATGCAGACAACCTGGGAATCGCTTAGCGGGGGCTTCTCCGGGGCTGGCTCGCGTTTGATACCGAGGTCAGCAAGCGGGTTGCGGGTGACGTACTCCCGACGGTTCGCTTCCTTGAAAAGCAGGTTGAGGAGCTTTAATTCCATCCGTGCCGTATTGTGCGAGGCCTGTCGCAAGCCGCTTTTGTTCGGATTGCCTCCATCCTTGGCGTTTGGAGTCTTTCCGTTCTTCGTTTCCTGTTTCCGCCAAGACATGTAATCGAATGCATCGTCGCGCTGAAATAACCGAGGATGAGCCAATCCGTGGATATCCATATAGACACCGAGATTCGCCCAGCGGGTTTGGTAAGCGGTCAAGGTTTTTGCGCGGCCGGCATAACGCGTTGCCAAATACTCAGGCACCCAGTCTTGCCATTTTCCCCTGGCCTTTCCGGCCATTTTGCGATCGGCCTCATCGAGACTCCGTTCCGCCTTCAATTTCATTGCCGCACGCCTGTCTTGGGAGATGCCGATGCGGAAAGGAGTTTTCTCCTCCACGATTTTGCCATCGGAGCGGCGATATTTCACCCACCAGTAAGGTGATCCCTTTTTCTGCTTAATTGATGCCATAAAAATAGTATATCAGTGATTCTTGTCCGCAATTCATGTCATCAGCGGCAAAAAGAGGCTCGAAAGAGCGGAAAGAGGCCATTTTTTCCGATAAAGGGTTTAATGGGTGACTTTCCCCACTTTCCCCAGATCGAAAAAAATTTAAAGAAACCCAGGAAGGTTATTGGGCTTTATGGAGCGATTTAGCTCGATATGAAGGGGGCGAGCGAAACGAGGGTTCGATTCCCTTCACCCGCTCCAATAAATGTAATGGCTTTACAATGAAACAGTTAGGAAATACTGCCTGCCTGAAAAATCTCTCACTGCTAACGCCCGCTGCTAACACATCCACCAAGAACCAAGCTTTTCCAAGGTTGTCAGGACAGCCCGCTTTTCCAAAAAGATGCGCCGACAGATGACGCGCTTGCCGACGCTGCTTTTCGCTTCAACGTGGGGGGGCCACCCGCTCAATCCCCGGCTGGATTTGTGGAATCACAGCCCGACGGGATTCGAGTGGGGCTATCCGCCAGCGGCCCGACGCAACTGGCGCTGGCGCTGTTTGCAGATTGTCTCGGCGACCAGGCGGAAGCGAAATTATGGGGGAGCGGCGCTTTTCAGCTTGATCCTGATGATTGGTTGATCGAGACGGCGGCAAGCAACCTGGTGGCTGGAATCAGATGGCTGCAATGCAATTAAACGCAGCGATTCAATCGGTGCCACGGGATTTTTGGACATCTGTTTCAAGGGCGCTACAAGGCGGTGGCGGTCGAGGCGGGGGAATCGCTCCAGGCTCTTGGAATGCTCCTGAGATTTATGTGGCGGCTAACGGTTCGCCGCGGCATGCTTCGAACAACGATGAACTTGAATCCGGACGGGTTGTTGGAGTTGGCCCGAGGCTACCAAGGCGCTGCGGTTTTGGCTGCCGCGGCAGACCTGGATCTTTTTAGCGCCCTCGCCGCTGAAGCTCTCACAGCCCCCGTCCTTGCGCACAGACTCGCTTGTGACCTTCGCGGCTTGACCATCTTGCTCGATGCCCTGACCGCCTTGCAGCTTTTGGTCAAGGAGGACGATCGCTACTCCCTATCTCCCGGAGCGGATGCTTGTCTCACAGCTTCCGGCCCACACAGCATACTCGCCATGGCCCAGCACCAGGCCAACTGCCTGCGCCGATGGGTCCAGTTAGCCAGGGTCGTCAAGATCGGCCAACCGGCCGAGCGATCCCCCAGTGTGCGTGGTGAGAAGAGCGACCAAGAGGCGTTCATCCAGGCGATGCACGATATTTCGGCTCCGGTGGCTGATCAGGTTATTGGAAGCATCAAACCGATCCAATTCCGCACCCTGCTGGATATCGGTGGCGCCTCTGGCACCTGGACGCAGGCGTTCCTCCGCGCCTGCCCGGCAGCCAATGCCATTCTGTTCGATTTGCCGGAAGTAATTTCCATGGCCCAGCGTCTTCTGGCGGAAGAGGGAATGGCAGGCCGCGTCCAGTTTGTGGCGGGAGATTTTATGACAGATCCGCTGCCACCTGGTGCGGACTTGGCATGGGTCAGTGCGATTGTTCACCAGAATTCCCGGAAGCAGAATCGCCAACTCTTCGCCAAGGCATTCCACGCACTCATCCCGACGGGCCGGATTGTCATCCGCGATATTCTGATGCATCCGGCCCGCACGCATCCAGTGGCGGGCGCGTTGTTTGCCGTGAACATGCTCGTAGCGACAGAGGGCGGCGGCACATTTACCTTCGAAGAATTGCGAGAAGACCTCGAAGCAGCGGGCTTTGTCGGTCCTGCGGTGGTGCGTCGAGATGAGGGCATGAACTCCTTGCTGGTTGCGGAGAAGCCCAGCCATCCCTGATGAGGTGCTCCTTTCCTTTGTCGAGCCATGCTGGCGTGGGCGGATACGGACCATTTTGGGCAGGTCAATTTCCAGCATCAAATTCTGTCTATCTCCCTTTCGTCTCGTGTGGGTTTCCGTTGAATCGGTTTCAAGTCGTATTTTGCAAAGAGACTGTCAGCAACAGCAAATGCTAAATTCTCTGTGGGGTCGCGCTCTGCGCTCATGCTGTCAATGACTTCATTGTAAAGCGCCTGTTTGCGTTCGAGCAATTCGAAAATGATTTCCTCGTAGGTTTCCTCAACCCACAAGTCGTAGGCAAAAACGGTTTTGGTTTGTCCCGGACGATGTGCGCGGGCCGTCGCCTGATTCATCACAGCCGGATTCCACCAGTGGTCGAAGTGAACAACATAATTGGCGGCAACAAGTTCGTTCAAACCCAAGCCTGCCGTTTTCGGGTGGCCGACAAAAACACGGTGCTCGGATTTGTCGCGGAAAGCGGCAAGGAGTTCTTTGCGCTTTTGGTCGCTCGTTGCCTTGGAGTAATTGAGTGCGCCAAACTTCGCCAGTTCCTTTTCCAGCCAGTCAGCCCCGGCGAAGCGTTCGTCCCTGTATTGCGAGAAAACCAACATCTTATCCCCTTCCGCCGCGATGTCATCCAGGCTATCACGAAGCCAAACGAGCTTTGAACTTTCGCCGGACCGTGGACAACGGTTGCATACCTGTTTCAGTTTATTTAGCAGGACGAGAATGGTCTGAGCCGTGATAGTTTCCCCCTTGGCATGAAGTTCCAAAACACCCTGCGCCTCAAGCTGGTCGTAGCTCTTACGCTGTTCATATTCCAAACGGATCCAAACTGGGTTCCGCACGAGAGGCGGCAAATCCATGAGCACATCCTGTTTCCGGCGGCGAAGGAACATCGGCCGCAGGACGCTTTGGATTCCCTGCGACCAGTCAAGCGGGCCTTGGGAGATTTCCGGCTTGAGCACATTGAGAATGGTCCACAACTCCTGAGTGTTGTTTTCCGAGGGGGTGCCTGAAAGGCCCCAACGACACGTAGCGCGGAGCTGGCGAACTGCGCGTGTTACTCCAGCGCTCCAGTTCTTGATGCGTTGCGCCTCGTCAAGAGCGATCAAATCGAATCCGCCTTTCCGCAAGCTCAGCACGTTCGCGAGGTCGTTTCGCAGCGTTTCATAAGTGGTCAGCCAGACGTGCGTTGGTTGCCGCCAGCGAATCTCGCGATTCTTTTTTTCGCCACGAACAACCGTGACGCCTAAGTTTCCAGCCCATTTGCCAAGCTCCCTGTCCCAATTCGGAATGACGCTGAGAGGGCAGACGATTAGTGCTGTGCGAATCTTGCCGGTCTGAAACAGCATCCGTAAAGCAACCGCAGTCTGCACAGTCTTGCCCGTCCCCATGTCGTCACCCAAGAGTGCCGATGGCTTTTCAAGGAGAAACTCAACGCCCCTAATCTGGAAGGTGTACAGACTTGACGGCAGGTCAACGACATTCCCCAAGTCAAGATTGACGGGACGTTGCAGGAGTGGGAGCAACAAATCCCAAATGCTCATGCCGTGCGTGACATTTTGAATGCCTCCGCCGCGCGTCTGCTCAAATGCGTTGCGGTTGCCAAAGTCGCTTTCGGAAAATGCAATCGCCGGAGTTTGGAGCCTTTCTGGGCCAAGAATTTCCTCCGGCATCTCGGCTTCGCTAGAATATCGCTTGCCGTCGGCACGCGCCGCACGAGCAAGCGGCTTATGCAAGTCCTCTGAAACCACGAAGCGAGCCAGCAACAAGGGCAGACAATCTCGAGTTGGGATCTGCCGCGCCGTGTGGAGCACGCGATTCAAATCCTCGGAAACACTCTCGGTCTTGGTAAGGAAACGAAAGTGATTCGGCGCGGCGGAGGCTTGGAGTTGCGTTCGAAGTTCCTTCGTGTCAGGTTCGGCAAGCAACGGCAGGCGAGAATGAGCCACTGACCCCACTTGAAACGGATATGCGACAGTGCGCGGCGCTGAAAGCAATGGCGCAGATGTTTGAGCCGGGGACGGAAGTGATGATAGCTTTACGGTTTCCGTCGTTGGAGGTCGGAAAACGTAATCATCTTCGGCCAGCCAACCAATCGTCGGCTCGGAAGGGTGGTCCACCGGCAACTCGCGCAACGATGGCGCGGCAATTTCACTGACCGCTTGTCCGAGATGTCTCTTAACGTTTTGGAGAAGCGAGGCCATTGGCGCTCAACTTTCAAGCACACGCTCGTCATGGACGTACTGTAGCCCCTCGGCGAGACGTTGAAACGGCTCGGTTAAATCCCAACGGCCAAACAAGTCACGCAATCGCTCGCCAGAGGAATCAAGGTCGGCTGCAAACTTCCAGTGAGCTTCAATCTCCACCTGGGCAAACTTGCCTGATGCAGACTGAAGGAGCAGCGATTTGGATTTGGACTGGTTCTCCTGCTTGGCTTTCGGGTTTCCTGGACGAGTCACGCGGATCACGGGCGCGGAAACCTTGTGGCGCACGTCAAAGTAAGCCTCGTCGGCAATCAAAATGAGTTGCGGCTTTTCACGGACTGAAGAAACCAGCGGCGCACCGATGAGTTCTGTCAGGATGTGAGGCAGGAGCGATTTGCCGTAAAGCGTCCGCTGAAGCTTGGTCGGACGAACCGGGGCAGTGCAACGAAACTCGAGTGGCTTGCCCCATTCGTCGGTGACAAGGATTGCGCCACGATAAGCTTCTCCGTCCTCAAATTCGCGGTAGCCAGGAAAGCCAATTGTCGTCTGCATTGCCGGTGTTGGTTGGTCGCCCATTTCGTAATAGTATCAATGATTTCACACAGGCGGTCTTTTTGCCGAGTTGGCCGCGTTCGATGACAGCGAACCCGCGAAATCCTGTTCCTGAACGGGAATAAAACTAAACCGGGCCGGTGGGTACAGTCAACGGCGAAAAATGAAGAAGCCGCTGAATCTGGTTGGCCCGGAAGTCCGCAAATTCCGCGACCGGAAGGGGTGGACTCAGGAGGTCTTGGCGGGGAAATTACAGTTGCAGGGCTGGGATGTTTCCAGGGTTTCCGTCGCGAAGTTGGAAGCTCGCCTGCGTTGGGTGTCAGATTGCGAGCTTTTATTTCTGGCAAAGGCGCTGGGGGTCAGCCTGCCGGACCTGTTCCCGCCAAACCTTGACCTCAAGAAGGTCGGGCCGCAGTTCCGATGATTGGCGTTGACCACCTTGGCCCGGATTCAGGAGGTGCTCGGGTGCAGGTGCGATGATCGAAGATTGACGCCGTCGATGCGCTTCTTTTCCAGGTGTTGACGAAGAAACGGAGTGCGCTTTGGGCGAAGTTGTGGCAAGGATAGGGTATGACGAATCTTCCTCCCATCAACCGCCGCGAATTCTTGCGCCTGACGGCGCTGGCCACCGGCAGCCTGGCCGCCATTTCATTGCCCGCCGCCGCCCCTGTGCCCGCTGTGCCCGGCCGCCGCCTGGAACGCCTGGCCACCGGCGCCAATGTCTGCGGCTGGTTCCGCTTTCCCCGCAATGAAACCACCGAACATTTCAGCGGCTACATCCCGGAGGCCGAGGCGGCGTTCATGGCCCGCCTGGGGCTCAAGCACGTCCGCCTGTGCGTCGCGCCCCGGATCATCATGAACCCGGCCACCGGCGACGTGCGGGAGGACCGCGCCAAGTACCTGGAAGCGGCCGTGGAGCGGTTCCACCACGCCGGCCTGCTGGTCATGGTGGACATTCATAACGAGGACCGCCCCGTTGAACTTGACCCTGCCTGGCAGGATGCCTTTGTCCGGTTCTGGGGATTGCTGGCCGCGCGGCTCTCCCGGTTCGACCCGGAACTCACCATACTGGAAATCATCAATGAGCCCGTGTTCGACCGGCGCGAGGAGGAGTGGAATACCTTGAATGCCCGTTTGGCCGCCGTCATCCGGCAAAACGCGCCGCAGCACACCATCGTCACTTCCGGGCCGGACTGGGGCGGCATTGACGGGCTGAACAAGCTCAAGCTGCTCCCGGACAGTAACGTGATTTATTCCTTCCACTGCTACGATCCATTCACCTTCACGCACCAGGGAGCCACTTGGGCTGGCGATAGCGTCAAGCCTCTGCGCGGCGTGCCCTACCCCTCCAGTCCCGAAGCGGTGGCGCCGCTTCTGCCCGCCTTGGAGGCGTCGCCGGCATCCAGGAAAATGGTGGAGTCCTACGGGAACGAGCGCTGGAACAAGGAAAAGCTGGCTGCCCGTTTCCATCAGGGCATCGAGTGGGGCGCCAAAAACCAGGTGACGCTCTATTGCGGCGAGTTCGGCGTCTATCCCCTGAACAGCAAGCCGGAGGACCGGGCCAACTGGTTCCGCGACTTCGGCGAGGTGCTCGCCGCCAGCCACAGTGGCTGGGCGGTATGGGGCTGGGACGAGGGCTTCGGCCTCAACCGCAGAATTGTGAATGGCAAGCCGGTGGTGGACGCGGTAGTCGTCAAGGCCCTGGGGTTGAAGGAGATCTGAGGCTCTGCGGGAGAGGACCGAGGCAATTGGTCAAGAATGACCAGGTGGTTTTTCAGACGAGTGCCGCCAGGAATCCTCATTGACGCCTCGCCTTCTCAGGCGAAAATAGGGCAATCGTCTTAACTTATGAAAGCGATGCGAAAAACAATTGCCGGACTCCTGGCCTTGCAAACGAGCCTTGCGGCCTTCGGAGGTGAATGGTCGGTGCCCAATGGCTCGGTGAAAATAACATGGGAAGAAACCGGTTCTTACCAGATTATTTATCGCGACCCCGACTGGGTATTCTCCGGCCATTTGTCGTCGCCCGCCGCTCGCGCGGAACAATCCCAGGGAGCCGACGCCCTCGGCGGCTATCGTCAAGTGGAATTTAGCTGGATGGATGGCGCTCTGCCCATGACCGGGAGCATCAGGGTTTACGAGGAAAAACCTCTGGTCCTCTTTTCCGACACCTGTGCGGCCCCGCGCCAGGACCCGCCCGCGCCGTTTCCAGATTTCAGCGGATTGCCCTCCGGTCTGCATGTCTTCAGCTACCAGCAGCAAACCTTCGCGCCACCCGCGTTCAAAGCGAACGAGTGCTCCACGCCCTGGCTGTTCTTCAATGACAAATCAGAGGCGCTTCTTGTTTCGGCCGCATCCCATTTCCTGGTGGCCAGCATGTTCGGGGACGGCCACACCCGCGCCGCCAGCGGATACAACCCTAAGTTGCGCAACCTGCCGCAAGGATTTTCGCAGCAGACGATTCTGGCCTTCGGCCAAGGCATCAATCGCACCTGGGATTTGTGGGGTCAATCGCTCAACACCCTTCGCGGGGCGAAACGCCCAGCCAATGATGCCGATAATCTGCTAAAATATTTTTCATATTGGACCGACAACGGCGCGACTTACTATTACAATTACGACACCAACAAAGGTTACGCCGGCACCTTGCAATCACTGGTGGCCCATTATCGGCAGGAGGAAATCCCGCTGCATTGCCTGCAATTGGACAGTTGGTGGTATTCCAAAACGTTCGCCGACGCCTCCGGGAGAATTGGAACAACCAAACAGCCCAAATTGCCGGCCGGCGAATGGAACCGCTACGGCGGGTTGTTCGAATACAAGGCGCACCCCTTTCTGTTCCCAAGCGGATTGGCCGAATTTCAGAAGTCCATCGGCCTGCCGCTGGCGACGCACAACCGCTGGATTGATCCCGCCAGTCCTTATCACGAGAAATACCGGATTTCCGGCGTGGCGGCCGTGGACCCCAAATGGTGGGACGACATTGCCGGCTACCTGAACTCCTCCGGCGTCGTGACCTATGAACAGGACTGGCTGGATCGCATCTACACATTTTCCCCGGAATTCAGCTCCACGGTGGACACCGGCGAGACCTTCCTGCGTGAAATGGCCCGCGCCTGCCGCGAGCGCGGCATGACCCTGCAATACTGCATGCCTTATCCGTGTTTTTTCATGGCGGGCAGTCAATATGACAATTTGACAACCATCCGCGTCAGCGACGACCGGTTCAGCCAATCCCGTTGGAACTCTTTCCTCTACACCTCCCGCCTGGCCGCTTCCATAGGTATCTGGCCGTGGTCGGACGTTTTCGCCAGCTCCGAGACCAACAACTTTCTCCTCGCCACGCTTTCCGGCGGCGCGGTGGGCATTGGCGATCCCATCGGCAAGGAAGACAAGGCTAACATCTTCAAATCGGTTCGCGCCGACGGCGTGATCGTGAAACCCGACGTTCCCTGCCTGCCGCTGGACCAGTGCTACATCACGGATGCCTCCAAGAGCGGCGAACCGTTGCTGGCCGCGGCTGCCACCGATCACGATGGCCTGCGCACCAGCTATCTTTTCGTCTTCAACCGCAACCGGACGGAGGCCAGGACGGCGCGATTCAACCCCGGCGAACTTGGCTGCAAAGGCCAGGTTTGCATTTACGAGAGCGCCTCCGGGACAGCCACACCATTGCCGTCAGACCAGCTCTTCGAAATCACCCTGCCTCCGAATGGAGCGCGTTCCTACATCGTTGCGCCCATAGGGGCGAGCGGCGCCGCCTTTTTGGGCGACAGCGGCAAATTTGTTTCCACCGGCAAGCAACGAATCAGCCGGCTGAAAGACGAACCCGGCAGGCTCTCCGCCACAGTTCTTTTCGCCCGGTCGGAAAAGACCATCGAGTTGCGTGGTTATGCCACCTTAAAGCCGAAGGTGTCCGTTCAAAATGGAACGTCTGACCATGAGACATTTGATCCCGCTACCCGTCTTTTCGCGCTGGATGTTTCGGTGAATCAGTTCAGGGCGGTGGAATCCGAATCCAACCCCGTGCGCAGCGCACTGGTGGAATTTACCTTTGGCACTCCATCAGGCCAATCCCCAAGGGATTGAAATCATCCAGCCCGAGGTTGCGACTTGTCGCGCCGCCGTGGGAAGCGCGACTTTGATAACGGCCTTCCATTTGTCAGAAGCCTTGCCAGTTGGGTTCTTCAACGTGCCGCAAAAAGCGGTGCGCGATGAAACCGACCGTCACATTCGCGGACATTGGAAACCGGGCCCATTGCTCAGGAAGCTCAGATGTAATCAACAGGAGACCATCCAAATCAGAAATTTCTTCCCGGACTTCAAAGACGAGGGTGAGGTGATTGCTGTATGGGTTGGGGCCAAATTCAGAACACCGAAGGTGCGGCGCATGATTTGATTCCTCTTGGGATTGGAGGCTGATACCATTTTGGGCAAACACGCCGTTCGCGTCAGGGCGGCCCAAATCAAAAAGCGTATTATGCCACAGCCTT
>Ga0326728_10018753_pt1 | contig 13562 bp, 9 predicted proteins | sample MB3enrmetagenome_FD_207602 | JGI IMG/M metagenome (GOLD analysis project Ga0326728, IMG submission 207602) | Lab enriched peat soil microbial communities from McLean, Ithaca, NY, United States - MB31MN | ecosystem: Environmental > Terrestrial > Soil > Wetlands > Peat | place: USA: New York... | reverse complement strand
CCGCTGCCGGCAGCATCGCCGACACCGCTGCATTCAGCGCGCCCGCATCAGCCCCCGGACTGTTTTTCATCAGCGCCTTCAACTCGTGGATCGCTTCTTTACGTTGATCGGGATTCTTGGTGGCGAGGTATTGCAGTTCCAGGCTTTGAATTTCCAGCGCATTGCCTCCCGCAATTTCCTGCGAGCCGTTTGGTGCCGGTGCAGCCAGGATTGCTGCTGGCAAAAGGGCGCTGATCAATAATCCGGCGAGTACGTGGCGGCGCGTCATGTCTCCTGCTGGACCAGTGGAGCCCTGAGCGCTGCTGTTGAGAACGGGCCGCAGCGGACTGGTTGGTCAAGCCACGGCCCATGTTCCTGGACCGCTGCCTACTCCCTCGCTATTCCCCCAGAGAATATGCTCGGAGAAGACTCCAGTCCAAAAAGCTGTCGTTCAGGTGATGTACACAGTCTGCCCCAACTTTGCGCAATCTGGAATGCACATTAGCACCTAGTAACCTACGGGGAATCTCCTTAGTAGCAGGCCGGTAGTACATTCCTGCAATGGGCCGTTAGTACTACCGCCAGTAACCTCCGCTCGCTATGCACACAGGAGTTCGCCCATTCGGTCCTGTCCCTGCGTACAGTATCAAGCTGTCATTTTTAACTGTATTTTCTCGCAAAGCTCGGTATGCTAACGGGATGGCGAATGTTCCAGGATCAAAAACTCCTCCTCCGGCGGCTCCTGCACCAAAAAAGAAAGGCGCGGAACTCTCCGAATCCGAGCAGTCCCATCCCTCCAAAGTGAGAATCGCTGTGGTCGAGAGCGATCCGCTCCGCTTTATTGGATTTCGCGCGCTCTTCGATTCCGAACCGGACATGGAGTTGGTCTCGGCTTCGGTCAGTGACATTGCCAACAATGCCGATGCCGATCTCATTCTCCTCGGCAGCCGTGGCAATCAGAATCTCTTCGACGTAATGGCCGGACTCAAAGCCCAACGACCTGACCTGCGCATCCTCGTCACCGGAGCTGGCGCCGACGACGAAATGATCTTGAAGGCTCTCGCCGCCGGGGCCAAGGGATATGTCGATGAGGCTGCCAGTCCCAACGAGTTCGCCACCGCCATCCGCATCGTCCACCAGGGCTCGGTCTGGGCTCCGCGCCGCGTCCTCTCCACCTTCATCGAACGCGTCACCTCTTCTCCCGGAAGAATCTTTCCCGCTGGCCGTGTCAGCTTCACCGACCGTGAGAAAGAGGTGCTCGAATTGCTCGTCGCCGGACGCTCCAACAAGGAGATCGGTGCCGCCCTCGGAATCGAGGAGCGCACTGTAAAGGCGCACGTGGCCAAGCTCATGAGGAAGGTTGGCGTGCAGAATCGCATCGCTCTCTCGGTCCATGCCATCACTCACTCCCTGGTCACCAGCAACCGGTAACACGCACTTGCAGGTTTCCAGATTCGAAGTACCTGCTTTGCAATTCGCACCTGCTTGAGCTTCGCGCGTGCTCTTCCGTGAGTGCGCGCTTCAGGCGTGTTCGCCCTTGACAGACCCGTTCGTGCTTGCGATGGGTGTGCTCTTGAGAGTAAGCGTGAAGGGTGTCATCCTGAGCAGCGCGAAGGATCCCCGAACCGCCTAACCCTCCCGCGCGGCCTCAGGCTTTTCTGCCAGTGCTCGATTCTCCTTGGCCTGGAGAAAACCTGTCTGCTTTCACCGCGTGCTCTTCAAGAGTTCCTTCTGTCTCACCGTTTCCAGCCTTGTGAAACTTTGAAACCTGTGAAACTTTGAAACCTGCAAGGGTTTATCATGCAATTGTGGAACTCCGATTTCCCCCACGGAAGGAAGCTGCATGAATAAGATTCTGATTGCACTCGTCGTACTTCTCTCAACCACTGCGGCTCTGGCGGATGGTCGCGCCGATGACATCGAGCGTCTGCAGAGTGGTGCCACTGTAATCTCAGAGATCATGTCTGCCCCTGACAGTGGAGTGCCCGATGAAATCATCCACAGTGCCAAGTGCATCGCCGTGATCCCTAGCATGTTAAAGGCTGCCTTCGGCGTCGGCGGAGCCTACGGCAAAGGCGTTGCCAGCTGCCGCACCACAAACGGTTGGAGCGCCCCCGCTTTCTTCTCTCTCAAGGGTGGTAGCTTCGGCTTCCAGATCGGCGGACAGGCTGCCGACATCGTCATGCTCATCATGAATGATGAGGGCATGAACAACCTGCTCGCCAGTAAATTCAAACTCGGTGCCGACGCCAGCGTTGCCGCCGGTCCCGTCGGCCGCCACGCCGATGCTTCCACCGACTGGAAGATGCGCGCCGAGGTGCTCACCTACTCCCGCACTCGTGGCCTCTTCGCCGGAATCTCCCTCAACGGTGCCGTCGTCACCCAGCATAAAGAGGACACCCGCGACTTCTATGGCCGCATGGTCCCCTTCAAAACCATCCTTCTCGGCAAAATTGAATCGCCCAAGGATGCATACGTTTGGCGCAACGCCCTGATGAAATACGCCGGCAAGTAAATCTTGCGCACTTCCCGCCCGTCTGGCTCACCCCAGGCGGGCGTTCCTGCCTCTGCCCGATTCCGCTTCTCGTTTTACGTGTTGCGCGTGTGTTTTGCCATTACGCGTGGTTGACCTTGCCATTCCGCGTGGTGGCCCACATCCGCCTTCTTTTGGCGAATGTGATGATACAACCTCCGATCAGCGATAGATGGATAAAAGCCCTGTTTGCGACAGATATTCGTTTTCCTTGGGTCAGAGCCAAGGTAAGATGCTGCTGTGAAACACGTTTCGATCGTAGCGTTCCTGTTGCTGGTCATGCCCCTTATTGCGGCAGCGCAGAACCTACCCCCAGCGGGCCAATCGGATTCTCATTTTAGGGTTGGCATTGGCGTCTCGGCACCGACTTTGATCTACCACCCGGACCCGCAGTACCCGGAGGAGGCGCGTAAGGCGCACATTCAAGGCAGCGTTGCACTTTCGCTCATCGTGCGTGCCGACGGTACTGTCGGTGACGTAAAGGTGAAGAAATCGCTCGACAAGAATTTGGATGAAAATGCCATAGCAGCGGTTAAACTCTGGCGTTTCAAACCGGCAATGAAGAACGGTGAGCCGGTCGCCGTGCTAGTTAATGCAGAAGTCAACTTCCGCCTGAACGGTGGCGGCGATTCGATCACGCCACGTCCCAACTTCCCCTGACTCCAGCACCGATATAGCGGTACCTCGCAAAAGGGAGTGGTTGAAGATCGAAGATGAGTGCAGTTTGTAGTCGTTTGCAATTGTTGACCATAAATCGCCAAGTCCCTCACAATCCAGAACCCGGAACTGCTGCTCGCGTAATCCTTTCCCGCCAGCTCCCGTCCAATTGGTTGACCTTGCAACTTGCGATTTGATACGGTCATTTCCTGCTCATGCGTTTTTGGTTGGAGTACCTTCCTGTCTGGCTCATCGCACAGACGCTGCGATGGTTGCCGCGTCCGGTGGCACGCGCCATTGGGAGTGGCGTCGCCATCTCGCTCTATTGGCTCCATCCGCGCCTGCGGCGGGTCGGCATGCGCAATCTCGAACTCGCCATGCCTGAAAAATCTCTCGCTGAGCGCAAACGCATTCTGAAGAATGTCTACCTTTCCCTCGGGCGTCTGCTCGCCGAGATTCCAAAGTTCCCCGCCTACACTCTGGAGAACGTTGACCGCATCGCGGTCTACGACGGACTGGAAAACTACCTCGCCGCGCGCGACCGGGGCAAGGGCGTGCTCTTTATGACCGCGCACCTCGGCGGCTGGGAGATCGGCTCCTTCGTCCACTCCATGCACGGCCACTGGCTCAACATCATCGTGCGCGACCTGGACAATCCTCTTCTCAATCGCTGGGTCCGCGACCTCCGCACTCTCCATGGCAACAAGACCTATGATAAGGACGACTATGCTCGCGGCCTGCTCTCCGCCATGAAGCGCGGCGAAACTGTCGGCGTTCTCATGGACACCAACATGACGCCCCCACAGGGAATCTTCGTAAACTACTTTGGCCTGCCCGCCTGCACCGCTGGTGGAGTTGCCCGCGTCGCCATGCGGACCGGTGCTGCCGTGCTTCCCGCTTTCACCATCTGGGACGAGGCCCTGGGCAAGTACCGCATCCGCTTTGAACCCGCAATCCCCACCATCTGCACCGGAGACGATGCCGACGCCATCGCCAACACCCAGAACTACACCGCCGCCATCGAGCAGGCTGTCCGCGCCAATCCTGAGCAGTGGTTGTGGGTACACCGGCGCTGGAAAACTCGACCGCAAGGTGAGCCCGCACTCTACTGAAACCGCTCATTTCCTCAGCCCGTCGCTGTCAAGTATCACCTCTGACAACTTGACTCCCTGATCTAATAACCACCCGGTCAATCCTTGCACCCTAACCATGTACTCAGACAGAACATCGGGCCTCCGGCGATTGCCCATTCAGTCAATCGTTTGTCGCGATTCGTCCCGCTCAGGCCGCAACGTCATAATCCTGCGAAACATCCAACGTGTCGTGTCTGTGAGTTGCCGTCTTTTACCGGCTCTTCGATGTGTAACCGGGCACCTCTGCGTTCGACAGTTTCTGTTGCGCGGCGGTAAACTCGGGAGTTCGGAAGCTTGCACGCCTTTTGCGGAGGCACGATGAGACGCTTGAACGCCCACCTTACTTTGCTTGTGCTGTTCTGCGCCTTGCAGACCGCGTTTGCGCAGGACCTCGCATCATTTGAGAAACGAGTCCATGTCAAAACTCTTGCCAATGGACTTACCGTCCTGCTTTTGGATCGGCCACAAGCCCCTGTCTTCTCCTTCTTCACCGTGGTGGATGCCGGCGATGCACAGGATCCCTATGGCAAGACCGGGCTCGCCCACATGATGGAACACATGGCCTTCAAGGGTACGAACGAAATTGGAACCACCGATTTCACCGCGGAAAAAGCGGCTCTGGCAAGGGTCGAGGCCGCCTACGCCGAGTACGACCGCGAAAACAGCCGCGTCGTTAATCGCGATGAGAAAAAGATCGCGGAGTTGAAGGCGGCTTGGGAAAAGGCTCGCGAAGAAGCCGATCAGTATGTGGTGAAGAACGAATTCCCCGAGATCATCGAGCGCAATGGCGGAGTCGGTCTCAACGCTTCGACCAGCCTGGACAGCACCCAATACTTCTATTCCCTGCCGGTCAACCGCTTGGAACTGTGGGCCTACCTGGAGTCGGACCGCTTCCTGAATCCGGTGATGCGCGAATTCTACAAGGAGCGCGACGTGGTCATGGAAGAGCGGCGCATGCGCACCGACTCATCGCCTACCGGACGGCTGGTGGAACAGTTTCTCTCCGTCGCCTACGATGGCAGCCCGTACCATCGTCCTAACATTGGCTACGCCAGTGACCTGAGGCACTTCTCCGCAACCGATGCGGCAAACTTCTTCAAAACCTATTACGTGCCGAGCAACATGGTGGTAGCTGTAGTCGGCGACCTCGACGTGGATAAGACCTTCGCGCTGGTAGATAGATATTTCGGCCGCATTCCTTCCGGCCCCAAGCCGGAAGAGTACATCACGGCGCAGACGAAGCAGACCTCCGAGCGTAGGGTGACGCTGCACGATCCTTCGCAGCCCTTTTATGTCGAGGGCTATCAGAAGCCGAATTTTCGCGACAAGGACGATGTCGTGTATTCAGTAATCAGCGGCGTAATGAGTGAAGGACGCACCTCGCGCCTCTATCGCGCGCTGGTGCGCGACAAAAAGATTGCTGTTGCCGCGGCCGGTTTCAGCGGATTTCCCGGAGACAAGTACCGCAACCTCTATGCGTTTTATGCGGTGCCCTCGCAAGGACATAGCGCAACCGAAATGGGCGCCGCGATCCACGAAGAAATCGAAAAGCTGAAGACCGATGGGGTGAGCCCCGATGAGTTGAAGATGGTAAAGACTCGTTCCAAGGCAGCTCTGCTACGAAGCCTTGCCAACAATCAGGGATTGGCCATCAATCTGGCGGAGAACCAATTGAAATACGGCGACTGGCGCGAGTTGTTCCGCCGGATTGACAAGATTGACGCAGTGACCAACGAGGACGTAAAGCGCGTGGCCAATGAGGTTTTTGTCGAGAGCAACCGCACGGTTGGAATCCTTGAAACTAAAAGCGCTGCAAAAGGGGCACGGCAATGAAGACAAAAATTCTGATGGCGGCCTTGAGCGCCGCGTTGTTGCTGGGTTCCTTGCAGGCACAGGATGCAACCACCACAACGCAGACCACGAGCGCCGGGGTAGCAACCAACTGGAAGCAGATTGCGATTCCTGCGCTGCCCGCGTTCAAACCCCAACTGCCGAAGCGCGTGGTGTTGCCAAATGGCATGATCGTGTTTCTGACCGAAAACCACGAGTTGCCTCTAATCACGGGCTCTGCCATGATTCGCGGCGGGTCGGATTCCGAACCCGCGAATAAGACGGGACTGGTTGAACTATACGGCGAAACCTGGCGCACGGGCGGTACGGAAAAACTTTCAGGCGATCAGTTGGATGATTATCTGGAGGCGCGTGCAGCCAAGGTGGAAACCGGCGGCAGTGACGCCGACACCAGCATCAGCTTCGATTGCCTGAAGGCCGACTTTAATGACGTCCTGGGAATTTTCGTGGACCTGCTGCGCAACCCGGCATTCCGCGAAGATAAGCTCGCCTTGGCCAAGAAGCAGATGAACAGCGGCATCTCGCGCCGCAACGATGAGTCCGGCGACATCGCCTCGATGCAAACCGACATTCTGGGCTACGGCAAAGCCAGCGCCTACGCGCGCGTTCCCGAGTATGCAACGGTTGCGGCGGTGACCCGCGAAGACCTGCTGCAATGGCACAAGCAGCACACTTCTCCGAACAACATCATCTTCGGCGTGGTAGGAGATTTCGATTCGAAGGAGATGGAAGCGACCCTGCGCAAGGCCTTCGGCGAATGGCCCAAAGGCGAAAAGGTTTCGGAGCCAAAGGTCATGATCGCGCCTGAGAAACCCGGTATCTATGTGGTCGATAAATCCGACGTAAACCAGAGCGAAATCCGCATGATCGGGTTAGGCATCGAGCGCAAGAACCTGGACTACTTTGCGCTGCAGGTGATGAACGAAATCTTCGGCGGAGGATTTTCGTCGCGACTGTTCATCAATTTGCGCACCAAGGCGGGGCTGGCCTACGCGGTTGGCGGCGGCGTAGGCAGCGGTTGGGATCATCCCGGACTGACCATATTGCAAATCGCAACCAAGACCGAGACAACGGCCGACGCAATCAAGGGACTCTGGGAGCAGGTGGACCTGCTGAAGAAGCAAGCGCCAAGCGAGTTGGAACTGAAGCGCGCAAAGGATCAAATCCTGAACTCATTCATCTTCAACTTCGATACTCCCGCGAAGGTTCTGCACGAGCAGGAGACCTACGAGTTTTACGACTACCCGCGAGACTTCCTCGAAAAATATCGCGCGGGCGTGGAGAAGGTCACTGCCGCCGATGTCCTGCGCGTGGCCAACCAGTACGTTCACAAGGAAGATCTGAAGGTGCTGGTGATCGGCAATGAAAGCGGGTTCGACAAGCAACTTGCCGCACTCGGCCCGGTAACACCAATCGATATCACGATTCCAACTCCGGAAGCCAAGGCCGAAGTAACCCGGCCCGAAGGCCGCAAACCACAGCACTAAGCATTCGCAAGCAAGACTGGAGCGCGTCCTCGGGCGCGCTCGTTTCGCCACAAGAATCCTTCAGCTATTTTGTTTTCAGCAGCCATCCTTCATCCCGAGTTTCCCCTCTACATTTTTGGCGCGCCTTGCTCTGCAGAGCTCCACCGGCGCGCCCACGGAGGCGCCAGTGATTCGACCCGCAAGCATTCGCATGAATGCTCTTCTGTTGTTCACTCTTCTCGTTTCCTTCTCCGCCGCCAGGGCGCAACAGGTTTTCAACGGTACCGCCGATGACGGCTCGCTCTACCAGATCGTGCTGCCCACAAACTGGAATCATCAACTGGTGCTCTATGCTCACGGAATTGTGGACCCGCAGGAACCCATTGCGTTGCCCAACGATACCGGCTTCCTCGATTTCCGCGATGCCCTAGTCGGAGAAGGATTCGCCGTCGCTTACTCCAGCTACGCCGCCAACGGCTTCGCCATCCAGGAAGGCATACGCGACACGGATTTACTGCGCGGGCAGTTCGCCACGGTAGCCGGAACCCCGTCGAAAACATTTCTAGTAGGCGTCTCGCTCGGCAGTGCGGTGGTCATCAATCTGGCGGAACGCTTCCCGCAAAACTACTCCGGAGATCTGCCGATGTGCGGCCTGCTTGGTGGCAGTCCGCTGGAGGTGGAGTATGTCGGCAACGCGCGCGTTCTGTTTGACTACTTTTTCCCCGGCGTGATTCCGGGAACTCTGCTCCATACTCCCCTGCTGCCCTACGACCCCGGTGTGCCGCCACTGAACCTGGGCGACGCCGTGGAAGCGGCACTGGTCAACGGACTCAATCCGGTCACCAGCCCGACGCTGCCCACCTTGCAGTTGGCCGATGCGCTGGGGTTGGAGGCAGCGTCGCCTACCGAGGTCATTGTAGGACTAGTCGAGGTACTCGGCTTTGATGTGCGCTACGTGAACGATCTGCTGGCGCGAACTAATCAGGAGAGCCCCTACGATAATCGCTTCATCTGGTATCAGGGTTCACTCAATGACAAGGCTCTAAACGCCGGAGTAGAGCGGGTGTCAGGCACGCTGGAGGGACTCGAGTACCTGTTGCGTTATTACCAACCTACGGGTCTGGTGCGGATTCCTACCGTAACTCTGCACACCACGCGCGATCCGCTGGTGCCTTATTGGCACGAGGCGCTCTATCTCTTCCTCGCCACTGAGCAGCATCGCCAGGGTCTGCTGGTGCAGCAATCGGTCGATCGATTTGGGCACTGCGCATTCGAGGACCCCGAGGTAGCTCACGCATTCGCTGGGCTGGTGGGCTGGGTGGATTACGGAATCAAGCCGGCGGGCGGAGACGTAACCGCGCCGTAATTTCTGTATGCAAAAAAGAACGGCGCGGATAGCCCACGCCGTTCTTACTGATCGGATTTAGTACCGCTATTCCTTGGTGGCCAACGTCTTCGGCTGGTAGACACAGAAGGGCTCGGAGGCCATGTAATTTCCACTGGCGGCGTAAGCGCGCGCCCTGCACCCCATGCAGACGTTGCGGAATTCGCAACAGCCGCACTTGCCTTCCAATTTGTTGGTGTCGCGAAGATCGGCAAAGACCGCCGAATCGGTCCAGATCTCGGAAAACGGCTGCTTCTTTAGATCGCCAGCTATTGCGGGCAGGTATCCGCAGGGAAAAACTTCGCCATCGAAGGAAATAAAGCAAACGCCGGTTCCGGCAAGGCAGCCCTTGGTCATGGCGTTCATGGCATTCGGATCTCCGCCAGGATGTCCGTGCGGGTGCGGCATTCCGTCGTGGCGGATGCCGCTCTTGCCAAACTTCTCAAAATCAGTTTTGAAGGCAACGCCGGTGGACCCGGGCATCGTCATTTCGGTAGCGCCGATGGCTGGCTGGCCCGCAGCAGCAGCGGGAGCTGCAGCGGAGCCCTCCTGCTTGCGCTCGGCGGCGCGGCGCTGGCGCACCACCCGGAAGTAGTGCGGGGCACAGGTGGCTTTGAGTTCAATATCCCCAATGGCCGCCTGATCGTAAAACCAGTTGAGGATTCGCTCGTACTCCTCGGAAGAAACCATCTCGGATTCGGCGATATCAACACCACAGCCGACGGGAACGAGCAGGAAGGTGTGGAGGGCATCGGCGCCAAGTCCGCGTACCATGCTCAATACGTTCGGGAGTTCCGCAGCATTGTGGCGCGCGATCGTCATATTGATCTGCACCGGCATGCCGAGTTCTTTCAGATTCTTAAAGCCGTAAATAGCCGCGTCGAAGGCTCCGGGAATTCCGCGGAAAGTGTCGTGGGTTTCGGCATTGGCGCCGTCCAGTGAGATCGAGACGCGCTTGACGCCCGCATCCACAATCTTCTGCGCGATCTCCTTTGTGACCAGGGTGCCATTGGTGGCCAGCGCTACCCGCAGACCTTTGTCGGTAGCGTACTTTGCGAGATGAAAGATGTCCGGGCGATAGAGCGGCTCGCCGCCGGAAAGCACCAGGATGGGGTTCGCAAATTCTGCAATCTGATCGATGATGTTCAGCGCTTTATCAGTGGGCAGGTCGGACGGGGAAGCAAGCTCGGTGGCGGTGGCACGGCAATGCACGCAACGGAGGTTACAGCCTTTGGTGACTTCCCAAAAAATCAGGCGCGGCAAATGTTGGCCTGCGCCGGTACGAGGACTCACGTTCATGAAATCTCCTAAAGAACGATCCTAAACTCCGACCGCAAACTAAACATACGGGGATGGATAACCACTGAGCCATGACATTTGTCACAGCACAGTGGTGATGTACGTCACTCTGATTCACGAGGCACGTCGGCCGCGCTCTCCACCGTGTGAAAAACGCCCTCGGCAGGAAGTATCCCCGAGGCCGCTCGCCCACTGGTTAAGGTCCGACGCCGCCGCTGTGGCAGTCCGAGCAGTTGACCGAACCCAGATCGCCCAGGTCAATCGGGTGCTTGAACGCCATGGCAGTGTTCACAACCGCCGCAGGCAGCACGCCCTCTTCCTGGCCGAGCACGGTATGGCAGGCATTGCAATTCTTGGTGATGACCTTGCCGTCCTTGCTGGTGTGGTTGCCGTCATGGCAACGGAAGCAGCCGTTAAAGTAATAGTGGCCGACATTATCCGGGTGAGTACGCCAATCCACCTTCATCTCCGGGAAGATGTTATCGCGGAAGATGCGCTGGAGTTCCATCACCATATTCTGGATATCACCAGCATGGGTACTGGCCAACTGAGGATACTTCTCCTGATAGAAGGCCGGGATTTGCTGGGCTATGGCGGCCATGGCTTGAGCGGTGGTCTTGTACTCAGCGGTTAGAACCTGCACACCCTGCTGTTTGGCAAAGGGCAGGTTGGGGCTGATGCGGTTGTTGGCCATCGCCTGATTGACGGCACGGTCCGGAGGGGTATAGACGTGCGTCGGCCGATTGTGGCAATCGATGCAGTCCATGCGGCGCTGCTCTAGCTTGCTGATCGCGGCCGGATCGGCTCCGGCGGCGGTGTACTCGGTGACGTTGCCGTTGGAATCGGTCAACCGGACCCAGGACATCGTCTGGCGCTTCGGATCGCTCCTGTACTCAATCTTGTTGGCGATGTTCATATGCCAGTGGATTCCAGCCGTCTCGCCATACCTCTGATCGCCGCCACCGGTCTTGATCAGCAACCGGATCTGACTGGGAGTGTTCTTCTCGTCGGAAGCAAATTGGTCGAAGACCTTGAGCTGCGCTCCCCAGAAGCGGCGCGGCCAGTGGCACTGCTCGCAGGTCTGCGAGGCGGGGCGCAGGTTCGCGACCGGCGTCTCAATGGGACGCGGGTAGGTATTCAGCACCGTCTTGACGACCTGGCGCAAGCCGGACATTTTCGACTTCACATACCAGCTCGCACCGGTACCGACGTGGCACTCTACACAGGTAACACGGGCGTGCGCCGAGCCATTGTGCGCGGTGAATTCAGGGTGCATCACGGTGTGGCAGAGTTGGCCGCAGAATCTCGTGGAATCCGTGAACTCATACGCACGATAGCTGCCAACCGCGCTGAGCAGGATGAACACAAAAACGAAAGCCACGAAGAACTCCAGCCGGCTACGCTGTTTTGGTTGGTTCAGGTCGATCGTAGGCAGTTTGGCGCCGGCAGGAAGCGACTGCAGACGGCGATTACGCTCGCGCCATACCCCGAAGCCGACCAGCGCCAGGCCAGCGATCAGAAAGCCCGGAAACACCATATACGCGAGGATGCCGAGGTACGGGCTGGGCTCGGCAGAGGTGACGTCGATGATGAACAGGACAATGATGTTGGCCAGAGCTACTACCGCCAACGCGAGTCCAGTGAGGCTGATGTAGTTACGTAACAACGACCTGTAGGAGAATCCCTCGTTCTGCGCTGAGTTGGGCGTATTCGGCCCGGGATCGGTCATTCGAGTCTCCTGCAACGGTAACGCGACATTCGCTCTCCTGTTTGCAGAAATCGGAGCAGGGAGCGCGGCAGCAGACCGTTAGGCAGGTCCGCCGCCGCTCAATGCCGCGCTACTTGGTGGATACGTGATGGGTTTTGATCTCGTCTCCAGCTTCGCCTGCATACTGAGACAGCGTCGCGGAATCAAGACCATGTTCCTCCTGGTAATGCTCAACTGACATCTTGCCATCGAGGAACGCGAAGTTCAGCGGGTAAGTGTCAGGATCGAGAATCACCTGATAGAAGTGCCACACGATGATAGCTAACGTGGCGAGAATCGCCTCGTAGAAGTGAACCGTGATGGCAACATCGATCCACCAGCGCGGTACGGCGCTGGCAAAAATGACCTTGAACCAGGCCATGAGACCGGTGAGAGCCATCACAAATGTACCCCAGACCAACGCCCAGTATTCCATCTTCTCTGCGTAGTTGAAGCGCTTGAACTGTGGCTTCCTGGCGGAGAATCCGAGGTAGTAGGCGAAGACATCCACCATGTCCGTGGCATCCTTCAGTTCAGGCAGCATATCCATCAGCATACGGCGTCCATCGCGGTAAAAGGCGAGGTAGATGATGTGGTAGAGGCTGACCACAATCATCAAACAACCCGCGAGCCGGTGCAGATAGCTGCGGCCGATTTCATTGACGAAGATGAAGCGGGTCGCGGCCACCGGGTATTTCAGGGCGAATCCGGTGATGACCAGCGTGAAGAACGATACAAACAGCAGGAAGTGCTGAATGCGCTGATTCCTGGTCATGCGCACAACAATTCGTGGGCCATTGGTGGCATGGCCGCCATTCTTGCGGCGATCGTTCAGCTTGCGCACAAAGATCATGAGGTTGTGCAGAAACATAAAGCCAACCACACCAACAATCATCAGGATGTAAAAGTTGCGAACCCAGTCGATCACCTTGCCGCCAAAATCAGCCTTAGCAACCGCTGCGGGATCGAGGTGGATCTGGCCCTTGGCAAAGTTGGCGTTGGCGCCAGGATGGCACTGTCCGCAGGTCTTGACCAGGTTGGCCGGGTTGATCGTGGAGTTCGGATCAGACGACGGAAGGATGTTGTGGGTGCCGTGGCAGGATGAGCAGCTTGCCGTACTCTGGGAGCCCACTGCGTTCGCCATGCCGTGATAGCTGGCGTTGTAACTGTCCGTACGTCCACCCGGAATGCCGAATTCCTGGGTCATCTTCACGTTGTTGTGGCACTGGGCGCAGGCTACGTCGCCCTGGTTCCTAGGGGATACCGAAGACAATTTGTCATTGACGGCCTTGATGGTATGGACACCATGGCAGTCGGTGCAGACCGGAGCATGCGTATTGCCGGCAGCCAGAGACTTGCCGTGAATGCTCTTAGCAAACTGAGCCTGCTCGCCCGTGTGGCACTTGGCGCACGTCATGGGCACGTTGGCGCGGAAGACCGGCGAAGTGATGTCACCCGCGCGGCGAATGTCATGGGAGCCATGGCAATCCGAGCAGACCGCGGCTTTGTCGTT
>Ga0326728_10018752_pt1 | contig 13562 bp, 15 predicted proteins | sample MB3enrmetagenome_FD_207602 | JGI IMG/M metagenome (GOLD analysis project Ga0326728, IMG submission 207602) | Lab enriched peat soil microbial communities from McLean, Ithaca, NY, United States - MB31MN | ecosystem: Environmental > Terrestrial > Soil > Wetlands > Peat | place: USA: New York... | reverse complement strand
CGCCCAGTGCGGCAGGTGAAGGACCCGGAAGAGTTCGAGGCTCTTAAAAAAAAATTGCAGAGGCAATTTGCTGGGAAGCTGCGCAGGAAGTAGACCGGCTTGTTCAGCGTGTGTTTCGGGATATCGGGCAACATGGCCATATAGACCTGGAGGCGAGCGAAATGGCCATTCGCGCGGCAACGCATCGGATAGGCGGCAGTCTGCTTGAAAAGCTGATCAATGCCGATGGCGGCGGATATCACGGAGTGACGGTTGATTGTGCCAAAGGTCATCACGCCCGGTTCGTAGAGTACAGAAAAAAGGCATTGATTACAGCCTTGTCCCCTGTTGATGTCCGTCGAGCCTATTATCACTGCGACCAATGCGGAGAGGGCGTGATACCGAAAGACCTCGCCTTGGACATCGTGGACACCGGCTTTAGTCCCGGGGTACGGCGGATGATGGGACAAGTGGGAGGCAAAGAGGTTTTTAAAGACGGGCGGATGGACTTAGAAGTTCTTGCGGGCGTGGTGGTTACTACGAAAGCCGTCGAGCGAGTATCCGAGGTTGTAGGCAGACAAATCGAGCAGCAAAATCAAAAAGAGCAAAGACAGATCCTGTCGGGCAAAATCATACCCTTCGTGAGCAAGGCGACGATACCCATCATGTACGTCGCCATTGACGGAACCGGTGTCCCGGTTGTGAAACGCGAGACTGAAGGCCGCAAGGGAAAAGACAAAACGGGCAAGGCCAAAACGCGGGAAGCCAAACTCGGCTGTGTATTCACTCAAACGACGGTAGACGAGGAAGGATATGCGGTACGGGATGAGGGATCCACAACCTATGTGGGCGCAATCGAGAAAGCCGAGGAATTCGGCAAGCGCATCTATGCCGAGGCGGTGCGTCGCGGCATGGCACAGGCGCAGAAAGTCGTTTTCCTGGGAGACGGGGCAAAATATAACTGGGGAATTGCGGATGAACACTTCCCTGGGGCCATCCAGATTCTCGATCTTTATCATGCGCGAGAACATCTGGCAAAAGTAGCAAAGCTCGTCCACGGGTCGACGAGCAAAAAGTGCCAGGAATGGTTTTCAGCTCGCAAGGATGAACTTGACGATGGAGACATCGAAACTATCACTGCTGCTCTAAGCAGGCTGCGACCAAAAGACAAGGCGGCACGGAAGGAAATCAAAACAGAGCTGGAATTTTTCCAGCACAATGCAAAACGGATGCGCTATGCCGACTTTCGCAGCCAGGGGCTATTCGTAGGGTCGGGTGTGGTAGAGGCAGGTTGCAAGGCCATCATGGGGCAGCGGTTGAAACTATCCGGGATGCATTGGACGGTTAAAGGTGCCAATGCCATTATTGCCCTTCGTTGCTGCCAAATGAGCAATCGCTGGGAGGAATTTTGGGAGTCTCGCGCAACGGGCTAAATTTTTACCCACATTTATGTCGCACACCCAACGTCGTGAGAGTCCGAGATCGGAAAACAACATTGGGCTATAATACACGGCTCGTTGAGCAGCGGCAACAGCCGACGCCCACTGTGCTGGCAGGATTGCAGTTCACTTTTGTGCAACTGAGGTTGCACCTGGCCGTGTAGTCGCGAGACCGGAAATGAGACTGCGAGCCCGAAACGGCAATCCGGGAAGTCAGGGCAGGACTGCGCGGGTTCAGGCCCGCCCCGATGCGCCAGGAGCACGCAACGGTCCATGCAACCTTAATGCTTCGTCAGAACCAATGCATTTCAGCGAATGGGAAATCTAGGTGCCGTTTGGACCTCGATTCAATCGTGAAAGTGCTTCCTTTCCAGATCCTGATAGGAAGTCTTATGTCCTTGAATATTTCCGGGCCGGAACGGGGGACAATAAATCAGTGAATTGGAAGCGGAAATCACCTTGGATAATCCGGTCCAAGGCGATGTTTACCCGCTACTCCAATGGCACGAGCGATGCCTGACGCCGTTCGTAGCGTGTGATGAATTTCAGTCCTGATTCCCGGATGAATTTCAAAGCCTGATCCAGATGGAGGCCGACATCGGCTGGGGCATGTGCATCGGAGCCGAGGGTCAGACGTTGGCCGCCCATCTCCCGGTACCAGTGCAGGATCAGCAAATCAGGCATGAGGTTCTTGGCCGGCTTGCGCAGCCCTGCAGAGTTGACGTCAAGGGCGATCCCGCGATCGATACAGTTCTGGAGCACGGTCCGCACGAGCGCTTCATAGCGTCTCGGGTCATAGGATCCCCAGATTGGTCTCCCATTCCGCACCGGCACGTCCATGTGGCCGAGGATATCGAATTGAGGGGCTCGGGTCATCTCTCCCAATTCAAGGAAATAAGACTGCATGATTTCATCGGCGCCCCTGCGCTCCAGGAGCTTATTGTCAAACATGAAATCATCGCCGACATAATGCAGGGAGCCGATGACAAAATCGTACGGATAACGATTCAGTAGGGTCGCAACTTCACCCGGGAAGCGATGCGGCTCGCCGATCTCTATGCCAGCCCGAAGGATCAGTTGGCCATCAAGACTTTTGCGGGCACGCTTGATCTCCTTCCACCAGGCTTCGGGCCGGTAGAAGACCGGATTGCGCTCCTTCGGATGCTGGTCGTAATGCTCTGCCAGACCAATCTCCGGAATGCCCTTTTCAATAGCGCTCTCGCACATAGCGCGCACGCTTGCGTCCGAATCGGAAGAAAAATTGGAGTGCATGTGGTAATCGAAAGGGATGGTTGAGAGCATGCCTGAATTAAAACATGAAAAGAGGAAGCGGCACAGAGGAAAACCCTGTTGGGCAAGAGTTGCAGGGAGTGATCAGCTTGGGTAGGGACCGCATGCCTTAGGCGGGACAGCGGTGTGTTTTGAAGGAAGTCAGGGTTGACCAACAGATGCCCTGATTCAGATGATACTCATTTGGACAGCTAAGGCACCGACGAGGCAATGAGGCTTCCCATGAAGGCAGAGCCAAAGCGCATCAGGGAAACACTGCGCAGTTTTGCCCTCAGCCTAGGAGTCGACGACGTGGGGTTTGCCTCTGTTGATGATTACCGAAGTCCCGCTTCTCCTGCCTTCGAAATCGCCGACTATCATTGAGGAGGATTAACATGCGCAAGCTCAAAGCGGTAACTCCAGGCGAGCTTTTGATGAAGAAGTTCCTGAGGCCGCTGGGCATCCGCCAGTATCGTCCGGCAAAGGAGATTGGAGTGCCGGCGCAGCGCATCGGCCAGATCGTAAAGGGCAAACGTGTCGTTACTGCGGATACCGACTTGCGCCTGTGCCGCTTTTTCGGCCTTTCAAACGGCTACTGGTTGCGCGCTCAGGCCGCGCATGATACGGCGGACCGCCGAGCGGGCGTTGGGGACAAAAGTCCACAAAATCAAACCGTGGGCCGCACGAAGGCTTGCATTTGACAGGTGACCGGAATCCAAACTTCCCGAGGAACGGCAATCGGGGAAGTGACTCCGGCGCCCCGGAAGTCGGCCTGCGATCCGCAGGATAACTCCCGCGAAGGCGACTTGACTTGGGGGAGTGACGGGCGATTTCAAGTTTCCGGATAGCCCGTCACTCCCCCAAGCGGACACCGGCAGTCCGATCCTCGCAGCAAAATGAACCCGTAACAAATTCGCGGCTTCAATTTTTCAGTCTTTTGATCCTTTCCTCCGGATGTGCCTTCATACCCTTGCGCATTTGCTCGTCGACGTCGACGGCGGCACTGATGCATTCGACGGTCAGTTCTCAGAAGGCTTCTCGACATGATCAATGACGAGAACTTCCGCAGGCGTCTTGGTTACATCCAGTTTGAGGCCGATCTGCTCCTGGATGGCTGTGTACAGAGGCGGCGCATCTGCCAGGGAAGGGATCTTGGCTTCAATGCCGGCGAACTGCGAGTCATCGGGCGTCCAGGTGAGGTCAAAATCGAACCTCCCCTCGAGTCCTGTTTGATCGACAACCGGCCTGTCGAGAACAACCGCTTGCATCGCCTGAGTGAAGTCGGCCATAGTCGCGTTGGTAGCGTGCAGGGTGCCCAACGTACCGAAATCCAATGTGGGAACGCCGTTCAGATCCCCCTTTGTGAGCTTCGGGCCGGTCTTGACAACGGATAAGGCGTAAACCGGAAGTTCTTTCATTTCGCGGTGAAACGCCAGCTTGAAGCGATCGGCCATCAGTTTCTGCAGCATGCCTTTCCATTGCTTGCTGCTAGGCATGCCTTCGCCATTAGGCTTGACTTCAATGTCGAACTTATCTGTCCCCGCCCAAGGCGGAGTTCCGATAGTCTGCTTGAGATGGACTTCATAAGCAAACACGATCAAATCGTTCAACGTGATATTGGTGAATCTTAATCGATTTCCTTGGAAGCCATGCCCGCCCCGTTGATCCGGTTTGCCCGGTTTAACGGTGGCGACCTCGAAGCTGGGCGTAGCGTTGGGATCCATCGGAGGCAGCCTTGGCGGTGGAAGCGGGAGGGTCCACTCGGTTTCTGCGGTGGCGCGCGCCAGATTGAGAGGCATCGTCACACCCCAAGATGTGGTTATGCTGCCTGTGATCGTCCTGCCATCCGCCGCCAGCTTGCCTTCATAGGTGACGCCGTCGAACGGGAACGACATTTTTACGGTTGTTCCTTCGAGCGTGAGTTTGTAGGCTGGAATCGGATAACGGGGCAGATCGAGGTTGTAGCCAAGGGCCTTGTATGCGCCGTCAGCAGCTTTTGAAATCTGGATCACAACTCGCAAGTCTCTGCCCGGATTAACATGGGCTTCGCCTGCGTGGAGCGTGCCCTGCCAAGTACCGGCAATATCTTTGGCTGGATTCTCCGCCGTGGCTTGGGCACGCACCTGAACAACATGTGCGAGCCCCAGAACAACCGGCAGCGCGAGCACAGCTATCCCAACTATGCTCTGCAACAGCTTTCGCACTACGCATGTTTCCGTCCGCAACCTTCTGTTCATCTCGGTATCTCCTTATTCGAGTTTTGAGTCCGGAACACAAACGGGAGTATGGAGGTCAGCGGTTGGGCGGACTGCGAGGAGGAATTCCGAAGTGATATGCGGTGCAGACAAGTTGCTGCGGATTAAGAGAAAGGGCAAAGAGGATTTCCAGGATGAGGATCAGCGTGAACGTCACAGCAGTGACGGCATCAGGAGTGTCGGTAGTCAGGAGGGGCAGGATAATGGCCACGAAAACAAAGGCCAGCAATAAAAACCAGATCCCGATTTTCCAAAGGTCCCGACTCTCGATTGACATGAAAATTCCTATTTCCTACTAATATGAGATTCGCCGTGGAGAATGTCAACGAATTGTTCTGGGTGGGAATCGAAGGCACGCCACCGTGTGGCCTCCACATTTTGCCTTCAGGGAATGCTTCATTTTCTCCGGGAGGGCCCGTCGGGGGCGGGGAATCCACTTGGCCGTATTGTCAGAATTAACCGGTCCAATCTGTGCGCGCGCTCGCAACTCTCATGCCCTGTATGGGTTAGATCCAAGCGGGCAGCATGATTGGCCGGTTATATCGGCTTTCCAGACAGGTGACTTTACTCGTTCCCCCGGACGGAAGGGCCTAACCGCACAGATCCGGCAGGCCATCAACCGCCCGCTGGATTCCTGATTACATCTTCGGGACCGTCAATCGTGGCCGAACGGCTCTCGCCAGGGATTTCTTGTAAGAAGGCCAACGACTATCTGGAAGTGAAGATGTGGAGATTCACCACGACATCGCTATTGCCCAGGCACTCGCTGCTTCAGCTCTTCCAGCCAGTTCACCACGATGGTGATCTTTGACTGTGGGCTTGCTGCCGTTGGAGCTGTATCCTGAGGGTCTCTTCGCCGCCGAAACCCTCGAAGTTTGCAAAATCTGGGGAGACAAGCCAAAGTTCCTTATGAAAATAGATCTGTGAAGAGCGCACAAAGACATTTCCCAAAGCTGCTTTCGACAGTGGTTGGAAGACGAAGCGATCGAAGCAGACTAGCCATTCAAGGCACAGCCAAATCGGCCTTCGATCATCCGCTCTCCGCATTCATTGCAGGAATTACATATTGAACTGTCGGCTTCGCCTTTTCGAAACTTGGCGACAATATGGGGATCTTGAATGAAGGGCCTGCAGAAGGAAACGGCATCGGCTGTGCCTTCATCCAAAACCGTCTGCATGTCCCTGAGTTCCCGCATGCCGCCAACCAGGATCAAGGGCTTGGCCAGTACGGAGCGAGCTTGGCGGCATTCTTCAACGTAGTAGGGGTGCATGGCATCCTTGCGTATATGGTGCCCCCATTTTTGTTCAATGCCTTCGCTGACTTCAACGGCATCGACGCCATCACTCTCCAACATTTGCGCTACGGCAATCCCTTCGGACACTGTTTTCCCTTGCGGGTGGTAATCCTTCAAGCCGAGTTTGACGAGTACAGGGTAGCTCGGTCCGGCCATTTTGCGGATGCCCCGGCAAATCAGGCGCAAAAACCGTGCGCGCTTTTCGGCAGAACCGCCCCATTCATCCTCTCGCCGGTTCATCACTGGCGACAAGAACGCGCTGAGAAACCAGCCATGGGCGCCGTGAAGCTGAACGGCATCAAATCCTGCCTCTACAACGCGGCGCGCTGCCTGTATGTAGGCATCCACCATTGCGTCTATTTCCCCGCCGCTTAATTCCCTGACCCGGCTGCCCGATTCAGGGTCTGTGGTTGCCGAAGGTCCGATAGGCTGGGTTCCAGTCACCGATTCCCTGCTTCTGAATCCACAATGCAGGATCTGCCCGGCGATCTTGCCGCCATTTGCATGCACCGTACCGGCGAGCTTTTTTAGCGAGGGGATCGATTCATCCCGGTCGGCACTGAGCTGACCGGCTGTGCCCATGCCATTGCGTGTGGGATAGAGTCCGCCCGATATGATCAGGCCAACCTCGCCTCTGCTCAAAACACCATAGAGATTCAATTGGGCATCGCTAACCATGCCCTCCTGGCCTAAATTGTCGAAAGTTGCCGAACGAACAAAACGGTTCGGGAGTTGAAGCCTGTTGATTTGGATCGGGTCAAATAAGTTGGGCATTCTCAGTTTTTCCTGTAGAAATGCAAGACGGCACCATCAGTATATCACCTGTCGTTTGCCAAAATCACATCCAGCAGCATTGGCACTGTATCCGCGTTTACGACGATCAACGATTCCCGCCAACTCTTTCACATTCGGCAGAGCCGAACCCGGAACGGCCGATCAGTTTTTCCCAGGCGCAGGTGGGGATGGGGCCGAGACAGAATGGCAAATGGTTGTGGCGGAGCTAGCAACCGCCAAATCTCAAGAGACGCGAGCATCTTCTACAACGCAGCGGTTTTTATCTCTGATTTGATCGGAGTCTTTCTTGCTCGAAGCGAGAATGGCATCCTTGCCGGTCAAAGCGGACTGGCTTGGTCCCATAGTTATTTCATCGGCAGTGTAAATCGATGCACGCGCTTTGGTATTCCCAAGCCTTGTCTCGAGCCGCGCCAAGGTTTTCGAGTGCCTGCACATCTGCGGGCTCATTTACATTCCGGGCACAGGCAGAGAAGAGCAGAGCCGACACCGGAATTGTGCGTAATGTCAAAATAGTCTGGCAGGAATTCTGATTTTGTCTCATCGCGTTTGACTCCGACGTTCAAGCCGCGCTCGGGGCGTTGACGTTAGCATTTCCTTTCATCCTCCTTGGCCATCAGTCGAAGAATGGACATTGGAAACACGGCAAGCTGACAGTCGTGACCTTGTCATCAGGAGAAAGTATGGCTCGGCCTTGGGCATCCCTTCTGAAGCAAAATGCGACGTCAACCTTGAATTCCATGGATCTGGGATGCCGAAACCTAATGAGGGATGGCTTGTTTAGTCCGCCGACCTCGGGAAAGAGCTTCCCCGCCTCGGCTTGCTTCATCCCGGGTTTTATAGGTGCAAAGTCGCAAAGGCGCTCTGTGAAAACACCCCCATAAACACAACAATGCAGATCAATGTCAGAATGGTTTGCAGGACTTTCATGCCATTTTCAAAGGCAAATCCTCGGTAACAATTTTGCCAGTTTCTATTTCTGCCTCTGTCAGATGCAATCCGCGAAGAGAAAGTCTGAACCTTGTTTGTTCGCGGCGGGATATTGGGGGCGCGAGTATAATTGGCCCCAAAGCGTCACCGCCGACGCAACCAGCGTCCCTACAGGAATGAGCCATTAGATGGTTGTTTCAGTTCATTCAGGTCGACAACACTCCCTCGCAATGTGGGAAATAATCCGGGCGGAAACTGTTGCCCATCGGTAACCACGGTATCTGTGAGCGTGACATGGCGTTGATCGCATATTGGTTTTCGTTCGGCGGTGCCAGTTTTGCCGGTGCCAGGTTGTGTCAATTCAGGCAGTGGCGTTTGATGCTCCTCTTTATTGTTCATGGATTGCTGATTCGGCACGGCTCTGAAGTTAATATCGTGTTAAGATGACGCTGTAACCGGAAATGGCCGGCAAACAAGCTCCACTACGCGGATCATACGCGAGCAAGCTTGCGTCCCGCGTAGTGCGTTTCCGAAAAAGAACGCGCGCTTCATTCTTCATGAGTGTTTGCGGTCAATCAAGCCGAGCAATGGGCTAAGTAAGAAGGAGCGCGAGACCGCGCAAAAGGCCGCCCGGACGGGCGAAACAGACTGTCGAAGCGCTGGCGCTGGCAGATAGCCAAATGGGGCCGAGGCTCGAGTCGCAAGAAGGCGCGACCTCGGGGAAACGGCAGAAAGAGAGGCTGGGGACGCTGAAGGGGCTGAACTCTCCATGGACTGGCGCCCCAGGTCGCCACAACCATTTTGTTTAGGGACTCAAATAATCGCTTATCATCGAGGCAATTTGAGCACACCTATCCCTCATGACCGCCTTAAATTCGACATTCCCCGCCTGTTGATCCGATACTTTCGCAAATATTATAGACGTGAGCATCTCTGTAATTCTTGAGGCGTCCCAATCAGTATTGATCTCGGCACACAAATCCTTCAAGCTCTCCGCGACAACGGGATCATCAAGAAAATCAAACAGCCCCGTCCTTGTCACGTTTCCTTCTTTCACGTGTCTAGAGAAGTAATACGGCGGCTTCTTATGAGGGTGTCTGCGGTTAATTTCCGACCGCAGATACTCTATTAATTTCGGATGGTCAATCGGTCTTTCCATTCTGTAGCCCCAGTTTTATGGCAGTAAGTGTATCCTGGACAGTGAGCGGCGCAAAAGAAATTTCGCGCCAGCACGCGCCAACAACGCTCGCATGGCGGGCAAATTGAGCAAAGATAGGAGGCATTCAAGCTCCCTGGAAGGACGAACATGACCGACGGGGCTATGTCCTCGAATGCGTTTCGGGGGAGTTTGAATATCCGCTCGTCCGATAACGCGACGATGAGTCCCTTGGGAAGCTCCCGGCCATACTCGATTTCCCACACCGTACCGGCTTGTGTTGAACCTATAAAAGGGCCTTCATTCCACCTGTCAGCTCGTCGGACTCGATTGGTATGCGATCGACCCACGTGGAAAGTGACGGCGATGCCGACACCCGCCCCGCACCAAGTCACATCTGACATTCAGTTTGGTCTGCAATAGAACGCCGACAGCGCTGGTTACCTGGAATTCGATCGCGCAAGCGTGCACTACAAGCTCGATGCAACGGCCGAAGGCGGCGAACTCTTTCTTGTCATCCGCGACGCCACCAGTGGCAAGGCCACACCCAGCTCGACTTCAACAAAGCCTACAACCCACCCTGTGTGTTCACTGCCTGGGCCGCGTGCCCGCTGCCTCCGCCGATGAACCGTCTAACGACGCCCATCGAAGCCGGCGAGGAGAAATTCAGGGGCGAGTCCGCGGACTAAGAACTACGGCCGCATCTTTGCGCAGAACTCCTGCAGCCTCTTTAAATACCCCTGCTCCGGCTGAAGATTCATCTCGCGTCGGCGCGCATCCAGGGTCGAGCACAGCTCGTCCATCCACGCAACTTGTCTGCGTCCCCCTGCGTTGCGGCTTGCCGACCCCCTTCTGCACGCGATCGAACAGCAGCGCGTAATCCTGCCGCGACGCCTCCTGTTTATTCACCAGCGCTTCCATCTCCGGCAGCCACGCGCGCTGCACGTCTGGCTCCTGATGCTGCACCAGCAGCCAGAACGCCGCCGCCGCATCCCGCCCGAATTGCGACTGCGTCGGCCAGCCATAGGTCTTGTGAATACGCTCTAGCTCCGGACGATGCTTGGCAGTCATCGCCATCATCGCATGGACCGACACAGTGGACGCATTGCGCAGCGCCTGGTCTTCCGTCACCATCTCCTTCAACTTGTCCTGCACAGCTCGGATCTCCGGTGTCACGGTCTTCATCCAATCTGTGGCCACTTGCGGATGCTCGCCGGCCGGCACGCGGGTAAACATCCATGGGGCGAACGACGACGCGAACAACGGCAAGTCCGCCGGGCGGGCCTCCAATCCTCCTGCGGGATTCAGGTGCAACACCAACGCGTCGCCATGGTCCAACTTCGATGACCAAGCCGGCCCCGCCGCGCGGACCTGCCCATTGTGTTCCACAACCTTGCCCGAGATTTTAGTAAAGGTCCCGTCGCTGGATGCCTCGAAGTGTTCTGGCGCCGCGAACGTGCCATGCGTCCCATCCTGGCCGAGAGTCAGCACCATCAGGTTCTTGCCCTCGGAACGCAGCACCCAGACGCCATTCACCTGCGGCGGAGCCTTTCCGCAACCCCACAAGACAAGCAGCGCCAAAATCGAGAACAGAAGCATGACAGAAAGGACGCAATCTGCGGTGGGCATGTTCCGTTCCGAGTATGTTACCTTCGATTGGCGGGCAGGAAAAATAAGCCGTCGGTTTTTCGAGACTCTTGACCTATCCGGCCAATATCCGCTTCCGGTTAAAAACATTAGGTTAATCACGAACCGATCTTGGAATTCTCGAACACTGACCCAACAATCTGAATTTTACTATCGGGACACAGTTATGACTGTTGTGTCAGTTGAGGTATAACGCTCGGAAAAGTGGAATCTCCCCTGCCTCCCCCGTCGCAATGTGGGAAGGAATCGGGCGGCCGGCAAAAATCGCCTGCGAATCGGCGGGGTTATGTCCGAATGTCGCATCCGGGGAGTTGAGTCCAATTTCACATCCCCGATCATGGGATCCATTAACCAAAAACTTGTCTAATACTATGCCTAACCAACTAGGCGACTGATCAATAGCGCCAGTTGCAAAATGTTTCGGTATGTTTATACTATGCGAGCACTTCTGACAAGGAGACACGCTATGCCGTCACAATCAAGAGACACAAGAGAGAATCAAAAGAAATCATACGACCAACGTATCGAAGAGCGCCGGGCCGATCTCGAAAAGAAGGGCATATCCCCCAAGGACTTCAATAAGGACAAGGTATATGAACATTTGAAAGCCAAGCGGCGAGCCATTGTGAACGCGATTGCCGCGATAGAGGATAGTAACGCGCGCAATGAACACCAAAAGGAAGCGGCCGCGGAACCGGCAGTCCCCGCGCCCGCCGCCTCCAAAGAGAAGAAGCCCAAGAAGGAGAAGCCGGAGAAGGCCGACAAGGCTGTCCCCGCCAAGACTGGCGATTAGGCTACATCAATGCTTGATGAGATTTGTTGAACTTCCCCCGAAGCCGCATTCGGTGAAGTTATCCGCTACGATCTCCCAATGTCCCAGATGGCCGTTTCGCGGGATTTAACGCACACGTGCTGCGGACATGTGGCTCAACTCTTCGACCAGGTACGCCAGTTCTTGTTTCTGCTCCAGCAGGCGCTTTGGGTTAGGAATGACATCTGAAACTGATTTAGGGGCTTTGGCGATGGTTTGCTGCAGATGTGGCAGCATGGAATAATCAACCAGTGTGGCGATGTAGGAGGAGGTGATCCGGTTCAGTGATTCGGAACACCGTGGGTCTCGTGAGAACCGCGGTTGTAAGGATTCAAGATCTCTTTTCACAGCTGACTGCCAATCTACACTGTTAGCACCAAGCTGTTTGACGGCTGATTGCAGGGCTGTTTGCTGTGAAGAAGACAGCTGTGCGAAGTGCAGAGTGGCCGCCTTGATATGCTCCGTGATTAGGGTTTTGGCTGAAAGCGCGGCAAATATGGATCCGCCATTTGCAACATTTTGAGAGAAGCGCAGCCCCGAGATTAGAGCGCGCACTGCGGAGTCTTTGTCGCCGGCGATCAACATGTGAAGCGTATACAGCACGTTAATGCGGCCGAGGGCGAGCGCCTTTTGCACATAATCCACGGGCACATTTTCTCCGCGTCGATAATCCAAACCCCAATCGCAGTTCGAAAGAGAAGCGCCGCGGAATAGAGTTTCCAGCGCGGGGTGATTCTTCTCCACGAGCTGTTTAAATTCTGAATCGTCATACGAAATTGTGCCGTTTAGAATGAGGCTGAGAGCCTTGGTTTGTTGTGGGGTGATTGAGGGATCCTGCATCTGAGCGAATGCAGCACGGTACCACGGTGCCGCATTTTCGCCGCGTGATGTTTGTGATTGCCCCATCGCTAAACCAAGGTACAAAGCTGCAACGAGAATCACCGCTGCAATCGTATGACACGATTTCATGGCTTCCCCTTTCTTCACCGGGATAGCCTGCATATCGGCAGAAAATCAGAAACCGGTAGGAGCTGAATCCGTTCAAGTCGCGTTGTGGGAAGTGACCTCCAGGCAGCGCTATCAAGGCCCATGTTCAGCTTGCTGGAAGGATTACAGGCTTTGCTAGCTCGAACCCGTAACGCGTTCCAGCATTGTCGAGAATGGCTATTTTCGGCGGACCGGCCAGAACCTTCCGATGGTTGCTATTTGGATTTTAGCAACTTTCCCATGCTGACGCGCGGTTCAACAACATACCCGAGTTTCTTATAAAACTCCACTACGCCCGTGTTGGTGTCGAGCGCCTGCAGGTTGACTTTAAGACATTTCAATTCGCTCAGCGCGGCCTCGGCATGCGCCATAAGCCTTTTCCCCAAGCCCTGTTTCTGCTGGTCTGGTTTTACGGCAAGCGAATATATCCACCCTCGATGGCCGTCATGGCCGGCCATGACCGTGCCCACGATTTTGTCCCCATCGCAGGCCACGCAAAAGAGCCCATCATCCATGGCAACCTTTCTGTCAATGGTAAAGCCCGGCTCGTGGTGATGTGCGTCGAATGAAAAGACAGACTGCCATAAAGCGATTGTTTCGCTGCGGCCGATGTCTAAGCTGAAGGGCCGAATCAGAATGTCATTCTTCAAATTACGCTCCGTGTGTTAATGCGTCGTCATTTTATCATCGATTTGAGATTTCTCCCCGAAGTCGCAAAATGTGGGAAGTTACACAGAATTGCTAACTGTCCCTATGCCCAGACTGGCGGCCTCGCACCTCTCATCCAATGGGCCGTCCAAAGCAAGATGTTGAATCAACGAGGGATCCATGGACAAAGCATTTCTGCCGGGCTAATGTGGAGCTATGATCGAATATGTGGCCCGCTGATTCCCCACAAGGTGAGCACGTCATCGACGTCGTCGCCGACAGCGAGTGGGCGCTGCAGGTTCCGCAAGCCCGCATCGACGCTTACAAACGCCTGGTCGTGGAAGAGCGCGGCGT
>Ga0326728_10018751_pt1 | contig 13563 bp, 13 predicted proteins | sample MB3enrmetagenome_FD_207602 | JGI IMG/M metagenome (GOLD analysis project Ga0326728, IMG submission 207602) | Lab enriched peat soil microbial communities from McLean, Ithaca, NY, United States - MB31MN | ecosystem: Environmental > Terrestrial > Soil > Wetlands > Peat | place: USA: New York... | reverse complement strand
CCGCAAGTCTTCCGAAAAAGGCTTCGCCATCCCTGCTGGCCTCCTTCCCAGCACGAATGGTGAATCACAACTCGCCCGATTCGTTCAATCCCCCATCGATTCTGACTATTCGGGACCCGCTCTAGACAACTGACTTGGTTTCGTTTGCTTGACTGCGCGAGCTGCAATCGTGCCAGTTGGCGTAACTATGGGCTGCAATCCAAGGTCGGCTATCCCTTCACTGCGCCGAACGACAGGCCTCGAGCAAGGTAGCGCTGAACAAAGAAATAGAAGATCACCGGCGGAATGATGCCGATCAAGGTGTTGACGGCGGCGGTGTTGAAATCGACGCCGCGCGTCGAGCGCGAAGCGAGAATAAGCGCGGAGAACGGGGTCGCTTCCTGCGACGTCAGCGCAGACGCGAACAGGGCCTCGTTCCAGGTGAAGGCGAAGACAAGGACCGAAGAGACGACCAGTCCATCGAGCGACAACGGCAGCGCGATCATCCAGAAGATCTGCCACGGCGTCGCCCCTTCGACTTTGGCGGCGTCCTCGATCTCGGTGCTCACGTCGCGGAAAATGTCGCGCATGATCACGACGACGAAAGCGAGATTGAAGGTCGAGTTGCAGAAGATCAGGCCCGTCCAGGTGTCGATCAGGCGCAGGTAGACGAGCATCAGATAGAACGGCACGAGCACGACGGCCGGCGGCAGCACGCGCTGCGACAGGAACCACAAGGTGATGTCGTTGGAGCGCATGCCGAATTCATAGCGCGCCAGACTGTAGGCGGCGGGAACGCCGAGGACCACTGAGAATATCGTGGTGCCCAGGCTGACCACGCAACTGCTGACGAAGCCGTTCTCGGTCTGAGGGTCGGCCAGCACGTCGCGCCAGGCGTCAAGGCTCGGCTGGAATTGCAGGAAGGGAATGAAGGCGCCGAGTTGGAACGTCTCGGCGAGCGTCTTGATCGAATTGACCGCCGACCAGAAAAACGGCACCAGCGTGAAGACCGCCGCCGCAACCAGCAACAGAATGACGATAATGCGGGACCACAGGCTCGCCCGGATCCACAGGATGTTGCGCATGCGCGCTTCTCCCCGCTCTCTAAGCCAACACCTTGCGCATCCGCGTGAAGAACACCGTGATGACGACCGAGACAAGGATGAGGAACACGACCGCCATCGCCGAACCCTTGCCGAAGTCGAAGAACTGAATGGTCGTCAGATAGTCCATGGCGCTAAACGGCTGGGTGCTCGTGCCGGGGCCGCCGGAGGTCAGCGCGAAGGGGATGGCGAACACCTTGAGGCATTCGACGATGCGCAGAAGGATGGCGATCGTCGTCACCGGCCACGCCAGCGGCAGCGCCAGGTGCCACATCACCTGCCAATGGTTCTTGGCGTCGAGGATCGCCGCGTCATAGAGATCGGTGGGGATGCCGGCGAGGCCGGCGAGCACGATGATGAAGATGAACGAGGTCCATCGCCAGACGTCGAGCAGGATCGCCCCGGCGATGCCGCCGAAGGCGGTCGACATCCACGGGACATGGATGCCCAGGGCGGCGAGCGGCACGGCGATGAGCCCGCCCTGGTCGGTGAAGAAGGTCACGCCGAGATAGCCGATCGCCACCTCGAGGGTGAACAGCGGCGCGCCAATGATGGTGCTGAACGCGCGCGAGCCGGGCGCGCCGAGATTGACCAGCCACGCGGCGAGAAAGCCGAGCACGAGCTCGATCGGCACGGCCACGACCACATAGACGAACGTAACCCAAATGCTGTGCCAGAACTGATCGGACGTCAGCACGTCGACGTAGTTGGCGAAGCCGACGTAGCCGGTGATGCCCTGGCCGAGCACATAGTTGGCGAAGCTGTAGTGGAACACCGCGATCAGCGGCGCGAAGGTGAACGCGACGACCCAAATCACGGCGGGCAGCAACAGCGCGTACTTGAACGCGCCGCCGCTTTCCAAACGTCGAACCTTGTCCGCCACCCTGCGCCCCCCACCGCGATCGCCAACAGAAGTCCGCGGCGGCGAGCCGCCGCGGACCGTGATGGCTCACATTATGCGAAGGACGCCTTGTACAGCGCCTTCTGCTTGTCGCGACCGTAGCGATCGGTGATCTTCTCCCACGCCGCCGCGGTGGCGTCGAGCGCCGCCTTCGGCGCCGTCTGGCCGCCGAGCACGGCGGAGATGTTGATGTCGAGCTCGTGCCAATATTCCGCGGCCCCCGGAATGCGCAGGTATTCCTGCTGCACCGGCGCGGCGAGCGCCTGGTAGTAGCCGGCGAGGTAATCGAGCGCGTCGCTCTCGTTCCAACCCAGCGCCGTCCATTCGGCGACGTTCCCATTGCCGTTCGGCGGGAAGTACTCGAACTTCATGCCGGGCTGCACGCCGGTCCAGCCGGTCGCGCAGGCCCACAGCGCGTTCTTCTTGTTGGCCATGAACGACAGGAAGTCGTAGACCATCTCCTGCTTCTTCGAGAGGCTCGAGATGACCAGGTGCCAGGTGCCGCCGTTGGTGTTGCCGACCTGGTTGAGGTCGTACTTCTTCCACTCGCCGGCGATCGGATTGAACGCCTCGGTGGTCCCGGGCAGCATCGCCGCGCCGACTTTGCCCTGCACCTTCGAGGTCTTCGGATCCTGCGCCAGCGTCGGCAGGTCGCCCCACGTCGGTTCGGTCGCCGAGTGGCCGGCGAGGAACAGGTTCCAGCCCTGGCCGAGCGTCCAGGCGATCTGCTCCTTCGGTCCGTTGGCGAGGAACTTGACGTAGTCCTCCAGCGCCCGCAGGTGGCCTTCCGAGTTGATCAGCGGCTTCATCGTCTCCGGATTGAAGAAGTAGTACTTGTTGTCCGGGGAGATGACGAAGGGTGCCGACAGCGTCAGGAAGTGGAAGAATCCCTGCTCGTTGACCTTGGCGTGCAGCGAGAGGCCCCAGTCGTTCTCGCCGTCGCCGTTCCAGTCCCAACCGGTGAAGAAATCGCACACGTCGTGGTATTCCTTCGTCGTCTTCGGCGGGGTCGGCAGATCATAGTTGAACTTCGCCTTGAACTTGTCCTTGATGTCCTGCTTGGCGAAGATGTCCTTGCGGTAGTAGAGCGCCTGCCCGTCGCCGTCCATCAACCCGCCGTAGATCTTGCCGTTCCACGAATAGATCTTCCGCATCGACGGAAGCCACTGATCGGGATCCCAGTAGCCGTGCTTCGGATCGGGGATCCATTGATCGAGCGGAACGATGTAAGGCTTCTCCGGCACGAAGAAGTCGCCGTAGAACCAGCAGCCGGGCATGTAGGCGTCGTACTTGCCGAGGCCGCTCGACAGGTCGGAGAAGATTTGCTGGTGCAGGGTTTCGATCGGCACTTCGGCGATGTTGACCTTGCAGCCGGTCTCCTCCTCCCAGTGCGGCGCATGCCATTTCACGCAGTCGCCGACCGTGATCTTGGCGACCATCACGTTGATGGTCTGCCCCTTGTACGGCTTGGTCTTCAGGAATGCGACGCGCTCGGGGGTGATCGGGGATTCGTAGGGCGCCGACGGGTCGCTGTCGATCAGGTTCGCCGCCTTGGCCGGCCGCGTGAGCCAGCCGAGCGCGCTCACCGACAGGCCGGCTTGCGCGCCAAGAATCATAAGCCGCCGCCGGTCGATCTTGCCGCGAAGATAATCGCGCAGCAGATCGCCCAGTTTGTCGGCGTCGTAATGGTTCGTCATGATTGCATCCTCCTCATCGCCGCGCCCCAGGCGTCGCCTCCCGCGTCGCGCCTGGCGACGCTCGCTACGTTAACGACAGTGTTGACAATCGCTCGCGCCGCCGCGCCGCGATTTCTTGTCGGCGCATCGGCGGCGAAGAGCCGCTGAAGACTCCCGGTCGTTCACCTCCCTTCGGTTGAACGATCGCAGGAAAAACACTAGACGAGTTCTTCGACACGGTCAATTGTCCATCGACGGTCAATTGCGGCGCGGCGAAGCGACGCAGCCGCTTCGATCGCTTGTGGACAGCGCCGGGGCGCGGGTGCAACAATCGCCCGGGACCAAACCGAAAGGGAGCGGCGACGCGCTTGCGGGCGGGCGCTGGCGAGTAGGGAGTGTTCGAATGGCCAGGGTGGAGCTCCGTCATCTGTGGAAGCGCTACGGCGACATTCTCGCCGTCGAGGATTTTTCGCTCAGCACCGAGGACGGCGAATTCATTGTGTTGGTCGGGCCGTCCGGCTGCGGCAAGACCACGACCATGCGGGTGATCGCCGGCCTCGAGGTTGCGTCGGAGGGACGCGTGCTGTTCGACGGCCAGGATATAACCGACGAGCTGCCGCACAACCGCGATGTGGCGATGGTGTTCCAGAACTACGCGCTGTTTCCGCACCTGAACGTGTTCTCCAACATGGCGTTCGGCATGAGGCTGAGAAAGCTTCCCAAGGCCGAGATCCAGGAGCGGATCCGGAAGACGGCGCAGATTCTCGGCATTGAGGAGATTCTGCAGCGACGCCCGCGAGAATTGTCCGGCGGTCAACGGCAACGCGTCGCGCTCGGCCGGGCGATCGTGCGCGAGCCGCGCGTGTTCCTGATGGACGAGCCGCTCTCCAACCTCGACGCGGCGTTGCGCATGGAGATGCGCGCCGAGATCATCAAGCTGCAAGAGCGGCTCGCGGTGACGACGTTCTACGTCACTCACGATCAGGTCGAGGCCCTGAGCATGGGCGACCGCATCGTGGTGATGCGCGAGGGCCGGATCCAGCAAGTCGGCAGTCCCACGCAGCTCTACGAGCAGCCCGAGAACGTTTATGTCGCGAGCTTCATCGGCAGTCCGCCGATGAACTTTCTCCAAGGCCGCGTCGAAGACGGCGGCGTCGTTCTGCTGGCGGAGCGAACGACCCTGTCGTTCAACGACGGCGACGGCGCCCGCGCCGCGCTCGCTCGCGCAAGCGGCGGCGAGATCACGGTCGGCGTCCGGCCGGAGCACATCGTCTTTTCCGACCGGCCCGCCGAGGGCGGCGTCTTCAGCATCGCCGGCACGGTGGACACGGTCGAGCCGCTCGGCCACACGACGCTGGTTCGGGCGAAGATGACGTCCGACAAACGGCTGAACGTGCTGGTGGCCGGCAAGGTGCGACTGCAGGAGGGCGAAGCCGTCTACGCGACCTTCCCGCCCAATCGGCTCTATCTGTTCGACCGCAAGAGCGAGCAGGCGTTGCTCGGCATCAACGAATAGGTCGGGCTCGGCGCGGCGAGAAAACGACGGACATTCGGGCGCAACAAGAACGGGAGCGAGGAGCGATGCCGCTCCAACCGGTTGTGGAGATGGCCAGCAGAGCGCGCGCCGAGGGATATGCGATCGGCTATTTCGAAGCTTGGAACCTGGAGTCGCTTTACGGAGTCGTCGAGGCGGCGGAGCGCGCGCGCGCTCCCGTCTTCATCGGATTCAACGGCGAGTTCCTCAGCCGCCCGGAGCGGGCGGCTGCCGAGCGGCTGTCGTGGTACGGCGCGCTCGGCAAGGCCGCGGCGGCCGACGCCAAGGTTCCCTGCGGCCTCGTCTTCAACGAATGCTCGCGGGACGACTGGACGCGCGCGGCGGCGACCGCCGGGTTCAATCTCGTCATGCCGGCGGATTCTGCGGCGTCCTACGAGGACTACCGGCGGCGGGTCGGCGATCTCGTGCGCTACGCTCGCCCGCTCGGCGTCGCCATCGAGGCGGAGCTGGGCGAGCTTCCCTCGGGCGAGGCGGGCTTTTCCCACGGCGAGGGGGAGAAGACCGACGCCGAACTGGCGCGCGCTTTCGTCGAGGCGACGGGCGTCGATCTCCTCGCCGTCAGCGTCGGCAACGTCCACGGCGCGCTCGCGGGCCGCGCCGCGCTCGACCTCGAGCGTCTGAAATCGATCCGGCGGCTCATCGACGTCCCGCTCGTGCTGCACGGGGGCACCGGGATCGCCGACGAATCGCTGCGCGAGGCGGTTGCGCTCGGCGTGGCCAAGGTGAACTACGGCGCCGGCCTCAAACTGCGCTATCTCGAGGCCGTGCGGCGCGCTCTGGCGAGCGACGAGGCCAACCCGCACGCCCTGCTCGGCATGGGCGGGCCGGAGGACGCGATGATCGCGGGACGGCGCGCGGTGCGCGAGGCGGTGGCCGAGCGCCTGCCGGCGCTCGGCTGCGCGGGGAGGGCGTGAGAGATGACGGCTGCGGTCGGCTGCGCGGGCGTCCTGGTGGCGGACAATTTGTGCGGTCCGATAGCCGCCTTGCCGCGACCCGGTCAACTGCTGACGGTCGACGACATTCCCGCCAAGGCCGGAGGCTGCGCGGCCAACGTGGCTCTCGATCTGGCGCGCCAGAAAGTCGCCGCTTCGGTCGTCGGCTGCGTCGGGCGCGACGCCGCGGCGCAGGTCCCGCTCGCCGCGCTGCGAGAGCATGGCGTCGATTGCGACGGCGTCATCCGCGTCGACGGGGCGGCGACCAGCAAGACGATCGTACTGCTGGTCAGCGGCGAGGATCGCCGCTACATCCATTCCTTCGGCGCCAATGCGGCGCTCACCGTCGCCCATATCCGCCGCGAATGGCTCGAGCGGTTGCGGGTGTTCTATCTCGGCGGCTTGTTCCTGCTGCCGGGCCTGGCGACCGACGAACTGGTCGACCTGCTGGGCTTCTGTCGGCGCTCGGGCGTCGTCACCGTGGTCACCGTGGCGGCGCCGCAGCCCTTCGAACGGCGAGGCGAACTGGCGGCGCTGCTGCCGATGATCGACTATTTCCTGCCCAACGACGACGAGGCGCGATTGTTCACGGGAAATGACGATCCGCTTGATCAGGCCGCGGCGTTGCAGGCGGCGGGCGCGACGACCGCAATCGTCACCTGCGGCGTCCGCGGCGCGGTCGCCGCGCGCGGCCGGGAACGCTGGCGTTGCGGCGCCTATCGGATGCCGATCGTCGATCCCTCCGGATGCGGCGACGCCTTCGCCGCCGGCGTCGTCAGCGGCGTCGTGCGCGGGTGGCACATGCCGCGGCTGCTCCGCTACGCCTCGGCGCTGGGCGCGTCGGCGGTGCGCGCCGTCGGCACCACCGACGGCGTCTTTCGCGCCGACGAGGCCGAGGCCTTCGTCGCCGAGCATCCGCTGGAAGTGGAGGAATGGATTGCAGGTTGAGGTGAAGATGCCCGATCTCGCGGCCACCGAAGGCTCCGACATCGTGGTCAAGCGATGGCTGATCGAAGTCGGGGCGCCGGTGAAGCGAGGCCAGCCGCTGCTCGAGGTAGAGACCGACAAGGCGACGATGGAAGTGGAATCGATCGCGACCGGCGTCCTCACGGCAACGCGCGCGCCGGCGGAAGAGAAGGTCGCGGTCGGACAGGTCATCGCGACGATCGAGGCAAAGACATGAATGCGCCAGACGAGTCGACCCGGCGCCTAGCGCTGCTGGAGCGCATGATTGCGATTCGCGAGTTTGAGGACGGCGTCCGCTTCCTCTTTCTCGAAGGCTCCATGCCGGGCACGATCCACCAGTGCCAAGGCCAAGAGGCGACCGCCGTCGGCGTCTGCGCTGCGCTGCGCGCCGACGACTTCATCACGTCGACTTTCCGCGGCCACGGCCACGCCCTCGCCAAAGGGCTCACCGAGCAGCAGCTGCTCGACGAGCTGTTCGGCGCTTCGACCGGCTGCTGCAAGGGCAAGGGCGGGTCGATGCACGTCGGCGACATGAGCAAGGGCATGGTCCCCGGGATCGCAATCGTCGGCGGCGGCATTCCCTTGGCGGCGGGCATGGCGCTGGCGTTCAAGATGCAGCGCGCCGACCGCGTGGTCGCCTGCTTCTTCGGCGACGGCGCAGTCGCCGAAGGCGCCTTCCACGAGGGCGTGAACATCGCGGCGATCTGGCGTCTGCCGGCGATCTTCGTCTGCGAAAACAACCTGTACGGCGCCTCGACGCGCATCGATCTGGTGATGAACAACCCGCGCATCTCGGACCGCGCCGCCGCTTACGGCTTCTTCGGCGAGACGGTCGACGGCAACGACGTCGAGGCGGTCTATGCAGCCGCAGCGCGCGCGGCGGCGCGCTGCCGCGCCGGCGACGGGCCGGTCCTGCTCGAGCTGTTGACCTATCGGCGGACCGGCCACTCGCGACGCGACCCTTGCGCCTACCAGCCGGCGATGGAGCGCAAAGAGTGGACGGCGCGCGATCCGATCGACGCCTTCGCCGCCCGTCTTCAGGCCGAAGGCGTCGTCGACGCCGAGTCCGTCGAGCGTATGCGCGCGCAATCCGCGCAGCGTTTCGCCGAGGCGGTCGAACGGGCGCGCGCCGCGCCGCAGCCGTCCGTCGACGAGCTGACGACCGACGTCTTCGCAGCTGAGGCGCAGCCATGAAACGTCAGGGAATCGCAGAGGCGTTGCGCGACGCGATCGCCGAGGAGATGGAGCGCGACCCGCGCGTCTTTTGCATCGGCGAGGACATCGGCGTCCCCGGCGGTTGGGGTGGCGCGTTTACGGTGACGCTCAACCTCGAGAAGCGTTTCCCCGACCGCATCCTCAACACGCCGATCGCCGAGCTCGGGTTCTTCGGCGTCGCGACCGGCGCGGCGATGATGGGCATGCGGCCGATCGTCGACGTGCAGTACAGCGACTTCCTTTTCCTCGCCAGCGACCAGATCATCAACAACGCGGCGAAGCTGCGCTACATGTCGGGCGGCCAGATCCGCGTGCCGATGGTGATGCGCGCGCCGGTCGGCGCTACGGGCAGAGGCGCGCAGCACGCGCAGAACATGGAGCGCCACTTCATCGGCGTTCCCGGCCTCAAGGTCGTCGCCCCGTCGAACGCCTACGACGCCAAGGGGCTCTTGAAGGCGGCGGTGCGCGACGACAATCCAGTAATGATCTTCGAGCACAAGCTGCTCTACGGTTCTAAGGGCGCGCGGGCCGAGTCCGGCGCGGTCGACGCGACGAGCGATATTCCCGACGACGATTACTCGGTTCCCCTCGGCGAAGCGGCTGTGCTGAGACCCGGTCGCGACGTCACCATCTTCGGCTGGCTGCTGATGGCGCATTTCGCTCAGCAGGCGGCGACGAAACTGACGGCCGAGGGCATCGAGGCGGAAGTCGTCGACGTGCGCAGCCTCTCGCCGCTGGACTGGCCGACGCTCGTCACGAGCGCGCGAAAATCTGGGCGCGCGCTGATCGTCGAAGAGGGTCCGAAGACCGGCGGCGTCGGAGCGGAGATTGCCGCCGGCCTCGCCGAACGGGCGCCGAAGGTGAGGATCGCTCGCCTCGCTTCGGCCAACATTCCCGTGCCCTTCTCGCCGGCGCTCGAGAATCTCTATCGCCCCAACGCCGAGCGGATCGCCTCGGGTGCCCGCCGCCTCATCGCGGACGGCCGCGAAACTTGAATGACTGGGAGGTTGCGATGCTGCGCTCCGAAGTCAACGCCGCCATCGAACGCGCGAAATCGATGCTGAAGGACAATGGTTTCCATTTGCCCGCGTTCGCCTTCTGGACGCCCGAGGATTGGAAGAGCAAGGGCGCCGAATGCGACGAGATCCACGACTGCAAGCTCGGCTGGGACGTCACCGACTTCGGCTCGGGAGACTTCCCGCGTCTCGGACTCGTCGCCTTCACGCTGCGCAACGGACATCCGACGCTCCCGCGCTATCGCTCGACCCCGTACTGCGAAAAGGTAATGATCGTTGGCGAGGCGCAGCGTACGCCGATGCACAGACACGCGGTGAAGCAGGAGGACATCATCTGCCGCGCCGGCGGCAACCTAGCGATCCAGGTCTATCGCGTTGGAGCGGATGGGCGGCTTGGCCGCGAGGATGTGGCTCTCGTTCTCGACGGCGTCTCCCAACGGGTCTCGGCCGGTCATCGCTTCGTTCTCGAGCCCGGCCAGTCGATTCGGCTCACGCCTGAGGTCTTTCACGAGTTCTACGCCGAGCCGGGCCGCGGGACGGCGGTCGTTGGCGAGGTCTCGACGGTGAACGACGACGTCGGCGACAATCTCTTCCTCGATGCCCCGACTCGGTTCTCGGCGATCGTCGAGGACGCGAAACCGACGCATCTCTTGTGCAACGAATACTGAGGCGAGGCTGAGACGGCCGGCTCCGAGGCCACGGATCACGTATCGATGTCAGCTCGCCACATCATCGCGTTCGACGCGGGCGGCACCGCGGTCAAGGCGGCCGTCTATGACGACCAAGGCCGCGAATGCGCCGTCGCCGGCAAGACAATGGCGCCGCTGCGCCCCGCGACGGGTCATATGGAGCGCGACCCGCAAGCGATGTGGGAGGCGGTCTGCGAGATCGCTCGGCGCGTGCTCGACGAGGCGGGCGTCGCGCCGTCATCGATCGCCGTGGTCGGCCTCACCGGATACGGCAACGGGCTCTACCTCCTGGATCGGAACGGCGCCCCGGTCCGAAACGGCGTCCTGTCGCCGGACCTGCGGGCGCAGGAGATCGTCGCGCGCTGGCGCGAGGACGGGAGGGAAGCCGGCATTATTCCGCTCACCTATCAGCGTCTGTGGCCCGGCAAGCCGGCGCCGCTGCTCGCTTGGCTCGAGCAGCACGAACCCGAATCGCTCGAGCGAACTGCGCGCGCGATGATGTGCAAGGACTACCTCCGCTTTCGCTTGACCGGAGAGTTCGGCAACGAAGTGAGCGAGCTGTCATCGGGCGGCGTGATCGAGCAGCGCCTGCGGCGCTTCACCCCGGCCGTGCTCGATAGGCTCGGCCTCGCGCAGTACGTCAGGCTGTTCGGCGAGGCCATCGAACCGCTGACCATCGCGGGCGCAGTCAGCGACGCAGCCGCCCGCGAAACCGGGCTCATGGAGGGAACGCCGGTGTCCGCCGGCTATGCCGACGGTCCGGCGATGGCGCTCGCGCTCGGGACCCTCGACGAAAGCCTAGTCAGCGTCGTCTCCGGCACCTGGGGCCTCAATCAGCTCGCCACACGGACGCCGGTGACCGACGGGTCGGTGCACAACCCCATCGTCGGGCCGAGGCCGGGAGACTTCATCCTCACCAACGCCGACCCTAACTCCGCGAGCGCGTTCGAGTGGTTCGTCGAGTCCGTCCTCAACCAGGCTGGGGCGGCCCGACGCGACCGCGGGGCGCTCATCGAGTTCTGCAACGATGTCGCAGCGAACGTGCGGATGGACGCGAGCCATCCGTATTTCCTGCCCTATCTGAACGGCCAGATCGACCTTCCACAGGCGCGCGGGTGTTTCATCGGGCTGGCGTCCTGGCACGGCGTGCCGGAACTGATCGCCGCCATCTACGAAGGCGTCGCTTTCGAGCATCGCGGCGAGCTCGACCGGCTCCTGATCGGCCGCGCGCGACCCCGCGCGGCGCGCTTCGCCGGCGGCGCGGCGCGCAGTAGGCCGTGGCTCAAGATCTTCGCGGCCGCAATCGATCTCCCGCTTGAACTCGCCGGTGCCGAAGAACTGGGCGCGCTCGGCGCCGCGATCGTCGCCGCCTTAGCGGTCGGCCTCCATCCCGACCTGGAATCAGCCGTCGCGGCGATGACCCACGTGCGCGAACGGATCGAGCCTGATCCGGCGCTGGTCGAAGCGCTGGCGCCGCGACGCAAGGTGTTCGAAGCGCTCTGCAGCGACTTGAATTCGAAATGGTCGCTGTTCTGACTTCGCATGTGTTTCAGCACCGAAATGGGACCTCCCACGAAATCCAACCAAGGGCTTTGATGTAACATCAAAAATGCGAGCAAGAATAGGGTCCCGATCGGCACCGATCGGGACCCCAGGATCAACGCGAATTCGTGTTCGATTTCAGTCTATTGCTCTTCTTTCGGGGTGGGGTCCGATTGTGAATTTGCACCGAACCAGTCGGATATGGCCGAGGTCCCGCGCGATGCAAATCGGGACCTCCGGCGATGCGAAGATTGTCACATCAGATCAACCGATAACGCGATATGAGGTGTGGGGTCCTGTTTCGGTGAAAGGTCACAAACGGCCGCTTCGGAGCGATCGACAGCATACCCGGAACGACTGTTGTGGGCGCAAGGCGGAAGCTTGGCCGCCAATGCGATCAGCGTTTCGCGTTTTGCTCGCCGCCGTAGAACGACTGCGCCCAAGGCGTCGAGGCCGGCAACGCTGCAAACATTCTTGCCGAGATCGACGCCGAGAACGGAAACTTTCATGGCCCCTTCCTCCTTCTGCCCCTCCCGGCGAGCCTACATCGCCGGAAGGAGGGGCGGGCCATTCCATAGACTTTGCACGCCTCCGAGCAGGACCGACCCGACGTGGCTCAAGTGCGTGAAGCCTGGAAGGCGAACCAGGCGAACCTTCGCCAAGGAGCGAATGGCGTCTATCGCCAATGGCACAAGCAAGAGATTTCGTTGGTATCTTTGTTGGTATAAATATTTTTGCTGGGTTTGTTCTCTTGCGTTATCAATACGTTATTGTGCTAATTTCGGTCCTTTCCTGCACCAAGACGCGCCTTTCCTGGGCGCCGGTCGGCGGCGCTTAGGCCGCCGCCGCGATTCACATTGGCCGATTTACCCAGAGAGCGATGGGGCGAGGGTTTCGTCGCGCTCGACGCGCTCGCGACGGCCGCGTGCGGTTTTCTGGCGCGACGTAGTGATTTCAAATCTCTGCGACGCCTTCTTCCGCCGCCTCGCCTTGGGGCGCAGCGCCAGCCAAGGTTGCGGGGCTCGACGAGGGAAGGAACGAAGCAGCGCCGCCGCAAAAAGGCAAATACATATCGCCGTCATTACGGGTCATTACGGTGATCGGGCCCCCGTAACCCCGTAACCCCCTGAACGACGACCCGGTCCTCAGGGCGTGACGATTACCGTCGCGCCAACTTTGGCGCGGTCATAGAGATCGACGACGTCGTCGTTGGTCATACGGATGCAGCCGGAGGAGACCGCCTGACCGATCGTGTCGGGCTCGTTCGAGCCGTGGATGCGATAGAGCGTGCCGGAGAGATACATCGCCCGTGCGCCGAGCGGATTGTCAATGCCGCCCGCCATGTGACGCGGCAGGTCGGGGCGGCGCTCGATCATCTCGCTCGGCGGCGTCCAGTCGGGCCATTCGCGCTTGCTGGCGATATGTTCGACGCCGGCCCATTCAAAGCCAGGCCGCGCGACGCCGACCGCATATTTGATCGCCTGCTGGTCGGGCAGCACGTAATAGAGACGGCGCTCGGTTGTGTCGATGATGAGCGTTCCGGGCTTTTGCGGCCCACTGAAATTGACGAGTTCGCGCGGCGTCGGGTCTGCAATCGGCTGCTCGTCGCTCACCAAGACTTGCGGGGCTCGAAGAATGCTCGCGCCTCCGCCTCCGGCGGCCTCGGCGGCCGAAGTTGCGACGAGCCCTGCGAATGCGAAGGTCGCGAGCGAAGGAATGTGGCGCATTGCAATCCTCATTGCGCGGGGCGTCGCGCTTTGCACGAGTTGCCCCCGAGAACACCCGGAACGCCGTCGACGAAGCCAGCGATTGCTGGAGTTGGCGTGAATTGTTTTAGTCGAAAGCGGAATGACAGCGCTAGACTCGGATAATACTCACGTCGGCCGATAGGCCTGGCGATCCAGCAGAGCGCGATCAACCTCGGATCTTTTGGACGCAATTACGGCGATGCAATTGCGGCGACGCCAGCCCGCCAGACGTGCTTTTGCG
>Ga0326728_10018750_pt1 | contig 13564 bp, 11 predicted proteins | sample MB3enrmetagenome_FD_207602 | JGI IMG/M metagenome (GOLD analysis project Ga0326728, IMG submission 207602) | Lab enriched peat soil microbial communities from McLean, Ithaca, NY, United States - MB31MN | ecosystem: Environmental > Terrestrial > Soil > Wetlands > Peat | place: USA: New York... | reverse complement strand
GAGGTTGATCTGTGGCCAATACCCGGCCAGGGCCTGCTGGTGTTGCGCCTCCGCCAAAGCAACCTCGAAGCGCGATGCGGGGCGGCGGTGATTTTTGTCCACGGCCATTTGCAGGCATTGATCCAGATTCAGAACCGTGGCCGGCGGAGACTCAGCTCCCGCCGGATTGCCGTCCCTGGCGGTCTGGCCCGCCGCGGGAAGACCACTTGCCAGCACGCCGATGGCCAGCGTGAAACGCAAGAAGCACAGCTTTATCGGGGCACACATCATACTTTACTCATCGGACGGCTAGCTCTCAAATTCGAAGTAATGTGCCAAAAGAGATCGACGTAGTGCTATTTGAAGTCTATAGGAATTCAGGCCCCCACTCCAATGTCCCGTCAGAGAATTCTATGACGAACTTCGCGCCGGCGGCCCCGCGACAGCGCGCCAGCCATGCCTCATTGTCCCGCTACTCGAGGCTGCGGCAATCTTCCATCCGCCATAGGGGAACGCCGCCCGGCCGCGACGCCACCACGGCGCCCACCCGGTTCGCGAAATCTCCGGCGAGGCCGGCGTCCCATCCCTGCCAGAGCCCGTGCAGAAACGCGGCCGCGAAGGCATCGCCCGCGCCCACCGTGTCAACAACCTTTACCGCGTAACCGGGCGCTTCGGCGTAGTCCGCGCCGATTCGTATGGCGCAGCCGCGCGGCCCGCGGGTCACCGCCAGCGCGCGCCATCCGAATTGGCGCGACCAGAATTCCGTGAATTCCGATAGCGAGCCGTGCCGGCGGCCGAACATTGCGTCGATCGCGGCGGCCTCCTCGTCGTTCAGTTTCACTACGTGAGCGGTGGCCATGAGTTCCGCCACCAGCTCGCGCGTGTAGGAGTCCCGCCGCAGGTTGATGTCATAGAATCTCCTGGCGCCGGGAAGCGCTTCCGCGAGCTTCCTGGTTTCCGCGCGCGCCGCGGGGTCGGTTTGATGCAGCGTGCCATAGTACAACCAATCCGGTTGGATGGCGGCGAGCCGCTGGAGATCGGCGGAGTCGAGCCGCAGCGCGTCGTACGCGGCCGGCCGATGAATCGTAAAATCCGGTTGGCCGGCGGAATCGAGCCGCACCGAGACCGTGCCGGTGGCCGTACGGGGAGCCACCTGGATGAAGCCGGTACGCAGTCCGAAGTCGCCGGCGCGGGCGAGAGCCGTCCGCCCGCGCGGGTCGTCCCCAACCGCGCTCACGAAGGTGACATCGTGGCCCAGACGGCTGGCGTGGACGGAAAAGTTCAAGGGAGCTCCTCCCAGCTTTTCGGAGTCCTCGAACACGTCCCACAGGATTTCGCCGATGCCGACGATCCGCATACCAGGCGCCCTTCCGAAAGATTATTCCGCCGACGCTTTCACCGCCAGGAACTCGCTGACGTTTTCGCGGAGCAATTGCGGAAAGCTCTTGTCGAGATAGGAGCGGATGGAGACGTAGCACTCGTCGCACTGGTTGCGGCTGGTGAATTCGCGGATCATGCGCGTGCGATCCTCCAGCGCGTAGCGCTCGAACTGCATGGAGCAGGGCTGCAGGGCGCCATCTGAAGTGACCACCAGGAAGCGCAGGCCGGCCTTGCAGCCGGGCGTGCCGCCGTTGGCGAAATAGAGGCGCGTGGCTTGGATGGTGCTGGGCGCGTTGACGATCCAGTTGGTGTCGTCGCGGCGCGCCTCCACGCGGTCCAGTTGGCGGTTGAGTTCGGCAAGCTGTTCGGGGGAGCCGGGAAAGTAGTCGCGGTCTCCGGTGCGGCGCGCGGAATAGGCGCTGTAGCAGAGGTTGACGCCCCATTCGCGGGCGCGGCCGGCCACGGCTTCGATCTCGCCCAGGTTCTCGCTGGTGATGCAGGTATTGAGGACGATATCGTCGTGCCCCAGTTTGGCGAGGCGGGGAACGAGGTCCCGAAGCTGGGCGTAGAGGCCCGGATGCAGGCGAAAATCGTCGTGGCGTTCGTCCGGGAAATCGAGGCTGACGGAGAATTGGTCGATGCCGGCGGCGCGCAGTTCCAGGTACCGTGCCTCGGTCATGAGGGACCAGTTGGAGACCAGGATGGTGTAGGGCAGGTGGGAGCCGCCCTTGATGGCGCGGACGATTTCGACCACGTCGTCGCGCAGGAGCGGCTCGCCGCCGGAGACCTGCACCACGCAGGGACGCAGAGCTTCCATGTAGCGCCGGTAGTCGGCGGGCTTGAGGTTGCGCGATTCGTCGCGCGGACCGCCGTGGTCGCAGTGTTTGCACCAGCACGTACACGCGTCGGTGACCTCGAACGAAACGACGATGGGGCGTTGGGCGAGCCAGTTCAGCGACCCTCGCCCGATGATCTGCAGCGAGTCGATCAGCGGTACCTTACGCAAACGTTTTCGGCCTTCCCTTGGGGTGATGGTAACACGTGACGCCGGGGCCGCGGGCGGGCCGGGCGCGCGCCACCCGCGCTATCCTCGAAATGATGGCCAGCGATACCGAACTGGTGCGGATCGTGGATACCGCCATGGCCGATGCGGTCCGGAAATCGGGCGCCTGGCTGGCTTGCAAGCCGGGGTGCACGCCGTGCTGTATGGGGCCGTTCCCCATCACCGGGCTCGATGCGATACGCCTGCGGCGAGGCTTGCGGAGCCTGGAGCGGCAAGAGCCCGATCGCGCCGCCGGGGTTCGCGAACGCGCCCGCCAATCGGTGGCGCGTCTGGTCCGGGAGTTCCCCGGCGGCACGCTGGCCCGCGTGCTCGACGAAGGCGACGCGGCCGAGGACGAACCCTGCCCGGCGCTCGATCCCGCCACCGGTCTGTGCGACCTCTACGACGCCCGCCCTATCACCTGCCGCACCTTCGGTCCCGCCGTGCGCTGGGGTTCCGGAGCCACGGGCGTGTGCGAGCTGTGCTACGTAGGCGCCACCAACGAGCAGATCGCCGAGTGCCAGGTGGAAATCGATCCCGACGATCTGGAATCCCGGCTTTTGGATGAGATGGAAGCGCGCGGGCAGACCACGGTGGCGTTCGCGCTTGCGGCATCGCCCAGCGCCGCTTGACGGGTGGGCGCCTCAACTGTATAGTGTACCTATACAGTCAACAGTGAGGCGAACATGCCGCCCGCCGCGAAAATCCGGATCGACCTGAACTCGCCGGTTCCGGCTTACCGGCAGATTGTGGACGCCATCCGCGTACTGCTGGTGGAAGGCGCGCTGACACCGGGCACTCCGCTGCCTTCGGTGCGGCGGCTGGCCATGGAGTTGGGGGTCCACTTCAACACCGTGGCCGAGGCTTACCGCGAACTGGCCGGCGAAGGATGGCTGGATCTGCGCCACGGGCGCGGCGCGCTGGTGATGGATCGCGCGCGGCGGGCGCCGGCGCCGCCCCAACGCCTGCGGGAATTTCGCGGCCGCCTGCGCAACCTGGTGGCGCAGATGCGCGCCGAGGGAGTGCCGCCGGCGCGCATCGCAGCCGAACTGCGCACCCTTACGGAAGGTCTGAAATCATGAATCCGACAGTTCTATTTGCCATCTGCATGGCCTCGATGGCCGGCGTCACGCTGGCTCTCCCGTGGCTCTCGCCGGCGCGGTTTCTGTTCGGCGTGCGGGTGGGAGAGGCGTTTCACAAGAGCGAACCCGGGCGCCAGGCGCTGCGGATGTACTACGTCTGCGACATCGCGGGCATCGCGGCCGCCATCGCGTTGGCGTTCGCACTGGGCCTGAATCGCGGGTCGACGTGGTTGCTGGCTATTCTCCTGGTGGATGCCGGCGCGGCGGTGGGCTACTATCGCGCCAACCGCCGTCTGCGTGGGTATGCCTCGCCTGCCGACGCTCCGCCGGCCGTGCGCGAAGCCGATCTCTTCGCCGCCGAGGACCGGCTGCCCCGCTGGATGTTGCTGTGGGCCATCCCCCCGTTCTTGCTGCCGTTGGCCGGCGCCGCCGATATCCACGCGCACTGGAGCGAAATTCCGGCGCGCTTCGCGACCCATTACGGCATGGACGGCCGGCCCGACGGATGGACCACGCGCACACCGCTGCATCTCTACGGTATGTTCCTCTTCGCCGCCGGTCTGCTGCTGTGGCTCCTGCTATCGGGAATCGTTGGATACTTCGGCGCACGCCGGTCGCCGGGGCGGCGCACCATGTTGGGCATCATGATCTCGATGATGTACCTGATGGGAACCGTGTTCACCGGAGTGGGGATCTTGCCGGTGCGCCACTTTCCGCCGTGGATGTTGATCGCGATCACGCCTGCGTATGTTGCCGGCCTCCTGTTCTGGATCTACCGAAAGGGCAGCAGCCCGGCGCCGCCATCCGAATCCACGCCCGACGAGTGCTGGACCCTGGGCGACATCTACAACAACCCCAACGACCCCGCGTTGTTTGTCCCCAAACGCATGGGCCACGGCTACACCATCAATTTCGGCAACCCGCGCGGGAAGTGGGTGATAGCCGGCCTCGTTGGCGGAATCGGCCTGCTGATCGCCTTCATGTTTTGGATGATGAGGTAGCCGATTCTATATTCAGACAATAAGACCTTCAAACCCTTGTCGTTGGTATTGAAACCTTGTACAGCGGTATTTGTGTGTTCCCGTTGAAGTGCTCACACTTCGAGGCAACCGGAATGAGAAACGCAATTGTCATTATCGCGGTAGTTATCTCGGCTCACGCTCAGGCTCCCGCATCCGCATCCGGCGCCGCTCCTGCCTCCGCATCCATTCGGGGCCAGGTGGTCAACCTGACCACCGGCGCGCCGCTGGAGATCGTTTTGAGCGCCGGGGTCGCGGTTCTGGAAGGCACGGTTGTCGACACTCAGGGGAAGCCGTTGGACGGGGCTGCTGTCGCGATCCTGGCCAAGGACGGCCCGCTGTCCTCTCTCAAGACCGGAATTACCGACGGTAGCGGCAAGTTCCTGTTCGACAATTTCGCGCCCGGGGAATACCAGGTGCTGGCTTGGGAAGACGCCGACCTGGCGTCATTCTATGAACCCGGTTACCTCAAGGGGTACGAGGCCCGAGCCAAGCCGGTGAAGTTGGAACCCAGCGGGCGCGCCACCGTGCAGGTGACGGCGTTGCCTGCGAAGTAGCTTGCCGGATATCTCCGGCCTCAGTTTCCGGTGGGGACTTTCTCCACGTGGTCGATTACCAGGATCTCGACCGGGCCCTTCTTCTTCTCCAGCTTCAGGCCGAGTTGTTCCTGCACCGCCGCGATCAGGTCGGGACCGGTGTCGGCGCCGGGCTGCGCGCTGAGAGGCTGTGAGGACCAATACAGTGAGATGTCGTATTGCCCTTTCAGGCCGGTATCGTCCTGCACCGGCGCGTGCAATTGACCCGAAATTTGCCCAACCAGCCATGCCAGATTCTGGTTGTCGATCCTGATGCGGGCCCGGCCTCTCGTCGACGCCATGGTGGTTCCTGGCGGAAGAATGGGATAGCCATCAGGGCCCATCTTGATCGGCGAAGGACTGTCCGGCATGGGCTTGTCCGCATCCACAGGGGGCGGCATATCGACATGCGGCTTCAGTTTCGGCCCACCCTTGCCGACCGTCAGGAAGTACATGGGGAAGTCTTTCGTCTCGCGATGGACCTGCAGCTTGAACCGCTCGGCCAGGAGGTTCTGGAGCATGAGCTTGAGCTGTTCCTTGGTAGTTCCCGGCGGAACTTTGGCGGCGATGTCGTAATTCTCGATGTTGATCCAATCCGGGCCGGAAAGCTGCCAGTAGTTCAGCCCGTACGCCTTCGAGACCAGGATGCTCATGGACACGTTGCGATAGTCGATGCGCGTCGGATCCTGGGTGCCGGGTCCGCCGTCCATCGCCACCCGGAAAAACCCATTGGGACCGCCTTCGGGCGGCGGCGACGGCTTGACCGACGCGACCTCGAAGGCCGGCGAATCGGCCGCGGTCTGGGCCCAGGCGCCGCAGCAGAGCAGTGCGGCGAGCGCCGTTATCGGAATGGTTCGCAACATACGATATTTGACGCCGGAACTCCCGAATCGTTTACTTCGCCAGCACCACCCGGCTGGCGCCCGGTCCCAGCGGTTGGGGCTCGGCTCCGCCGCGCCACTGAACCCGCGCCGCCACCGCCAGGGCCGCCAGGTAGAAGAGACCGCCCAACACCAGCGTCTGCACCAGGCCCAGGTAGATCGCCGAAACCAGCGCCCCCACCGACCCGAAAACGCTGGCGGCCGCGTTCAGCGACCAGGCCCAGCGCACCGACGGCGCATGCCAGTCCTCCAGCCGCTTGAGCGCCGTGGGGAACGGCATCCCCATGACAAATCCCAGGGGCGCAATGAGCGCCACCGTCACCAACATCTTGACGCCCCACGGCAGCCACACCAGGGCGGTGAGCATGCTGGAGACCACCAGCGCCAGGGCCGCCGCCAGAATCGCCGCGAGGCCAAGGACTTTGATCAAGCGGCCGTCGCTGTCTCCCACCAGGCGCCGGCTGGAGAAGCTGCCCAGGCCGCTCGAGATCAGCATGGAGAAGATGACGCCGGTCAGGGCGTCGGTGGGATGGCCGAGGAACAGCACGAATTTCTGAATCAGCCCGACCTCGATGAAGATGTACCCGGCGCCGATGAACAGGAAGTACAGCAGGAAGGTGCGCACTCCGCGCTGACGCGGCAGGCGGGTTCCCAGCACCAGGGGCGGCGCGAGCAGGATCAGCAGCACCGCCACCAGGCTCACCCCCATCAGGCCGAACAGCAAGGGGACCGCTTGGTTGGCGACTTTGTAGTCGGCCGAAGAACGCGACGCCGTGCGCAAGAACGACCACACGTCGCGCGGCTGCACCGTGAAGAAAAAGAACGGCCGGTTGTCGGTGACCGGAGTGATGTCAAAGCGGTAGGCCCGCTCGTAGCCGGCCGGGTCGGAAGTGTGAAGCAGATCGTAGAACGGGTTGCGTACTTCCGCGCCGGGCAGGTAGACGGCTTCCATGCCGGCGGCGTCGAACAGGGCGCGGGCGCGGTCCAGGTCGGCCTGCGCCAGCGGCTGGCGCGAAATCAGCACGGTGTCGCGCGCTCCCCAGCCCTCCGCCGTGCCTTCGCGGCCCACGATGACGTGCCGCGCGGCGTCGTTCTCGCCCAATTGAGCCAGGGCCTCGCGCGCCAGCGACACCAGCCGCAGGGATTCGCGTGGCGGGTCGAAGCCCCAGCGGGTGAAGGCGACGACCCCGTCGCCGGTAAGGTGCTGCAGGTAGTCGCGGACGGCGTCCACGGTGTAGAGATTGTTCTCGGACAGCGCAAACGCGCCGGCCGCGGTGGAGGCCCAGGTGTCCACCAGGGTGGCCTGCACCACCTGGTATTTGGCGGTGGTGCGGCGGACGAAGCTGCGCCCGTCCTCCACCACGATGTGCACGTCGGGCCGCCAGTACAGGTTGTGGCTCAACGCGGGATACTTCTCGCGCATGATGGTGGTGGCGATGATGGGGTTGATCTCCACGCCGGTGACGTCGCGGCTCCCGGAGGCCAGGGCGCGCGCCACGTCCCATCCGCCGCCGGGTCCGATGATCAGCGTCTTGGCGCCGGGGCGTACGGCGTAGGGCAGGTACGGCCCCTGATTCAGCAGGTCGTGGCGCTCGCGCGAGGTCGGGTGGTCGACGTCGAAAGTGGCGATATCGGTGGCGGCGTCGGCGTCGATGACGATGGTCTGGCGGCCCGCCGCCTTCTTGTCCACCAGCGCGACGCGCGAAAACGTGTTCCACTTTACGAAGGTTTCGACGGGAATGTCGTGGCCCTTGGCGTGGCGGATGTCGAGAACGTGATGGCGCTTGTTGTAGGTGACGAACGCCACCAGCGCCAGGGCCAGGGCCACCGACGCGGCGCGCCCGCGCACCGAGCCGGCCAGGCTGTGCCAGATGGCGGCGGCGGCGGCGAAGATGACGGCGGCGGCCAGCACCGTGCTTTCGCCATCGAAGATGCGCAGCAGCAGGAGGAGCAGCAGACAGCCCCCCGCGGCGCCCAGCAGGTCGAAGAAGTAAATCCGGTTGACGCGTTCGATGGTCTCCGAAATGGCCAGGGAGACGATGGCGCCCGAGACGAAAAACGGCAGGGAGGTGCTGAAGTAGATGGCCGCCAGCTTCAAGAAGGTGTGCCAACCCAGGCTGCCCACATCGCAGTTCTGGGCGAGGATGACGACCAGGGCCGCTACCACCAGCAGGCTATTCAGCGCGCTGAGCCGGCCGAGTTTTAGATACAGCGGCGCCTTCCAGCCCGACACGACGTAGGAGAATACCCCGCCGGCGCCCAGTCCGAAGAGCGCAATCGAGATCGCCAGAAACGCGAAGTGGTAGGACAGCACCACCGAAAATACGCGTGTGACGGAAAGTTCCACCAGCAGAGTCGCCATGGTGGTGAGGGCTACACAAAGGTAGATCTGGGGCCAATGGGAACTATTCGGTTTTGCCAAGTCGCCTTCCATGGTAGCAGCGTGCGCCGGGCGCGGAACCGCGGTTTTGTGGGGCAGGATGGTATCCTGCGGCCGGTTGGCAACCGGCCTGGGCGGCTTCGGCAAACTGGCCGGCAGGCGGCGGGCTGAAAGCTTGCTCCACAAGCACCGCCAAGCCCGCCCTACTGCACCGCGATCTGGACCGTGTTGCTGACGGTGCCATCCGGGAATACGAGGAACATGTAAACCGTGCCCGTCGGGCAACCCGTGGGGACCGTGACGTTGAGCTGGTAAAGCCCCGCATAGGTGGGCGTCAGCCCGTAAAAAGACGGCACGGCGGTGACCGGATTCACCAACACGGCGCCCGAGCTAAAGGCCACACTCGGCGTACTGACCAAGGTGGCCAGGGGCGCTGTCGAGGGCGCCGGCTGGCCGGTCCCGACCGCGGGACTTGTGGCGCCCAGTCCAATGGCGTATATCACGAGCGTGTCGCCGGCGGTCGCTGGCCGGCTGGTCAGACCCGGGATTGCGCCCACGGGAAAGGGAAAGGCCAGAGTGGTGGAGGTGCTGTCGGTGGCGTTGACCACGGCGCCGTAACTGCCCGAGAGGATCAATATTTTGGGCGCCTTGGCGGCTACCGTTACCGAGGCCAGATTGCTGCTGGTGCCGTCGTCGCGAGTGACCTGCACGGTAGCGGTTCCCACAGCGGTATCCACCGGCATCTGGAACGCCAATTGGTTATACAGGGAATAGAACAAGGGAGCCGCCTCGCCGTTGACCAGGATCGAAGCTCCTCCCACCGTGGTTGCCAGCGGCGGCGCCGGCCCGGCGGTGTAGCCGCCGGTGGTGGAACCCGCAAACGACAACTGATCGCCCTTCACCACCACGATGTCGCCTTGCGATACGGTGTCGCCGGGCACGAAGGTGGCGTTGTCCAAGACCCCCTGGTAATTAATGCTCGGCGGGCCCTTGGCCTCCACCGTGAGGGTCACCGGTATGGCCGCCAGGGTATTCACCGCGTTGGTGGTGAAAGCCAGTGAGGCGCTGCACGTACCGATCGCGAGACCGGTCGGATCTATCGTCAGGTTGGCGCCGGTGGACGTCTGCGCCACGGTCAGCCACGACGATCCGCAGGAAGCGATCGTCGGAGTCACTCCGGTTACGCTCAGCGTGCCCTGTCCCAAATTGGCGAGCGTCACGCCGACCGCCGTATACGGCGGGGCCAGCGGCGGCGCGCCTTGCGCCAGGGTCACGTTCACCGCAGACGGCCCCGATACGATGGGCTGCGTGGTGACGTTCATGGTTACGGGGATGGTCTTGTTATCGCCCGCGAAACTGGAGCCGCTCACGGTCAGCGTACCGGTGTAAGCGCCCGCGGTGTTGGCGGGCTGCGCGGCAATCTGAACGTACCAGGGATAGACGAACTTGAAGCTGCCGCCGCTGCTTATGGCGGCCATGCTCAGCCAATTGTTCCCGTCCTTGGTGGCGGCGCTCCATCGCAGGTCGCTGTTGGTCGGGGTATAGACGCTGGCGGAGCCATTCGGCGGCACGTACACGCCGATACTGGAAGGCATGGAGCCGCCCATGGCCACGGTCACGGTGATGGTTTGCGGCGCGTCCACGGTTCCGGACGCCCCGTTCACGGTGAGGATCGCGGTTTGCGTGCCGGTCGGCAACGCCGACGTGTTGAACGCCACGCTGATGGGAATGCAAGTCGCGGCCAGATAGGTGGTGGTGCAAGCGCGGGACGCACCCACCGTTGCGGTGGCCCAGGAGACCGATGACGGGAACGAAGCCGTCAACGACAGCGTACCGTTTCCGGCATTGTAAGCCTCCACGGTTTGCGTCGGGCCGTTCGATCCGACGGCGATGCTGGCCGGACCGACGGTGGTGCTCACCAGGCGTAACATCGGCGCCGCGTTGGCAAACGGCGTCAGAATCAGGGCAACAAAGCTTGTTGCAAGGAAACGGAAGACATTTAGACCCACTGGAAGATCCTCAGACCCACTCTAGAGCGCCCTTCTTGTATGCCCAAATGTACCCCACTACCAGGATGGCCAGGAACACGGCGACCTCCGTAACTCCGAACCAGCCCCAATTGTGGTAGCGCACCGCAAAGGGGAACAGGAAGATGGTTTCCACATCGAAGATGACAAAGAGAATCGCGATGATATAAAACCGCACCGTGTACCGGCCGCGCGAATCCGAGGCGGCCTTGATGCCGCACTCGTAAGCCTCCAGCTTGGTCTGGGACGGTGCCGACGGACGCACCAGCTTGGCCAGCCCGAGGCACACAATGGGGAACAGGATCGCCACCACCAGGAAGATGAAGATCGGCAGATAGTTCCTCGGCATGGCCACAATATACCATGCGGTGTCCGTACCCGGCGGAAGCGGCGGCCCGCGCGGCGGCTCGCGGCATCGCGTAACGTACGGCGCAGCACGAGTGCGAGAATGAAGATGGCATGCCGGCCGACCCCCACGAAATCTACTCCCAGTTGCTGGCCGGGCGCCTCCGCGAAATCGCGGCGCAGGAACGCCGCCACCGCGCCCTGGGCTATTGCCGCCTGGCGGTCGCGCTGGCCGGGTGCGTGCTGGCTTGGCTGGCCCTGGTGGATCGCGCCCTCTCTTTCGCGTGGACGCTCGCGCCACTAGCCGGGTTTATCGCTTTGGTCGCGACCCACGAACGTCTGTTGCGGCGGACCGAACGCAAGAGGCGCGCCGCGCGGTACTGCGAAAGGGCCCTCGCGCGCCTCGACGGCCGTTGGGCCGGAGTCGGCGAAGCCGGCGAGCGCTATTTGGACCCGGCCCATCCCTATGCCCAGGATCTCGACCTGTTCGGCCGCGGCTCGCTGTTCGAACTTTTGTGCTCGGCGCGGACCCACGTAGGCGAGGATACGCTGGCGCGATGGCTGCTCGCTCCGGCCGCGCCGGAGACGGTTCGCGCGCGCCAGCGGGCGGTTGAGGAACTGCGCGGGCGGCTGGATCTGCGCGAGGCGCTGGCGGTGGTGGCGGAAGAGGCTCGCACCGGCGTGGACCCCATCGCACTGGCGGACTGGGGAGAAGGCAAGGGGCCGGCGCTGGATACTCGCAAGATGCTCCTCCAGGTGCGCGTGCTGGCGGCGCTGGGGCTGCTGGCGGCGGCCGCGGGCATCGCCCTGCTGGCCAACGCGGCCGGATCCGCGCACCTCTCCGAACGCGCCGCCGCCCTGTTGCGCGACGGCCTGCTGGTAGTGCTGGCGGCCAATGGCTACTATTTGTACAGTCGGCACAAGCTGTTTTCCGCGGTGGTTTCGGCCGTCGAGGAGGCCGCCCATGAACTGGGTCTGCTCTCGGAAGTGCTGCTGCTGCTGGAGCGGGAGACCTTCCGCAGCCCCCTGCTGACCGGGTTGCGAGCCTCGCTCGACGCCGAGGGCGGTCCGCCATCCCGGCACCTGGCGCGGTTGAAGCGCCTGGTGGAGTACCTGGACTCGCGGGATAACGTGTTCGTACGCGTGGCCGAATTGTTCATCCTGTGGACGCCGCACTGGGCGCTCAAGGTGGAGGACTGGCGCCATCGCTCGGGTCCGGCGGTCCGGCGGTGGCTCAACGCCACGGGCGAAATCGAAGCGCTGTCTTCTCTCGCCAGCCACGCCTTCGAGCACCCGGCCGACGCGTTTCCGGAGCTGTCCGACGCCGGCTTGTCCGGCGAGGCCAACCCCCGGCTCCAGGCCGAGCAGGTGGCGCATCCCTTGCTTCCCGAAGCGCGCGCCGTGCGCAACGACGTGTCGTTGGGCGGCCGGACGCGCCTGCTGGTGGTCAGCGGGTCGAACATGTCGGGCAAGAGCACGCTGCTGCGCACCCTGGGGACCAACGCGGTGCTGGCGCAGAGCGGAGCGCCGGTGCGCGCCCGGCGGATGGTGCTGGCGCCCATGGCGGTCGGCGCGTCGATTCGCGTCACCGATTCGCTGCAAGGCGGCGTCTCGCGTTTCTACGCGGAAATCCTGCGGCTGCGTCAGATCCTGGATCTCACCGCGGGTCCGCTGCCGGTTCTATTTCTGATCGACGAGTTCTTCCACGGCACCAACTCGCACGACCGGCGGATCGGCGCCGAGGCGCTGGTGCGCGGCCTGCTCCAGCGCGGCGCCTTCGGCCTGGTCACCACCCACGATCTGGCCCTGGCGGAGATCGTCGAATCCCTGGATGGGCGGGGCGCTAACGTGCATTTCGAGGACCACATCGAGAACGGACAGATCCACTTCGACTACGTGATGCGGCCGGGCGTGGTGCGCAAGAGCAACGCCATCGAGCTGATGCGGTCGGTGGGGCTGGTTTCTTGAAAAGCCTCTTGAGGAGCCTCTTGATGAGCCAGGTGACCGCGGCGGCCGTGCGCGAGCTGGCGAAGAGCTGCGGCTTCGAGCTGGCCGGGGTCACTCCCGCCATACCCGCCGGCGACCGCTCCCGCTACCACCAGTGGGCCGGCGCCGGTTTCGCCGGAGAGATGCGCTATCTCACTGATCGGCGCGCCGCGGTCCGCGACGATCCCCGCGGCCTGCTGGCTTCGGCGCAGGCGGTGGTCTGCGTCGGCAAGCTGTACCAGACGCGGCAGCCGCGGTCGACGGAATTCGGCTCCATGGAATTCGGCGGCGCCGGGCGGGGCTGGATCTCGCGCTACGCCTGGGGAGACGATTACCACGCGGTGGTGCGCCGCGGCCTGGAACGGCTGGATGGCCTGCTGCGCGAGCGTGCGGGAGCGGAGTACGAATCCAGGATCTGTGTCGATACGGCGCCGCTCCTGGAGCGCTCCTACGCACGATTGGCGGGTCTCGGCTGGATCGGCAAGAACACCTGTCTGATCCACCAGGGCGGCGGGTCGTGGTACTTCCTGGGAGAGCTGCTGGTTTCGATCCCGATCGCGGGCGACGCCCGGTGCGCTCACCCGCCGGACCGCTGCGGCACGTGCCGCCGTTGCATCGAAGCCTGTCCCACGGGGGCCATCGTGCCCGCACAGTCCGCGCCCGGATTCACGATCGACGCGGGGCGCTGTATCTCCTACTTCACCATCGAGCTGCGCGGTGCGATCCCCGAGGAGCACCGCCCGGCACTGGGCGCCCACGTTTTCGGATGCGACATCTGCCAGGAAGTGTGTCCCTGGAACCGGCGCGCTCCCGAGACCGCCGAGCCGGCCTTCGCGGCGCGTCATTTTGCGCCCCCGCTGGAGCGGCT
>Ga0326728_10018749_pt1 | contig 13564 bp, 5 predicted proteins | sample MB3enrmetagenome_FD_207602 | JGI IMG/M metagenome (GOLD analysis project Ga0326728, IMG submission 207602) | Lab enriched peat soil microbial communities from McLean, Ithaca, NY, United States - MB31MN | ecosystem: Environmental > Terrestrial > Soil > Wetlands > Peat | place: USA: New York... | reverse complement strand
TCCACCCCCGGATGAGATTAACCGGCAGATAGTTGCTGACTTTGGCACGGAATCGAGGCATACTTTGGGCATGGGTTCCGAGCCAATGAAATTGCAGGAGAAGCTTGCCGCGGAATACCATGCGCGCTGGGAAGCGGTGGAAACCGTGAAGGCCCAGGAACTTGCCGCCCTGACGGAAGAGCGCGCTCGGGAAATGATCCTCTCCCTTGGTGCGGTGGAGGCTTGGCGCGATCGTCCCGATTGGTCCGGGCTGGTGGAGCAGCAGGCGATCTTCCAGCGGGGCTTTGCCAGGTGATTCAGTTGCAGGCAGTGCTGCTGGCGGCAGAAGAGGTTCAGGCATTCTGCCTGAAACAGGGTTGGCGCTTTTGCTTCATTGGAGGCGTGGCGTTGCAGCGCTGGGGGGAGCCGCGACTCACGCAGGACGCCGATCTTACTCTGCTCACAGGCTTTGGCTCCGAAGAAACGTTCGCAGATGCTTTGCTCGCGCGTTTTGCGGGGCGGCGCGCCGACACCCGCGAGTTTGCCTTACGCAACCGGGTGCTGTTGATCCAGACCGGTGCAGGTGTGGCCGTTGATGTGGCGTTTGGTGCGGTTCCTTTCGAGGAACGGAGCGTCCAGCGCGCCTCCCCCTGGGAGTGGGCCACGGACCATGTCCTAACCATTTGCTCTGCTGAGGACCTGGTCATCCACAAGGTTTTTGCCGGTCGAGACAGGGATTGGGGGGATGTAGAAAGCGTGCTGATCCGTCAGCGTGTCAATCTGGAAATGAGCCTCGTCCACCGGGAACTGAAACCGCTGCTCGAACTCAAAGGGGAGAGTGAGGCATTCAGCAAACTCAACGGCCTGGTTGCCAGGGTCAAGCGCCGGCTGTCCGCATAATGATTTGAGCCGACAACATGCCGGCGCTCCGGCCTGACTACTTAGCAACTTGGTAAGCGAGCAGAGCGGCGCCGGGCTTTTGGGTGATCTCGACTGTGATGCCCTGCTCCATCAACTCACGCCCCTTCTGCCGCGTGGCTTGGTTCGTGTCCATGTCGGTAACGACATACTCCTTGTCTGCGTCAAGGCCATGCAGCCGAAGCTCGGCTTGTCGATAGATGCTGTCGCCGCGGCGAAAGACCTGGATCATGCCATCGCCTTCTTGGGGCCGGTCGAACTGCCAGCCGATCCACGCATCGTTTGCCAGGCTGTAAGGCGTCAGCGGGTAATAGTCGCCCAACATGCACGGCGCGAGCTTCCGCCATTCGCCGATCAGTTTTCGGGCCAGGTCCCAGTTGGCCGCCTTGTTCCGCATATCAAAGCAGGCCGTGAAATGCGGACACATCACGCTGCGGAACATGTAAGGGTCAATAGCCCCGGTGCCCGTGCCGTAAAACGGCACCCAGAAGGAAAGTGCGTAAGTGTGGCACTGGTTTCCAACCGGCTCGATGATGTAATCGCTGCGCAGCAGCGGGACCGCCCGGCGCAGCGTCTCCAGGTCATTCCGCCGCCCGCCGCTGGCGCAGGAGTCAATGAGCATATTCGGATGCTCCTTCAGCAGCGCATCCCAGTAGGCGAAGTAGCCGGTGATGTGCCGGATCTCAGTGATGCCCTGCCGATCTGGTGGGTCATTGGCCCGCCAGTAGGGCAGTGGGTCCATGTTGAAGTCCTGCCGGTACAGATCAATGCCCTGCTCAGTGAGAATCGTGCTGACATGCCTGGTCAGCCATCGCCGCGCCTGGTCGTCGCCGAGGTTGAGCAGCTTCTGCTCGCCGTCAGGGCCGAGGAGCCAGGCCGGGTTGTTCGTATAAAGAAAGGTGCCCGGCGTGACGCGCTCGGGCTCGAACCAGACGATGATCTTCTGCCCGCCCGCATGGGCGTGATCGCATATAGGCCGCAGGCCTCCGGGGAAACGGTTGGTATCCACTTCCCAGGTGCCGGTGTTCGGCCAGCCTGTCTTGTTCCAATACCACCCGGCATCCATCCACCAGTAATCCAGGCCGAGCCGTTCCTCGCGGTAACGGTCAATGAACTGAATCTGGTTAGCCGTGTTGGCATGGATCATCTCGCCGAACTGGTGCGAGCTGCACGCAGCCAGTTGCGCGTGTAAGGGTTTGCCATACGGCCTGGGCAGGTTATGGGCCAGCATCCAGCGCCGCCAGATGTTTTGCGCCCGCAGCCAGTCGCCCTGATAAAACTGCACGACCACCATCGGGCCGCGCACCTCTTCGCCCGGAAGCAGCCGGAAATGGGTCAACTCCTGTCCCCCGCGAACGCGCACGCCGCCGCTGTCGTCGCGGCTGAACTGCGTCGCCCACTGGCCCGCCCAACTCAACACCACGATGACCCCTTCGCCGGGCCAGCCGAGGTTGTAGTACGGATAGGCCGATTGCGTGGGCCGTCCGCCGGTGTTGGCAAACGTCTTCTCGCTTCGGGCGGGGAGCCGATCGGCATGAGGCTGGTAGCTGTCCGGGGTGCACAGGTCGCCGGTGTGGTGCCGCAGGATACAGTCGCCCTGGGAGCCGCTGCTGAAGGTGGTGTCAACCGCCTGGATGTCCTCAATGATCGGCGAATCAGCAGCGCCGGTGTTCTTGAAGTACACCGTCCACTCGACGGTGGGATAGTCGTGGTACTGCACGCCGACGCAGCGCGCGCACAAGCCGCTTTGGGAGTCGGTCCAGGTCAGGGTGTGTTGTTCCCGCTGCTCATCCAGCTTCTGCGACCGGCGCTCCAGCTTCCATTGGCCCAGGAACTCCGACGAAGGCCGCCCGCCGAACTTGAATGAAAAGGGAGGCTGTGTCGAATACGGCTCACGCGCGTTGCCGAGCAGAGGCAGGTCCCCTAGCCATAGCTCCCGACCGTCGGCCAGCACCACCTTTGCGTCCGCCCAGTCCGATTGATCGCAGGAGATGCCGTCGCCGGCGTCGCCAACCTCCAATGCGAATTCCCGGGCACTGTCCAGCGGCACATTGACCGGCACGCCCGCCATGCCTTCCCGCATCACTTGTGAACGGAATCCCTCTTTGCCGTTGGCCGTGACGGAGAAGACAACGCTGCCTCGTCCGCCGGAGGTTTGCTCGTTGCTGTCCACGCCCACAATGGCGCTGAAGGACTTGCCAGGCCCCGGCAACTGCACCACGACCTTGCTGATCGCATGGCAATAAAGGCCGCGGCGGTACTGGGTGTCCACGATCTTGAGGGGCCGGCCCCCCCGGGCGTTAAGCTGCACCGGGTCATGGTTCGCCAGCACCCTCAGCCCCAGGGCAGGCTTCTCGGCGGTTGCCACGCCCTTGAACTTCGCCGCAACCCATCCCCCGGCTTCGTCAAGTTCCTCAGGCAAGACAGACACGGCCCCACGCATCGGGATGCAGGCCAGCACGGCGAGCAGGAAGGTGAGTTCCAGGCTGAGCTTTCGGCTAATGGTCTTCATGTTGTATGCCTTCCGATCAGGGCGTGGGTCTTGCCGGCGCAAGCCACCTCCCGGTGTTGGCGTCGAAGACATTTGTGCCGCCTGAAGCGTTGCGCATCGTGACTCTGGACACCCGGATGCCCAGAGTGCGCGGATCCTTGGAACCGGGAATCACCTGCTGTGGCACCCAGCCGCCGGCGCGCAGTTCCAGCCGAACCCGATCACCCGGGCAGGACGGCAAACTGGCCGTCATCACCCTGCCCGCTTGCAGTGGGGCGATTCTTCTGCCTTCAAAGTAAAGCCCGGCTTCCGGAGTGACCGCCTTAGTTGGAACGTCCCCCTCAAGGGTGATCGTATAAGGCTCTCCTGGAGTGACCGGCAAGAGCAGCCGCGAGACCGGTGCCGACCAGCGGAACGGTTCGCGGCCCCCTTCTTTGCCTTGCCAACCCTGGAGATAGCGTGCGTCGCCTTGCCCGCCAATGCCGATCTGGTAGTGTGAGAGGGCCTCGCGGGTCCACGCGATGTCATCTTCCTCGTTCAGCGCGCTTTGGGTGTGATTGCCGGCCTGATTGTCAACACGGAAGCCCCCGGCGGCCTGGTTGGCCGTCAGAATGGCCGAGACCACGTTCGAGCCGACCTGTACATTCAGCCCTTCCTGGGCAAACGTGCAGCCCTGGACGATGGCCTTGCCGGCGTCGAGCTGGATGGCGGGCGAGCCGACGCCGCGATTATCCCAGTTGACGAAATGGCAGGCGCTGGCCGTGAATTGGCCGGCGGCGCTTTGCATCCAGACGCACCGGTCAATCGGTCCCCAGAACGAGCAGTTGACCAGGCTCACCTTGCCTTCCACTTTCGGGCCGATGTCCAGGCAGACGGCGTCGGTGCTGGACCAGCGCCCCACGAACTCGCCGTTGGAGATCAGCAGACCCGGCGGCTGCGCCTGCTCGACCACCACTGCACGCTGGCAAGAGTCGGCACCCAGCCCGAGGAAGTTGCCGTTGGCGCTGCCGTGTGTCGAGTTCGAGAACTTGTAGCCCACCCCGTAACCGAAACAAAACGTGTTGAACACATAATGCCAGTCAGTCCGCGCCAACTCGAAAGCCACCCCTTCCGTGTTCACCCATTTGCAGAACGGGTTGTCGGGACTGTAGGCGACGCCAAAGGGCCAGAAATGGACGTTCTCGATGTGGCCGATGTCGTAGCATTCGTCCACATAAATGCCGCGCTTGATCGGATAGCCGGTGATGTCGCGAATCCAGTGCCGTGCCGCTCCCACCATTTTGATTCCTTCGTAGGGATTCAACAGCAGGCAGTCGCTCACCTTCACGTTCTCCTTGCCCTCGCACAGCACGCAGGGCGGATATGGCACTGGCGGCACGTCGGCTTGTTTCCATTCCGGGTAGGTGATGACGAAACCGGAGAGGACCGCGTTGTTGCCCGCGAGGCGGATGAACGGCGGGGCATTGGTGAGGCCGCGCCCCGCGTAAGCGAGCAGCACCGACCCAGCCAGCCCTCCGCTCGGCCCGTGCTGGAGTGTCGGTGCCACACGGTAAGTGCCTGCCAGCGTAACGTTGGCCGGGATGGAAAGGCCGCTGTTGATCCGATACCGGCCCGCAGGCACCTCCACCACGCCGCCGCCCGCCGTGCCCACCTCATCGAGAAGCTTCTGGAAGATGGCCGTGCAATCCCCCTGTCCCTCTCCAACCGCGCCGGCTTGCGTCACATTCCAGTGAAACCCATTCGTCTGCCCAACGGCCGGGCATACGGCCAGCCCGGCCAGGCTCAGAAAGAAACACACCCGCTGCCCTAAAGTCATAGGCGACACTGTCTCAGGACAGGGTAAAGATTCAAGCAGTGAATCTGATTGGCGGCCCCCACGCCGCCACTGCGGGTCCGCATCGCGTAGCGCAGCTTTGCTCCCCGGCGTTATTGCGCCGTGAACGCCCGGTGCTCGGGGCTGTCCAAGCCGCACCGCCGGGTGGCCCACACCTCTTTCATGTTCCCCCGCAGCCATGCTCTCACGTCGAGCCAAAGGCCGGGCAAAACGCCGCTCTTGGTTAGGTTGTTTACCTGGACGAACCCCAGGGGATGAACTGGAGGTCCAGCTTTATGATCGGCATCCGGCTGTTCCCACCGCCCGGGTTGACGACGCATTTGTCATCAAGCTGGGGGCCGGGCACGACGACAATGCAGTTGTAAGGAGCAGTCTTGTAAACGCCCGGGAGGATGGTAGGCGGAGCGGACGATACTGCGATGGGGTTGGAGCGAAGAATCCAATAGAGATTCGTCAGGCCGGTCGGCGGCACGGTTGGGGGAGTGAGACGAGCGCCTGGCGGCGAGGGCTGAATTCTGAACGCCGGGTTGCCGGCTGGCGCTGGAAACCGGAACTGAGAAGAGCCAGGCGGAGACGGGATAATAATCACATTGCTCTGGCCATTTCCCGACCAAGGCATTGGTGGCGCGGTTCCCAGGCCCCTGTGCAAAACCCCTTGACCGTCGGCCAGAAGACACAAACCGGCCACGGCCATTGCGACCACGCCAATCAACATGATTCGCTTCATGTCTCCCTTAGACGCAAACCCGCGCCTGATGCTCCCGGAAACTTGATTGCCAGGCCGAAAACGGTCACAAAAACCACGGATGGACTCAGCCACCCGAGCCGCCATCGCCGATTTGAGCGAATCATTCTTCAGCGGACAGACCAGATCCGCTTCGGTCCAGCCCAGGCGCGATAGCTCGTGCCCTCCACCAGGTTCGCGTTGGGCGTCTCGGGCACCAGGTGAAAGTGGTTGCGCACCAGGCAATACGCTTGCACCTGCCAGCAGGTCTTTTGACGTAGGTGGGCTTTGGCTTCGCTTTGAGAAGCATTCGTAACCGAGAAGCTGTCCCAGCGTTCACCAACTCGTTGGCACCGTCGGTGCTATGGCTGGCCCGTTGAGTTCACTCACGCAAGAGCAGTCTCATAACTATATCTGCCGTAAAGGGCGGCATCCAGCCCGCTCCCGGCTCTGCTCTTGAGCACGCGGCCCAGCACCCGGGCCACCGGATCGTGGCAATGAACTGCTGTCTCGTGAGGAAAACGTGACAATCTCATCAACTCGCGACCTCTTTTCTACGCTACTCTTTTTCGAAGGGCATGGGCCCCTGCTCATTTGTTTGGTTCCCGGCGGAACCGGTGCTGCTCATGCGAACTATGGCTTGCGCGACGAACGCAGCCTCCTCCCTTGTGTGCGGCCAGCGTAAGGCATTCTCAAAGCACTGGCGGGCGTCGCTGAATTTGCCTTCCGCAGCATAGACATTGCCGAGCTCTAAATAGAGCGTCGGGTCCCTAGGGTCAATTTCCGTTGCTTTCCGAAGCATTTCTTCCGCCAGCGCCGCCCGCCCTTCGTGCATTGCAAATGCTGCTTGAACCGCTGCCGCCAATGTGCCGTTAATGTCCAACCGTGCAACGTCAGGCAGCAACTTTTTGGCCTCCCCCCAGCGTCCCGCGTTAAGGAGACTGCTACACAGGCGATACTGCACCAGCGGTAGGTCCGGCGCGAGCTTTGCCGCGATCCGGTTTCGTTCCAAGTCCGGTTGCATGCAGAGATGCACGGCCAAAGCCTGCACGTCGTCGAGGACCGCGAATTGTTTGTGAGGTGCTCCAAACCAGAAATATGTTAGGTCTACAAGCAGCGCCTTGCCACTAGCGTAAACAGCGGCGCAAGCATGTGGTGTTCTTCCACCATCTAAAGCCTCGTAGACGTTGACCGCATAGGCGGAGACCCCAACTGCGCGGGCGAGTGCCACGAACAAGAACGTCGCCTGCTGGCACTGCATGATAAATCCGGGTTCGTTTCGCCACTTTGCGAACACCTCTGCGGCTGTAAGGCTGGCTGAATAAGGTATAACTCGATCCATCGCAACGTGCTCCGTTAGGGCATCAAAGATCATATTGGCCCTTTGCAGGTTGTTCGTAGCCTTCGCGGTCAAGCGGCGCGACCACTGCACCATCTCGGACGTGCTCTCCAGGGGACTCACAGCCAGCCTGCGTTCTGCCCCGGTAAGCTTACTGGCCAACACTTGGCGTAAGCCGCGACCAGCGTAGTTCTTCGGTTGCACATTGGTGATGAAGCTGGGAGTCAGTTTGTGTTTTGCTTCCTCTAAAAACCGTTCAATGGCCTCGAGTTCATCGGGAGGTGCTCCACTCTTCCTGGCCAGAACCATGAATCTTGCACCATGCTCCAAAGCTGGCGGCGTTTGATTCAAGGCAATGTAGGCCCCCGCCAGGGAATATTCGGTCAAAATATCGGCTGGGGATACTTCTCGCTCGGAGGCTTGAAGCTCTGCCACGGCCTTCTCACGGTCTCCCTGCTGAGCATAGATACAGCCGAGTTGGGCGTGGACGAAAGCCGCGTCCGATCCATGTGGGTCTAATTGAGCGGCAATTTCGTAGTACGCAATCGCATCCGGCTTCCGGCCTTTCTCGCAGTATATATAGCCCAGGTGCGCAAAGGCGGTCGCGTCCTCCGGGTCAAGCTCAATCAACCTCTTCAATTCTCTCTCGGCCTGTTCGAGGTCCCGATGCGTCCAAAAAACGGCTGCCCGGACCCTGTGTGCGCCGACATCATTGCTGTTCAACTTCAACGCCTCGCGCGCCGTCTTCTCCGCCTCTGCCCATTTTCCCTCACTGGCCAATGTGGCGGCAAGTGTGTCGTACGGAGCAATGAACTGGGGGTCCGATTCGATGGCCTGAGCGTAGTATTTTTCCTGTTCCGCCTGCGGCTTCCCCTCACTAGCGAGCGCTAACCCTCCGCCATACAACTGCACCGCGACAGGCGAGCCCGATCTCCGGTCTCTCATCCGCAGCCGATCCGCCTCTGTAACCTGAATCCCTAAGTCTCGGAACACGTGGTCTGCCAACTGCTGAGCAAGGTCCAAAACATTTGTCGAGGCGGTATAGGAACCCTCGGAGGCCTTTCCCGTAGCTACATCGAGGACGCGACTTGCAGCCAGCCACGTGCCCCCGCGATGCTGAAGGTACACTAGGACGACTCGCTGAAGGCCGAGGAATTGGCCCACCCTCCGCGCTTGGCTATCGGCTCCCTGGACTTCTTGGGCCACAGCGGTGTGCCGAAGCGCATGTTCAGCGCTTGCATCTGGCACCACATGGATCGGCGTGGCGTCTTTAAGCAGGGGGACGAGCAGTGTTTGCTCGATCCCATGGCAGCGCTCCAAGATCTCGTGCCCGCCGCTCCGCCCAAAGCCTAAGACGGCTATCATGAGACGGTTCGACGATCGTGCAGGTTCGTTCGCTTCTGCCGAGTCGCTTGTGATACCAGCTTGGCCGCTCCATGTAGAAGCGGCTGCCAACGAACAGAGCAACACCAACGATTTGGCAACCATCCAGATCGCGAACAAGAGCCCTTGAAAGCGATCCTCCAACTGCATGCGGGTACGCGGCATAGTGAGATCAGATGGACCACGCACTGTTGCTGGCGCTGTCTGCGCCATCAAGCGTTGGTCGGAGCCGCGGTGCTTCCACCATCTGTCGGCTGTCGGATTCACGTCACTAGCTGGCTTGCTTGGTCTGTCGGCGCAGACCTTGGTAGCAGGGGCAGAGGAAGATTGGTGTTGGGGCCAAATGGGTTCGTGGGGTTAAAGATCGGAAACGGCGGCTCAAGCGGATTGTTCGTGGGAAAGGATGGAGGAGTAATTTGGTACGGCCAATAGTTGCTCCTCCCATTGAAAATAAAGTTCGAGGGGCAGAGGAATGGGTTGGCAGGGCCAGGCGTAATATAAAGGTTACCCGGTGACTGTAAAATGATAGTATTCGTTGGAGTCTGTTGGGGTGGTGTCGGCGGCCTGGGCTTCCGATTCCACGGCCAGAAAGGCCACTTCCATGGAGGCATCACATCCAAACCGTCCGTATCGACATAATCCAAAGGAGCGTTGCCGATGAAACCGTAGAGGTTTGCACCCCCAAATTCCTGTGCTGGGTCTCGGTTTATCCACCTCTGCAAACTCGGATCATAGAACCGGTACAAATAGTACGTCAATCCCGAGGCCACATGGAATTCCTTGCTGGAGAATAGATACAGGTTGACACCGGCCAGCGAGCCGCTCTGGCTGAGGATGTTCCCGTACGGGTCGTACAGGTATTTGGCCACCACCGCCTGGTTCGTATTGATGAGACAGGTAATGTTCCCGTTGCCGTCCGCGTGGTAGTACGCGTGGGCGGAACCCGCAGAGCTCGAAGACAGGAGTTGGGGGTTGGAACTCCGGGCGAGGAGACCGCCAATGCCGCCAGCCCCCGCCAGGCTGCCGCCCAAATCCGTGCCGCGGGTGTATGTCACCTGCAGCAGGTTGTTACCGTCGCGCTCCTGGATGACCAGATAGCCATCGTATAGGTAACGCACAACCTGGTTCGTCAGCCATGTGCTTCCGTTCCAGGTAAACTCGGTCCGGATGCGCCGCCGCATCTGGCCGTCATAAACGAAATCTGAGCGCCAGACGTTTGTCACCCAAACGCTCGTCAACTGGTTCTCGTCGTCGTAAGCGAAGCAGCGGCTGCCGTCGCTGGTCAGGTTGCCGTTTGAATCGTACGTGTAGGAGACCGGCGACGGGAGATACGAGACGGAAACGTTTGTGTCCACTCGCCCGTAACTGTCCTTGGCAATCGCAGTGAACGTGTTGGTGCCGTTAGCGGGCGTGAAGCCGGCTGCCGCGAAGGTGGCGTCACCGTAACGGGCCGCGGTCTGGCCGTTGACCGTCACATTGGTCGCCGGGCTGGTAGTCGTGCCGGCTACCGTAAAAGTTCCGCTGCGTGCTACCCCACTTAATTCATTCAGCGAGTTCACGCCGTAGGACTGCACCAGGGCGTTGTTGGTCCGGTAATTCAGGTTGCCGGCGGCGTCATACAGGTACCCCAATTGCTCCTGCAAACGATTGGTGGTGCCGCCGGGTTCCTTGCCGATGGCAGATTGCAACTGGCCGATATTGTCATACGTGTAGTTGGCGTAGTTGCCGGCGGTGAAGACCTGCTGCGTGCGCTGGTTCGCTTGGTTCAGTTGATAGGAATGAGAGTTGATGGTGGATTGACCGGAGCTTTTGAGCACAGTGCTGAGCAGGCGGGCCACGTTGTCGTAGCTGTTGGTGATGCAGGCCCCGTTGGGCAGCGTGAGCTGGCCGACTTGCAGGTGGCGCACCGGATCATAGGTGTAGCCAAAGCTCCCTGCGGGCGAAGCCGCCGTCGTCAGCCGCTTGACGGTGTCGTAGCCGTAGCTCTCAGTCCAGGCCGAGGCATCCGGCGCCAAAACACTCACACTGGCGCGCAACCGGTTATTGTACGTGAAGCTCACCGTATCGTCCGCCCAAGGGCCGTCCTCGCTCAAAAGCTGGCCCACAGCATCGTAACCATACGTCGTGGTGCCCACGCCGTCAACCATCGTCGTCAGCCGGTTCAGGGCATCATACGCCAAGGAAATGTTGGCGCTGGCCGGGTGCACGATATTGGTCAGGTTGCCAACGGCGTCGTAACCATACGTGGTTGTCCCATTGGCCGGCGTCCAGCGGCTGGTCAGGCGGCTGTTGGCGTCGTAACCGTAAACGAACATCACATTGCTCAGGGTGTCCAGTTTGTTGGTCACGCGGCCATATTGATCATAAACCCAGGTCGTGGTCTGGCTCTTGCCGTCGGTGAGGGTCAGGAGGTCGCCAGCCGGGCTGAAGCCGAACCGGTTGGTGGTCACGCCCACGGACACTTCGTTGGTCTTTCGACCTGCCTGGTCGTAAGCATACAGGACCGTGTTGCCGATCTGGTTGGTGTAGCTGGTCGGACCGGAGACATTGGCGGTGTAAACAAAGTGCTCGGTGCCGTTGTCCGGATACGTGCGGGTGAGAACTCGGTTCAGGTTGTCGTACGTCGAGCCAACAGCAACCCCGTTGGCATCCACCCGGTTAGTTGTCCGGTCCAGAATGTCCGGTTGCACGAACTGCACCCGGCCAAACGCATTGCTCACCGAGGTGATGAGCCCCTGGTTGTTGTACCAATTGGTGACGCTGGTGCCGGCACTGTCTTGGCTATTGGTCAGCCGATTCATCAGATCGTAGTTGTAGGTCACGGTGAACTGGTCCGCATACGTCGTCTGAGTCCTCCGCCCCGCCAGGTCATACGAGAAGGCAGTCGAGTTGTTCAGTGGATCGGTGATTGATTCCAGCAAGCCGCAGTCGCAATAGCCATAGGTGTTCGTGCGGTTCAGCGCATCCACCGCATGAACGACCTGCCGGAACGCGTTGTAGTCGTAACGGTTCGTAAAGTGCATCCGGTCAACGACCTGTACCAGGTCCAGATTGACATAGATGTTCGTCAGGTACGTGCCGTCAGGATAGGTGATTGTGATGAGCCGGTTCAGAGCGTCCCAGGTGTTCGTCACCGTCAGGCCCCGCTCATCGGTGTGCGAGTAGATGAGCTGGTTGGTCCAGGTGTAGGTATTCGTCCGGCCAATCTCGAGATCAATGGTCTTGGATAGGTTGCCGTCCGCCCCGTAGAGGTTGGTCGTCGTGAGTCCCGCCGGTGTGTGCGTGCTGGTGAGCCGGTTGCTGCTGTCGTAAGTGTAGAGGGTGCACTCGCTGAGCGCATTGAAATTGGTGGTCACCAGGTTGTTGGCGTTGTAGATATTGCTGCTGACCAGCACTCCCAAGGCGTTGCTGACACTGAGCAGGTTGATGCTGTTGCTGGCGTACGTGAGGCTGTTGGTTCGCAACTGCAGATTCCCGGGGCTGGCCTCCCAGGTCTCAATCACCTGGGTCGGGCGGCCAAGGCTGTTGCGGACGTATTTCACAAAGCGCGACTGGCCGTTGGGCAGTGTCCAGGCGACGAACCGCGGCAGGCTCGAGGTGCCCTCATAGGTGGGATCGCCGTTGCACTTGTTGTCGTAATCATACCAGGTGATCTGGCCCTGGATCGTGCCGTCCGGGCTGGGCGCTCGCTCCAGGGAAAGCGTGTGCCCTACCGAACCCTCGTCGGTCGTTGTGTTGGTGTGCACCAACCAGTGTCGTTGACGCGCCTCGAGGTAATTGCCGGAACTGAGCTCGCTCACCGAGAGAGTAAGGTTGGTCAGACCGCTCACAAAGCCCGTCGGCAACTGCCCATACTGCAACGGGTTCCAGTAAAAGGAGTTCCTCAGGTTGCTGTTGTTCGCATCGAAGGTGTTGGAAAAACCGAGTGTATTCGGCACTAAGCTGGCATACGAAGCCGGCATCTTGCTGACATCCCCGGAGTCCACGTACAGGTAAAGATGGTCCCGGGTGCCCTGAGTGGCGCCGGCTTCATGCACCTGCAAGGCGATGGCTATGGGGGAACCATTCGTCCCGCTGTCGTCGGTCACGGCGGTGAATTCGGTCGTCCCATAGGGCGTCGTCATCTGAGTCAGGTCGTTCTTCGCGTCATACTGGAACGAGCTGCTCAAGCCCGCCGCATCCGTAATGTTGGTTAGGTGCGGACAGCCGGTGCTGCTGTCATATTGGAGCGTCACGGTCCGGTTGAACGGGTCGGTCACCGTCGCCACCAGGTAGAAGTTGTTAATATTCGTGTAGGTCAGGGTGGTCGCCCGCCCATCGGCGTCCACGATGTTGGTCAGGCATATCGCGCCGGTGCTCGTGTCGTAATTGAAGGTCGTTAGGTTGCCATAGGGGTCCTGCCGCGTGGCGCGGAAATACCGGCCGGACCAGGAGGACTGGCTGAACGTATCGACCATCCCGGAGGGGTATTGGATCTGCAGCGCCCCAGCCGCATTCGTGAGGGTCATCTGCTCGACGTATGATGGGGCCCCGGAGTTGGTGATGGACAGCCAGCTCCCCCGGCCATTGCAAAAGAAGTAGGCATTCTGGTTTGTTGTGCTTAGCAAATAGGCGCACCAGGGTGTGAACCAATTACACCCGGCGTGCATGAATGAAATGTCGGCAAACTCGTTTGCCTCCTCTGGCTGCACGGTTTCCCCCAACTCGTTCTTGAAGAACAACTCGAAAGCCAGGCGCGGCCCTCGAGTCGGCTGGTAGAAAACGGGCATATCACTCAACCATACGTTGAGCCCCGGCTCCGTCACCCACCAATGTGGCATCCCGTAAATCGGGTCCCGATTGGCAAGGCCGTAAGGCACCAGGGAGTCCTCGGGCACAACACCGGAAGTCCCTCTG
>Ga0326728_10018748_pt1 | contig 13564 bp, 15 predicted proteins | sample MB3enrmetagenome_FD_207602 | JGI IMG/M metagenome (GOLD analysis project Ga0326728, IMG submission 207602) | Lab enriched peat soil microbial communities from McLean, Ithaca, NY, United States - MB31MN | ecosystem: Environmental > Terrestrial > Soil > Wetlands > Peat | place: USA: New York... | reverse complement strand
CAAGGCCCTCACGGGAGGTGTGTGGTTCATCTACCTCTCGCGGGAGAACGCTCGTCGGGTGAAGGGCGCTTGGGACAGGTGGAAGGCGCTCTCCGCCCCCCTCACCGCCGGTGCGTAACGGGTCGCTTCTCACCGTAGGGGCTCCTCCGGGGGCACCGGAACCGTTTGTGACGCGGGGGGATTGTCCACGGCCAGCCCAGCGCGTTTCAGGAGCCAGGACGCCTTACGGCACGTTTCAGCGGGAAGACCGACCCGGCGGGCCACGTCCTTCCACGGGAGGCCGCTCCGGCGGAGCTCGGTGATTTTCTCCATTACGGTCGGGGTCACGCGGCGGGGTCGTCCGACCGGTCGGCCGCTCCTCGTCTTTCGGCGACCCTCCCGAAGCTCGCGCATGGCGAGGCGAGTCCGGTCTGACCTCCGCCGGCTTTCAAACGACGAGATGACCGGGAGGACGGCCCGGAGGAGGTCCCGGGCCATGCTCGGCGAGCCGTCCTCCGGGGAGTCGAGCGTCGGCTCCCTAAGCGAGTGGAACCGGACCCCCAGAGCCTCGAGCTCCTCAATGGAGCCGACGGCACGGACAAACGACGGCTCGCGGGACCACCGGTCAAGAGACCACACAAGGACCCGGTCGAACGGACGGGCCGGGCGGCGCGCGTCCTCGCGGAGCCGTTCGTACTCGTCCCGCTCGACCCTGCCGGTCCCGGTGATCTTCTCCGCATAGACGGCGACGACGGACCATCCTCGGCGCTCGGCCTCGGTCCGGAGATCGCGCTCCTGGCCGGCCAGGTCTTGCTCCTCGGAAGAGACACGGAGATAGAGCGCGACTCCGGTCATGGTTGACCCCGAATGACCGCGCCGGTCCGCCGGTCGGTCACCGTTCCGTCAGGGTACGTGATTGTCGGACCTAGCTCGCGGATGGCCCGCTCCAACTCCGGGCTCGCCGTTCCCGGCGTCGAGGGGGACGCGAGTGCGGTTAGGGACGAATCGAGGGCGACCGGAGCGGGGCCAATTCCGAGCTTATGCCGGACGGTTGCGTCGAACCTCAGCTTCCTGTGGCCCCCCTCGCTTCGCACCTTAAGGACGTTGACACGGTCGCGGAAGCCGAACTCCCGCCTAGCGCGAGCGAACGCCTTGTCGGATAGGGTCGGTGCGGCCGAGTCCCTTAGACGAGAATTGACGCTCTGCAAGACCTCCACGAGCGGGAGGTCTAGGTCGCTCCCAAACGGGTCGGCCCGTTCCGAGTACAGCGAAACGAGGGCGTCACGGAGGAGTTCGTTCGTCCCCTCGTCGTCGGCTTGTGCCTCGGAAGCTCCCCGGATTTCGTCGTCGAGATTCCACCCTAGGATATCGTCAACCGCTAGCAAGACCGCCGCCGTTTGCCGGTGACGGGCGAGCGATCCCGGGAGCGAGCGAACGCGGGATACGAACCCTTCCGAGAGGACGTGCTCCTTGACCGACTGCCTAGTCCACCCCGAGACCGCCGCTTCGCATGTCGAACGGAGCCACTCAGCCACCGGGCGGAGGGCGGAATCTAGGAACAGGTTCCGGACGACTTGGCCCGAGTCGTCCTGCTGGGGCATCTCGATGACATAGGTACGGGTGCGGAGAGCGTCCTCAATCTCGGACCGGTAGTTGAAGACCTTCGGACCGCCGATCTTGAGGTCAACGGCCCGTTGCGCTCCCGCTGTGCCCTGTACGCAGATTTTGTAGACGGCATTCCACTTGTTACCGACCCGGAGGATACCTTCGAGGTTCTCCTCCTTCTTGAGGTTCGAGTCGAGCTCGTCGATTCCGACGACCCCGGCAGTCTCGAACGTCCGAATCATCGCCGCAAGCGTCCCGCTCGCTAGCATCTGACCGCCGGCAAGCAAGACGGCAACCTGCGTCGCAGTCGTCTTCCCGGACGACTTGGGGCCGACGAAGGCTAGGTTGGCGCAACACTCGTCGGGCAGGACTTGGCGGAGGTAACCCTGCGCCGCCCAGGTTAGCAGGATGTCGTAGTGCCAGCTCTCGGAGAAAGTGACATGCCGGCCGAGAAGGTCCCGCGCTTCCTCGCGGGACCGTACCGTCCCGGGTTCAATGGGGAGTAGGCTCGATAGTGGGGACTGCATCCGCCGCCTCCTTCTCTTTCGGCTTTGGCCGAACGTGAACCTCTCCGTTGTACCACAGTTCTACTCGGTCACCGGGGCGTAGTCCGTTCCCTCTGAGCCACGCCGGCGGGAGCGAGATTACCACCGAGTCTCCGGTCACGAAGATCGTCCTGAGGCAGACGCTCGACACGCCCCGGCCCAAGCTGGCGCATCCTAATGCTCATACGGATGGTGCCGACGTATGGCGGGGGCGATACGTTGAGGCATGTGATGAGCCGTAAGGAGTACTTCGAATCGATCCTCCTAGACGACCGTTTCAGACTCGCGAGGCAAGCCGGGGCGCACTTGAGTCCGAATCAGGAATCCTTACTGAAAGACATCCTGTATGAGGGTTACCTCGTGGCTATGGGCCACACAGCCCGACCTATGACCCCACGTCAGCGGAATCAGAAGTCGCGGGATGTTAACGGCCTCCGGACCGCGATGGCGGAGGTTAGTTTCTACTCGCACACAATCGGCAACGTGAGCTATCAGGTTCCTACGTGGCTGACCGCGCGGGACGTGCGCAAGATCGTCTCGCCCGGCCAGGTGTCGAACCTTGTCTCCGACCTGTGCAAAATGTTCGGTCGGGAGTACCGGGACCCGATTCTCGTCGCCCTTCGCGACGCATACGTGACAGAAGGCGAGCGAATACAGATCGTTCGAGACCCGGCCTAGGCTAGGACCCCCAAGTGGTGCATCTGGTGCATCCGGTGCATACCGTCAGGACGAGGCGCACCGCTTACACCACTTGCACCGCTTAGCAAGCGGTTAGGACGCGAAACAGCGCGTTTCAGCCTCGAAAGTGCCCGTACGCCACCCCAAAGCGCCCGAGTACGCCCGATAAAGTCCAAAAGCACGTTGTCCAGGGGGGTGTTTTCTGACGGTAACCGTGTGGGTCCGGTCTGGCCTGACCCGTGCCCTGGTGCGGGTCGTAGATGGCCCAGGGGGTCGGAAGGCCGGCATGGGACCCCCCCGGAATCCTCAAGCCGTCTTCCGCCCTGTTATGAGACGAAGGAGGGATTCCAGTGCCTACCGAAGTGCTAGCATCTGAGCAGGCATTCTACAAGGAATCTCGCGAGAGTCTCCTCAAGGACCACCTCGGCAAGTGGGCGCTAATCATCGGTCGCAAGGTCCTTGGAATCTACGATTCGCCAGACAAGGCGTACGCCGAAGGGCTCAGGGCGGCCGGAAACGTCCCGATGCTGGTCATTCAGGTTCTTCCCGAACAACCTACGGTCCGATTCCCCGCTCTTCAATTCGGATTAGTCAGTGCCCGTCTTTAAAACTAAGCTACATCAGACGGGCCAGACTCCCATCCCCCCCAACTCAGGACTCTTAGCGGCGGCGGGTCCGCTTGTCGGGGTTCAGATCGAGGTCCCTGAAGCTCTCGCGAAGCTTTTGGCGGAGACCGGGAAGCCCGCCCCCTCCCCAGTCTCGGGAATGGCCCTTGTTGACACGGGAGCGACGGCGAGCGTAGTGGACGCCTCGCTAGTGGATGCTCTCGGTGTCAAGCCGGTCGGAACCGCGAGCGTTGGGACTGCTGGCGGACAAGTAACCCAGCCAGTCTATCCGATTCGTATTCAGCTACAAGGGGTTGGACTCACAATCAACTTCAGTCGAGTCACGGGTGCGCCGCTAAAGGAAATGGGGCTTGTGGCCCTTCTCGGAAGAGACATGCTTACCAGCATGATTCTCTACTACGACGGGCCGAATTCGGAGTACACACTTGCATTCTAAGCCCGGTGGTCTCCACCCGGAAACCCGTTAATCACTCGACAAGCTCTGGGCGCCGTGCGACTAAAGGCACCGTCCGACCCGGATGAGTACGGTCGGTGGCGTACCGCATACCTGAAGCGGACCAAGCTCCGTCGTATCCCACCCAATGACCCATCCGAGTTTGACCGGTGGTCTAAGGCCGTTGCCGCCGAGGTCCAACGACAGAGGATGCGCCGCATCAAGGAGACAGACCCAGCGCGGTACCAAGGTCTGTTGAAGAGGCAGGTTGGGGCAAACCTTCGATGGAGGAGGTCCAACCGGGACAAGGTCAATCAGTCCAAGCGACGCCAGTATGCGAAAAACCCCCGGGCAAATTGCGAGGCTCAAAAGAGGTGGCTTGCCCGGAACCCAGGTGCCAACATTCCGAACGTCTTGAGGTGGAGGGCAAAGCACCCGGAGCGATACAGGACGATTCAGCGGATATCGCGTACGAAGTACCGGGCCGAGAAGAAGACCAACGGTCCGTACGATCGTATCGACCCGATGAAGGTCCTAGAACGAGACGGGGGCCGGTGTGGAATCTGCGGGGGGATAGTGGACCCAAGCAGGTTCGACCTCGACCACATCATCCCACTCTCACGCGGAGGCACGCATCAATTGTCTAACGTACAGGTCGCCCACCCGGCGTGCAACAAGAAGAAGCGGGACAAGATGCCCCCCGAATCGCGAGCGCCCTTGCCCCTGCCGAGTCCTTAGGCAAAGCGGGTTGGCCCCGGAGTAACCCGGGGCCGGAAGTGGTCTAATCCTGGTCGTTGTGGGTGGAGGACCGACCGACCTCGGGGTACGCGGTTTCGGCGAGCCAAGCGAACGAGCGTTCTAGGGCATCTGACGGGGGTTGCCGGGTCTTGGTGGCCACCTGCAGTCCGGGGCAGAGCGCCTACATCCCGCGTTTATGGGCCTTTCCGGGGAGCGGTCGGCTTAATGTATCTGGGCCATGTCGTTCTTGTAGCATGGCTCCCAAGGCGGCTGCCAAGCTGAGGGAAAGGCCGCCGGCCGAATCCTCCCTCCCGATGCTAGACGTCGCTGAGGCGACCGCCTTCGTCCGCGAATCCCTGACGCTCTACGCCAACTTACTCGAGGAGACCGGCCGGGTGGAGGCGAAGTACCGAGTGCCCCTTTCACGGCTGGGAGAGGCACTTGGTCCGGCGTTCTTGGCGAATGCATCGAAGGATACTGATCCGACCTCCTTGGGCGAGTTCGTGAAACTGATTGGGGCGTTCTCGGCGATCGCCGGCGGCGGGATCGACATCAATAGACTTAGCGCGACCCAAAAGCTCGCCCTGGCCAACAGGGTTAGGAAGATGCTGGAGGGGAGTCGGCCCTCTGACCCCAAAGCGGAGTGATAGTCGGGATGAGCGGAGCCAGCGATGCGGCCTTAGCGCGAGTGTTACCCTTTGCACCCGTACCTTCTCCTCTTCCCGTCGTCATCATTCCGGTTGACGAGCTTGTGGGCTTGGCTGAGTCGTTCTTCCGCCTCGGAGCGATTCTCGGGAACCTGAGCACGGATGTCTTCGAGCCCGTCATCAAGTCGCCGTCCCCGTTCGCGGTGGGAGCCGCACCCGGACCGGACGTAGTAACTAGGGTTGTTACCGCGCGCTTGCTCGGCCATGAGGAGGAGCAGTTCTTCGCGTCGGACCTAGCCGAGGAACTAGGGTTACCGTTGGATGCGGTCGAGGCCGCGTTGCAGCATCTGGCAAACCTGGGCGCGGTCCAACATGCCTGAGGGCGAGGAGCACTTTTGCACAGAGCTCCGCGCCGAGAAGATCATGGTCTGGTGTGCCAAGCGCCCCCACGTGTTTGACAACGAGTTGCACCCGCTCTACAGAAACCACCGGGCCTATCGCGTCATTGCGAAGGGAGAAGGCGGCCGACCTGCCTATGCGAGGGTCGAAACCCCATGGAGGGTCATAGACCGTGAAGCCCTCCGGCGCGCAGTCGGCATGTCACCCCCCAAGGTCCCCTAACAGCTCTGTTGCGGTCGCAGCGTTCGATATCGCCCGAATAGAACGACAAGAACGGCCCCGGGTTTCCCCGGGGCCGGAAGGGGTTAGCTCCTAGCCGTTGTCGGTGGAGGACCGACCGACCTCGGGGTACGCGGTTTCGGCGAGCCAAGCGAACGAGCGTTCTAGAGCGTCCGGCGGTGGGTCGTCCGGGTCCCAGGTCGGGTACGATAGTTCCGAACGGCAACTTCCCTGACGGTCCGGCTGATAACCGGGAGGTCGTCGGTTCAAATCCGACTGGGCCCACTTGTGCTCGGGATGGGGACCGCCCCGCGCTACGTGGTCCAGGCCGGTCTAGGCTTCGACGCCTACTTCGATGCCCAGAACCGGGTGATGATCCCGCGCCTCTCCCGCCTCGTCGGTGTCGCCGTGGACTCCAAGCCCTTCGACCCCGCTTTCCAGTTTCGGAAGGATTCTCCTCTTCTCCGATGTCGATCGACACTTGAGTTGGAAACGCTATCCGTCCGAGGGCAGGAAACCCTGCCCGTGCCGTGGACCTGGATCGACGCGACTCCGACGCGCCCGACCTCCCCAAGCGTCCCGGATAGCCGGGCATCCTGTTCGGTGACGCGGCCATCCGTTCCTTCGCCGGGAGGGCGCTCCTCGGACCCCGGCCGTGAGGGTGGTTTCCGATGAGGATGGCCCGGTCCGCCGGGTTCCGGTTCACCCGAGCTCGCTGGGTACCGATCGGTCCTTGGACTACGCTTGCCGTCGCTCCGTTCCGAGCACGTCGGAGCCGGAACCGAAGGCCCCCCCTCACTTTCCGGGCCCCTCATCCGGTTACTATATCTGGGGGAAGGCGATAACCGACCGCCATGCAAGCGAGCCGGGGGGTTTTGGTAGTCGCCGCCGCCGCCATAATGATCGTCTCGACGTTGGGCGTCGGGCTGCTGATGGGCGCTCATGCCGTGGGGAGCGCGTCGTCGGCCAGCCCCGTGAAGACAGGGTCGGTCAATCCGGCCGTGGGCAGCCGTCCGACCTTCCCCACCGCGTCGGTCTCGACCCACACGAATTCTCGGGCCGCCCTTGAACAGCGTCTCCTTGCCCAGGCCCGGGCCGACCATATCCCGATCGAAGCTCTCTCTCTCCCCAACCTCCTCGGCTCGGCCAAGATCACGGGTGGTGTCGTGACACCGGGGACCAGCGTTGCTCCCGCCCCGATGGGTATCGGCACCTACGGAGTGCTCAACACTACCGGTCACCCAACCGCCTTCAATATCACTACCAACAGCTGGGAGGGGACCATCAGCCTTCAGAGCCCGGTGAACACGTTCTTGCTCGACAACGACGGCGCCTCTTCGACGAACGGCGCCGACAACACCTTTGGGGTTCAGCTCAACGCCGTCGTGAACAACACGACCGTGCTCGACAACTCCACCTACGCGTTCTGGACGCAGAACGTCCTTTACTTCAATTTCGCCGCGCCTAACACCGTGACGTTCCTCGACAACGTGTGGAACTTCTCCTCCCCCGCGGTCTCCTTGACGTCCGGGACGATCTTCTCGGGTAACGGGACGCCGGTCTACCCCGAGTACTACTACGATTTCGGGCCGACGTTCGCCGTCACCTATCCCATGACCGTTCACCTCTACCTCAACTCCAGCACCACGGACAATCTTACGAACGGGTACGGCTACTCTACCGTTCGCTTCGGCTTTGACGTCGTCAACGGGCTGACCGGCGCCTCCGAGGCAGCGGGCGTCTACGACACGGTGGAGTTCAACTCGACGACGCCCTACGCCCTCGTCCCGCCCTCGCCGTTCCTGGTGGATGGCTCTCAGCTCACACCGACCGGGTACATCCCCTACGACGCGGAGATCATGCTTGGCGGTCCCGGCGGCGGCACCACGACCTCCGTTTTCGGGATCAGCGGGTCCGAGATGCTCCAGTACCTGAGCTCGGGGACCTACGCCAACGCGCCGTCCGCTTGGGACATCGGCAGCGAAACGGGAGAGACCTCCGAGGGGATCTCCGAGACGTACACGACCGCTGGGACCGTTCTCTTGAGCGCGGGCCCGTCGATTGTCGCGCCGCTGTGGAACGCCACGCCCGGCGGTAACCTCGGGCAGGCAACGGTCTCCGGACCGCTTTCCCCGTCCAACGCGTTCGTCTTCTTCACGCCCGGAACTCAGCTCAACGCGAACACGGCCGCCTGGGCTCCGACCCAGACCGCGACCTCGGTCGACTACACGGTGATCCCCGGAACGTACACCGTGAGCGCGATGCTGAGCGACTACACGCCGATCACGAAGACGGTCACGGTCACCGCGGGTCACACGGCGTCGGTGACGTTCACCATGAAAGCGAACTCGCGCGAGGGCGTCTACACCCCCCTGGTCGCCTGGGACAACGCGCAGCTCGCGGCCATCTCGAGCAGCGGCAAGGGCACGGCCGCCCACCCGTACAAGCTCCTCAACAACCCAGCCCCTGGTGGACTCAACTCGGTCTTCGGGGAGTTCAACGACTACCTCTACCTGGTCTTCCCGGGCGTGCTCCTATCGGGCACCACGGCGTACGTCGACCTCGTGAGCCCGGCCAACAACAGCGTCACCTTCCCGACCGCTTACGATTCGGCGTTGGCCTACTACGGCCTGCCGTTCACCGACAATCTGCAGTACGAGCTGTTCAACGCCTCGAACGTCGCGATCTGGGGAGCCACCGGTATCACCGGCTGGTTCTTCTTTGATGACTATGGCCCGACCGGCGGCCTGCCCCTCGCGAACGTCGTGGTCTGGGGCGGTCAGCACGACCTGATCGGGCACAACACGTTCGAGAGCCAGGGAAGCGCGCTCCTCCTCGCGGGCCTGAGCCCGGTAGCGGCCCCCGGTAACGTCGTCTGGGGGAACACCTTCGAGAACAGCACTGTGCTGGCCCCGGCGATGTATCCGGGGAACGGAGCCGTCAACGGGCCCCCGATCGCGATCTTCGCCTACGAGGGCGGCGACCTGATCTACAACAACTGGGTCGGCACGTCGATCACGGCCTTCTCGCCGCACGTGAACATGTTCAACGGTGCCCCTCAGGCGAACGCCGAGAGTTGGAACCTCACGGCCGTTGAACCCGCGAAGTACAAGACCACCTTCGACGGCTTCACCCTGACGGGCGCGATCGTCGGGGCGTGGCAGGGCGGAAACTTCTGGCTCGACTACTTCGTCGGCGCGGGCCTGCCGTACAACGAGTACGGTTACATCGCTACGGGCGGTGACTGGTTCCCCCTGCCGCTGATCGCGTACGCGGTCACTTTCGCCATTCCGGGTCTCCTCGCGATCGAGTGGTCCGTAACGATCAACGGCGTGACGGAGAAGGCGAAGTACCCGGTCCGGTCGATCGTCTTCTACGAGGTCCCAGGAACCTACACGTACACTACGGCCAAGGTCGTAGGGATCGGCAAGATCACCCCGGCGAGCGGCACGTTCTCCGTGAACAATGCCAACGTTGTGGTGATCCTGCACTACACACCCTGAACGGAGGGTAGGCCGCTGGAAGCGCGACGGTCGTCGAACCCCGGGGCGAGGAGGGAAGCCTCCTCGCCCCCAACCCCAACGCGTGGGCCCCTCCACGGGCCCGCGCACGACACGGTTTCGAACCCACCCACGGCCCCCAAGGGGCCGCGTGCGTGAGGGTGGTCCTGTTCGGCGTGTCGTTCGCTTGCCGTCAGGGTCAGCGAGCCGGCCGGCCCCTCCCCAACCGTTAACTTGGGTCGGCGCTCGCGATCGTGCCATCGCGGGAGTGACGTTGCCCTCGGGCGTGGAGTGCGAGCCGATCTCGTGAGGATTCTCGTCACCGGGGCGTCCGGGTTCATCGGCCGCTACCTGTCGAGCTACGCTCGCGCCAAGGGCCACGAGGTGGTCGGCACCTACCTGTCCGAGGCGGAGCTCTCCTCGCGGATCCCGACCGACCCGAAGGTCGAGTGGACCCGTCTCGACCTGCGCGACGGCGCGGCCGTGACGAGCCTGGTCAAGAAGGTCGCCCCCGACGCGGTCTTCCACCTCGGCGCCCAGGCGTATGCGAAGCAGGCCTGGGCGGACCCGCTGGACACGTTCGAGACGAACGTGTTGGGAACGATACGCCTCTACGAGGCGCTCCGTCAGCATCCGGCGGTCCGCGGTGTGCTCCTGACCGCTTCCGCCGCTGCCTACGGCATTCCCGAGCGATTGCCGATCTCCGAGGACGCGCCGCTCTGGGCGACGAACCCCTACGGGGTCTCGAAGGCGTGCCAGGAATTGGTCTCCTACCAGTACGCCCAGAACTTCGGGATGCGCATCGTGCGCGCTCGGCTGTTCGGGACGACCGGCCCTGGCAAGACCGGCGACGCCCTGAACGACTTCGCCCAGCAGGTCGCCCACCTCGAGCGGGGCGGGAAGCCCGCGGTGCTCCGCGTCGGCAACCTCGAGGCCCGACGCGACGTCTCCGACATCCGGGACGCGGTCCCCGCCCTGTGGACGGTCTTCGAGGCCGGGAGGAGCGAGCAGCCGGTGAACATCGGGGCGGGAAGGAGCTACTCGGTCAGGGCGATCGTCGACCAACTGGTCGGTCTCGCGCGGATCCCTCTCACCGTGCACGTCGACCCGGAGCTGCTTCGGCCCACCGACGAAGCGGACAACGTCGCGGAGATCTCGCGCCTTCGCGCCCTCGGCCACGAACCCAGGATCCCGTTCGAGAAGACGATCGCCGACGCTCTCGAGTTCTGGCGGATGGCCGAGGGCCCCGCCGGCGCGGGGCCACCGGCCCACTAGCGCAGCCCCTCCAACCTCAGCACGGCCAGGCTCCGCGTTCCCGGGAACAACTGAGGGTCCTGGACGGGTCGGCGGGCGCGCGTCGGCCGGAGGACCCCGGGACATGCGCGCCCAGCTCGGAGCGGGCGAGAGGCTCATCTCGGGAGGAACCCACGCAAGCCTTGGAACAGGCCTGGGTCCCGTGGAAGGTCCCAAGAGGCATGGGGCCGGTCGCGGGTCAAGAGACCGATCGTGCAAACCGTTAAAGGGACCTCAGAGTCCCAACTCCGCTGGAAGCGGCTGGGTCGTTCGACCCCAGCCGGTGGGGGACGGAGACTCCGTGGAACTGGCGGACCGTGAGCTGGGCCCGACCCAGCGGCGGGGGGACGAGGGATGAGGCGACCGTTGTCGGCGGCCTTGGCCGCGCGGCCGCTGCTCTTCGAGCCGGTCCCGCCCTCCGCCCGCACCCCGGAGGACCGGGTGGCGGTCTACGTCCGACGGGTCGCCGCGCTCCTCCAGGAGCATCCAAGGGTCGACGCGTTCGTCGTGCCCGAGCTGGTGAGCGAGAACCACCATGGCGAACCCCACTACCGCTCGGGCGATGTCGCCGCGTTCGCCTCCCAGGTCTCCCAAGAATCCGGCTGCGAGGCGATCCTCAACAAGGTGGTCGCCCACGTCCATTCCACGAAGGAGCTCGAGGCCTGGTGCGGGGCGGCGATCAGCCGGGGCATCCGCAACATGATGTTCATCGGCGGGACGAGCCGCTACATCCCCTATCCCGGCCCCTCGGTCGTGGCGGCGAACGCGGCCCTGCTCCCTCTCCTTCGGAGGCATTCGGGCGTCCTGGGAAACGTCGTGATCCCTCACCGGGAGCACGAGGGGTACCGGATGCTGACGAAGACGCGGGCCGGGGCGTCGTTCTTCACGACCCAGATCGTGTTCGACACGGAGCCGATCGCCGAGCTGATCTCCGAGTATGCCCGCCTCTGCGGGGCGTACGACGTGGTCCCCTCGGCCGTGCTCCTGTCGGTCGCCCCGGTCGCGGACGAGGACGACCTCGATTTCCTCCGCTGGCTCGGGGCGGAGATCCCCACTCGGTACGAGCGCAGCCTCGTCTCGACCGACGGATCGGCGTCGATCCGCTCCGCGGTCGCGACGTGGCGTTCGGTCGTTCGGACGACCGCCGCGCGCGGCGTCGACGTACCCCTGGGACTGAACGTCGAGGTCGTGTCCCCCAGGCACTTCGCGGTGGCGGTCAGGCTCTTGGCCGCGATGGAGCTGCAGATCGACTACCAGGGGAGCGGAGCATGACGGGAACCTACAGGACCACGCTCACCGGCGCGTTCCCGCGGTCCGAGGCGCTGGTCCAGGCCACGCGGGATCTCGACCGGGGCCGCATCCCGCCGGACGCGGCGGACGCCGCCTTCCATGTGGCGGAGACCGAAGTCCTGCGGATCGAGAAGGACCTCGGGCTCGACACGGTCACGGGGGGGTATCTCCGGTGGCCCGACCTCTTCCGCCCGTTCACCCAGATCTGGTCCGGGGTGAGCGCCGGGCCGCTGACCCGGTTCTTCGAGACGAACACCTTCTACCGCCAGCCGGTCCTGGAGGGGCCACCGACCCCGGGGAAGGGCGCTCTGGCCGGCTGGATTCCCCGCGGGAAGGACGCCCGAGCTGTTCTCCCCGGGCCGTTCACGTTCGCGGCGCTCTCCGACGTCCGCTACGCTCCCCAGGGGTCGGCGAGCGCGATCCTCGACCTCGCGACGGCCCTCGCCGCGGAGATCGGCTCGCTCGGGGCCGACCGGCCCGGGCACGTCCAGTTCCAGGAGCCGATGCTCGCCTACGCCCCCCCCAAGGGCGACCTTGCGGAGGTCGTGGAAGCCTACCGCCGACTGGCGACGGCCTGCGCGGGCTCGGTGACGTCCGTATGGACGTACTTCGGGGACGCCGGGCCGATCCTCGGCAAGGCGGCGCTGCTGCCGGTCGACGTCGTCGGGTTCGACCTGTTCGAGTCGACGATCCCGCCAGGGACCAGGCTCGTCTCCAAGGGGATCGGGCTAGGGTGCCTCGACCCGACCACCACGATCGCCGAGGAGCCGACCGCGGTCGCCCAGCTGGTCCGTGCGGCCGAGGCCGCCCTGAGGCCGAACGTCGTCTGGCTCGGGCCGAACCCTCCTCTCGACCTCCTGCCGTTCGAGAGCGCCGTCGCCAAGCTCCAGCTGCTACCCCGGCTTCGGGAGGCGCTCGGGCGATGACGCTCTTCCCGACCCAGGAGATCGGCAGCCTGCCCAAGGCGACGCCGGAGGAGATCGAGCGGTGGTCCGCGCGAGTCCGCCTCCCGGCTTCGGCCCCCGGTCCGTCCCTCGCCGACTCCCGTTCGCGCTTCAACCTCGCGTTCCTGCATGCCGCCGGGCTCGACATCGTGTACGACGGGGAGGCCCATCGCATCGAGATGGCCGAGCACCCGTACCGCTCGATCGGCGGAGCCGAGTTCGTAGGCCACGTCCGTTCGTTCGACAACAAGTACTTCCGCAAGGCGGCGATCCGCGGCCCCCCGACGCTGAGGGCGCCCTACCACAGCGACGAGTTCCGGTTCGTACGGTCGGTGGAGGCGGGACCGGCCGAGGCCCTCAAGGTCCCGGTCACCGGGCCCTACACCCTCGCGGAATGGGCCTTCAACGACCACTTCCTCTCGCGGCAGCCGGACCGCTACCGCCGGGAAGGACGCGAACGGGCGCAGCGCGAGCTGGTCGTCGCGCTCGCCCGCGATGTCCTCCGGCCGACGATCGCGGACCTGGTCCGCCTCGGGGCCCGCCAGATCCAGATCGACGAGCCGGCGCTCGGGACCCATCCCCACGAGGCCGGGCTCGCGGTCGAAGGGTTCGAGGAGTCGGTCCGAGGGCTCGACGCCGAGTTCGCGATGCACCTGTGCTTCTCGAAC